>Ga0308161_1000314_pt1 | contig 86861 bp, 72 predicted proteins | sample PhyFR2_FD_201034 | JGI IMG/M metagenome (GOLD analysis project Ga0308161, IMG submission 201034) | Phyllosphere microbial communities from UC Gill Tract Community Farm, Albany, California, United States - DLSLF.R2 | ecosystem: Host-associated > Plants > Phyllosphere > Unclassified | place: USA...
GGTTCCCCCTCTACCTGTTTGTGATCTTCCTGTTTAACGTGTGGCTGGGCGTGTTGGCCACGACTGGTGCCGTGCTGCTGATCGGCCTGGCGTGCCTGAATGAATACCTGACGAAGAAGCCATTGGGCGAGGCCAGCGGTTACTCCCAGCAATCCACGCAACTGGCCACCAGCCACTTGCACAATGCCGAGACCATCCAGGCCATGGGCATGCTCGGCGCACTGTGCTCGCGCTGGTTTGCCGTGCATTCGCAGTTTCTCGGCTTGCAGAACACCGCCAGCGATACCGGCTCGGTGATCACCTCCCTGAGCAAATCCCTGCGCCTGTGCCTGCAATCGTTGGTGCTGGGCCTGGGCGCACTGCTGGTGATCAGGGGCTATATGACCGCCGGCATGATGATCGCGGGCTCGATCCTGATGGGACGGGTGCTCAGCCCCATCGACCAGTTGATCGCGGTGTGGAAGCAATGGAGTTCGGCCAAGTTGGCCTACCAGCGGCTGGACGAATTGCTGCGTGAGTTCCCACCGGAAGTGGAGCAGATGAAATTGCCGGCACCCAAGGGGCAGGTCAGCTTCGAACAGGTCAGCGCGGGCCCGCCCGGGCGGCGCATGCCCACCCTGCATCAGGTCAGCTTCAACCTCGGCGCTGGCGAAGTGCTAGGCGTGCTCGGCGCCTCGGGTTCCGGCAAATCCACCCTGGCCCGTGTGCTGGTGGGCGTATGGCCGACCCTGGCCGGCACCGTGCGCCTGGACGGCGCCGACATTCATCGCTGGGACCGCGACGACCTCGGCCCGCACATCGGCTATTTGCCTCAGGACATCGAATTGTTCAGCGGCAGCATCGCTGACAACATCGCGCGTTTTACCGACGCCGACCCGGCGTTAGTGGTGAAGGCCGCGCAGCAAGCCGGTGTGCATGAACTGATCCTGCGCTTGCCCCAAGGCTACGACACGCTGCTGGGTGACAACGGCGGCGGCCTGTCCGGTGGGCAGAAACAACGGGTGGCCCTGGCGCGCGCGCTGTACGGCGGGCCACGGCTGATCGTGCTGGATGAACCCAACTCCAACCTGGATACCGTCGGCGAAGCGGCCCTGGCCAGCGCCATCGTGCAGATGAAGGCCCAGGGTAGCAGCGTGGTACTGGTGACCCATCGCTCGTCGGCCTTGGCCCAGGCCGACAAGTTGCTGGTGCTCAACGAAGGGCGCTTGCAGGCGTTCGGGCCGAGCCAGGAAGTGCTGCGCGCGTTGTCCGGTCAGCAGGAAGCCTCGAAGGATAAACCCGGTGTGAGTTTCAGCCGTCAGTATCAAGCCGGAAGGAATCCAGGCGCATGAGCAGCCTTACTGTTGAACCCCGTTTCAAAGAGCACGACGCCCGGTTTTTCGTGCGCATGGGCTGGTGGCTGACCGTGGTCGGCGCCGGTGGGTTTTTCCTATGGGCCAGCCTGGCGCCCCTGGATCAGGGCATCCCGGTGCAGGGTACGGTGGTGGTGTCGGGCAAACGCAAGGCGGTGCAAACCTTCAGCCCCGGCGTGGTCAGCCGGATACTGGTGCGCGAGGGCGAAACGGTTAAGCAAGGCCAGACGCTGTTTCGTCTTGACCAGACCCAGCACCAGGCCGATGTGCAATCGTTGCAGGCCCAGTACCGCATGGCCTGGGCCAGTGTGGCCCGCTGGCAGAGCGAGCGTGATAACCACGCCAGGATCCGCTTTCCCGCTGAGCTGAGCGCCAACCCCGACCCAGCCCTGGCGCTGGTGCTGGAAGGCCAACGCCAGCTGTTCAGCAGCCGCCGCGAAGCCTTTGCCCGTGAGCAGGCGGGCATCCGCGCCAATATCGACGGTGCCTCCGCGCAATTGGACGGCATGCGCCGTGCGCGCAGCGACCTGACCGCCCAGGCCCAATCCCTGCGCGATCAATTGAGCAACCTGCAACCCCTGGCCGACAACGGCTACATCCCGCGCAACCGGCTGATGGAATACCAACGCCAGTTGTCCCAGGTGCAACAGGACCTGGCGCAGAACACCGGTGAAAGTGGCCGGGTGGAGCAGGGCATTCTTGAGTCGCGGCTGAAATTGCAGCAGCACAGCGAGGAATACCAGAAAGAAGTGCGCAGCCAGCTGGCCGATGCGCAACTGCGCAGCCTGACCCTGGAGCAGCAGCTCACCTCGGCCGGTTTTGACCTGCAACACAGCGAGATCAACGCGCCGGCCGATGGTATTGCGGTCAACCTTGGCGTGCACACCGAGGGTGCCGTGGTGCGTGCCGGAGAAACCCTGCTGGAAATCGTGCCCCAAGGCACGCGCCTGGAAGTCGAAGGGCATTTGCCGGTGCACCTGGTGGACAAGGTCGGCACGCACTTGCCGGTCGATATCCTCTTCACCGCTTTCAACCAGAGCCGCACACCGCGTGTGCCGGGTGAGGTCAGCCTGATTTCCGCCGACCAGATGCTCGATGAAAAAACCGGCGCGCCCTATTACGTGCTGCGCACCACGGTCAGCGAAGCGGCGCTGGAGAAACTCCACGGACTGGTGATCAAGCCGGGCATGCCCGCCGAGATGTTTGTGCGCACCGGCGAGCGTTCGTTGCTCAATTACCTGTTCAAGCCGCTGCTCGACCGCGCCGGCTCGGCGTTGACCGAGGAATGAGCATGAAACGCTTGCTTATCGCCTTGCTGTTCACCTGCGCCAGTGCCGAGGCGGCCATGGGTCCGTTTGACGTCTACGAACAAGCGTTGCGCAACGACCCGGTATTCCTCGGCGCCCTCAAGGAGCGCGACGCCGGCCTGGAAAACCGCGCTATCGGCCGCGCCGGCCTACTGCCCAAGCTTTCCTACAACTACAACAAGGGCCGTAACAACTCCCAGGCGACCTTGCCCGACGGGCGCGGCGGCAGTTACCACGACGACCGCAACTACAACAGCTACGGCTCGACTTTCAGCCTGCAACAGCCGCTGTTCGACTACGAGGCCTACGCCAACTACCGCAAGGGCGTGGCCCAGGCGCTGTTCGCCGATGAAAGCTTTCGCGACAAGAGCCAGGCGCTGCTGGTGCGGGTACTGACCTACTACACCCAGGCATTGTTTGCCCAGGACCAGATCGACATCGCGCGCGCCAAGAAAAAAGCCTTCGAGCAGCAGTTCCAGCAGAACCAGCACCTGTTTCAGCAAGGCGAGGGTACCCGTACGGATATTCTTGAAGCCGAGTCGCGTTATGAGCTGGCGACGGCCGAAGAGATCGAAGCCCTGGACGAGCAGGACGCCGCCCTGCGCGAGCTGGGCGCGTTGATCGGCGTGCAAAGCGTCAACATCAACGACCTGGCACCGCTGAACCAGGGCTTTGCCGCGTTCACCCTGACCCCGGCCAACTACGACACCTGGCATGAGCTGGCGATCAGCAATAACCCGACGCTGGCTTCCCAGCGCCAGGCCCTGGAAGTGGCGCGCTATGAGGTGGAGCGCAACCGCGCCGGGCACCTGCCCAAGGTCACCGCCTATGCCAGCTCGCGTCAGCAGGAGTCCGACAGCGGCAACACCTACAACCAGCGTTATGACACCAATACCATTGGCGTGGAAGTCAGCGTGCCGCTGTATGCCGGTGGCGGTATCTCCGCGTCCACGCGTCAGGCCAGCCGGGCCATGGAACAAGCCGAGTACGAACTGGAAGGCAAGACCCGCGAAACCCTGATCGAACTGCGTCGGCAGTTTAGTGCCTGCCTGTCCGGTGTGAGCAAACTGCGCGCCTATCAAAAGGCTCTGACGTCGGCGGAAGCGCTGGTGGTGTCGACCAAGCAAAGCATCCTCGGTGGCGAGCGGGTCAACCTCGATGCGCTGAACGCCGAGCAACAGCTCTACAGCACGCGGCGCGACCTGGCCCAGGCGCGTTATGACTATTTGATGGCCTGGACCAAGTTGCATTACTACGCGGGGAATTTGCGCGATACCGATCTGGCCAAGGTGGATGAGGCGTTTGTATCGAGCGCCGGACCATAAATAGCTCAAAGCCGATTTGCTGAAGCAATATTTAGATATGCCAAGTTGATGTAATTCGGGCAAGCGTAGGCGTCAGCCACATTGTATTCACCATGCCATCGAACCTCGGGTTGTACCACAGGTGTAGCGGGTAAATGGTGGACTCAATCTTTCGTGACGCAATTCGTAGTGCCCGACCTGTAATTGGCGCCGAGGCAGGAAGACTTCCTAGAAGCTGCCCGGGTTAACTCAAATAGTTGTCAAAAAAAGTTTCGCCGGATTGTCCTGGAAATGTCGTTATGTTCGACGTTTTAAACGATGGCGCAATCTTGAAGGCATTGATGTTTTTCAAAGCGGTGATCACTCGGAGTTATAATAATGAAAAAAGTAATGCTCAACACTACACTTAGCCTTGCCGTAGCTATGGCATCTTCCCACGTCTTCGCAAGTGGCTTTGCCCTTAACGAACAAGACGTCGCTGGGATGGGGATAGGTTTCGCAGGCCGCTCTTCATCTGCTGATAACCCAAGCACTGTTTATGGTAACCCCGCCGGTATGGCTCGCCTGCAAGGCCAGCAGGTTACGGGCGGTGTTGCATTCATCGACGGCTCGACTGATATCAAGGACGCTGGGGGGCGTTCGTCGGGCAGCAACAAAGGGGACATGGTGCCTTTGATCGGGGTTCCGTTCGGCTTCTACACCAACAGACTTAACGACCAGTGGGCTATTGGCTTCGGCGTTTACGCTCCATTCGGCTTGAAGACAGATTACGAAAACAGTTTCCAAGGCCGTGCTTTTGGTAGCAAGAGCGAAGTGTCGGTGATTACCTTCCAACCGACTGTCAGCTACGCCTTCAATGACAAGGTTTCGATCGGTTTTGGTCCGACTATCAACCGGATTGTCGGCGACCTTGAGTCTCGGCCAAGCCTGGCATCGTTACCGCTCCCAGGGCTCGCAGGCACCGGAGACAGCAAGGTTAAAATCAAAGGAGACGACATAGCTCTTGGCTTCAACGCCGGTATCCTGGTGCAAGCCACTGACACAACGCGCGTCGGCCTGACTTACCACTCGAAGGTGAAATACAAGCTCGAAGGCCATACCGAAGTGACGCCTGGCACCGGAGTTTCAGCTGCTTACCTGCGGGCAGGCCGTTACGATGCTTCGTTGAAAATTGACACCCCTGAATCGTGGGATGCCTCGGTCACTCAAGACCTTAGCGATGCCTGGAAACTGTATGGTGGTGCGACTTGGACTCGTTGGAGCCGCCTCAAAGAGATTACGATCAACAACGAAGGTGTAACTACAGCAAACGGCGCACTCGCCCCTCGAATCGTAGGTCAGATTTTAGAACCACAGAACTGGCATGATACTTGGGCTTACGCTCTGGGTACTTCGTATAGGCTGACCAAACAGGTTGTTGTGCGCACCGGCCTGACCTTCGACCAGTCACCCACCAACAATACTGACCGTTCGCCACGTATTCCTACCGGTGATCGGACCATTTTCAGCTTGGGCTTGGGCTACGTCGTGATGGACAATATGACCGTCGACCTAGCTTACTCTTACCTCAAGGAAGAACCGGTCAAAATCAATAGGGCTAACGCTTTGGGTTCGTCCTACAGCGCCAAGTACGAAAACAGCTCCAACGGTTTTGGCCTGGGCATAACGTACAAGTTCTGATCTAGCTCACTACGAAAAAGTCCCGCTCTCCTGCAAAGGAGGCGGGGCTTTTGAATGGTGCACTAGCATGGTGCGTAGCGCCGTCATTACGTAATTATCCGTCCGGCCAAGTCATCTATCACGTCGTTCTTTGATGAGATCGAGCATGAATGGATGCTGATGTTTCTGGGCACCGGATTGCAGACCGGCGCTTGCTCGGGCTTATCTGCAAATGGCTTCAAGCGGGTGTTGTGGAGGATGGCCGTAGGGTAGCTGCGACCAAGGGGGCGCCACAAGGCGCGGTGATATCGCCGCTCCTGGCGAATATCTATTTTCACTACGTGCTGGATCTATGGGCAAGGCAGTGGCGATGTGATTGTTGTGCGCTACGCGGATGACAGTTTGGTGGGGTTCACGACGAAAGTGCGGGCTCAGCAGTTTCTGGTGCAGTTGCAGGAACGGTTGGCCAGGTTCGGCCTATCGCTCAACGCCTCGAAAACACGACTGATCGAGTTTGGTCGTTTTGCTGTGACGAATCGCAGGAAACGAGGTTTGAGAAAACCGGAGACTTTTGATTTTCTGGGCTTTACCCACTGTTGTGGTGTCAGCCGACGCGGTGACTTCCAAGTACTGCGACTGACCGTCAAAAAGCGTATGCGTGCGACCCTTCTTGCTATCCTCGAGGAGTTGAGTCGCCGGCGTCATGAACTTGTCCGGGTACAAGGGCAGTGGCTCAAACGTGTGGTAAGCGGTTGCTTCAATTACCACGCGGTACCAGGGAACCTGATACGTCTTGGCGGTTTTCGTTTGGCGGTGTGCCGTCTCTGGCGGCAAGCCCTTAAGCGTCGCAGCCAGCGTAATCGGCTTCAATGGTCACGTTACGGACGCCTTGCCGATCTCTATATCCCGAGAGCTAGAAATGCACACCCTTACCCTGAGAATCGCTTTGCGTCACATACCCGAGGCAGGAGCCGTATGCGGTAGTTCCGCACGTACGGATCTGTGCTGGGGGCGGCAGGTAACTGCCGTTCCTACCGCGACCGAAGAGGGCACCAGTTGGGGGTGACAACACGACACGATTCGCACGAATCGCCCCACGATCATGCGGCACAGTGACAAAGTCGCATGGGCTGAGGCGATGGATGCACTTCTCCGTCTCAGACTGAGCGGCACCATAGGGGAAGTGATCGATCATGTTGGGTCTGTCTCCCAGATGCAGCTCCCCAGTGCTGTCGTAAAGAATGAACAGGCATTACAGGCTGCAGGCGTCGAACCAGGTGAGGAGGAGCCGCGGAGGGTCACACAGTTTCGAAAGCTCAGGGCTGTTCCGTACACTGAGCTGATAGCTCTGGACCAATTCATTGATGGCCACACGCCGTTCGCTACGAAACATGGGGTCAAGGGAGCTGAGTTCGAAAACGTAATCGTCGTGTTGGAGCGTGGATGGAATCAATATAATTTTGCTGAAATGCTTGAATGGTCCCGGTCCGCCCCTCCAGCTGATAGACAGGATAAGTTCGAAAGTAATCGGAACCTCTTTTACGTCGCCTGTTCTCGCCCTAAGGTCCGTTTGGCTCTATTGTTCACACAGTTGCTCAGCCCTAACGCACTGGCTCAGATCACCAGTTGGTTTGGTGCGGATCAAGTCTTTGAGCTACCAGCAGATCCTGCATAGGCGGTAATGTTTCCATGAGCAGGAGTTAGTTTGCGCCGGCCCTGGCTCAGTCGTCACGGATAGCGGATAGATACGGGTTCCCTTGCAATAATTCCGTTTCTCCTATAATGCAAATCTAATCTTGGAGAAGAGGGGGAAATGAAGGTGCAATTGATCATCGCTCTTTTCTCAATATTGTTATCGTTGCATGTCGATGCTCAGGATTTTGAGCTGAGTCGGCCGCCGCCCCCTACCAATGCGTCTCCAGAAATTCTTGGTGGGCAGAAAGCCATTCCCGAAAACTGGCCTGCTACTTTTGTTTTTATCACGGCAACAGGTGGTCGTTGCACAGCAACTGTGATTGGGCCGAAAGTCGTACTGACTGCCGCACATTGCATAGCGAAAGGGCCGAACGGGGGAATCGAGGGTTCCAGTGTAAGCCTGACGTGTACGCCACATTCTTATTATGGTGGAGGATCCGGACATGATATTGCGCTATGCCGCGCAAGCAGTGAGATCCGGCTAAAGAACGATGCGCCTTATGAAACGCTGAGTACTTCCGAAGGCAGCCCAAAAGCCAGTCACCAGCTTGCTTTACTCGGGTATGGTTGTACAGACACTGGAGCGGGAAGCGAGATTCTTTACGAAGGTACCGCTCTTGTTTCCACCCCCGCTTCAGAGCTGCAACCCTTTTTCGAAACGAAGGGAGAGTCTGCTGTTTGCTTCGGAGATAGTGGCGGTGGTGCTTACCTTTCTGGTCCAAAAGGAGGGCGCCTGATCGTTGGTATCGCATCGAAAACGATCGGAAATGGTATATCCCAATTCAGCATCATCCCTTCGGCGGTAACTCGCCAGTTCATCGATAGTTGGGCCAGCAAGCAAGTTGACCCAAAAACCGGGGCGAAGGTTTTAGTGAGGATATGTGGTATTGATCAGGCTCTACATAGCTGCAACAGTTAGCCTCCTTCTCGCGCAAACGGTGAGCGCGCAGGCTGCTATGTCCGTGGCCGCTCCAAAGGCAGTCGATCTGCATCTTTTAGGTAAACCCGATTCACGATTGGTACAGGTGATCGCAAACATCGGAGAGCCCAAATCCATAACTCTTCAAAATGGAGAGACTGTGCGGCGTGTCATTGAGGCTCGCTGCGGAATTGTCGATCCGGTCTACGTCGCGGCTCTGCTAGAGCAGAATCAAATTCTGGGACGAAAGCTGACTGCCCCAGACCTTGATCGGTCATCCGGCAACGAGACCGTGATCTTTCCCGCATGCATCCGAATCGAATCCGCGAGCTACGAAGTCCGCCAGGAAGAGACAATCAGCGAGATCTATTCAGCACGGGGGCTGCCTTTAGATGCGAAGGCCATCCAGGATGCCTTATCGAATCGCAATGATATAGGGACGCGAACGCTTGGGAGTATCAAAGGCCTTAAAGTAGGCGGTGATTCACACATAGTCGCCGTTGCCAATCGAGGGTTCGTTGCCAGCGAGTATGCCCGTCAGTTCATCGAGGATAATCCGCAGATTGATCCGAGGGGCTTGAAACCCGGTGAAGTTATTAAGGTCGCGCCACAACAAATGGTCGCCACCATCCCCGTGCGCGAGTCCACGACGCTTCCCTCCGCGTTGGAACAGTTGCAAACAGTGGTGGGCTCCAGTGTTCAGTATGACAAGGCAACAGTGGCAGAACTGGTGGAGGATACGCCGCTAGATCCGGATGTCTGTGCGGGTAACCTGGATCTGGACGTTTGGCCGATTCCCGTCCACGATCTGCGCGAAGCGCTCGACCAGAACACAGCATTGCGTCCCGACAGCGTCAATTACCATCCGACCACGGTGCTCATTATCGATACTGGTTTAGTCCCGGCAATGCAAGGTCGAGCGGTACCGAAGGCGTCGCTTGGGGTCATGCGCAGTTTCGACGGTAGATCACTGCGCAAGTACACGGGAGTGAACACCGCCACGCTCGAAAACGATGCCACTCCTCCGAAAGGGCTACTTTCGCCTTTTCATGGAGGCGAAGTAGCGGCAACTTTGCTTGGCGGTCGTTTTCTTGAGGCATATCGGTCGACAATCCCACTACCCCAAGTCACGTTTGCTAGCATCGCGCAGCAGGCAGGCGGCAATTCCTATCTCGATATCGGAGCGATTGGTACGGCTTACCGTCGCGCTCTAGATAGCAACATCCCGATCATCAATGCCAGCATTTCGGCTTCCTACAAGCGCGATGGATTTATCACGGAGCTGAAGCAGGGGGGAGGCGCGACATTGGTGGTCGCTGCCGCGGGAAACACAAAATCGTTACCACAGGAGTTTGAGGGCACGATCCAGCCTTGGCCAGGCTCCATGGGCGGAAGCCCTCTTGGTGCTGCCCCTGGCTTGGTGGTGAGTGTTGGTGCTCATGGGCCAAAGGGACAGCTGCTTCCTTTCAGTCGAGCCGGCAAGACGCAGGTCGATCTGTTGGCACCGGGTTGCAGGATCCCGACGTTCAGCTACGAGCCAGGCACTGGCACTATCATTGAGAAGGATCGCAACGGGACGTCGTATGCAGCACCTATCGTTGCCTTGGTGGCCGCGTTGCTTTCCTCTGAAACGCTCAGCCCTGCGGCAATCAAAGACCGCCTTATCGTCTCGGTCGACATGGATGAAGCGTTGGCAGCATATGTCTATTCGGCAGGTCGGCTAGACGTACGCAAAGCCCTGTCTGTATATCGCGATGTTGCCCAGTATGTGGTGCGAGATGCTAGTGGGAGTGTCATTCGAGACTCGACCGGGACGCCTATCGTTCACTGGGTTTCGGGGCGTCTACTGACAGGAAACAAGCACCTCGAGGTGTGTGAGGAAAAGCTCTCGCAAAAAGACTTGCGTAAACTTGCCGTCACCAACGGCGCTGCCGGCCAAATTATTCGCGGGTGGCGTACTCCGGTCGTTGAGCAACAAGGAACCGCCATTGCTCGCATCGAAAAATGTTCCGCCGTGCCAGCCCTCCAAGGCGAGATGATCTTTGAAACCGAGGCTGGTCAGGAAACCCGGATCGCACTCGCAGACATCATCGACTTTGTAGCAAAGGAACCTTGGTGAATGCTGTGATCAGTGCGTTTGGGCTGCGGCCAACGCTCTTTCGGCCGACAAGACAGCCGTCTCTGCCTCCAAAGCAGCCTTCCGCGCGTTGAGGACAAGCGTCTGCGCTTCGTACTGTTCTTTGATCGCGGTGAGGTCCGCCTGCGGATCGGCTACATAGCGGGCTCGCGTTTCGGCAAGGTCCGCCTCTAGCTTGGCAATACTCAGTTCAGTCGTGAGCGCCTTTGTGCGACTTGGGGCGAGATTCGCCCTTGCAGTATCGACCTTTGCCTGGACTTCCAGAAGTGAGAGTTCCTCATTCAGTCTGTCGGTGGGAGTCTTTTCGAGCGCCGCTTCGGCATCCTCCAACTCTTTGCGTGCCTTGGCCAGTGCGGTTTGTTGTTGGGCCTTAGCCTGCGGCGCATTTTGCTGGGTCTTGACGAGGGATGTTGCTTGGTCGGTAACCGAGCCGGCGGCTGTCGCGATTGCCAGTGCCGTTGCGTTTTCCCGCTTCAGGCCTGCGTGCAGTAATCTGCCTTGCTCATCGAAGGTGACGCTGATGCCGCCCGAGGCGAAGGCGGGGCTGGAGAAGGGAATGTTAAAAATGCTGCCGAGCTGTGCGATGGAGGTCGACGTCTTTGCAATCGGCTTGTCCGCACCAGCATCCATACACCGTTGCGGGTACTCGCAGATGTAGAGCCAACCGGCGGCAGGAATACGATAGCGCAACCCGTCTTTCTTCGAGCTGGATGGGGGTGAGGGGTGAGGGCTGCCGTAACTGCCCTGCGGGAGCAGGTGCAGTGACACTGCAACAGAGGTTGCTCGATCATATTTTTCGCTGCGAAGATCGGCCGTCAACTGCTTTAGCTGTGCGCAGGCCTCGGCATCAGGACAATGATCTGCATCAATTGTGGCGTCGAGGCGTGGGTATCGTTTGGTGAACTCCGCATCCGTTAACCCGAGCCTCGCGGCGTTGCTGTCATATCCCCCGCCGTTTCGCAGGTATCGCCTTGCGTCAACCAGTTGAACAGAGGGGCGGTCGTCCGCATCGAATTTCGCACGGATTGCATGGGCATTAAACCACCGATCAATTGTCGCGGGCGGCAGTGGGAAAGACGGACCAGCTTCGAAGACCAGGCTCGTTTGTGGCCAACTGATGGTCAATGAGTCAGTTAGCCAGGCCTGAGACTGGGTCATCGTCTTGTTGAGCTGATCAGCCTGCTTTTGAAGGTTATTGATTACTTGTGTGGTAGTAGTGATAGTCGACCGGAGCTTCTGCGTGGGTTTTGCTGTGAATTGCGCAGACATAACGGCTAGCTTGGCGGTAGCGAGCTCTAGCTGGGTAGTCACTGCTGCCAAAGGGGCGTGGTTCGTTTTGAGAGAGTTGAGATTGGCGAGAGTTCTTGGGCTGCAAAACTCGAAGGGCGCGCCCTCGTCACTCACGGGAAGTGGGACACCTGCCGCAATCGTCGCGATTTTCGCGGCGGTAACGGCTGCAGATGCGATAACTTCGCCAGTCTTGTCGACCGTAGATGCGTTGAAGCTAGTAAGGCGCCCTTCTTTGTAGTCGATGGAAATGTCGGACGTCTTGAATGCTGAGATCATCGATTGAGGATCAATTACGTAAACATTCTCTCCATCCGGTACAAGGTGTGGAGAGACACTCGCTTCAATATTGATTGTCGGAGCGTCTGCGCCATTGCAAGCCACCAGGGTACGCTTCAGAGCGATCTCATACTGCGTGTAGTCAAGCATATAGGCGTAGCCTGAGCGCGTTGCAGGATCGTCAGCAATGTGACGTTGAACTTCCAGGCGAGTGCAACCAAAAAGCAGGCCTGTAGCTGAGATACTCAGCAATACCAGACTCATGGGGTTGTGATTCCAGTGCATCCCTACCTCCAATGTGAATTAGTTTGGCTTCTCGCTGATAGCTAAGCTTCTGTTTTTACTTCCCCTGCAGTTGATCAAAGCATTTTCGACAGAATAGTTCATGTATCGAACTTCAGTTATTTTCCGTCATGCGCCTGACCAAACGGACGTATCTGACGTGTCTAAAGCAACGAAAGTAGAAGGGAAAGACTTTTTCGACTCAGACGTAGGTCTGATGAATTTTTTTGCCTGACGCGAGCATCTCAGTAGGGTTCATCGGCATGGGGCACGCCTTGGGCCAGCACTGCTATTCGTAGCGAATCGACTAGATATTGGAGCTGCCCGCCGGTTGTCCTGCTCATTGCTCCAGTGTCCAGCGAGCGATCATCAGCCCGAAAGTGTTTTTCGGTTTGTGGTTAATCACGATATGCGGGAGCTGCGATGGCAGAGCCCCGCGTTTGATGATAGTTCGTCCGACTGGCTGTGGGTAGAATCGAACAGCGTAGATTGGAATCATCTGTAGCTGGCCCTTGATACGTTCAGAAAACAAGTCCAGAATTAAGTCTTTTCCTGCTCCAGCAAGAAAAGAAATCCCTTAGATTTCAATGGGTCGGACACCAGATAAGAGTCTCGTTTCCCGCTCCAATCTTCTAATTTGTATTCTCTGTATGGTCAATCTGTGGTTATTCGCGCAGCGTTTCGGCGTTTTTCAAGGTAGTTGTCGCGTCAACCGTCTAACTATGCCGCTTGTTTCTCGCTCTGCTCTTCCCGATCCGGATTCAGCAACACCGTGCCTATGGGCTCCCAGTTTCGTGTCCGGCCTGACCAGCGTTGCGGGTTGATTTGCCGGGTCTGTTCGTACAGCTCATGACGTCGCGTCAGGATCTGATGATCCTGCCCACGGTGCCGCTCTGCCGGGGTCACGAAGCGGATTCGGCTATGCCGGTGTTCATGGTTGTACCAGCGCATAAAATCCCTCACCCAGCTTCTGGCCACGTCTAGATTGGCAAAACCGCTCGACGGCCATTGCGGGCAGTATTTCAGCGTCCGGAACAACGATTCCGAGTAGGGATTATCGTTGCTCACCCTTGGCCGGCCACGCGATGGCGTGACGCCCAGGTCGTACATTTTGCTCAGCAAGGTCACCGATTTCATTGGGGCGCCGTTGTCCGATTGCAGTACCAGCGGCTCGCGCAGGCAGCGTTCGCTGATCACGCTGCGCTGCAAGAGGGCCGCAGCGTTCTCGCCGCTTTCTTCCTCATGAACTTCCCAACCCACGGCTTTTCGGCTGTAAATATCTACGATCAGGTACAGGTAGAAGTGCTTGCCGCGCACCGGCGACGGCATGTAAGTAATGTCCCACGACCACACCCGGTTGGGCATCCTGGCCGCGTAGGTCGTGGGCGCTGCGTGCCGCCCAGGCCGCTGGCTGCGGCCACGGTGATGCTGCTGCCCGGTGGCCCTCAGCAGGCGGTAAAATGTCGATTCCGATGCCAGATAGCGCTGTTGATCCGCCAGACGAGGGACGATCTGGGACGGTGGCAAGTTCACATATTCCGGGCTGTTACACAGCGTGATGATCGTTTGTCGTTCTTTTTCACTCAGTGCATTAGCCGGTACAGGACGCTGGGTTGTTGTTCGCGCATCGGCCTTGATGATCTGTGTTTCAGTCCAGCGCTGCAGCGTTCTGAGCGACAGCCCAGCCTCCGCGCATGCCATGGATTTACGAGCCCCGGCGTGAATCGCTTCATGCAACTAGGTCACCAGCAAGTGCCGCTCGGGTAAGGCTGTCAGTTGTCCTCGTTTTCGATCCCCCAGTAGTCGTTGAGCTTTTTTCGCAGCACCAGTAACGCAGCTGTTTCGGCCAGCGCCTTGTCCTTTCGCAGCAACTCACGCTCCAACTGCTGGATGCGTTTCTTGTCCTTGCGCGCCTGATCACGATCCTCTTTTGGCTGGGCTTTTTCAGGCTTCATGCCGCTGATAAAGGACTGTCGCCACTCGCTGATCTGTTCAGGGAAAAGACCTTTGCGACGACAATACTCACCCAGCTCGATCTCGCAGAGACTGGCGGTTTCAAGGACAACAGCGAACTTCAATTCGGCTGACCAGTGCTGAGGTGACTGGTTGGATTCGGACACGACATACCCTTCGGATCTGGATTGTTTACGCCAGTTGGACAAGGACATTTCGCTGACCCCTTCGCGTCGAGATACCTCGGCCATCGTCAGGCTGAGTGGGGGAAGCAACATCTTGAGCAACTGGGCTTTACGTTCTGCTGAATAGTACGGCACTCATGATCTCTTTCCGCCCCCTGGATGGTCTTTTTGGGTGAACCCGGAGGGGCGACAACTATCCTGACACCGGGGGGTTTTGCCGCAACTGATCCAAATAGTCAGCCCATTGTTGAGCCGCCTCCCTGCGTTGTACCAGCAGTTGGGCGCGCGCGTAGACAGCCCCTAGCGCCCCTGGCATCCGGTGGGATAACGACAGTTCGAGCACAATTGGATCGATGCCCAAGTGCTCGTGGGCAATGGTCCTGTAGGTCGCACGAAAGCCGTGGGCCGTGATGTCGTACTCTGGCCAAATACGCTGAAAGGACTTGAGCATGGAGGTCGGGTTTATGGGGCGTCCCGGATAGACCGGCGAGACGAACACCCAGCCTTTGCCTTCTTCATCCACCACGCGGGTTTTATGTAGCTCGCGTAACAGAACCAAGGCTTGCTCAGGCAACGGCACGATATGTTTGCTCTTGTCCAGATGCTTGGTTTTGCTTACCACATAACGCCAATCTGCGCCCACCAAGTCGACATCTTCCCAGCGCATCTGCACCAGTTCGCCTGGGCGGACGGGCAACATGACCAGCAGGCGCATTGCGGTGGCAACGCTGCCACCGTTGCAGTCATCAAGGCGTAGAAGAAACCTGCCTAGGTCGGCTGGCCTTTCGATCGCTGGGTTGCTGGTCACGACATGGCGGATCTTCAACTCCTCAATGTTGCTAAGTGCCACATTGCGTTCCACCCATCCGCGCCCCTCGGCAAAGCCCAGTACAGCACGGATAATGGTGCGCACGCGCCGGGCCATGGCCATGGTGCGCTGGCGGCGCAACTCCGTAATGATTGTGGTGATGTGTTCCAGCTTGAGCTCGCTGACCGGTTTTTTACCGATCACGGGCAAAATGTGGTTGTTCAGTGCTCCGTTAAACCCCGAGATGGATTTGGTCACCAGTTCGGCAGACTTAAACGCCAACCATTGCTCGGCTACGTACGCGAAGGTGCGCTCTTCATTGAGCAACTGTGCCTCGATCTTGGCGGTCTTCGCCTTGAGCGGAGCGGTGTGGTTAGCCACGTCGCGGCGTGCAGCGCGGGCAATGTCGCGCGCTTCCTTCAGACCAATGTCGGGGTAAGCTCCGATAGAGAAACGGTTTTCCTTGCCATGCAGCCGATACTTCAAGCGCCAGAACTTGGAAGGGGATTTGCCGACCTTGCTCGACGCCCTTACCTCCAAGTAGAGACCAGGAACTTCGCCATCGGCGTGCTTGCCGGGTTCGGTCAGCGAGCGGATCAAGGCATCGCTGAGTTTTCGTTTGAAAACAACCGCATTATCTGGGGACATCGGTGGGGGCATCCTCTTTAAGGAACCGAAATTTGCCCCCAATTATGCCCCCATAAGTCGTGGAATCTATTGGATTTAGACAGGCGGCAGTGGAGTCAAGCCATCAATAAGTCGTTGTTATAAATGGTTTTATGGAATTTAGTGGAATTCCATTACAGGCTATCGGGGTCCCCAAAGAACATCTGAATCCGCGACCGCAGCCACCGCTCACCCGGATCGTTATCCTGGGAGCCGCGCCACGCCATGTGCAGTTCAAACGAACGCACCGGCAACGGTGGATCTTCGGCGCGCAAGCCGCCGGCCGATGTCAGTGCTTCAGCTGCATAATCAGGCACGGTGGCGAGGATATCGGTGCCCGCCAGCAAGGTACCCAGGCCGTTGAACTGTGGCACGGCCAGGACCACGTGGCGTTTGCGATCGAGCTTTTCCAACTCTTCATCGATAAACCCGCTCAAGTCCCCGGCAAATGACACCAGGGCATGGGGGCGGGCGCAGAAGTCGTCCAGGCTCAGGGAGCCGGGGACGCTGTCGGCGCGCAGCAGTTTGGGCAGGCTGCGGCGCAATACTTTGCGTTTGGCGTTGGCGGGCAGGTCGGCGGTGTAGCTGACGCCGATGGAGATTTCGCCGGAAGCCAGCAGGCCTGGCATCAGGATGTAATTCACGCGACGCACCACCAGTACAATGCCAGGGGCTTCGGCGCGCAGGCGTTTGAGCAGTTGGGGCAGCAGGGCGAATTCAACATCATCGGACAGGCCGATACGGAACACGGCGGTGCTGGTTGCCGGATCGAACTCGGCGGCGCGGCTGACGGCGGTGGAAATCGAGTCCAGGGCCGGGGAGAGCAGGGCGAAGATTTCCACCGCACGGGCCGAGGGCTCCATGCTGCGACCGGTGCGTACAAACAGCGGGTCGTCAAACAGCCCGCGCAGGCGCGACAATGCCGCGCTGATGGCCGGCTGGCCGAGGAATAGCTTCTCGGCGGCGCGGGTCACACTGCGCTCGTGCATCAAGGTTTCGAATACGATCAAGAGGTTAAGGTCGACACGACGCAGGTCGTTACGGTTCATCTTGTGTCCTGGAAGAGTCAGCTGACTTGACGAGAGCGGCCACATAGAAACGATGACCAGCATTAATCTTACGGGGAAAGGCTGGTACTCTGCACAGGATAATTGACTTTTCCTACGATGGTTGAGGTCTATTCCTTATACGTGGAATCAATGACAGGCATGTCGACTATTAATGGCGACCTGTGGTCTTACCCGCAAAGCCCAGATAAAGTTCATGGCATTAGAGGTTACTTTGACGAGGTTTGCGATGTCCCGCACGATCCGTTTTCACAAGTTTGGTCCGGCCGAGGTGCTCAAATGCGAAGAGCATGCAGCCGCGCAGCCCGCACCGGGCGAAGTGCAGGTGCGTGTCGAGGCGATTGGCATCAGTTGGTATGACATTTTGTGGCGCCAGAACCTGGCATCTTCCCATGCCCGTCTTCCATCAGGCCTGGGTCATGAGATGGCCGGTGTGGTGGTCGCCCTTGGCGAGGGCGTAGATGACTTGGCAGTGGGCGATAAAGTGGCCAGTTTTCCGGCCGAGAGCCCCAATGATTATCCTGTGTATGGCGAGCAGATCGTCCTGCCCCGTTCGGCCCTGACCCGCTACCCGGACGTCTTGAGCCCTATCGAAGCCAGCGTGCACTACACTCCGCTGTTGATTGCTTACTTTGCCTATATGGATCTGGCCCGGGTGAAACCTGGACAATTCGCTCTGGTCACCGACGCGAGTCACTGCGCCGGCCCGTCCTTTGTACAACTGGGCAAGGCCTTGGGTGTACGGGTGATTGCCGCGACCAAGGATAGCGCCGAGCGTGACTACCTGTTGTCCCTTGGGGCAGAGAAGGTGATCGCCACCGAAGAGCAGGACCTGCTGATGCAAATCAACAAGTTCACCGACAACCGCGGCGTCGATGTGGTTTTCGATGGTTTGGGCGGCCCGCAGATGTCCTTGCTCGGCGACGTGCTGGCCCCCCGAGGCAGCCTGGTGCTGTATGGCTTGCAGGGCGGAAACCAGACGCCGTTCCCAGCTTGTGCGGCGTTTCAGAAGAATATTCAGTTCTTCGTGCACTGCATCGGTAATTTCACCGGTAAACCGGAACTGGGCATCATCCAGGACCAGGTGGCGTTGCAGCGTGCATTGCGTGATATCAACCAACTGACCGCCGACCGTGTGCTGGTGCCGTTGAAAACCACGGTGTTCCCGTTCAATCAGTTCGTGGAGGCCCACCGTTATATGGACGAATGCCCGTGCCGCGAGCGTGTTGCGTTGCAGGTTGCGGCTGTTTGAGCTGTAGGAGTATTCGTAAATGAATGCTCCGGCGCCTGAATGGAGGGGGCAAATGCGCCATTTCACAGGGCTTAAGCCGCCCGCCCCGGAAGGTGCCGACCTGGCACTTTAGCCCTTCAAATCCTGACGTTTCTCCCTGACGCCGCCCTGAATCCCAGCGCGGCGTCTTTGTATGCGTGCCGTTTACGCGCCAGCGGTCGCACATCTGCACTGGTTTTCGGCCAGCTTCTGTATCTATTAATCATTATTCCAACGCTGATAATTGCGCCTTCACTTTCATCTCAAGGATTGAGCAATGATTGAATCAAATAGTTATTCGAATTATGAGCGCGGCGAACACACGAACTCCGCACGACAGGTACTTTCATACAAGGTGCCGGCTTGCAAAAAGGGAAAGTTGCATGGTTCTGGTTTGTCGGACACTTCTTTAAAAGGCTGGTTAAAAATGCGTAGGAGCTTGTCGGAAGAGTCCTAAGGGTGGCGTTTTTACCATGGTAACTCCTTTAAATTCATTGGGTTGTGTGGCCTTTGTGTAGAGGTTTGCGCCCAGAGGAATCCATGTCGTTTTGTTGCGCGGTGCTAGTGTTTATCCATCGACGCACAATGCGGTGCGCGATTTTCCTACACACAAAATAGGTCGAGCAAACACGGTCAGTAGTTGCTCGAAACTGATATTTCAACTCGGGTAGTAGAACTATGAGCACTATTCACGAACAGGCTATGAATCATGTTTACCAGCAAGTTCTGCAACGTTTGATTGGGCACTTTAATCGCGCCGGGCGCACCGCCCTCCAGTTATTGGTCCAACGGATCGTTGTGGCGGCAGGGGGCATGGAGCAGGTGGGGGATTTCAAGGTGCTGGTGGCCCACGGTGGCGGCGAAGTCAGCAGCTATACCTTGGCGTTGCTGCGTGCCGCCCAATTGACCATTGCCGGCCGGGCGCCGCGCACCTTCCAACTAAGGGTCGCGACGTTGCGGCACGCAGGCATGACGGAAGGGCACCTCGACACGCTCAATCGCGGCTATGGCCGCTTGTTTCTGCACGACGATCCGCGCGTCGAGTTGCTGGTGGTGGAAAACTGCGAAGTACAGCCCTTCAATCACCAGCGCCCCGCCTCGGCGGTCGGGCGTGAGGTGGGCCAACGCAACAGGTTGATGGTGGGCCACCTGAGCGCCGGGGACTGCCGCGCCACACTGTGCAACGACACTTACCTGGCGATGGGTGACTTTTACCAGCGCGTCACCACCTGCAATGGCGGCGTCCATGCACTGGTCAGTGGTGACTCCCCGCGCAAACAAGGTCAGTTTCTCGCCTGGCTCAAGAAAACCGCCCAGAACGCAGGCCTCACGGTGCCAAAGGGCTATCCACCCTCGCTCAACGCGTTGTTCGCGTGCATGGACGAGTGGAGCAACGGCTATTACCGTGATCTGTTCGGGGAGCATTACGTGGCGAGCGATAACCCGAGCAAGGTGGGGCATCGTCACCTGGCCTACATAGGCATCGCCGATCTACTGGAGGATGTCGACCTCATGTCGACAACCTTGTTGACCGAGTTCATGGCCTATACGCCGGACCCGTTGGGCTTTCACTTCAGCCATCCGGCTTATTCCAACCCGCTGCTGATGGCCCATCTGCGTGGCTTGCAGGCCGAGTGCCTACGTGACCTGGGGTATGAAGAAGGGGTGCAGGACTTTGTGCAGCAAGCCGCTTCTTACATGCGGCGCCTGCGCATGCCCGATGATGTGCTCGCGGAGGTCGGGACCCGTGAAGGCCGAATTTTGTCGGCTACTCACGCACAACGGTTCTTTGGCCTGGATGAAACGCAACTGACTTGTTTGTTGTTTTCACCCTTTCTTCATCACGGCGAGCGACTGGAAGGTTATTTGCGCCAATGCCATCCGGGCATGCTGGTGGCGCTGCCCGAGTTGCACAAAGTTCTCCAGGGCAAACCCTGCGCCGAAATGCTGCAACAGTGGGTCACGGATACCAGTGGCTTGCCCCTGCCCTTGTTGCAGCACCTGTACCGCAAGCGGCCGCAGGTCGGTGTTAACCACAAACGTCAGGTCGCAGGGGTCCATGGTGCTGACCAGACCGTGCAATTGTCCGAGCAATGACACCGCGTTCGGAGCGTCAAGTGGACTTTGCGTATCAGGCGGTCTATCGCTACATGATCAGCCTGATCAACGAAGTCAGTACCGACACCCGGGTGAAACTGCCGTCATTGCGGCAGTTGGCGGTGCGCCTGAACGTGTCGATTTCAACGATCCAGTACGCCTACGCGCTGCTGGAGAAGGAGGGCAGGGTCTATTCGGTGGCCAAGTCGGGGTACTACGCGTGGCCAAAGTCGATAAACCCTTTGGCATGGAGCGGCGGGGACCTGCTCGACCGCCTCTACGCGGCGGCCCGGCGCCCCGGCATGGTGGTGCTCAGCAGTGACGAGCCGGCGTTGCTGGGCTCTCTGGATGAAACGCTGCTGAGACTGGAGCGTGAGCTTGTGCGCCAGCATCCATCGCATCTGCAGCCATGGTCCCAGCCTTGCGGTGTGTGGGAATTGCGGGCGGCGCTGGCGGCCCGGTATACCTCGTCGCCAACGCACTGCTGGCATGCTGACGACGTGTATATCGGTGCCGACTTGCGCGGCGTGCTCGACATTCTGATCGAGGTGCTGGGCCTGCGCGGCACCACCGTGATTGTGGAGTCGCCCTGCGACTGGCTGATCCTGCGCCTGTTGCAGGACGCCGGGGTGCACATCATCGAACTTCCCTGGACGCCGGAGGGCGGCCTGGATCGCGCCGCACTGGGAAGGCTGCTGCGTGAAGAGGCGGTGCATCTGGTGTTGTTCTCCTCTACGGTCAGCCTGCCCTCCGGCGTGGCAATGTCGGTCGACGATCGGCTGGACGCGGCCCAGTTGCTGGGCCAGTACGGGTGCTGGTTGCTGGAAAACGACACCTTTGGTGAGCTGGGTTTCGGCGCGCCGCAGACGGCATTGCGTGAACGAGTGAACCCTGAGCGATTGATCGTGTTTTCTTCATTCGAGAACACACTTGGCTCGGAAGCGTCTTACGGTTATCTACTGTCCCGACGCATGAGCAATGAGTTGCAGCGCCAGTTCCTGCTGCGCTCGTTCCGCTTATCGTCGATCCGCCAGCGTGCGATTGCGCGCCTGTACCAGAACGGACGGATTGATCAGCATCTGTGCACACTGCGCCAACAGCTGAGCGCGCAAGCAGCACAGATGAGTCAGCGCCTGCAGCATTACCTGGGCGACCAAGTGACCTGTCGCATGCCGAGCGCAGGTGCGGCATGCTGGCTGGAGTCCACCCGTGCGGTGGACATGCGCCAGGTGTTCCAGCGTCTGCTGGCGCAGCAAGTGGTCATTGCACCCGGCGAGCTGTTCAGTGTCAGCGGGTTGCACCATCAGAACTTGCGCTTGAGCCATGCTTTCCGTGGGCAAGCCAACATGGATGTTGCCCTGGCGGCGTTGAGTGACGCACTGCGGCAAGCGCAGACTGCGTAAAGTTTCTCTTGCGGTTGTAGGATCGATACCGTCGCGCCGTAGTCCAACTCTCAGTAAACTGCCATTTTTCCACATCCTTCTTTCCGAGGTTCATGCATGACAATCAGTCCTTTTGCGGGCAAACCGGCGCCAGCCCAGTTGCTGGTGGATATCCCGCGACTGGTGACGGCCTATTACACCGGCCAGCCTGATGCAGCGATCTCCACCCAACGTGTGGCCTTTGGTACTTCCGGTCACCGTGGCAGCTCCTTCGAACTGAGCTTCAACGAATGGCACGTCCTCGCCATCAGCCAGGCCATTTGCCTGTACCGTGAAGCCCAAGGCATCAACGGCCCCCTGTTTGTCGGCCTGGACACCCACGCACTGTCGACCCCAGCCGGCGCCAGTGCCCTGGAAGTGCTGGCGGCCAACGGCGTCCACGTAATGCTGGCTGAAGGCGACGAATACACGCCGACCCCGGCGATCTCCCACGCCATCATCTGCTACAACCGTGGCCGTACCAGTGGCCTGGCTGACGGCATTGTCATCACGCCGTCCCACAACCCGCCGCAAAGTGGCGGCTACAAGTACAACCCACCCAACGGCGGCCCGGCCGATACCCACGTCACAAAGTGGATCGAAGCCAAGGCCAACGAGCTGCTGGCCAATAAACTGGCCGGGGTCAAGCGCATCACCCACGCCCAGGCCCTCAAGGCCGACACCACCCATCGCCACGACTACCTCAACAGCTACGTGGCCGATCTGGTCAATGTGATCGACATGGACGCCATCCGCAGCGCTGATCTGCGCCTGGGCGTGGATCCATTGGGCGGAGCAGGGGTGCGCTACTGGTCGGCAATTGCCGAGCACTACCGCCTGAATCTGGACGTGGTGAACACTGAAGTCGATGCCACCTTCCGCTTCATGAGCGTCGACTGGGATGGCCAGATCCGCATGGACCCATCTTCCAGCTACGCCATGCAAGGCTTGATCGGGCTCAAGGAGCGTTTCGACGTGGCCTTCGCCTGCGATCCGGACCATGACCGTCACGGTATTGTTACCCCCTCCGGCGGCCTGTTGGCGCCGAACAACTACCTGGCGGTGTCCATCGACTACCTGTTCCAGAACCGTCCCGACTGGCGCGCCGATGCGGCCGTGGGCAAGACCGTGGTCAGCAGCGGGCTGATTGATCGCGTGGCGGCGCGCATTGGCCGCCGCCTGTACGAAGTGCCAGTCGGCTTCAAGTGGTTTGCCGATGGTTTGTTCGAGGGTTCGCTGGGTTTCGGCGGTGAAGAAAGCGCGGGTGCGTCATTCCTGCGCAAAGACGGTACCGTATGGAGCACCGACAAAGACGGTCTGATCCCGGCGCTGCTCGCCGCGGAAATGACCTCGCGCAAAGGCCAGGACCCGAGCCAGATCTACCGTGGCCTGACTGATGCGTTGGGCGAGCCGTTCGCTATCCGTGTGGATGCCAAAGCCACCCCAGCGCAGAAGGCCTTGTTGGGCAAACTGTCGCCGGAGCAGGTGACTTCCACCGAACTGGCTGGGGAAAGCATCCAGCAGATCCTCAGCCATGCGCCGGGCAACAATCAGGCTATTGGCGGCCTGAAAGTGATGACCGAAAACGGCTGGTTCGCCGCACGGCCGTCGGGCACCGAAGACATCTACAAGATCTACGCCGAGAGCTTTATTGGCGAAGATCACCTCAAGCAATTGGTCGAAGAGGCCCAGGTGCTGGTGGACGGCGCGATTTCCCAATAACCCCAAAAACCATTATTGGAGGCTGCGTTGGGCCCCCCGCAGATCGCGGGGGTGTCAATACGTCCGCTACGCAGCCTGGCCAAGGCTCGAAAGCTGCTACGTGGTGGGGGGCGTACTCATCCGCCGATATCAGGCGAGGTCAACCAGCACGATCTCGCTGTCTTCAACCGCTGTTACCCGCAGCACCTGCTCGTCCTCGATCGCCACACCGTCTCGCGCTTGCGCTCGCAAGCCATTGACTTCAATCACACCCTTGGCCGGCACCAGATAGGCGCGGCGTCCACTGTCCAGGCGGTACTCCGCCGTTTCCCCGGCTTTCAGGTTGGCTGCCACCAGGCGGGCATCAGCGCGGATGCGCAGGCTTTCGCTGTCACCGCTTTTGCCGCTGGCCAGGGTCACAAACCCCTCACGATCACCTTTGGGGAACGGCTTGGCGCCCCAGGAGGGCGGCAAACCGGCTTCATTCGGGATAATCCAGATCTGGAAAATCCGGGTCGGCGTCGCTTCCAGGTTGTATTCGCTGTGGGCGATCCCGGTGCCTGCGCTCATGACCTGCACGTCACCGGCTTCAGTCCGGCCCTTGTTGCCCAGGTTATCGGCATGGCTGATGGCGCCTTCGCGCACATAGGTGATGATTTCCATGTCACGGTGCGGATGCTGTGGAAAGCCCGTGCCTGGCGCAATAATGTCGTCGTTCCACACCCGAAGATTGCCCCAGTGCATACGTTTTGGGTCGTGGTACTCGGCGAACGAAAAGTGGTGATGGGCGTCAAGCCAGCCATGGTGGGCGCCGCCCAGGGAGTTGAAAGGTCGAAGTTCTAGCATGATCGTCTCCTGTTGATGGCGCCTATGATCCAGCAGGCCATGATCGATAAAAAGCGTAAAAAGTGCCTGATTCCTATCAGCTGAGGCGATTGGTTAGTGGCGTTTTGACTTTCACTTCATCGTCTAACTGCATGACAGCAAAGCAATTGGCTGGAACTGAGCGCCGATTCCGGCGACCATGGCGCCCTTGTCACAACCTAGCTCACCGCAGGAGTCCGCGTGCTGCAACACAAGCCTGATCTGCCCCCTGAACTGCGCCCATTGGCCCAAATGCCCCTGCTCAAACGCTTGGCCGCACGCCTGTTTGGCCATGGCCTGACCCGATTGCGCGCACAGCACCGGTTTTCCTGGTTGCACGGGCAGGCCGATGGTTTTCGCAGTGGTCACGAAGCGGGTGTGGAATACGGTTATCGTGAAGGCAAGGCCGATGGCATCGAGGAGGGCCGCCAAGTCCTGCTGATCCGCGACTTTCGCCCCGATGAACACCGTGCGCCCGGTATTGATGACAGTCTGTTCGATGATTGGCGGTTGCCGCTGACGGCGCACGTGAAGAAACGCATCAAGGCCGACGTCGTCCGCCTGCTGCCGGCCCACGCCCAGCCCAGTGCGGCGCAATGGAAGATGATTTTCAGTGATACGCCGTCCACCGCCGTGATCGCCGGGGCCGGTGCAGGCAAGTCCACCTCGCTGGTCCTGCGCATAGTGCTGCTCACCCATTACCTGGGCTTTGAATTGAGCTCGATGACTGTGGTGACCTTCACCCGCGAATCGCGCAAAGACTTCATCAACAAGCTCATGGAGATTCTTAGCCTGTGGGGACAACCCCTTGACATAAAAGAGGCCCAGTCGGTGGTGCGCACTTTTCACTCGCGCATCCTCCCGATGGTCCGCAGCCTGCCGGGGTTTGAGCGCCTGCAAGCGTTCGAGAACCTGAACTCAGGCGTCGAGGATGCCGACAGTAACCCCTTCGATCTGCGCATCAACGACGCCCAGCGCCAGCAGATGAATGCCTGCTACCACCGTCTGCACGGCCAGCACCCGCGTTTTCGAGAGTTGATCGCGCCACTGGCGCGTCATGGCTTGCAGCTCAAGGAGCTGGAGCGTGATCACCCGGATGTACAAAAGCGCATTGCGGTGACCGAACTGGCGGCCAAACGCGATGAAGAACTCTGCGACGTGATCGAAGACCTGTGGTTTCGCGCCGGGGCGTGGCCCATCAAGGGCATTGAACCCAATCGCCAGGCCATTGAGATCAATGGCGCGCAGTTCCATTGCCATGGCTACATCGCCGAACTGGACGCGTGGGTGGTGCTGGGATTTGATTCGCGGGAAAACCCGCAGCTCAGTCGGCCCAATGCCAAGCTGTCGGTCCGTGCGGAATGGGCCGTTAAGCGCACCTTGTTTCAAGCTTTCTGTCGTAAGCCTTTGATTTGGCTTGATAGCTACGACTCATCCAGCCGACTTTTAAGCAGTCTGGCCGGGGATGCCAGTGCGGGGCCTGGGTTTGAATACAAGGTCAAAGGCGAACTGGTGTCCGCGCCGTTGCTGGACAGTTTTGTCATGGCCGCCGGCTTTATCGAAAACCTTGGGTTGGACGTGCCGACGGCCGTGGGCCAGATGACCTTCGCCAAGGACGATCCGGACCGCTTCTTCTTCGAGGCCTTGAGCATTTTCTGGAAAGCCCCTGGAAGACCATCTACTCGATCAGTCGCCGCCGATCATGACCTACAACCGCATGTTCTCGCTGTTCGGCGAGAACACCCCGGAAAACCTCAAGTTGCTCAGCGATCCGCTGCTACGGCCGTTGTCGCACCTGATGATCGATGAGTTCCAGGATGTGTCGCCGCAGATCGTCTCCTGGATCCGCGCCAGCCTGCGGGAAATCCGCAGCCGTGGCCCGGCCATGCACGTGGGGCGCGGTGCCCAATATTCTTCGCTGTTGTGCGTGGGCGATGATTGGCAATCAATCTACGGCTGGCGGGGCAGTTCTCCCAAATATTTCATGGAGTTCAACCAGGAATTCCCTTCGCCGAGCACCACCCGTGTAATGCTGGGGGAGAATTACCGCAGCCACCAACACATCATTGATGCTGCCGAGCACATCGTACGCGCCGCGCCGGCAATCCCCGGCAAGAAGGCCAAGGCCAGTGGCACGCCCAAGGCGTTGGAGCCGGTCAAGGTACTGGTGCGTGATGACGCGGCGCTGGGTCGCCAGTTGCTGGAGCACTATCAAAAGGGCGATTCGGTGTTAATGCTGTATCGAAAAAGCAGCGATAAGCTACTGATTAAAGAGCATATTCAGTCAGTAGTTAATGTGGATTCTAGCTTGCCGCCTCAATCGCGCAGGTTGAAACAGCTGACCTATCACAGCGCTAAAGGCTTGCAGGCGGACGCCGTGTTTCTGCTCGGAGATTGCCAGCACCTGACCAACTCGCCCTACAAGAACCAGGTCTATCGCATGGCTGGCCTGGGCAAACCTGGCGACAGCGAACCCTACGACACGGCGCAAAAGGACGAAGTGCTGCGCCTGGCGTACGTGGGCATCACCCGGGCCGTCAGCCATTGCTACTGGTATGTGGAAAAGCCCGAAGGCCAGGCAGTGAATGTGCCTAAGGCCTCGGAGCGTGTAGACGGGACGAAGGCGTTTTTCGACGATCAGCGCGGCTAAAGGCTGATCGATCACGCCCGAAGGGACAAAGGCGGGACAAACGACTCCAACTCATCCTCCACCGCCTCGATAATCCGTTCCACATCGGCGGCATTCATTACCGTGGCACAGGGAATGCCGGCGATGGCAATCAGCGTTTCGCCGCTGGCGCGGTCGAAGAGGCGGACGATCATGCTGCCGGGCGCGTCCATGCTGCCCTCGAAGCCAATTGGATGAAAATGCCAGCGCATCAGCTGGCAGGCGTTGGGGAACGTCACTTTATTCATGTTGCCCACCTTGTTCATTGAGCGCTTCCTTTAGCTCGCGGCAGGGGGCCATGACCGTCACTGGTCTTGGCATTGTTGAGCTTAAAAATAGCATTCGTTCTCAACCGGAGGTGACTTTTTTCGCCCCGCTCGGCGGTTGTTCTCCTAATGATTGATGTGGGTCATGTCCTACTGAAAACAGGGCAAATAGCCATTAGTCCGAAGTTGCGCCTGGCCATTGAACGCACCACCGAATTTCGGCAATCTCCACGGTTTACCCGCCGCAGAGCCCACCATGCCTGACATCGCCCCCGACGATGATTGCCTGCACACCCAAGCCACGGGGGACTTGGTGTTACGTCATCACCTGTGCTGGCGCCATCGCGACCTGGACGGGGTGATGTCCTACTACCACCCGGATATCCAGTACCACGACTTTTTCCAGAACCGCGTAGTCGGTTACGCCGAGTTGCGCGATTACCTGCAAGCCAGCATGCCCCGCCAGGCTGACGAAGCGATTGAACACACCGACCGCATCCGCGCCGACGGTGATACCGCCTTTATCCAGTACCGCATCACCCTGCGTGGCGGGCAGGGGCTGGTGTCATTCCGTACCAGCGAGGCCATCACCGTACGCGATGGGCTGATCTGGCGCGTCAATGAATACGCATCATTGGTGCACGAACAACCTTCCCAGGCCCAGCGCCCCAGCGTCAGCCGCTTGGGCCTGTCCCCCCAGCAATTGGGGCATATGGCCAATGACCTGCAGCAGTATTTCGAAGGCAAGCAACCGTATCTGGACCCGGACCTGGACCTGCAGCGGGTCGCCAAGGAATGCGGATACAGCCGTAATCAGATTTCTTACCTGCTCAATCAAGTACTCGGGCAAAGTTTCTACCGCTACGTCAACCAGGCGCGGCTGCAGCATTTGCTCGCCGCGCTGGACAAGGCACAGCCGCCGATCAAGGTCGACGACCTGGCCTTTGCTGCCGGTTTCAATTCGCTGTCGGCGTTCTACAGCGCTTTCCGCCAGCACACCGGTCAGTCGCCCAAGGCCTACGTCAAACAAATTTCCCTGCGTGCACGCGCGCAAGACAGCGAATAAGCGCCGGCCCTAGGATCGCCCCATCGAAACGTGGTTGGGGAGCTTGGCATGCCGGCATGGCGCAACATCAGTTTATGGATGGACCAACTGGACGAGCCGCTGGTGGCGCGGCCGTCCCTGGAACACGACCTGGACGTCGATGTGGCCATTATCGGCGCCGGCTATACCGGGCTGTGGACCGCCTACTACCTGAAACGCCATGCACCTGAGCTGAAAATCGCGATCATCGAGGCGCAAACCGCCGGCTTCGGTGCATCGGGCCGCAACGGTGGCTGGCTGATGGGCAATCTGTTGGGCGAAGACCGCCTGCTGGCCGGTCTGGCACCTGAACAACGCCGCGCCTCCTTCGATCTGCTGCACGGCATTCCCGATGAAGTGGCCCAGGTCCTGGCCCGCGAAGGCATCGACTGTGACTACCGCAAGGGCGGCGCCCTGTACTGCGCAGCACGCTACCCCGAGCAGGAGGCCAGCCTGCGCGCCTACCTGGACAAACTCTACGCCCAAGGCCTCACCGAAGCCGATTACCGCTGGCTGAGCCCGCAGCAGTTGGCGGAGCAGATCCGCATCGCCCAACCCTATGGCGGTATCTATGCACCCCACGTCGCGACAATCCATCCCGCCAAGCTGGTGCGCGGGCTGGCGCGGGCCGTGGAGCGCCTGGGCGTGACTATTTACGAAAAAAGTCCGGTCACCCAGTGGCAGTCCGGCAGCCTGCGCACCGCGACGGCCAGTGTGCGCGCCGGCTGGGTGGTGCCCGCCGTCGAGGGTTACGCGAACACCTTGCCGCCCTTGGGCCGCTACCAGTTGCCGGTGCAGAGTTTGATCGTCGCCACTGAGCCACTGCCCGCCAGCACTTGGGACGAGATAGGCCTGCGCCACGGCCAGGCCTTTGGCGAAAGCAGCCGCCAGGTCACCTATGGCCAGCGCACGGCGGATAACCGGCTGGTGTTCGGTGCCCGCGGCGGTTACCAGTTCGCCGGCAAGTTGCGCCACAACTTCGATCTGACGGACAGCGAAGTGGAGCTGCGTCGTTACCTGTTCGGCGAACTCTTCCCACAGCTCAAGAACGTGCGGATTACCCATTCCTGGGGCGGCAACCTCGGTATGTCGCGTAATTTCCGACCGCACATGCTCTGTGATCACAACACCGGTATCGCGCTGTCTGGCGGATATGGCGGGGAGGGCGTGGGTGCCACCAACCTGGGGGGGCGCACGCTGGCGGATTTGATCCTCGGGCGCGACACACCCCTGACCCATCAACCCTGGGTGATCCGCGAGCGCGGTCTCGACGCGCTCAAGGCCTGGGAACCCGAACCGTGCCGCTGGCTGGGTTACAACGCGATCATTCGTAGTTTTGTCCATGAAGACCAGGTGTTGGCCAACCCCAACACCGCCCCTTGGCGCCGCAAGCTGGCGACCGGCGTGGCCGGGTTCATGGAAGGGTTCATGCACTGAGTCGTTTCACTTACACGGGAAAACCCCATGAGCATCACGCAATTCAAAGACACGCTGAATGCCCACCTGCCGGACTCATCACCCGTGGCCGTGCCGTTGGGTGAGCCGATTGCGGTGGCCTCCACCTTGAGCGTAGAGCGCAGCGACGGCGTCGAAACCGGCATCTGGGCCTGCACGCCGGGCCGCTGGCGTCGGCAGATCAAATCCCAGGAGTTTTGCCACTTTATCCAGGGCCGCTGCACCTTCACCCCCGACAACGGTGAAACCGTCCACATACAAGCCGGCGACGCACTGATGTTGCCGGCCAACAGCACCGGAATCTGGGATATCCAGGAAACCGTGCGCAAGACCTACGTACTGATTCTGTAACGCTTTGATCCTTGATCGCCTGCCATAAAAACAGCCCTAAAACCGCCAGGAAATCGAACCATGAAAGCCATTGCCCTGTTGCCCTTGATGTTGGTGGCCTCTATCAGCCAGGCCGCCGAGACGGTGAAGATCTACAACTGGTCCAGCTACATTGCGCCAGACACCACGAAGAACTTCCAGAAGCAGACCGGGATCGGTTTCAGCTACGACGTGTACGACAGCAACGAAACCCTCGACGGCAAGCTGATGACCGGCAACTCCGGTTATGACGTGGTGTTTCCGTCCAACCACTTCATGGCCCGGCAGATCCAGGGCGGCGCCTTGAAGAAGCTCGACAAGAGCCAGTTGCCCAACTGGAAAAACCTCAACCCGGTGCTGCTCAAGGCACTGGAGAACAACGATCCGGGCAACGCCCATGGCTTCCCGTATCTTTGGGGCAGCACGGGCATCGGCTACAACATCGACAAGGTCAAGGCCGTGCTGGGGGATAACGCTCCGGTGGACTCCTGGGACTTGATCTTCAAGCCCGAGTACATGGAAAAACTCAGCAAGTGCGGGGTGGCCATCCTCGATAACGGCCCGGAACTGTTGCCCATTGCCCTCAATTATCTGGGGTTGCCGCCTCACAGCAAGAACCCGGAGGACTACAAAAAGGCGGAAGACTTGCTGATGAAAGTGCGGCCTTACGTGGCGTACTTCCATTCCTCGAAATACACCGGCGACCTGGCCAATGGCGATATCTGCGTGGCCGTCGGCTTCTCCGGCGATGTGCTGCAAGCTGAAAGCCGCGCCAAGGAAGCCAAGAACGGCGTGAAGATCGGTTATCAGATCCCCAAGGAAGGCGCCGCGATCTGGTTCGACATGGTGGCCATGCCTGCGGACGCCCCCGATGAAAAGGCGGGCTACGCGTTCATGAACTACCTGCTGGAACCCCAGGTGATGGCGGACATCACCAACTCCGTGCATTACGCCAACGGCAACAGCGCGGCGGACAGCCTGGTCGATCCGGATATCAAGGGGGACACCAAGATCTATCCAAGCGAAGCCATGATGGGCAAGTTGTTTGCGTTGGAAGCGATGCCGCTGAATATCGACCGGATTCGCACGCGGATCTGGAACACCATTCGCATGGGCCGCTGATCGGTAACATTTCGTCGCCCAATGGGCGCTCTGTTTAGACGTTGGTGTCTGTAGCCTCCTTGCCTCCTTTGAATAAAGCGGGGCAGGGAATGCTCACATCCGGTGAAGGGCAAGACGGTATCTACGCGTACGGCGCTGCTCCCGTCGCCGATCTCATTGAGCATCTACGGGTTTTCCAAATCATGTCCCAGGGACTGGATAAACAACGAAAACAGCTCCGGCTGTGACGAGATATCGAGCTTGGCGTACAAATGCCGACGGTGCACTTTCACCGTGTCTGGCGAGATGTTCAGGCGTTCGGCCATGGCCTTGGAGGAGAACCCGCGCAGCACCAGGCGGGCGATTTCCAGTTCGCGGTCCGAGAGCACGCCGCAACCGAACTGGCTCAAGGCATCCCTGATCTGGCTGTCCATGGCCGGTGCGCGCTGGGTGCTTTGCTGCCAATGCTGCTGCATCAATGGCAATACCCAGGCCGCCATCATCGTCATCAGCCCCGTCTCATCGGCACTGAACCGCCGCTGCATCCCCAACGACAGCGACAATGTCCCCGCGCCCGGCAGTTGCAGGATGAATTGCACCTCATCTTCCAGCACGTTGTCGTGGAAGTAGCTGAGGAAGTACTCACTCTGACGGAAATGGTCCGGTGCCACTTCCTCCAGGCGATAAACACCGCTGGCATAACCTTCGCGACACGCCTGGAAGAACGGATCGAGCAAGTACAGGCCATTGAGGTACGTCAGCATTGACGCCGGTTTGCTGCTGGGTTGGGCGTCGTATTCTTCCAAGGCCTGGGGCGCACCCTCCTGCGGATAGAAAATCGCCAGGGCGTTATCGAAGGGCAGGCACTGGTGCAGCAACAGCACCAACTGCTTCCAGAAACGCTCGGTGCCGATGTGCGCGACGGTGCGGCCCAGGCCAGCGTGCATGCCGACCTCACGGAACAAGCTCATATCACAGGCTCCCGCCAGCAAAATATCGCTCAAGGGTTCGGCTTTTGCCGGATGCCGTCAAGGGGAGTACGCCAATAGGGGCATTGGCGGACAAGCCACCTGCGGATAACGTCATCATCATTCAACGGGAAACATATCCCGACTCATACATCATTTTTCGTTTCTGCCTCACACCAAGAACAACGACAGAGGATAACGATATGAGCACTTCCCCTACGCCCGACGGCGTGTTGAAACCGACCCTGAGCGTCTTCGATGTAGTGGCCATCACCGTTTCCGCAGTGACGCCGGCCAGTTCCGTATTTGTGATTGCGCCGTTTGCCATCCAGCAGGCCGGCAGTGGTGTGTTCCTGGCGTTCGTGATGGCGGGCCTGCTCGCGCTGATGTTCGCGTTTTGCTACGCCGAACTGGGCCGCGCCCACAACAGTGCCGGTGGCGAATATGTGTACGCCAAGCGCGTGTTTGGTGGCATGGCCGGCTATGCGACCTTTCTTACCGTGCTGGTGATGTTGCTGTTTATCCCGCCGGTGTTGGCCACCGGGGCTGCGACGTATCTCAACAACGCCTTGGGCACGAAGTTTGATTCGCAAACCGTCGCCCTGGTGATCGTGGTGTGCAGTTACGCCCTCGGCATCCTCAATATCAAGCTCAATGCGTGGATCACCGGCACCTGTTTACTGCTGGAAGTGGCGGCCTTGCTGGTCATCGTAGTTATCGGTTTTGGCAACCCGGTGCAGCCCGCGAGTGTGTTGTTCCAGCCGCAGATTGTCGAAAACGGCGTGCTGCACCTCGCGCCCTGGGCCTTGGTGGTCGGCGCGGTGGGCATCGGTCTGTTTTCCTACAACGGTTACGGCCCGGCGGTGTTGCTGGCCGAAGACATGAAGTGCGGCGGCAAGGGCGTGCACAAGGCGGTGCTGTGGTCCCTGGGCCTGGTGGTGGTGATTGAGCTGGTACCGATCACCGCGCTCTTGATCGGCGCGCCGTCCCTGAGCGCGATGATCAGCAGCCCCGACCCCATCGGCTACCTGCTCACCAGCCATGGCAACGAAACCCTGTCGCGCTTGGTCAGTGCCGGGATCTTCCTCTCAGTATTCAACGCGATTGTCGCCATCGTGATCCAGATCGGCCGCGTGGTATTCAGCAGCGGGCGCGATGCGCTGTGGACGCCGACCATCAACAAACTGTTCACCCGCATTCACCCACGCTGGGATTCGCCGTGGCTGGCTACGCTGTTCCTGGCGATCCCGTCGGCGCTGCTCAGCTTCAGCTCCAACCTGGCCGACCTCACCTCGTTCAGCGTGTTGCTGATTATGCTGGTGTACCTGGTGGTGGCGTTGAGCGCGTTGATGAGCCGGGTGTTGCTGCGCGATCGCGAACACCCGTATCGCATGCCGCTGTGGCCGTTACCGGCGCTGTTGGCGGTGATCGGTGCAGGTTACCTGCTGGTGACCTTGATCTATGCCGCGTCAGTGCGCGACATCATGATCATCCTCGGCTTGTTGGCCCTGTCGGTGATTTTCTATTGCATCAGCGGCCGGTCGAGTCCGGTCTTCCAGAAATTGTAAGGAGTGGTTATGCGCGCACGTCAATTGGGCATCACGTTGGGGCTGGGCACGCCGGGTGAGTTGAATGCCATCACCGATGTACCGGGCGTGCGAGTGGGCCACAGCACCCTCAACACCCGTATCGATGGCAAGCAGGTGCGCACCGGCGTGACGCTGATCCAGCCACGCGCCGGGGAAGCGCGCCAGCAACCGTGCTTCGCCGGCTATCACGTGCTCAATGGCAATGGCGATGCCACAGGGCTGGAGTGGATCAGCGAAGCGGGGCTGTTGACCACGCCGCTGGCCATCACCAACACCCACAGCATCGGCATTGTGCGTGACACCCTGATCGCCCTGGAGCGCGAGCGCCTGGCAGACCCGGCCGTGTATTGGTGCATGCCGGTGGTGATGGAGACTTACGACGGGCTGCTCAACGATATCTGGGGCCAGCATGTGAAGCCCGAGCATGTGCGCGAGGCCGTCAGCAATGCCGAAAGCGGTCCGGTGCAGGAGGGCGCGGTGGGCGGTGGCACCGGGATGATCTGCCACGAGTTCAAGGGCGGCATCGGCACGGCGTCGCGGCGCTTGCCGGCGGAGCAGGGCGGTTGGACCGTCGGCGTGTTGGTGCAGGCCAACCATGGCAAGCGCCAGGAACTGCGGGTCGACGGCTACCCGGTGGGACGCCGGTTGATGGACATTGCATCGCCCTTCGCCGAGCGCGGCACGCCGGGCATGGGGTCCATCGTAGTGATCCTCGCCACGGATGCGCCGTTGCTGCCCCACCAATGCCAGCGCCTGGCGCAACGCGCGTCCATCGGCATCGCCCGCACTGGCGGCGGTACCGAAGACTCCAGTGGCGACCTGTTCCTGGCCTTCGCCACCGGCAACCAGGACCTGCCGGCGGCGGATTACGGGCGCAAGGGCCTGCCGTTCAGCAGTGCGTTGCAAATGGTCAATAACGACCACATCTCGCCGCTGTTCAGTGCGGCGGCCGAGGCCGTAGAAGAGGCAATCATCAATGCGATCCTCGCGGGTGAGACCATGAGCACCGACGACGGCGTGCAAGTACCGGGTTTGACCGGCGAGTCGCTGTTACAGGCATTACATGACACCGGCTGGAGTATGTCCCGGTAATGGGGGACAACGCCTATTATTAGTTTAAATACTGGCCGTTTAATGTTGCCAATGACACCATGGCAATATATTGGATCCATTTAATAAGCGCGCCGCTCAACTTGAGCAGCATTAGCGCTATTTAATATTTAAATATGGGGTGGTTGTTTTTTGTCGGACAAAATCAAGTTGGCCCAATAAACGCGGCACAAAACTTCCACTAGTTCCCAGGCTGCGACTTTTTTACCCTGGAAATAGATGTAGACGAAAGATTTCAAGTTGTGTCAGTTTTCTTACGCCTTCAAAAGAGGCGAGTGATAGGACGATCTCGCCCGCGGGGTTCCTATCGATCAAAGACTGATGCACTTGCAAACAAGGAAGTACGTTTATGTCCAAAGTAAAAGACAAGGCTATCGTGTCGGCGGCGCAAGCCAGCACCGCTTACTCGCAAATCGATAGCTTCAGCCATCTGTATGACCGTGGCGGCAACCTCACGGTCAACGGCAAACCGTCCTACACCGTCGACCAGGCCGCCACCCAGCTGCTGCGCGACGGCGCCGCGTACCGGGACTTTGACGGCAACGGCAAGATCGACCTGACCTACACCTTCCTGACCTCGGCGTCGTCGAGCACCATGAACAAACATGGCATCTCCGGCTTCAGCCAGTTCAACGCCCAGCAGAAAGCAAAGGCCGCACTGGCCATGCAATCCTGGGCGGATGTGGCCAACGTCACCTTCACCGAGAAAGCCACCGGCGGTGACGGCCACATGACCTTCGGCAACTACAGCAGTGGCCAGGATGGCGCGGCTGCCTTCGCCTACCTGCCCGGCACCGGTGCAGGCTACGACGGCACCTCGTGGTACCTGACCAACAACAGCTACACGCCGAACAAGACCCCGGACCTGAACAACTACGGCCGGCAGACCCTGACCCACGAAATCGGGCACACCCTCGGCCTGGCTCACCCTGGCGACTACAACGCCGGCGAAGGCGCGCCGACCTACAACGACGCGACCTATGGACAGGACACGCGCGGCTACAGCCTCATGAGTTACTGGAGCGAGAGCAACACCAACCAGAACTTCAGCAAAGGCGGCGGCGATCCAGAAGCTCTACGGCGCCAACTACAACACCCGCGCCGGCGACACCACCTACGGCTTCAACTCCAATACCGGGCGTGATTTCCTCAGCGCCACCTCCAACGCCGACAAGCTGGTGTTCTCGGTGTGGGACGGCGGTGGCAATGACACCCTGGACTTCTCCGGTTTCACCCAGAACCAGAAGATCAACCTCAATGAGGCCTCGTTCTCCGACGTGGGTGGCCTGGTGGGCAACGTGTCCATCGCCAAGGGCGTGACCATCGAAAACGCCTTCGGCGGTGCAGGCAACGACCTGATCATCGGCAACAACGCCGCCAACGTCATCAAGGGTGGGGCCGGCAACGACCTGATCTACGGCGCTGGCGGTGCGGACCAACTGTGGGGCGGCGCCGGCAGCGACACCTTTGTGTTCGGTGCCAGTTCCGATTCCAAGCCAGGGGCGGCAGACAAGATCTTTGACTTCACCTCGGGTTCGGACAAGATCGACCTCAGCGGCATCACCAAAGGCGCAGGCCTGAGCTTCGTCAACGCGTTCACCGGGCATGCCGGCGACGCGGTATTGACCTACGCAGCGGGCACCAACCTGGGTACGCTGGCCGTCGACTTCTCCGGGCACGGCGTGGCGGATTTCCTCGTCACCACCGTAGGCCAGGCAGCCGTCAGCGACATCGTGGCGTGATACAAAGGCGCGGCGTTTCGGCGTCGCGCCTCCAGGATGGAGCGTGAAGATGCAGCGTTTTTTCAACTTGATCGCCTGCGTGTTGCAGGTGATGTTCGTGTCGGCAGGAGCCCACGCAATGGCGAGCAGTCTTGTTTTACCCTCCAGCGCCCAATTGGTCGGGCATTGGCAGTTGCACCAGCAGGATCAGGTCTGCGCCCTCGACCTGCTCGAACAGGCCAACGGCTTGAGCGGTGATGTGGCCTGTGCCGCGCAATGGCTGGGGGATACACCGTTGACCTGGTCGCCCACACCGGACGGCATCTGGCTGTTCAACGCCGAAGGCAGCGGCATCACGCATTTGAATCGCCAGAAAGACGGCGACTATCAAGCCCGCACTAAATCCGGTGCGGTGGTTGAATTAAAACGTATGCCTTAGTTATTGCTATAAGTTTATAACTCGATTTTATTAGTTGGCCGGCCTTTATTCGGGGCTCGGGCAACTTATGCGCGCAATTTGGCTCAAGGAAGATCAGAACATATGGCCAAGCCCTCTGCGGTTGCGCCCTTATTCAAGGCGCTGGGTGAATACAAGAGCATCTTGATCAGTATTGGCTGCTTCACGGCATTGATTAACCTGTTGATGCTGGTGCCGTCGATTTACATGCTGCAAGTGTACGACCGCGTGCTGTCCTCCCAGAATGAAACCACCCTGGTGATGTTGACGCTGATGGTCGTGGGCTTCTTTGCCTTTATTGGCACGCTGGAAGTGATCCGCAGTTTTATCGTGATCCGTATCGGCAGCCAGTTAGAGCGGCGTTTCAACTTGCGCGTGTACAAGGCCGCGTTCGAGCGCAACCTGCAACGCGGCCAGGGGCATGCCGGGCAATCCCTGGGCGACCTGACCCATATCCGCCAATTCATCACCGGGCCGGCGCTGTTCGCGTTTTTTGATGCGCCGTGGTTTCCGATCTACCTGTTTGTGATTTTCCTGTTCAACGTGTGGCTCGGGGTGCTGGCCAGCGCCGGCGCGGTGTTGCTGATCGGCCTGGCGTGCCTGAACGAATACCTGACCAAGAAACCCTTGGGCGAGGCCAGCGGTTTCTCGCAGCAATCGACCCAACTGGCCACCAGCCATTTGCACAATGCCGAGACCATCCAGGCCATGGGCATGCTCGGCGCGTTGCGCAAGCGCTGGTTTGCCGTGCATTCGCAGTTCCTCGGCTTGCAGAACACCGCCAGCGATACCGGCTCGGTGATCACCTCCCTGAGTAAATCCCTGCGCCTGTGTTTGCAGTCCCTGGTGCTGGGCCTGGGCGCATTGCTGGTGATCCGGGGCGATATGACGGCGGGGATGATGATTGCCGGTTCGATCCTGATGGGCCGTGTGCTCAGCCCCATCGACCAGTTGATTGCCGTGTGGAAGCAATGGAGTTCGGCCAAGCTGGCCTATAAGCGCCTGGACGAGTTGCTGCGCGAGTTCCCGCCAGAAGTGGAGCAGATGAAATTGCCGGCACCCAAGGGCCAGATCAGCCTCGAACAGGTCAGCGCCGGCCCGCCCGGACGGCGCATGACCACCCTGCATCAGATCAGCTTCAACCTCGGCGCCGGCGAAGTGCTGGGCGTGCTCGGCGCCTCGGGTTCCGGCAAATCCACCCTGGCCCGCGTGCTGGTGGGTGTATGGCCAACCCTGGCCGGCACCGTGCGGCTGGATGGCGCCGACATTCATCGCTGGGACCGCGACGACCTGGGCCCGCATATCGGTTACTTGCCTCAGGACATTGAGCTGTTCAGCGGCAGCATCGCCGACAACATCGCGCGTTTTCGCGAGGCCGACCCCGAGCTTGTCGTCAAGGCGGCACAGCAGGCCGGCGTGCATGAACTGATCCTGCGCCTGCCCCAAGGCTACGACACGGTACTCGGCGACAACGGCGGCGGCCTGTCCGGCGGGCAGAAACAGCGCGTGGCCCTGGCCCGTGCGCTGTATGGCGGGCCACGCTTGATTGTGCTGGATGAACCCAACTCCAACCTCGACACCGTGGGCGAAGCCGCCTTGGCCAGCGCCATCGTGCAGATGAAGGCCCAAGGCAGCAGCGTGGTGCTGGTGACCCATCGGTCGTCGGCATTGGCCCAGGCCGACAAGCTGCTGGTGCTCAACGAAGGCCGTTTGCAGGCGTACGGACCGAGCCAAGAGGTGCTGCGTGCCTTGTCCGGCCAGCAGGAAGCGCCGAAAGACAAACCCGGCGTCAGTTTCAGTCGTCAGTACCAAGCGGGAAGGAATCCAGGCGCATGAGCAGTATCACTTTCGAACAACCCTTCAAAGAGCGCGACGCCGGTTTTTTTGCCCGTATGGGCTGGCTGCTGACGGTAGTCGGCGCTGGTGGTTTCTTCCTGTGGGCCAGCCTCGCGCCCCTGGATCAGGGCATTGCGGTGCAAGGCACTGTGGTGGTGTCCGGCAAACGCAAGGCCGTGCAAACCCTCAGCCCCGGTGTGGTCAGCCGTATCCTGGTGCGTGAAGGCGAGCGGGTGAAACAAGGCCAGCCGCTGTTCCGGCTGGACCAGACCCAGAACCAGGCCGACGTGCATTCGCTGCAAGCCCAATACCGCATGGCCTGGGCCAGTGTGGCGCGCTGGCAGAGCGAGCGTGATAACCACGCCAGCATCACCTTTCCTGCCGAGCTGAGCAGCCATCCCGATCCCGCCTTGGCGTTGGTGCTGGAAGGCCAGCGCCAATTGTTCAGCAGCCGTCGCGAGGCCTTTGCCCGTGAACAGGCCGGCATTCGTGCGAATATCGACGGCGCCACCGCGCAACTCGGCGGTATGCGCCGTGCCCGCAGCGACCTGACCGCCCAGGCGCAATCCCTGCGTGATCAACTGAGCAACCTGCAACCCTTGGCCGACAACGGCTACATCCCGCGCAACCGGCTGATGGAGTACCAGCGCCAACTGTCCCAGGTGCAACAGGACCTGGCGCAGAATGCCGGGGAGAGCGGCCGGGTGGAGCAGGGCATCGTCGAGTCACGCCTCAAGTTGCAGCAGCACAGCGAGGAATATCAGAAGGAAGTGCGCAGCCAGTTGGCCGACGCGCAACTGCGCAGCCTGACCCTGGAACAACAACTGACCTCCGCCGGGTTCGACCTGCAACACAGCGAAATCAACGCACCGGCCGACGGCATCGCGGTCAACCTTGGCGTGCACACCGAAGGCGCCGTGGTGCGTGCCGGTGAAACCCTGCTGGAGATCGTGCCCCAAGGCACGCGCCTGGAAGTGGAAGGGCACCTGCCGGTGCATCTGGTGGACAAGGTCGGCACGCACTTGCCGGTGGATATTCTGTTCACCGCCTTCAACCAGAGCCGCACACCACGTGTGCCGGGGGAGGTCAGCCTGATCTCGGCCGACCAGATGCTCGATGAGAAAACCGGGGCGCCCTATTACGTGTTGCGTACGACTGTGAGCGAGGCGGCGCTGGAAAAACTCCACGGCCTGGTGATCAAGCCCGGCATGCCTGCCGAGATGTTCGTGCGCACCGGTGAACGTTCGTTGCTCAACTACCTGTTCAAACCGTTGCTGGATCGCGCCGGCTCCGCGTTGACTGAGGAATGAACATGAAACCTGTGTTCTTCGCCGTGCTGTTGAGTTGCACCAGCGCCCACGCCGCCATGGGCCCGTTCGATGTTTACGAGCAAGCCTTGCGCAACGATCCGGTGTTCCTCGGCGCGATCAAGGAGCGTGACGCCGGCCTGGAAAACCGCACCATCGGCCGCGCCGGGCTGCTGCCCAAGCTGTCCTACAACTACAACAAGGGGCGCAACAATTCCCAGGCCACGTTGCCTGACGGGCGCGGCGGCAATTATCACGACGACCGCAACTACAACAGTTACGGCTCCACCTTCAGCCTGCAACAGCCGCTGTTCGACTACGAGGCCTACGCCAACTACCGCAAAGGCGTGGCCCAGGCGTTGTTTGCCGACGAAAGTTTTCGCGACAAGAGCCAGGCGTTGCTGGTGCGGGTGTTGACCTATTACACCCAGGCGCTGTTCGCCCAGGACCAGATCGACATCGCCCGCGCCAAGAAGAAGGCCTTCGAGCAGCAGTTCCAGCAGAACCGGCACCTGTTCCAGCAAGGCGAGGGCACCCGTACCGATATTCTTGAAGCCGAGTCGCGCTACGAGCTGGCCACCGCCGAAGAGATCGAGGCGCTGGACGAACAGGACGCGTCATTGAGGGAGCTGGGCGCCTTGATCGGCGTGCAGAGCGTCAACATCCACGACCTGGCGCCGCTGAACCAGGGGTTCGCCGCGTTCACCTTGAGCCCGGCCAACTACGACACGTGGCACGAATTGGCGATCAGCAATAACCCCACGCTCGCCTCCCAGCGCCAGGCCCTGGAAGTGGCGCGTTATGAAGTGGAGCGCAACCGCGCCGGGCATCTGCCCAAGGTCACGGCGTACGCCAGCTCACGCCAGCAGGAGTCCGACAGCGGCAACACCTACAACCAGCGCTATGACACCAACACCATTGGCGTGGAAGTCAGCGTGCCGTTGTATGCCGGTGGCGGTGTCTCGGCATCCACGCGCCAGGCCAGCCGCGCCATGGAGCAGGCCGAATACGAGCTGGAGGGCAAGACACGTGAAACCTTGATCGAATTGCGTCGCCAGTTCAGTGCGTGCCTGTCCGGCGTAAGCAAGTTGCGTGCTTATCAGAAAGCGCTCTCCTCTGCCGAAGCGCTGGTGGTGTCGACCCAGCAGAGCATCCTCGGCGGTGAGCGGGTCAACCTCGATGCGTTGAATGCCGAGCAGCAGCTCTACAGCACCCGCCGCGACCTGGCCCAGGCGCGTTATGACTATTTGATGGCCTGGACCAAGTTGCATTACTACGCCGGTAACCTGCGCGACACCGACCTGGCAAAGGTGGACGAAGCGTTCGGGCCTGCAGCGCATTAATGGGTTTTCTCGCCAATTCCAACAACAAGAGAGGCAATACCATGGGTGTCTTTGATTATAAAAACCTCGGCACCGAGGGCTCCAAAGCGCTGTTCGCCGATGCCATGGCGATCACGCTGTATTCCTACCACAACCTGGATAACGGCTTTGCCGTGGGCTATCAGCACAACGGGCTGGGATTCGGTCTGCCGGCCACCTTGGTCGGCGCATTGCTCGGCAGCAGCGACTCCCAGGGCGTGATTCCCGGTATTCCCTGGAACCCGGATTCAGAAAAAGCCGCCCTGGATGCGGTGCAAAAGGCCGGCTGGACGCCGATCAGTGCGAGCACCTTGGGCTACACCGGCAAGGTCGACGCCAGGGGCACGTTCTTTGGCGAAAAAGCCGGCTACACCACGGCCCAGGTCGAAGTACTGGGCAAGTACGACGACGCAGGCAAGCTGCTGGAAATCGGCATTGGTTTTCGCGGTACATCCGGCCCACGGGAAAGCCTGATCAGCGACTCCATCGGCGACCTGGTCAGTGACCTGCTCGCCGCCCTGGGCCCCAAGGACTATGCGAAAAACTACGCAGGCGAAGCGTTCGGCGGCTTGCTCAAGAACGTTGCCGACTACGCCAGTGCCCACGGGCTCAGTGGCCACGATGTGGTGGTCAGCGGGCACAGCCTGGGCGGTTTGGCGGTCAACAGCATGGCCGATTTGAGCACCGGCAAATGGGCGGGCTTCTACCAGGACGCCAACTACGTGGCCTACGCCTCGCCGACCCAGAGCAGCGGGGACAAGGTGCTCAATATCGGCTATGAAAACGACCCGGTTTTCCGTGCGTTGGACGGTTCATCCTTCAACTGGTCGTCGTTGGGCGTACATGACAAGCCCCATGAATCCACCACCGACAATATCGTCAGCTTCAACGACCATTACGCCTCGACGCTGTGGAATGTACTGCCGTTCTCCATCACCAACCTGCCGACCTGGATCTCCCATTTGCCCACCGGCTATGGCGACGGCATGACGCGCATCCTCGATTCCGGATTCTATGAACAGATGACCCGCGACTCGACGATTATCGTCGCCAACCTGTCCGACCCGGCGCGGGCCACCACCTGGGTGCAGGACCTCAACCGCAACGCCGAAACGCACAAGGGCAACACCTTCATCATCGGCAGCGATGGCAACGACCTGATCCAGGGCGGCAAGGGCGCGGACTTTATCGAAGGCGGCAAGGGCAATGACACGATCCGCGACAGCAGCGGGCACAACACGTTTTTATTCAGCGGGCAGTTTGGCCAGGACCGGGTGATTGGCTATCAGCCGACGGATAAATTGGTGTTCACGGACGTGCAGAGCGGTGGCGATTATCGGGATCACGCCAAGGTGGTGGGCGGGGATACGGTCATCAGTTTTGGCGGGGATTCGGTGACGCTGGTGGGCGTGGTCGGGTTGTCAGGGGAGGGGATCACTATCGCTTAAGTGGGAATGGGGGCGGGCCTGGCCCTGATGGCAGTGGCTCAGTCAATGCAGATGTTGACTGGAAGACCGCCATCGGGGGCAAGCCCCCTCCCACAGGTTTGACCGTATTCCACTCCAATCAAATGTGGGAGGGGGCTTGCCCCCGAACGCGGTTGGTCAGTCAATTTTGTTCAGTGTTGGCAATGGGCAATCATTTTTCCTTGCGCACCGTCGCCACATCATCGGCTTTGACGCGGACGCGCTTGCCGGCGATGTCGGTGAACTCGTAAAAGCCGTCGGCGGTCTTGGCGTTTGGCGTGTCCTGGGTCAAATACTGCGTGCCGTTTTGCAGCGTCACTACGGTTTGCGTCGCGCAACCGGCCAATACCAGAAAAGTGAGTGCAACCAGTGGCAGACCCAAATTCTTCATGTTCATAACCCTTACCGTTAACCCTGAAAAGTCCCGCGCCAGAGGCTGCGGACCATAAATGTTACGCCATCGACTCCCCCATCTGATCACTTTTATACAAAAAGTTGCGTGAGCCATTTATCTATTACCGATTGCAACACAGCAGCAGGGACGGCACTCTGTATGCATAACCAGTATTTGACTCGCTTGCGCCATGGCCAACCCCCTCGAAGATCCGCTCTATTACCTGCATAACTTCCGCCAGGTCCTGCATTGGCTGGGGCAGCGTTATGCCGACTTGCTGGAGCCTGACGAACAGCATTTCATTCAGCAATTCGACAGCTTGGCGCAGCCGTCCCAGGCGTTGTTGGTGCGCATGGTGATGCGCAAGGGTGTGCATTTTCGTGCTGGCAAGCTCAGCTACCAGGAGGTCGGCTGTACCCACGCCGCTGTAAGGCCATTGCGGGCATTGGGCTGGGTTGACGATCAATGCCTGCTGGCCTTTGAAGAGGTGTTCGCGTTGCTGCAAAAAGGCGAAATCCTCAGCACGTTCAAGCCCTGGATCGACCAACCCAAGGGCAACAAGGCCGACTGGCTTGAGGGCCTGACGGCGCAGTTCAGCGAAACCCGCAGCTTTGCCCAATGGTGCCCGGCGCTGGCCGAACCGCTGTACAGCCTCACGGTGATGGACCTGTGTGACCGCCTGCGCCTGATGTTCTTCGGCAATCTGCACCAGGATTGGTCGGAGTTTGTGCTGGCGGACCTGGGTATCTACACCTACGAAAAAGTGGCGTTCTGCGCTGAATCCCGTGGCTTGCGCAGCCGTGATGACGTGCACGGCGTGCTGTTCCTGCACCAATGCCAGCACGCCTTTGAAACCGGCGCAGCGCTGCACGACGTACTGGCGCAGGTCGCCACGCTGAGCACCGACAACCCCTGGCTGGAAAAACGCCGGGCCAAGCTGTTGTTCCAACTGGGGCAGTATTGCGAGCGCAGCGCGGAGCTGGCGTTGGCCGAGCAGATCTACCGCACTTGCGCCTATCCCGGCGCTCGTGCGCGACTGATCCGTGTGCTGGAGCGCCAGGAGCACTACGCCCAGGCCATGGCCCTGGCGAGTGACGCGCAACAGGCACCGGAAAGTGCGGCCGAGCAGCAACATCTGTTGCGCGTCATGCCTCGCCTGCGCCGCAAACTCGGGGAACCGAGGCTGCCGAAGCTGAAACCGAGGGAAGTTTCGCGCCTGGACCTGGAACTGGCGTTGCCGGAACCGGTGATGTCGGTGGAGTACTGCGTCCAGGCACATTTGAGCGAGCCCGATGCACCGGTGCATTACGTGGAAAACGGCCTGATCAATTCGCTGTTCGGCTTGCTGTGCTGGGACGCGATCTTCGCACCGCTGCCGGGGGCGTTTTTCCACCCGTTCCAGCGCGGTCCGGCGGACCTGCACAGCGACGATTTCCACCAACGCCGTGCGCCGCTGTTCGCCGCGTGTTTCGAGCAATTGCAGGGTGAGCAGTACAAACGCCTGATTCGCCAGCGCTACGCCGATAAGTGGGGCATTCAGTCGCCCTTCGTGTTCTGGAACCTGCTCAGTGAAGACCTGTTGGAGCAGGCCCTCGAATGCCTGCCCGCCGACCACCTGCGCTACTGGTTCGAGCGCCTGCTGCTGGACATCCGCGCCAACCGCGCCGGCATGCCGGACCTGATCCAGTTCTGGCCAGCGCAAAAAACCTACCGCATGATCGAAGTCAAAGGCCCTGGTGACCGCCTTCAAGACAATCAACTGCGCTGGCTGGAATTTTGTGGCGAGCACCAGATGCCAGTCACCGTCTGCTACGTGCGCTGGGCGGAGCAACCGGCTTGAGCTACAGCGTGGCCGTGCGTGCGCTGTGTGAGTTCACGGCCAAGGTCGGCGATCTTGACCTGCGCTTTACCCCGTCGCCCAGCGCCCAGGAAGGCATTGTCGGCCACCGCACGGTTGCCTCGCGCCGCAGTGCGCACTACCAGAACGAAGTCGCCCTGGAGGGCGAGTACCAGCAACTCAGGGTACGGGGCAGGGCAGACGGCTACGATCCCGATGCCAACCGCCTGGAAGAAGTCAAAACCTATCGCGGCGACCTTGATGCCCAGCCGGCCAACCATCGGCTACTGCATTGGGCCCAGGTCAAGGTGTACGGCTGGCTGATGTGCCAGAAGTTGGGATTGGGCGAGATCGACCTGGCGCTGGTGTACTTCGATATCGTCGGCGAGGGCGAGACCCTGCTCAATCAACGCTTTCAGGCGGCCGACCTGCAGGCGTTCTTCAACCAGCAATGCGCGCTCTTCCTCGGCTGGGCCCAACTGGAAATGCAGCACCGCGAAGCGCGCAACGCAGCCGCACAGGCCTTGAGTTTCCCCCATGCCGACTTTCGCCCCGGCCAACGCACATTGGCCGAGTCGGTGTACAAGGCCGTCAGCACCGGCCGTTGCCTGATGGCCCAGGCCCCCACCGGCATCGGCAAGACCATCGGCACAATCTTTGCGCTGCTCAAGGCCCTGGCGCCGCAGCAACTGGACAAGGTGTTTTTCCTCACCGCCAAGACCCCCGGTCGCAAGCTTGCCCTCGATGCGTCACAGGTGCTGTTCACCAGCAGCCCCGGCCTGCAACTGCGTGTGCTCGAACTGGTGGCGCGGGACAAAGCCTGTGAACACCTGGACAAGGCCTGCCACGGTGATTCATGCCCGTTGGCCAAGGGTTTCTACGACCGTCTGCCCGCTGCGCGCAGTGCTGCGTCCAAGGTAAGCCTGCTCAACCAGCGCAACCTGCGCGAGGTCGCCCTGGCTCATGACGTCTGTCCCTATTACCTCAGCCAGGAAATGGCGCGCTGGGCCGACCTGGTGGTCGCCGACTACAACTACTATTTTGACTTTGGCGCCATGCTGTTCGGGCTCGCCCAGCTCAACCAATGGCGCGCCGCCGTGCTGGTGGACGAAGCCCACAACCTGGTAGAACGTGGGCGCTCGATGTACAGCGCCAGCCTCGATCAATACAGCCTCAAGACCCTGCGCGACTGCGCCCCCGAGCCGCTGAAGAAACCCTTGCAGCGCCTGAACCGCGAATGGAACGCCCTGCACAAGGACCAGCTCGCGCCTTACCAGGCCTACGCCGCCCGCCCGGAAAAACTGCTCCAGGCCTTGAGTCTGTGCGCCAGCGCCATGGGTGATTACTTCAACGACCACCCCGAAGCCCTCAACGGCGAGCTGCAGGCCTTCTACTTCGAAGCCCTGCAATTTGCCAAGGTCGCCGAGCTGTTCAACGAGCACTTCATCTTCGACATCAGCAAACGCCAACTCAACGGCAAGCGCAGCAGTTCAACCCTGTGCCTGCGCAATGTGGTGCCCGCTGAATTCATCCGCCCCCGGCTGACGGCTGCCCGCAGCAGCGTGCTGTTTTCTGCAACCTTGAGCCCACGGCACTATTACGCCGACCTGCTTGGGCTGCCGACGGATACCGCGTGGATTGATGTGGAGTCGCCGTTCAAGGCCGAGCAATTGCGCGTGCGCATTGTCGATGAAATCTCCACCCGTTTTGTGCATCGCCAAGCCTCCCTGGCGCCCATCGTCGAGCTTATTGCCCGCCAGTTTGCGCAGCAACCGGGCAACTACCTGGCGTTTTTCTCAAGTTTTGACTACCTGCAACAAGTGGCGCAGTTGCTCGCCGAGCGACACCCACGGATCGCGCTGTGGCAGCAATCCCGGGGCATGGCGGAGGCCGAACGCCAAGCCTTTCTCGATCAGTTCACGGAACACAGCCAGGGCATCGGCTTTGCGGTGCTTGGTGGTGCCTTCGGCGAAGGTATCGACTTGCCTGGCGCACGGTTGATCGGCGCCTTTATCGCGACGCTCGGCCTGCCACAACTGAACCCGGTCAACGAACAGATGAAGCTGCGTATGGGGGCGATCTTCGGCGCCGGTTACGACTACACCTATCTGTATCCCGGCGTGCAGAAAGTGGTGCAGGCCGCGGGCAGGGTGATCCGCAGTCAGCAGGATCAGGGGGTGGTGATGCTGATCGATGACCGCTTCGGCGAGGCACGGGTCCGTCAGTTGTTGCCACGCTGGTGGACGGTCGACTGATATTCCCGCCTTCAATGATGATGGCCTGGAGAGCGCCCATCCCGCAGGCTCAACCTGACTAGAACAAAGGCCAGCCCTCATGAGCATAGGTATCTACAAAACTTCCAGTGAATGCGAAATCTATGTCAAACGCGCTGTTGTGGTGAGCGGGCTTGCCCCGCGCTGGGCTGCGAAGCGGTCCAAATCCAGGCACCGCGTTTTTTCAGTCATAACCCATTGGCCGGTTTTAGGACCGCTTCGCAGCCCAGCGCGGGGCAAGCCCGCTCACCACAGGGGTCTGTGTCAACCTTTAAGAGCCTCATGAGCCAATCCACCGAGCAACGCGTCGCCGGCCCCGAACAGGGCCCGCCGATCTGGCTGCTGCACGGTTTCCCTGAATGCTGGCATTCCTGGCGTGAGCTGAACTGGTATCGCAACTTCGACAGGAACTGGCAACGCACCGAGCACCTGGCTGGTCGCCAGGTGCTGCTGGATTTTTTACGCCAGCGCTAGACCACTTCCAGATAAGAACTATGGATCGCCCGCGCCAATTCCCGCACGGTGTCGATAAAGTCCGTGAGGCGGCTGTGCAGGCCATCTTCAAGAATTTCATCAATCCCGGTATAGCGCAGCCGTGCCTCGAACTCCGCCGCCAGGCGCTGCGCCGCACGGCCATAGCTGCCGGGCAGGTCAGCCAGGATATGGCTCAACTCCTCAATGCACGCATGCAACGAACGCGGTACATCACTGCGTAACAACAGCAATTCGGACACCGAGCGCGCATTCAGCGCATTGGGGTACAGCTCGGTATACGCCTCGAAGGACGAAAGCGCACGGAGCAGGGCGCTCCACTGGTAATACCCGCGTGCCGACAGGTCGCTGACCTCTTCCGACTCTTCGCCAAACATCTCGTAGCGCGCATCCAGCAAGCGCAAGGTGTTGTCCGCACGTTCAACGAAGGTGCCCAGGCGGATAAACCGGTAAGCGTCGTTACGCATGATGGTGCCGGACGTCGCCCCACGAAACAGGTGCGAGCGCTGCTTGACCCAGTCACAGAAGTGGCTGATGCCGTGTCGCGCCAGGCCGCCGGCGGCGATGCTGCGCATTTCCAGCCAGGTGGCGTTGAGGTTTTCCCACATATCGGCGGTGATGCGCCCGCGCACGGCGTGGGCATTGCCACGGGCGGCGCGCAGGCAGTTATAGATGCTGGCGGGGTTTTCTTCGTCGAGGGCGAAGAAGTGCAGCATGCGCTCGGCGTCCAGGGTTTCATGGCGTTCGAGGTAGCTGTCCAGGGTGCCGCTGCTGAGCAGCGACATGGCCAGTTCGTCGAGCCCGTCGGTGTGCCCGGCTTGCGGCATCAACGACAGCGAGTAACTGACTTCGAGCATGCGCGCCAGGTTCTCGGCGCGCTCCAGGTAGCGGGACATCCAGTACAGATCTGCGGCGGTTCTACTCAACATGATTCAGCCCTCCACCACCCAGGTGTCCTTGGTTCCGCCGCCTTGCGACGAGTTGACGATCAACGAGCCTTCACGCAGCGCCACCCGCGTCAGGCCACCGGGCACCAGGCGGGTTTCCTTGCCCGAGAGCACAAAGGGCCGCAGGTCGATATGCCGGGGGGCAATGCCGTTTTCGACAAAGGTTGGGCAGGTGGATAGGCTCAGGGTCGGTTGGGCGATGTACGCGTGCGGACGGGCCTTGATGCGTTGACGGAAGTCCTCGATCTCGGCGGCGGTGGAGGCGGGGCCGACCAGCATGCCGTAGCCGCCGGAGCCTTGGGTTTCCTTGACCACCAATTCGCCCAGGTTGGCCAGCACGTGGGACAGCTCATCCGGCTTGCGGCACTGGAAGGTCGGCACGTTTTGCAGGATCGGCTCTTCATCCAGGTAGAACTTGATCATCGCCGGCACATAGGGGTAGATCGACTTGTCATCCGCCACGCCAGTGCCGATGGCGTTGGCCAGCACCACATTGCCGGCGCAATAGGCCGCGACCAGGCCAGGCACGCCGAGCATCGAGTCGGGGTTGAATGCCTGGGGGTCAAGGAACGCATCGTCGATGCGCCGGTAGATCACATCCACCGCCTTGGGGCCGTCGGTGGTGCGCATGAAGACCTTGAGGTCGTGCACAAACAGGTCTGCGCCTTCCACCAGTTCCACGCCCATTTCCCGCGCCAGGAACGCATGTTCGAAGAATGCGCTGTTGAAGCGGCCAGGGGTCAGCACCACCACGTTGGGGTTATCCAGGCGGCTGGAGCTTTTCAGGGTCTTGAGCAGCAGGTTGGGGTAGTGGTCCACCGGTGCAATGCGTTGTCTGGCGAACACTTCCGGGAACAGGCGCATCATCATTTTGCGGTCTTCGAGCATGTAGCTCACGCCGCTGGGGGTGCGCAGGTTGTCTTCGAGCACGTAGTACGTGCCGTCGCCGTCGCGCACCAGGTCGACACCGGAAATATGCGAGTAGATATCGCGGTGCAGGTCCAGCCCGACCATGGCCTTCTGATAGCCCTCATTGCCCAGCACTTGATCCGCCGGAATGATCCCGGCCTTGATGATGCGCTGGTCATGGTAGATATCGGCGAGGAACATGTTCAGCGCGTTGACCCGCTGGATACAGCCGCGTTCGATCACGCTCCATTCACTGGCGGGGATGCTGCGGGGGATGATGTCGAAGGGGATCAGGCGCTCGGTGTCTTGCTCGTCACCGTAGAGGGTGAAGGTGATCCCGGCGCGGTGGAACAGCAGGTCGGCCTCGCGGCGGCGCTGGGCCAGCAGTTCCGGCGGCGTGTTGGCCAGCCAGCGGGAGAAATCCTGATAGTGCGCACGGCATACGCCATTTGCGTCATTCATTTCGTCAAAGAAAGATCGAGCCATTCCAGTACCTTGTCAGTGCCCAGGGTTGCGTGGGGGGTGGCACTGCCGCTTTAAAAAACGCATGTTTTTATGAGCCTGTGGCGCAGAGTGCCAGCAGGCCTGGTCCTTACTTTCTTATGAGGTCGGCTCTGAGTCGGGGGGTAACGATTGCTCCTGTTTACGGGCAGATGAATGGGTTAAGCAATGCGTGTGCCGAAACGCACGAAAGCCTGATCAATGACCTTGTAGTGAGCGGGCTTGCCCCCGCGCCGGGCGGCGCAGCGGCCCCTCAAAAGTAGGGGATCGCTGTGCATTCCAGCGAGGAGCAAGCCAATCACCACAAAGAGGCAATGGGCGCTCCAGTTTGGTGCATGAACAAACTTGAACTTCACCCGCGCCGGGTTCTTCTAACAGGACTCGAAGTCTAATGGAGCGCAACCGTGCCCAGAATCATCTCGCCCCACACACCGGAAGCGGCGCTGACCGATCACAGCGAACACAGCGCCAAGATCTTCGGTTCACCCAAGGACCGCCTGGACTTCTACCGCCGCGAGATCCAGTACGAAACCAGCATCCTCGCCAACCGCACCGATGCCTACCTCACGGCGCAGTCGTTTCTGGTCATCGCCTTTGTATCGGGCATGGGCAATCTCAATCCGGAGTGGGGCAAGCTGTTTACCCTGGTGGTGCCCGTCTTTCTGGCGGTGCTGGGCATCCTCAGCTCGCTCAACGCCTGGCCGGGCATTCGTGCGGCCTACGACATCATTGATCACTGGCATTACAAGCAAAGCGAGCTGCTGCGCAGCGAGCCCGTGATGGGCCTGGCCTATGACGAGTCGCCGCTGTTCTCGGAAATGGAGTCGTCCCACAAGGGCTATCGCAAATCGCTGTTGTTTTCGATGCGCGCACCGTGGTTGTTCATGGCGTTCTGGCTATTGCTGGGGATGTATGCGTTCTACATCCAGATCGACAATCCCATACGCTAAGCAATCTGACGGAACTTCAAGCAGCCTCGCGGCGCCTTAATATCATGTAGGCCAAAGTAGAGGTGAGCACCATGAGCACGACTGACGACCCGCAAACCAGCAACCGTAACGACCCGGCGATTGACGGCGGCGAGCCGGCACCGTCGACGGCTGCGGATGCGCCAAAAGACCCGAATGCCGAGCGTGATCCCAAAGCCGAGGAGAACGCTTACAGCCCCGATTTCGAGCCTGAGCCTGAGCACAAGCCTGAAACCGATGCGGACATCGACACACAAGGCGGATAGAGGAGAGGGTCATGTCAAGAGAACTCGACGAAGAACTCAACGACCCAGGCAATGAAGACCCAGGTTCGTTGATGGATGATGCCGAAGTCCCGCTGAATGATCTGGATGAAGCGGCCGACGTGGGCAATACCGAGGATCAGGATTGATCCGATGTATCCCGTGACGAGGGGGCCAGGACGAAGGAGATGTCGCCTTCATCCTGCCCTTGCGGCGGCAATTCTTGACCCAGCACGCGGTTATCGATCAGCGTTTGCGCCTGCGCACGGCTGATGGTGATAGCAGTGCTGGGCTTGCCTGTAATCACGTACACCACATCCACACCTTCAGCGGCCAACGCGGCCAGGTAATCGGCACGCGGCATATCTTCACCCTGCTCATACTGACGTTGTTCCCGCGCCGTTACGCCGCCCGCCTGAGCCAGGTATTGCTGGGAATACCCCAGGCGCTGGCGTTCTTCATATAACCGCTGGCCTATCTTTTTCATCGCATTTTCTCGCGCTGCTGGTCCTGGCAGTTAGAAGCCGCGGCACTGTGCGAAATTCAGTTTTTTTCGGTGTGTCATGCGCACCCTATGTGAGCAATAGTTGCTCCAGCGCTTCCACTGGCAGTGGCCGACTGTAGAGATAACCTTGAATCTGATCACACCCGGCTTCCTTCAGGAACGCCAGTTGTGCAGCGGTTTCTACGCCTTCGGCGACTACCAGCAAGCCCAGTCCGTGGGCCAATTCGATAATCGTGCGGGTGATCGCCGCATCCTGCGGGTTACTGGTGACTTCACGGATAAAGGCGATGTCGATCTTCAACGTATCCAGGGGAAAGCGGCGCAGGTAGGCCAGGCTTGAATAGCCGGTACCAAAATCGTCAATGGAGATCTTCACGCCCATGGCGCGCAAACGTTGGAGGCTGGCGATGGTGCGCTGAGTGTTTTCCATCAGTGAGCCTTCGGTCAATTCAACCTCCAGCCAGTGCGCTTCAACCCCGGTTTTTGCGAGGATTCGCGCAATGTCGGCAATCAGGTCGCCGTTGATCAATTGCAGGCCGGAGACATTCACCGAGACCTCCCGTGCACCGATATCGCTGCGCTGCCACCTGGCGATCTGCTCGCAAGCCCGCTCAATGACCCAGCGCCCGACGGGTACGATCAGGCCAAGGTTTTCCAGGATCGGCACAAACACCGCGGGCGAGACCGCTCCATAGCCGGGCCGGTCCCAGCGCAGCAGGGCTTCCAAGGCGCAGACTTCTCCGCTGGCTACCTCGACCTTGGGCTGGTAATGCAGCGTGAACTCATTGCGTTCAACGGCTCCCCGCAGGGCTTTTTCCATGTCTTGGCGTGCGAGGTCGTGCACCGTAAACAGGGTGGTGTCATCGGCGTGCAGTTGCTGCTCCAGCATGACGCTGTGTTTTTTCAGCTCGTCTCCGTGGGCCTTGAGCCGCAGCAGATTACGGACTCGCAGCCACAACTCGACCCGTTCAATGGGTTTGCTGATGAACTCCTCAGCGCCAGTCTCCAACCCGCTGACCCGCGCACTGGAGTCGCTCAACGCCGAAAGCATGATGATCGGGATGTTCGCCGTGGCCGGGTTGCCCTTGAGCTGGCTGGCGACCTCGTAGCCGTCCATGCCCGGCATCATGATGTCCAGCAGGATCAAGTCCGGCGGCTGCTGCGCCACCAGGCGCAAGGCCTCTTCACCGCAGCAGGCGCTCTGGGTCAGGTAGCCCTCGTGGTGCAGCAGGGTTTCCAACAACTTGCGAACCTGGGGTTCGTCGTCAACGATCAATAGCGTTGCGGGTGAGCTGGCCATGGAGAGGACTCATACAGGAGGAGTGAGGGTCGGGTTCAGCAGGGTGTCGATCTCCTGGTACAGCTCCTTGTAGCGCAGGGGTTTGCTGACATACGCGTCGCACCCGGCCAGCCGGGCTTTTTCCCGGTCTTCCTTCATGGCCATGGCGGTGAGGGCGATCACCGGGATGTGGGCGGTATGAGGGTCTCGCTTGAGCAGTCGGGTGGCCGCCAGGCCGTCCATGCCTGGCAATTGAATATCCATCAGGATCAGCGCCGGCTGGTGTTCGCGGGCCATGGTCAGGCCGCTCTCGGCATCGGCCGCCCACAACACGCTGTGGCCGGCGTTGACCAGCAATAAGCGCGCCAGGCGCATGTTGGCTTCGTTGTCTTCGACAATCAGGATTTCGGGCATGTAGCCTCCGCCGTGTCGATCCCGCGATGCAGCGGCAGCCACACCACAAAACGCGCACCCAGGCCTTCGCGGCTGGCCACGGCAACGCTGCCACCCTGTAGGTCGGTGAGTTGCTTGACCATTGCCAGGCCAAGACCGGTGCCTTCGAATTTGCGCGCCAGGCTGCTGTCGATCTGGCTGAAGGCCTTGAACAGCTTGCCCATATCATCCGGGGCGATGCCGATACCGCTGTCGCTTACGCTCAGCTCAAGGAATCGCTGGTGCACGCTCGGTTGCAGGGCAAAGCCATGCACCGGCCAATCGCCGGGGACCTCGCCGACTTGAGCGCGGCCGACCTCCCGCACCGCCAGGGTCACGTCGCTGCCGTGTGCGCTGAACTTCACCGCATTGGCCAGCAGGTTGTAAACGATCTGCTTGGTCTTGCGCAGGTCCAGGACCAGCGTGCCCAGGTCGTCCTGGCTGTCGAGTTTGAGTTGGATGCGCTGCAGGGCGGCCTTTTCGCGCACGATCAGCAGGCTGTTGGCCAACAGGCCGGCCAGTTCCACCGGCTCCAGTTCCAGATCCATCATCCCGGCCTCGACCTTGGACAAATCGAGGATGTCGTTGATCAGCGACAGCAAGTGCTGGCCGCTGGTGAAAATATCGCCGATGTATTCGCGCTGGATCTCGCTCATGTCGCCCACGAGGCCGTCCTTCAACGCTTCGGAAAAACCGATCACCGCATTCAGCGGCGTGCGCAGTTCGTGGGACATGGTCGCGAGGAACTCGGACTTCATGAGGTTGGCGTGTTCCAGCTCCAGGTTCTTTTCTTCCAGGGCGCGCTCAAAGCCTTTGCGCTCGGCTTCTTCCTGTTTTCGTGCAGTGTTGTCGGTGCCGATCAGCAGGTAGCCGATGATCGTGTCATTGCGATTGCGCAACGCCGTCACCGAAACCATGGCGGACAGGCGACTGCCGTCCTGGCGGATGTAGGTCAGCTCGTAGATGTCCTCGATGCCTCGCGAGGCTTTGAACACCAGCGCCTCGAAGCCAGGCGTGATAGGCGTATCGAGTTCCTGGCTGAGGGCGGCGGCGCGGGTGATCAGCTCAGCGGGATCGGAAATATCGGCGGGGGTGATGCGGTTGACTACATCGGCTGCGGCGTAACCGAGCATGCGTTCGGCGCCGACATTGAAGATCTGGATCACGCCTTTTTCGTCGGTTGCGATGCTGGAGAAGTAAGCACTGTTGAAGATCGCGTCTTGCAGGGCACCGGTCTTGAGCAGGTTTTTCTGGCGTTTGAACTCGACGATTTTTTCCGCGCGTGACTGCGGCGGCGTGGTTCCAGGTGTTTCCATCGTTAGCGTGTTCCGTGAACGTCAAGGCCCGCCTTCGCCGGCGGGCGAGGGCGCAGAGCATGCTCACAGAAGGTCGCGGCAACGCGACGAGGAGGAGATGAGGTGCTTGGACAATAGCAGAGATTATGGCGCTTTGATGGCCGAGCGTATCCTTTTGGAGCGATCAGTCTCCATTTGGATGTTTATCGCTTTATGAAGAGATGAAACGTTTCACTAATCGATAAAAGGCCTGCGCAAGCGCTTGCGTAAGCAAATGTATCTGAATTAGAGTCGGACTCGCTCAACCACAAAAATAATAAAACCAGGAGCTCATTGATGAGCCTTGAACCCTTGCTTGAGATGCAGGGCATCAGCAAAACCTTCAACGGTTTGCGCGTGCTCAAAAATGTCGGCCTGAAGGTCTACCCCGGCGAAATCCACGCCTTGATGGGGGAGAACGGCGCCGGCAAATCGACGCTGATGAAAATCCTCTCCGGCGCCTACCAGGCCGATCCCGGCGGCGAAATCCGCATTGCCGGCCAGGCCATCGCCACCTATAACCCCGCCACCGCCAAAGCCCTTGGCATCGCCGTGATCTATCAGGAATTGAGCCTGTGCCCGAACCTGAGCGTGGCCGAGAACATCTACCTGGGCCGTGAACTGCGCCGAGGCTGGACCATTGACCGCAAGGCCATGCAGGCTGGCTGCGTCGAAGTGCTGCAACGCCTTGGCGCGGAGTTCACGCCGACAACCCAGGTCAGCAGCCTGTCGATAGCCGAGCGCCAACTGGTGGAAATCGCCCGCGCCTTGCATGCCCACGCCAAGATTCTGGTGATGGACGAACCCACCACGCCGCTGTCGTCCCGCGAGACCGACCGCCTGTTCGCGCTGATCAAGCAACTGCGCAGCCAAGGGTTGGCGATCATCTATATCAGCCACCGCATGGCCGAAATCTACGAGTTGTCCGACCGCGTCTCGGTGCTGCGCGACGGCCAGTACATCGGCGAACTGACCCGCGACGCGCTGTCGGCCGAGGTGCTGGTAAAGATGATGGTGGGCCGCGACCTCTCCGGCTTCTATAAAAAGGAACACGCTGCGTACAACCCCGGCAACGTGGTGATGCGCGTGCGCGACATGGCCGATGGCAAGCGCGTGCGCAACTGCAGTTTCGACTTGCATGCCGGTGAAGTGCTGGGCATCGCCGGGCTGGTCGGGGCAGGGCGTACGGAACTGGCGCGCTTGATCTTCGCCGCCGACCCTCGCACCAGCGGCACCCTGGAAGTGGTGGGCAAGACCGTCACCCAACTGCGCACCCCGGCGGACGCGATTCGCGCCGGCGTGGTGTACCTCACCGAAGACCGCAAGGCCCAGGGCCTGTTCCTGGACATGAGCGTGGCCGACAACATCAACGTCTGCGCCTGCGTGCCGGATGCCCACGCAGGTGGCGTACTCGATCGCGGGCATGCGGCGCAGCGCTCGAATGCTGCCATCAAGTCACTGTCGATTCGCGTGGCGTCGGGCAAGGTCAACGTGGGCGCGCTGTCCGGCGGCAACCAGCAGAAGGTGTTGCTGGCCCGGCTGCTGGAGGTCAAGCCCCACGTGCTGATCCTCGACGAACCGACCCGTGGCGTGGACATCGGTTCCAAGTCCGAGATTTACCGCATCATCAATCAACTGGCCCAGGCCGGCGTGGGCGTTGTGGTGATTTCCAGCGAGCTGCCGGAAATCATCGGCACCTGCGACCGGGTGCTGATCATGCGCGAAGGCCAGTTGGTGGCCGAAGTCGGCGGGGCCTCGGGCCACGCTATATCCCAGGAACGTATTATTGACCTCGCCACCGGTGGCGATCAGGTGGTTGCCCATGGCTGATTCAATGATTGCAACAACAGGCAAGGCAGAGCGCGCCCGCGAACTGATGCGCACGGTCGGCATGTTGCCGGTGCTGATCCTGCTGCTGGTGGGCTTTGCCTTGGCCAGCGAGAACTTCCTGACGGTGCAGAACCTGTCGATCATCACCCAGCAGGCCTCGGTCAACGTGGTGCTGGCGGCGGGCATGACCTTTGTGATCCTCACGGCGGGCATCGACCTGTCGGTGGGCGCGATTCTGGCGGCGTCCGCTGTGGTGGCGTTGCAGGCGTCGATGTCGCCGCAGTTCGGCATGTTCGGGATTGCCGCCGGGATTGGCTTTGGCCTTCTGCTGGGGCTGGTCAACGGCGGGTTGATCGCCTTTATGCGCCTGCCGCCGTTTATCGTCACCCTCGGTGCACTCACCGCCATGCGTGGGTTGGCGCGGTTGCTGGCGGACGACAAGACGGTGTTCAACCCCGACTTGCCGTTTGCGTTTATCGGCAACGACTCGATCCTGGGTGTGCCGTGGCTGGTGGTGATCGCCGTGGCGGTGGTGGCACTGTCGTGGTTCATCCTGCGCCGCACGGTGATGGGCGTGCAGATCTACTCGGTCGGCGGCAACCCAGAGGCGGCGCGGCTGTCCGGGATCAAGGTGTGGAAGGTGCTGCTGTTTGTGTATGCCATGTCCGGCGCGTTGGCCGGGCTCGGTGCGGTGATGAGCGCCTCGCGCCTGTTCGCTGCCAATGGCCTGCAACTGGGGCAGTCCTATGAACTGGATGCGATTGCCGCGGTAATCCTCGGCGGCACCAGCTTTACCGGCGGCGTGGGCACCATTGGTGGCACCTTGATCGGTGCGCTGATTATCGCGGTGCTGACCAATGGCCTGGTGCTGCTGGGCGTCTCGGATATCTGGCAGTACATCATCAAGGGCATCGTGATCATTGGTGCAGTAGCGCTGGATCGTTATCGCCAGTCCGGTGCGCGGACCTGATTTCACTCATACAACAATCACAAGAGAGACTCCCATGAAGCTTAAACACCTGTTCCCCGTCGTTGCGTTGGCCGCCCTGATGTCCCAAGCCGTGGAGGCCCGTGAGCTCAAAGCCCTGGGCATCAGCATGGGCTCGCTGGGCAACCCGTACTTCGTGACCCTGGCCGACGGCGCAACCGCCCGCGCCAAGGAGCTGAACCCCAGCGTCAAGGTCACCTCGGTGTCGGCCGACTATGACCTGAGCAAGCAGTTCTCACAGATCGATAACTTCATTTCGTCCAAGGTCGACCTGATTCTGATCAACGCCGTGGACCCGTCCGCCATGGCATCGGCGATCAAGAAGGCCCGCGACGCCGGGATCGTCGTGGTCGCGGTGGATGTAGACGCAAAAGGCGTGAACGCTACCGTGCAGACCGACAACGTCGAAGCCGGCAAGCTCGCCTGCCAGTACCTGGTGGACAAGCTCTCGGGCAAAGGCAATGTGATTATCCAGAACGGCCCGCAAGTCACCGCCGTGACGGACCGCGTCAAAGGCTGCAAGGCGGCGCTGGCCGGGGCGCCGGAGATCAAGGTGCTGTCCGACGACCAGGACGGCAAGGGCTCGCGTGAAGGCGGCTTGAACGTGATGCAGGGTTACCTGACGCGCTTCGCCAAAATCGACGGGTTGTTCGCGATCAACGACCCGCAGGCTATCGGCAGCGACCTGGCGGCCAAGCAGCTCAAGCGCAGCGGCATCATCATTACCTCGGTGGACGGCGCGCCGGATATCGAGAACGCCCTGAAGACCGACACCCAGATCCAGGCCTCCGCCAGCCAGGACCCTTGGGCCATGGCCCAGACCGCGGTGAATGTGGGCAATGACATTCTCAATGACAAAGCCCCGGCCGAAGCGGTTACCCTGCTCACCCCCAAACTCATCACACGCGACAACGTCGGTGCGTACAGCGGCTGGTCGAGTAAACATTGATCTCTTGAAAGGAACAGCGCCGTGGTCACCATGGATGACGTGGCAAGCAGGGCGGGGGTGTCGACCTCGACCGTGTCCCATGTGTTGAACGGCACCCGCAAAGTCAGCCCGGCCACGGTGCAGGCGGTGCAGCGGGCGATCCAGGCGTTGGGGTATATCCCCAATACCCTGGCGCGCTCGCTGGCCCGTTCCAGTACCAACACCATTGGCGTGGCGATCTCGGCGTTGTCCAACCATTACTTCAGCGAAACCGTGCACGCGATTGAAACCGAGTGCGCCAAACACGGCTACATGATGCTGTTTGTCGATACCCATGACGACCCGGAGCAAGAGTTGCGCGTGGTCACGGCGTTGCATCACCGGCGCGTCGACGGGATTGTGCTGGCGCCGTCCAACGGCTCGATGGCCCTGGAGTACTTGCAGGCCAGCGAGATTCCGGCGGTGCTCGTGGATCGCATGATGAGTGAGCAGTTCGATCAGGTCGGGGTGGAGAATGCGCAGCCGACCCAGGCCCTTATTGAACACCTGATTGCCCACGGGCATCGCCGTATCGCATTCATTGCCGGGCGTGCCGGGTTCAGTACCACGGATGAGCGTGTGGCCGGGTACAAAGCGGCGTTGCAGGCGGCGGGGCTGGTGTTTGATGCGCAATTGCTGGTCAACGGCGGCTCCAATACGGCGCCGGCGCGCCAGGCCACCGCGCAGTTGCTGCGCCTGGCTGCGCCGCCTACGGCAATCATGGCCGGCAACAACCTGATGACCCTCGGTGCCATGCAGGCACTGCGGGAGGCGCAGATCGAGGTGCCGGGGCAGATGGCCCTGGTGGGCTTCGATGATTTCGACTGGGCGGATTTCTTCGTGCCGCGCTTGAGCCTGATCGCACAGCCGGTCCAAGCACTCGGCGCACGTGCGGTGGACTTATTGCTGCAACGCATGGCTTCGCCCGGCTCGCCGCCCCAGAGCGTACGACTGGCGCCCACCCTGCAACTACGTAACTCCTGCGGCTGTGATTGATTGGAATAACCCACGTATGAACGGTCCTGTTTCCCTCGGTATTGATCTCGGCACCTCTGAACTCAAGGCCATCCTCATGGACACCGACGGTGCCGTGCTGGCCCATGCCGGCGTGCGCTTGAGTGTGTCGCGGCGCCACAGCGGCTGGTCCGAGCAGGCCCCTGAAGACTGGTGGCAGGCCTGTCTACAGGCCTTGGACCAATTGCGCCGGCATGCAGCGTTTGCCCGTGTGGCCTGTATCGGGCTGTCCGGGCAGATGCACGGCGCGGTTTTACTCGGGGCTGACGACCGCGTGCTGTACCCGGCGATCCTGTGGGACGACTCCCGCGCCGTCGCCGAAGCCGAACAACTGGGGCCGGAGTTTGCCGACGTCACCGGCAGCTTGCCCATGGCCGGGCTGACTGCACCCAAGCTGCTATGGCTGCAGCGGCATGAGCCTGACGTGTTCAAGGCGATTGACTGCGTGCTGTCGCCCAAGGACTACCTGCGACTGCGCCTGAGTGGTGAGCGCATCAGCGAGATGTCGGATGCCGCCGGTACACTGTGGCTGGATGTGGCGCGCCGCGAGTGGTTCGCCCCGATGCTGCACGCAACCGGACTCACGCCTGCGCAGATGCCCCGGTTGGTCGAGGGCGGCGCCGCCAGTGCCCGTGTGACGCTGCACGGGCTTGGCTTATCGGCGGACGTGGTGATTGCCGGCGGCGGCGGCGACAACCCGGTGGCCGCTGTAGGGATGGGGGCGATCAATGCCGGTGATGCGTTTATCACCCTCGGCACCAGCGCGGCCCTGGTCGCGATCACCGATCACGCTGCCGGCAACCCGGCCAGCGCAGTCCACAGCTTCTGCCATGCGTTGCCCGAGCGCTGGTACACCATGGGCGCCATGCTCGCTGGCGCCAGTTGTCTGCGTTGGGTCACGCAACTGACCGGAACGGCGGATGAGCAAACGTTGCTCGATCAGGTCCAGGCGCAATTGCCGATCACCCAGGCGGTGCCGCTGAACACGCCGTTGTTTTTGCCGTACCTGGCCGGGGAGCGCACGCCCCATAACGATCCCTTGTTGCGTGGCGGTTTCATGAACCTGGGTCATGACTGCACGCCGGCCATGCTCGGGTATGCGGTGATGGAGGGCGTGGGTTTTGGCTTGCTGGATGCGTTGAGCGCCGTGCAATCGGCCGGTGCCAGCGTGGGCGCCTGTGCGCTGGTGGGCGGTGGTGCCCGTAGCGAGTATTGGGCGCAGTTGTTGGCCAATATCCTCCAGCGGGAAATTCATACCCTGCACGGCAGCGAGTTGAGCGCGTGTATCGGGGCGGCGAAGCTGGGGTTGCTGGCGGTGGGGCAGGGCGCGGACTTGCTGGCGCAGGGCATGCAGGTGAAGGCGCGCTACCTGCCCGACGTGGCGCAACGATCGGTGCTGGAGGCGCGGTATGCTCAGTTCCGGGGCTTGCTCAGTGCGGCGAAAAGATTGCGTGGCTGACAGCGGCGAGCAGGTCAATCCGCCAACGGCGGCAAACGCCGCTTCACCGGGGTTTTCTTGACGATGGCGGTGTTGGTTTCGGCGTAGACGTTGAGACGATCGAGCAGGCTGTCGAGGTGGTCCATGGTGCGCACATGCAGGCGGGCGATAAAACAGTCTTCGCCCGTCACCTTGTCGCACTCGGTGAACTCGGGGATCGCCTGGATCTGGCGTTCCACTTCCTGCAATTGGCCGGGCAGGGGGCGGATGCGCACGATGGCTTGCAGTAGATAGCCGAAGTGCTTGGGGTCCACGTCTACGGTGTAGTGGGTCAACACGCCGCGCTCTTCCAGGCGGCGCAGGCGTTCACTGACGCTGGGCGAGGACAGCCCGGTAATGCCCGCCAACACCTTGAGCGACAATCGCGAGTCGTCCATCAGGGCGGTGATCAGTTGCTGGTCGATAGTGTCAATCATGGTATTCGCCTAATAAGTAAAGGTGATCCGGGCATTTGGCCTGATTTAGTCGCTGGAGCCGCCGCCAAGCAGATTGCCATAATTGAGCCTCACTTGAGGAGTTTCAATCATGGACACATCCATCCGTCGCGGTTCGTGGGAAATGGTCGCCGCCATGCTGATCTCCGGCACCATTGGCTGGTTTGTGCTGGTATCGGGCGTGTCGGTGATCGAAGTGGTGTTCTGGCGCTGCGTGATCGGCGGGCTGACGTTGCTGCTGGTCTGTGCGGCGCTGGGTTACCTGCGCCTGGATCTGCTCAGTTGGGCCAAGCTGGGGTTGGCGATGCTCAGCGGCGTGGCCATCGTCGGTAATTGGCTGCTGCTGTTTGAATCCTATTCCCGTGCGTCCATCGCCATCAGTACGGCGGTGTACAACGTGCAGCCGTTCATATTGGTGATGCTGGCGGCGTTGTTCCTCGGTGAAAAGATCACCGTGCGGAAGCTGGCGTGGTTGAGCCTGGCGTTCCTGGGGATGCTGGCGATTGTCACGGCCCATGGCGATCAACAAGGCAGTGGCGGGGATTATCTGACGGGTATCGCGCTGGCGTTGGGCGCGGCATTTTTGTATGCGGTCGCCGCGTTGATCATCAAGCGCTTGAAGGACGTGCCGCCGCATTTGATGGCATTGATCCAGGTGATCACCGGTGCGTTGCTGCTGGCGCCGCTGGTGCCTTGGAACACCTTGCCGCAGACGGGCTACGCCTGGTCGGCGCTGGTGACCCTCGGTGTGGTGCACACCGGGTTGATGTATGTGCTGCTGTACGGCGCGATCCAGAAACTGCCGACGGCCATGACCGGCGCGCTGTCGTTTATCTACCCGATAGCGGCGATATTTGTCGACTGGATTGCGTTCGGACACCAACTGGGTTGGCTGCAATGGCTGGGGGTGGTAACGATTCTACTGGCGGCTGCCGGGTTGCAGCGGGGCTGGTGGTGGCCCCGCTCCCGCAGTGTCAGTGCGTGCCCTGGAAGATGATTTTGTCCGGGTTGAAATGCTCAACCACGCTGCCCGGCTGCGGCAGGCCAAGGATATGCCCCTTGATCTTGCCCACCACGTGCATCTCGCACGGTTTGCAGTCGAACTTCAGTGTCAGCACTTCGTCGCCATGGATCAATTGCATCGGCGCGACCTTGGTTTTCACGCCCGTCACACCCTTGGCCTGTTTAGGGCACAGGTTGAACGAGAAACGCAGGCAGTGCTTGGTGATCATCACCGGCACTTCGCCGGTTTCTTCATGGGCTTCAAACGCCGCGTCGATCATCTGGACGCCGTGACGGTGGTAGAAGTCGCGGGCCTTCTGGTTGTAGACGTTGGCCAGGAACGACAGGTGCGCTTCCGGATACACCGGCGGCGGTGTGGTCTCGGCCTTGCGTCCACCACGGGGGTGGGCGGCCACACGGGCAGCCGTCAGTGCTTCGATCACTTCACGGCGCAATGCCTTGAGCTGAGAGTTGGGGATGAAGAACGCCTGGGGCGCGTCCAGCTTGATATCCGTTGCGTGATACTCGGTGGTGCCCAGTTGGCCAAGCAGGTCGCGCAGGGTGTCCAGCGCTTGCTCAGGCTTGTTGGCCACGCCGAACGGGCCGGGCAGGGTAACGCCAGCGCTGATGCCTTCTTCGCTGGTCGCGGTGATTTCCAATTGGTCTTCACGCAGGCGCGCCACCCACGACAGGCCGATACGGCGCTCGGCTGAGGTCTTGAGCAGTGCCTGTTGCCAGTTATGGTCCAGGTTGCGGTTCAGCGGATGATGCGGGCGCAACTGGTGCAGGCCGGCGGGCATTTCGTTCGGCTCGACGCGGTAGCGGTAGCGCTTCTGGCCGTCTTCCTCGAACTCGCCCTTGGGCTCGGCGATGTTGGCGCGGAACCCCACCACTTCACGTTTGACCAGCACGTTAAGGCCATCACCGTTGGACAACGGCTCATGGGTGACCACTTGCAGGTCGCGCTTGCCGGCTTTTTCCACGGTCCCTACCGGCAGGCCGGTGAAGGTCGGGGTATCGAAGGCGCCGATGTCGATCTTGCGGTCGCTGACGAAATAGTCGGTGCTGCCACGGTGAAAGGTTTTTTCCGGGTCAGGCAGGAAGAAGTGCACGGTGCGGCCGCTGGATGCGCGGGCGAGGTCTGTGCGGTCTTCGAGCACATCGTCGAGGCGCTGGCGGTAATAGGCGGTGATGTTCTTCACATAGCCCATGTCCTTGTAGCGGCCTTCGATCTTGAACGAACGCACGCCGGCCTCGACCAGGGCGCGGATGTTGGCGCTCTGGTTGTTGTCCTTCATCGACAGCAGGTGCTTTTCAAAGGCCACGACGCGGCCCTGGTCGTCTTTCAAGGTGTACGGCAGGCGGCAGGCCTGGGAGCAATCGCCACGGTTGGCGCTGCGGCCATTTTGCGCGTGGGAGATATTGCACTGCCCGGAGAACGCCACGCACAGGGCACCGTGGATAAAGAACTCGATGGCGGCATCGGTCTCGTCGGCAATGGCGCGGATTTCTTGCAGGTTCAGCTCACGGGCCAAGACCAACTGCGAGAAACCGGCCTGGTCGAGAAACTTTGCGCGGGCCAGGGTGCGGATATCGGTCTGGGTGCTGGCGTGCAGCTCGATGGGCGGGATATCCAGCTCCATCACCCCCAGGTCCTGCACGATCAACGCGTCGACACCGGCGTCGTAGAGCTGATGGATCAGCTTGCGTGCGGGTTCCAGTTCGTTGTCATGCAAGATGGTGTTAATGGTGGTGAAGACGCGCGCATGGTAACGATGGGCGAACTCTGCCAACTGAGCGATATCGCTCACGTCGTTACAGGCGTTATGGCGGGCGCCGAAACTCGGGCCGCCGATGTAGATGGCGTCGGCGCCATGCAGGATCGCCTCGCGCGCGATGGCGACATCGCGGGCAGGGCTGAGCAATTCCAGGTGATGCTTGGGCATGGACATAGTTTTTTTAGTCAGGCTTGTCACGGTTGAGGCGCGCATTGTAGCTGTGAAATGCCTGACCGGCACGCACTCAGGCCTTGGCGGCCATCGCGGTCACTTCCACGCGCATGCCTTCTACCGCCAACGCAGCCACGCCAACCGCCGCACGCACGGGCCACGGCTTGGCGAAGAAGCGTTTATAGACCTCGTTGAACGCGGCGCGGTCGGCCATATCCGTCAGATAGATGGTCAGGTGCATCACCCGGTCCATGGAGCTGCCGGCCTTTTCCAGCGCGACTTTCAGCGCTTGCAGGGTGCATTCGCATTGCAAGGTGATATCGCCCAGCTCCAGGCTGCCGTCAGCGCGGGTCGGGATCTGGGTGGAGACCAGGATGCCGTTGAAACCGATCACGTCGGAGGAGATGGAATCGGCATCAGGATCGGGGGTATAGGACAGGTCGTGGTTGGCCATGGGTGCCTCTGGTTGGAAGGTTCGTAAAGGCGCCCATGGTCCCCGAAATCAGCCGCTTGGGCAAACCCGCGGGAGCAGCTTTTTGACGCCAGAAAATAAATATCAAAGCCGCGTAAAGTCGCGTATCCAGCCGCCGATAGCGAGTTAGAGATAGCTTCTGCACACGGTTGAGGGTCACGTCATGTTCAATACAACACTGAAAACAGAACTGGCAGCCAGGACGGCCGAAGTCACCGAATACAAGGGACTGATTGCTGCACTCGGACGCTCCATGGCGGTGGTCGAATTTGACCTCAATGGCAAGGTGCTGAGTGCTAACGACAACTTCCTGCGGACGCTGGGTTACAGCCGCGAGCAGTTGGCCGGTAAGTCCCATAGTGATTTTTGCTTGCCGGCGCTCACCAGCAGCCCGGCCTACGGCCAGTTCTGGACGGACCTCAAGGCCGGCAAGTTTGTTTCGGGCAAGTTCAGGCGGGTGGATGCCCAAGGCAAGACCATTTGGCTTGAGGCCAGCTACAACCCGGTCCTGGATGAGGGTGGCCGGGTATTGAAAGTGGTCAAGTACGCGCTGGACATCACCGCCAGCGTCGAACAGGAGGCTGCTACCCGCAGCAAACTGGCGGCACTGGACCGGGCAATGGCTGTCATCGAATTCGACTTGAACGGCCAGGTACTGGACGCCAACGCCAACTTCCAGAACGTCATGGGGTATTCGCTGGCTGAGCTCAAAGGCAAACATCACCGCCTGTTTTGCGAACCCACCTTGATCAACAGCCACGAGTACGCCGACTTCTGGCGCCGCTTGAACAATGGCGAATTCTTCACCGGGCAATTCAAACGCCTTGGCAAAAATGGCCGCGTCGTGTGGCTGGAAGCGAGTTACAACCCGGTCTACGACGGCGACGGCAAGCTGCTCAAGATCGTCAAGTTCGCCAGTGACATCACCGAACGCGTGGAGAAGTTCGAAGAAGACTCCCGTGGCGCCTCGCGGGCTTACCACATCTCGTCCGAGACCGAACGGTTTGCCGAGCACGGCACCCAGGTCATCCAGGAAACCGCCACGGAGATGCGCCGGATTGCTGAAAACATCGGCTCATCGGCGCGCCTGGTCGGGCAACTGGGCGATCGTTCCGAGCAAATCACCGCAATCGTCAACACCATCCGCGGCATTGCCGACCAGACCAACCTGCTGGCGCTCAACGCCGCCATCGAAGCCGCACGTGCCGGCGACCAAGGCCGGGGCTTCGCGGTAGTGGCCGACGAAGTCCGGCAACTGGCGGGCCGAACCAGCCGCTCCACAGCGGAAATCGCCGAGATGATCGGCATGATCCTCTCCGAAACCCGCGACGCGGTGACCAGCATGAACGCGACCCAGGAAGGCGCACAGCGTGGCGTTCAACTGGCGGACCAGGCGGGCTCGGTGATCTTGCAGATCCGTACCAGCACCAGTGATGCGGTGCAGGCGGTGAGTATGTTTGCGTCGAAGCTGGATGAGTCGGAGGTGATTCCCAAGACTGCCGTCGGTTGGGTTGGCTAGTCAATAATGACTTGGGCGCGGACGTTTTCATTCAAGGGAAATTCGCCTCAAGTTCCGCATGCCATGCAACTAATCGGCAGGGGTCCATCAAGGCGTCGAACAACACTTTGTGGACCTCATGGTTCGGCTCAGCGCTCGACAGATCCTGCGCCCACTCGTTGATCGCCGTGTAGACTTGCATCAGCGTCAAGGCCGCAGGTTTACCTTTCTGTCGTCTTTCAAGCAAGCGCTGGATCTTGCGGTATTCGGCCCGCAGCTCTTTGCTCCAGCGCAGTTTGAGGTTGAACAGTTCGTCCAGGTTCTTGAGTCGTTGCTCATCTGCCGGGTCGGTGCTTTTCAGGTCGACGCCCAACAGCGGCGAGCTGAGCTTCAGCGTGAATGCCCCTGCCGGGTGACGTTGATAGGGGTGGAACCAATCGTTGAAAGAACCACCGGTGTGAACCGGATCCGAGCCCTTATTGGGCGACTCGTTGCATTCGTCACACATGGGGATGAGGTTATCGGCGCACACGGAAAGCAACGGGTATTTAGCCTTACTGACCCAGTGATCGATATGCGACTTGCACAATTCAGCACCGCAAATGACACAGGCTTCCCGCGCATCGACGTCCTTGTCGATCTTGTGCTCCAGCAGGAAATCGCGTTTGAAACGTTTATAGGTGACTTGCATCGACGGGTCACTGGTGACTTTGCCTTTGGCGTCATAAGGCAGGCCGTCCTCCCTGAGTCCGGGTGAATAAAAGGCCTCCATCAGGACCTTGAACGCGCCCCAGGCGACGTTATTCTGGAAAGGCATACCTTCGGGTAAAGGTTGAGCGCCAGGTATCAGGGAAAAATGCGTGCTGACACCGCCCGCACGTAGGACCCATAGGTGCAGGAAGCACTTTTCGGCGTCATTCAGGTTAGCCACGATCACCGCGCGATCCAAAAGGGGTGTCCTGGCCACGTCGTGTTTCAGGAACTCCCACAGCCAGTCGCCTTCTATCTGAGTGCCCAGCGCCTTGGATAGGTTCGCCCGGTTGATGTGGGCTGGTTTGACGTTAGGATCACAGAGCCATAAGGCAAAGGTCCGCATCATTATTTGACCGGCAGCGAGCGCGGGAGACCATTTACTGTGACGGATAGGCTTGAGCATCGGGTTAGCGCGCTCCCAACAGCTTTTTCATCAAGTCCAATACGTCTTCCTGCATCTCTGCCGTCAGCGATGGCAACAGATCATTAAGCGCTTCCACACTGCTGTTATGCTTCCAGCGGTTCAGTACTGTACGTAACTCGGACCGATAGAAACCGCTGCCCAGATTGTGGATCAACTTTTCGACCTGAGCGATTTCATCGGGTGTCGCTTTTTGCTTCTCCGCAGCGGCTTCGAGGAATGCGTCGATACGCTTCTTAGCACGTGCACCAATACTGTCGTCGGCGTTAAACACCTTCATGACCAGTGTTCCCGGCTCGCTGCCAAAAGTGCGGGTCCTCAGCGACTCTACCGACGAGCGGCCGTCGGGGCTCTTACGTACGTGAATAACTTCTTCGTCGAACACGTCCGACAACACGATGGAAGAGTGGCTGGCGACCAACACGGCGCTATAGTCGTGCCCCATGGCCTCTTCAATGATGCCAACGATTTCGCGCTTCCAGCTGTCGTTGAAATGCGTTTCCGGCTCATCCAGTAGCAGCAAGGCATCCGACTCGCCCGACAACAGGTAGAACAGCGCCCAGCGCCGCAGGACCATCTGTTCGCCATCGGACATATCGCTGTAGGCCATTACGCCCATGTCCTTGGACTCATCGCCGCCCAAGGGTTTATCGTCGCGACGAATGCACATCTCCAGGCTATCGACCAGACCGAGTGCCAGCCAGCGAATCAATTCGTGGAAACGACTGAACGCGCTTTGGCTTCTTTCTCCCAGGACCAGGGCGAGCGCATCCACCTGGTGAAGATCGACTTCCTTGCCCAGGTGCTGCTCGTGATAATTCGGCGAAGACGTTGGTACGAGGCTCTCCACATCAAAGTAAGCCATGCGCAGTTGACGTTCCGGGTACGGCACGCGGATGACCTCACTGGCCGACAGCAACAGGTCGTGGATTTTTTTCTGGAACGGCAGCGGGGCGTTCTGCACTTTATCGATGTCAATGCGCAGCCGTACGCTGATCAACGCGTGCCACCCGGCCATTTTCAGCAATTGAGCCAGCCTCGGATTACCTGCTCCTTTACGAGCTTCCAGCCCGTCATGGAGAACGACCGCCAAAAGCGCTGCATCCGGACGGTTGTCACTGAATAGAAATGGCCGGCTCAGCAGGTCGCTGGCGTCCGTATTGACATACGCCACTGGGCTGGATTGTGCAGGCTCTGCGGAGCTCACAAGGCGTTCATCACGGTGTGTCCAGCCAACGGGCCGCTCCGTACCCAGCTCGTAAACATCCTCATCGTTGAAGTCTGGTCGCTCGTCTGCACTGATAGGCGGTTGCCAGATAGCGTCCCAGGGTCTCCAGGCGCCGGAGGTGTAGGCGAGCACCCTGGGAAGCAAGTCCTTCACGTTCTGGGGGAAGCTGCCTTGAGGCACTCGCGCGAAGAAGCCCTGCTGATCACCGCTTCGCAAGGCGTTGATGACCGCCTCGAACGCGTCACTGGAAAAATTCTTTTCAAATCCCGGCGTTGTCCGTTGCCAGATGACCGCCTCGTTTTTACGGGCTAGAGGGTTATCGAAGATGATCTCGGACATCTGCCCGGGGCGCCCGAGCTCATAAACTAGGGTAAAGGGGAACCCTGGCAGTTTGCCATCGGCCATGGCCAAAAAAATGGACGAGATGGCGCGCAATAAATGACTTTTGCCGCTGCCATTCAACCCCGCGACAAAGTGGATACCACAGTGATTAGCTGCAACGTTGAACACTGGCCAAGGGGCGTCGACAGAAAAGCAGATTTTGGCGTCCGAGAGCGGAGGGTAACGATCAATACTCAGATAGCGCAGGCGCATTTACGCTTTCCTCTTCAGCTTTTTTAATGAGGCCCAAAAGCGCGCTGGCATCGGAGACCGCCGTATCCTCGGTGATGCGTCCATCCTCGCCTTCCTGGTAACGCCGGAAAGCTTCGAGATAGGCTAGGCGGTCGTCCTTGTCACGGGGAGGAAGGTTCATTTTGTGGATCAGCCCTATTGCCGCAATCTGCTCCAGCGTCCGACGGATCTGGTTCGGGCTCACATAAGTGCTAAACGGCTTGAGCGATGCCGACTCGCAAAAGCTATCGAAGCTTTCCGGGTCATCCACAATCAGCACATGCTTGCGCATCCGCATGGCCCGCCAGACCAAGCGCTGGAGCGTTGAAAGACTGCTCGTAACGTTCCGTCGATGACTGCGTTTGAATGGAACACGCCGGTTCGGTGAAGGCTCAACAGCTTCGGTAATGGCATCTGCAACGGTGCTGGAAATAACTGGGTCGGAGGAGGGCGCGAACCCGTGCCGGGTCAACTTACCGTTGAAAGCATCCTTTGCCAGCGCGTGATACATGACCCGCGACTTGAGTAAGGCCTGCGCAATCTGTGCGTCCGGTACGGCGTCAAGAATGGAAAGGATGCGTTTCTGCTCGGCCAGCGGTGGTAGTGGCAGCTTGCGGCGTTTGAGTCGGGTGGTGGTGCTCTGCCCGCGAACGGCGGAAACTCCATGGCTGGCCTGTGGATGATTGAACCAGCGTGAACGTAACAGCGCTGCCAGGTAGGGGGACGAGACACTGTCGTTGGGGCTCAACACCGTCATGGTGCGGGCTGCAAAGGTGGGTGCGCTGGCTTGCGGCACTTCTAATACATGCCCGTAGGTAGCGGTAGCGGGCTCAGCACCGTACAGCAGGTCTGCGGCTCGTACTTGACGGGCCGGGTTGGGCATTTGGCCGTAGGGCATCACCGAGTTGCCTGTTTTTTTTGACAATAGGTCACGATGGGAAAGGAAAATCACTGCATCCTCGGCGCTTATGGTTTTTGCGGCGGGCTCATCGTCGCGAGGATTGATTCGGCAAATGTCCTCCATCCTTAAATACGACCAACCGGGTTTCGGCGCCTCATCGGAGGGCAGCATCAGCCGTTCAGCAAGGGTTTCTTTCAGGTGCGTGACCCGGCGCTGCGCCTCTCGATAAGGACTTGCGTCTGCCTGGTCGAGGCAGTCAACGATGTACCGCTGCTCTTCGATGGACGGCAGTTCAATTCGCAGTTCGCGAAAAAACGAACGGGCAATAATCGGCTGGCTGTGTGTGGAGGTATTCATGGCTGTCGCCTTTTGCCTTAGCCAGGGCTGCTGGAGGAAATGCCACAGGTACCTGGCAGACAACTCAGGAGTAGGGCGCAGCACCGAAAGTTGAGCGCTCATACCCAAACCATTGGGCAGTTCCCCGACCAGCACCGATAACCACTGTTCTGCGGTGACAGCGGCAAACAGCACATCTCCCTGGCGAAATACCGAAGCGCCTCTTGGCACTTCCTGCACGGGACGCTCACTGGTGGCAGTGATTTTGCCGAGCACATCGTCCAAGCCGGAGAAACGCACGTAATCTATTGTGGCCGTGGGGCTTATCGCCGGTCGCGCAGGATTGATAGTGCAGACATCCAGAAGCGCAACCTCGGCCCAGGCAGCCCCAACCTTCATTGCGCCTCTCCCAGCAAAGCGCGCAATCTCTCAAGGCGATTGAGAATGTCTTGCTCGACTTCACGCAACTCGTCAATCAACTGCGCTGTGCTTTCCCCCTTGGCCACAGCCGATGCCAGGGGCAAGCGGTATTCGTTTATGTCCAGCGTCCAGTTTCGCGCCTCAATACAATTGCGGGTCAGCAGGCCGGGTTGCAATTCGCCGTCGATATAGAGCTCGCGCTGGGCGGCGCCCTCATAGTCAGGACGAACCTGATTGTGCTCGTCGTGGGAGCCAACTACCTGGCCTCTTCTGTTTTTCCAGTCGGGTTTCTGCACCCAGTCACGTACTGGAACTTGCCATTGTTTGATCTGCGTGGAAGCCGTTCGGGACAACAGGATAGGATGACGCCGGGTACGCCCACCCTCCATGTTGATCGCGTCCAAATGTTTTACGCTGCCGACGGGGTAAGCTTTGGCATTGTCGGTGGTCGGTGGGAGCGGCACATGGTAGATGCCCCTCTCCAGAGGTAGGTTTTCAGCGGCCCTCCGAGCCCGAAAGTGCGCCAAAGCATCGTAAAGATCGCCATAGCCGTTTTCACCAATCTCATTACCGACCTCGTAAAACCAGACATTGAGCGTCCGCGGCTTATCGGCCGGCCCTGCCGGTGGCGATTTCGCGAACAGCAAAATGGCCTTGGGCGCCGATGCATGAGGCAGCAGGATAATCCCTTCGATGACATGGCTGCACAGCAGCTCTCGTCGCAGCTTGCGATGCGCACGTGTGATGCCATAGAGGACACTTTGGGGCACTAGCAGCGCCGCGCGGCCCTTGATCTTGAGCAGATCAAGGGACCGCCAGATGGACAGGATCTCCAGCCGGCGCGTGAGCCTTTCGTTATCACCAAAGGCCGCGGCGGGCAGATAGCCCGCTTTCTCCGGGTGGCAGTCGTCATGAACGTTACCGTGCGGAAGATCACTTAAAACGAAATCATAGTGTTCGCGCTGCAACGTTTCGAGCCCGACTTGCATGTCCTGGATACTGGCAACGCTGTCGCCGTAATTCATCTGAGTGGTGTCTAACTGATTTAACAACAAGTTGACCCACGCAATACGTGCGACAGACTTGTCCACTTCGATACCCGCAGATGCTTTGTTCAGTTGCGCGCGCCCAGCTCCCCGGTACCGATCAGCGTAAACCAGCAGACGGGCAGTCCCGGCGGCCGGGTCAATCAGGCTCTGGCCAGGCTTTGGATCCAGCAGCGATACCATCAAGCGTGAAACGCGTCGAGGCGTAGTGTCCAGTGAGTTACCGCCAACAGAGGCAGAACTCAGCAACGTGTCGAATGCGTCGGGATTGGCCGAAGCATCGAAAGGCTGTCTTTGATCAAAATCGAACGTATCGTTAACTGCTTTTAACAGCGCTTTCAGCGCTTCGGGTTTCGCCGCCTCAAGTTGGAAGTAGGCGTCCGTAAAATGCCCGTTCAACGCAATCAGGCGCTCAGCTTCTCGCAAGTTGGGAAAAGCGATTTTGCTCAGGCGCTGAGCAGGGTCCGTGTCTTTGAGCAGCGCTGACCACGACGTGTCATGGCCGGAGAACTCCAGGTATTTGATCATGATCAAACACGAAATCTGTTCAAGGGCGACATGTGGGGACGCTGCGAGGCTGGAAGACGAGACAATGTCCAACAAGTCGCTGACTGTTGGGGAGGGGCGCTTAGCCGACATCGGAGTCCTTTTCGATAGGTAGAACGGTCAAGCTGGAAGCATAGAGGCAAATGGCCAGAATTGGCAGCGTTTGACGTCGACGCGGTGTTAGCCGGGCTAGTCCCGGCCACCGCGTGCGTGGGTGTTACTCTTCCACGTCCATAAATTCCTTGGCCCACGCCACGTAACTCTCCGGCAACGTGTACGTGTGCGTCAGCTCGGTCGCGCTGAGATTCGAGGTGCTATGCGTCAACTGACGCTGGGCACGCAGGCTGTCGTACGTCGCCTTGATCGCGGCAAAGTAAGCGCCATGCCCGGCAACCACCACACGCACGCCCAGATCCGCCAGACGTTGGGCGTCGTTGAGCTTGGGATTGCCGTAGGTCACCAGCATCAGCGGCACGCTGAGCTTTTCGGCGATTTTCTCCAAGTGGTCGAAATCGCTGACGCCCACCATGCAGATGCCGTCCGCACCGGCATTTTGATAGGCGAGGGTGCGCTCAATAACGGCTTCGGTGGAGAGCACCCCGGCATTGGTCCGGGCAATGATCGACAGCTCAGGATCGACGCGGGCTTCCAGAGCGGCGCGGACTTTGCCGATGCCTTCTTCGATGGAAATCAAATCGGTGGATTTACGCCCGAATTGCGCCGGCAGCAAGGTGTCTTCAATCGTCAAAGCGGCTACGCCGGCGCGCTCAAGTTCTTCGACCGTGCGCATCACGTTTAGGGCGTTGCCGTAGCCGTGGTCGGCATCCGCAATAAACGGCAGTTGGGCCACACGCCCGATGCGCGTGGCCTGCTCAACGAACTCACTCAAGGTAATCAACGCAAAATCGGGCGCCGCCAAGACCTGCAACGACGCGACTGACCCTCCCAGGATACCCACCTCAAACCCCAGGTCTGCCGCGATGCGCGCGGACATGGGGTCGAATACGGAAGCGGTTTCAACGCAGCTCGGCTTGGCAAGCAATTCGCGGAAGTTACGGCGCAGCGCTGAGTGAGATTTTTTGGGCATGTTCTTTCCTGGCTCTGATCGTCATGTGACGACTTATGTCTATTCGTGGTCGCGCGAGATTAACATGCAGGCGGGCCGGGGATTATGACGTTTGAGCATGGGGTATGCGGGAAACAGATGTAGCACGACCACCTAAAAATGCGCGTACGACATTATTATAGAATTACGTTATGCGTTATCAGTATTTTACAGCTGTCGTGGCGGGCCTCATCGTATGACGCAGATTATTCCTGTTAATACGACCGAGACCGTACGCACGGATCGACTTGAACTGCCTGACAAGGCATCTGGAGACGAACGTGCGTTACCTGACAACACTCGCGGCCGGGTTGGCCGCCGCCTTGCTGAGCCTGACCGCGACGGCGCAAACGCTGGTGGTCGGCGACCAAAGCTACAACGCCCAGGCCGTGATGGAAGCGGCGGGGGTGCTTGATGACCTGCCCTATACCCTGGAATGGAAGCAATTCACCGCCGGGTCGCCCGTTGCCGAAGCGCTCAACGTCGGCAGCCTGGACATAGGCCTGCTGGGGGATGCGCCGGTGCTGTTTCTGGGCGCATTGGGCGCGCCAATCAAGGTGATTGCCGTCAGCCGGCAAAGCCTCGACGGCGTGGCCATCCTGGTCAGCAAGGATTCACCCATCAAGAGCGTTGCCGATCTCAAGGGCAAGCGTGCGGCGATCTGGAAAGGTTCGTGGAGCCAGCAACTGCTGCTGACGGCGCTGGATAAAGCCGGCGTGGCCCGCGACTCCCTGGAGCTGCGCTACCTCAGCGCGCTGGACGCCTCCCATGCGCTGGAAGGCGGCTCGGTTGACGTCATCGCGACCTGGGAACCTTACGTGACGCAACAGGAACGCCAAGGTGCACGGGTACTCGCCACGGCTGAAGGCTTGATTCCAGCACAGAGTTTCATTGCCGCCAACGCCAGTGCCGTGGACGCCAAGCGGGCGCCCATCAACGATTTTCTTCAGCGCCTGAAAAAGGCGCGTGACTGGGCTCGCCAAGCGCCGGCCAACACCGATGCTTACGCCGATGCGTGGGCCAAACGTACCCGGGCGGACGCGGATATCGCCCGAACCTGGTTTGCCCGTGCGCGCACCACCGTAGAGCCCGTGACAGCCCAATCTTCCGTTGAGGCGCAAAAGACCGTGGACTTTTTTGCCCGCCAGGGACTGGTCAAGTCTTACCCAGCCGCCAGCCTGTTCGATGACTCGTTCGCGGCGTCCTTGCAGCCTGCCGTTGCTAATAAACAGCCGTGAACAGGAACCCTCTGCACATGACCAAACGACAACTCAAACTGGGCGCCTTGACCATGGGCAGCGGCGGGCCGGGTCGCCACAACTTGTGGCTCGACCCGCAGTTGCCAGCGGATGCCAGCGTCAACATCGACTGGTACATCGACATTGCGCGTCAGGCCGAAGCGGCGCTGTTCGACCTGATATTCATCGTCGACAGCCAGTTCATCACGCCGGGCTCGCCGTCCCATTACCTGAATCGCCTGGAACCGCTGACCCTGTTATCGGCGCTCGCCGTGAGCACCCGTCATATCGGCCTCGTCGGCACGCTGACCACGTCTTACAACGCACCCTACAACGTGGCGCGGCGCCTGGCTTCACTGGACCTGATCAGCAAAGGCCGTGCAGGTTGGAACGTGGTGACCAGCGGCGACGCCGGCACCGCGGGCAATTACAGCCGGGATGAACATTACGACTACGACACACGCTATGGCCGCGCAGCCGAACACGTCCAGGTGGTGCAGGGGTTGTGGAACTCCTACGAGGAAGATGCATTCGTGCGTGACCGGGCGACCGGGCAGTTCCTGGATGCGAGCAAGCTGCATCGCCTGGATCACCAGGGCGAACACTTTTCGGTGGTCGGCCCGTTGAATATCCAACGTTCAGCGCAAGGCCAACCGGTAATCTTCCAGGCCGGTGATTCGCAGCAGGGCCGCGAGCTGGGTGCTGCGACGGCGGATGTGATCTTCACCCATGCTGCGAGTATCGAGCAGGGCCAGGCTTTTTATCAGGATGTAAAGGGCAGGGCGCTGCAACAGGGGCGCGACCCGGAGCAATTGCTGGTGATGCCAGGCGCTGAGATTTATGTCGGCGACACCGATGGACACGCCCGGGAAATCGAGCAGCACTATCATCAGGCCGACCATAGCTTTGAGCTGGCACTGAAGGAGTTTGGGCGCAATTTCGGCTGGCATGATTTCAGCCAGTACGACCTCGACGCGCCGTTTCCACAGGAAAGTCTGGAAGCGGCACGCAGCAGCTTCTTTACTGCCGCCAAACGCATTGCAGACCATGCACGGGAAAAAGGCTTCACGTTGCGTCAGACCGTGGAGTTTGGCCGGCAGTTGCGTCCGGGCGCGTTTGTGGGATCGGCCGAAACCGTCGCGCAGAAAATGGCCGAATGGTTCGAATCGCGGGCCGTGGATGGGTTCAACATCTATATAGGGCATCCGCAGCAGTTCACGCGGTTTACCGAGGAAGTGATCCCTTTGTTGCAGGCGCGGGGCGTGTATCGCACGGCGTATGAAGGGACCACGTTGCGTGAAAGCCTGGGCCTTGAGATTCCGAGGTTTGTGCGCAAGTGATGCTAGAGTGCGCAGCAGTTTTCAACTGATGTATGAAAAATGAGTTTTCAGCTGTTTATTTCCCTGGATGGGCCCAAGGGCGTTGGCAAAACTACGCTCTTGGAGTCCATCACGGCCGTGCTAAGGGCACACAACCTGAAGGTGATCCGGCTTTGCGAGAGCAAAAGTGACCCTTATCGAGCGCAAACAATGGCCCTCGTCAACGAACTCGTCAGGCATCCAAGTCGTGAGCTGGAATTGACGGTTTGCGAGCGTTTTGCTGATAGTCGGGCGTGGATCACTCAGCACGTGCTGCCCAAACAGCCACGGGACAGCATCATATTGATTGATCGTTGGTACCCATCGGACGCAGCGTTTCGCCGGACCGTGCCGTTCGCAGAGGTTCTGCAGTTGAACCTTGACCGCAACGTGCAAGTGCCAGACCTGCATGTCGGCGTCGTCACCGCGCCTGAGATCTCATGGGCGAGAGCGGCAGCACGACGGCGCGGGTTAAGCAGTACGGTCATGCATGCGCTGGAAGAACATGTTGCCAGCACCCAGGCGTTTGAGCAGGCGGCTGGCGAACATGGCTGGGTGTTGTGCCGTAATGAAGGAACGATCGCAGAGGCAACGATGCAGGTGGTGGCTGAGATCCAGAAGGTACGGGTGCGAGTCAGAAGCGGGTTGGATGGATCAGTGGGCTAGCAACATAGAAACATCATTTAACATAATATACATTATGCGTAACTATATGTATCTGACTGCCAGGCGTAGGGCTGAAGAATTCACACACCACACCAGCCTTTTCCGCCGGGCTGATGGCAACCCCTTCAAGTGTCATCTTTACTCGTCCCAACGGATGTCGATCAGTGCCTTGGAGGTTTTGCATGAAGCTGCTTGCAGTCATGGTGTTCTCGCTCGCATTGCTCAGTGGCTGCGACATCAGCTTCAACAACAATACGCCCAAGGTCATCGCAAACGATCCCGGCACGCCGCAACAGCAACAGCATGTATTCGATACAGCTGTCGGGTTTCTAACGTTGCTTGATGCGGGTAAAGCCGAATTGACCTGGCCCGCAGTGAGTCCGGTGCTGCAAGCCAAAACTTCCGCGTTGATGTGGGCCAGCAGCCTCAAAGGCCTGCGGCTTGGATTGGGCTCGTTTCAAAAGCGAGAACCCGTCGCCATCGGCTTTATCGATCAGATGCCAGACGCGCCCGCCGGAAATTATGCAGTGATCGAGTTCGCCTCGACGTTTTCCACGACCACCGTCCAAGAGAAAGTGATCGTGCGTGACGACGACAAGCACTGGGGAATCGTCGGTTATTTCGTTAATAAGCGCGTTGTGTTCGGTGAAGACGCCAGGAAAGCCCCCTAGCCTTACACCCATATTATTCAATAATGATATAACTCAACTAAATATCTATTTAGTTGAGTTATATAAAAGACGTTCCGGCCCTGCCCCCGTCAAAGCTGAAAACGGTCCACCGACTGGGACAGTTTACCCGCCAGACTGGACAGCTCATCCGTGGTCGACGCCGTTTGCCCAATCACGCGGCTGTTGTTTTCCGACATGCCTGCGATCATTTCCACCTGATGCGATATCTCATTACTGGCCAGGCTCTGCTCGCCGATAGTGCGCGAAATGTCATGCACCAACTCGGTGGTATTCAAGGTGGCCTGCAGAATCTCGCGGATTGCCCGTTCGACTTCCGCCGTCACCGCCATGCCTTTGTCCACTTGTGTGACGCCCTCCTCCATGCTGGTCACCGCCTCCCGGGTGTTTTGCTGGATGCGTGCGACCATGCTGGCAATTTCCTGGGTCGAGGCACTGGTGCGGCCCGCCAGGCTGCGCACTTCATCGGCGACCACGGCAAACCCCCGGCCTTGTTCACCTGCACGCGCCGCTTCAATCGCGGCGTTGAGGGCCAATAGGTTGGTCTGGTCGGCAATGCCTTTGATGACTTGGATAATGCTGAAAATCGCCTCGGACTCCTTGTCCAGCGTACGGATCACTTGGGCCGATTGCTGCGCCGAACGGGCAATGCCATCCATGTCCTTGACCACCTGGTGAATCACGCGCCCCCCATCCTTGGCCAAGGCTTCAGCCTGGTTGGCCATGTCCAGGGCGCGACCGGCGTGGCGGGTGATTTCTTCGATGCTCGCCGTCATTTCGCTTGCTGCTGCCGCCATGGTGCTGGCGGCCGCGCTTTGTTGCTGGCTGCTGCCGGCGACTTCATGGCAACCGTGGCTCAATTGTTCGCTCATGCCATTGACGCCGTGGGCGTTGCTGCGCACCACTTCGATCATGCCGCGCAAGTCTCGCTGCATAGTGGCGAGGCTCAGAATCAGCGTGCCGGCTTCATCCTTGCGCTTGGGTTCGACAATCGGTTCGCTCAAGTTGCCCCTGGCGATACTCGCCGCGATGCGACTGGCGGTTTGCAGCGGTCCCATGATGCTCAGGATGACCCAGCGGCCTTGAGCCAACAACAGCAACAAGCTGGCAATCAACACCGTGCCCAGGGTGAAGTTGGCCGTGCTGATGGTTTGTCGCGTGCTCTCGCCGGTCTGCTGGGTCTCGGTTTCGATCAGTTCACTCAGGGCCGCCATTTGGTCTTCCAAGCGGCTGAACGCCGTGTTGAAACTGTCCAGTTCTGCGCGAGCGGCTTCGGGATTTTCCAACGCCAGCGCGACGATGCGCTCACCGGCGCTGACGTAGGTATCCAGGCTGGGTTTGATTTTTTCCAGGCTGGATTTGAGGGCTTCATTCAACGGCAGCTTGAGGTTGTCGCCCAGTACCTGGCGAAAGTGCTCCGCATGCTCCTTGAGCGAATTGGTGACCTCGGCCTTGGTGCTGGTGCTTTTCCCCAGGCCCACCAGCATCGCCGACAGCACGTCGGCGCGCAGGGCGTCGTGCATCATGTCGGCTTCCATATGATTGCGCAGCACCGTCATGCTCACTTCGTTGGCCTGCACAGCCTCGCCCATGCGCGTGTTGCCCAGGTAACTGGCCATGCTCATGACCAGGGCGGTGAGCATTCCGGTCGCTATCAACAGCATCAAGCGTAATTTGATCGTCATGCGGGTATCCCCATACCTGGACCACCGGTTGGGATCCCAACCGCTGTTAACGTTATCGGCAACAGTTGCTGGTTAGTGAAGCCTAAGTTTGCGGATCTGCACGGATCCCTTAAGCTGGCCGTCCTTTGCTCCGCCCGGAACTGCACATGTCTCGAAGTATTGCCCATTTGGCCCTGCTGCTGGGCCTGATCACCGCCGTCGGCCCGTTCGCCATCGATATCTACCTGCCCGCGCTGCCAACCCTGGGTGCCAGCCTGCACGCCTCGCCCGCCGCCGTGCAGATGAGCCTCACTGTGTTCTTTGTGATTGTAGGTGTGTGCCAACTGTTTTACGGGCCGATCAGCGATGTATTCGGCCGTAAACCACCGATCTATGCCGGCCTGCTGATTTTTGCGATTGGCAGTATCGGTTGCGCCCTGGCGCCGACCATCGAAGTGCTGATTGGTTTTCGGGCGCTGCAAGCGTTTGGTGCCTGCGCCGGCATGGTGATCCCCCGGGCCATCGTGCGCGACCTGTACACCGGCCATGAAGCAGCGCGCCTCATGTCGTTGCTGATGCTGGTGATGAGTGTCTCGCCGATCCTCGCACCGCTGGCCGGCAGCGTGGTGATTGCGCTCTGGAGTTGGCGCGAAGTGTTTGCCGTGCTGGCAGTGGTGTCCATGTTGTGCATGGTCATGACGGCCGTGCAATTGCCCGAAACCCACCCGCCCGAGCGTCGCCTGGGCAAGACCCTGGGCAACGCGTTCAGCAGTTACGGGGCTCTGCTGCGCGATCCGGTGTTTATCGGTTTGTCGGTGGTCAGCGGCTTTGGCCTGGCCACCTTCTTTGTGTTTATCGGCAGCGCACCCTTTGTGTACATCGAGTATTTCGGCCTGACGCCCACGCAATTCAGTCTGTGTTTTGCCCTGAATGCAGCGTCATTTTTCGCCATGAGCCAACTGACCGCGCGCCTGAGTGCCCGCTTCGGGCTGGTGCCGTTGATTCGTGGGTCGGTCACTGCGGTGGCGGCGGTCATGCTCCTGCTGGCGGTGACCACGCTGTGGGTTGATAGCCTGGCCGTGATGATGACCCTGCTGTTTATCGGCTTTGGCTTCCTTGGCTTGCTGTTGCCGGCGGCGGGCGTTCTGGCGCTGGAAGATCACGGCGCGGTGGCGGGTTCTGCATCTGCCTTGCTGGGCGCGATCCAGATGATCACGGGCGCCGTGTCCATGACACTCGTCGGTGTCTTCGCCGACCACACGCCGGCGCCCATGATCATCGGCATTGCACTCTGCGCTGTCGCGGCGATGCTCACGGTCATCTGGACGTTGCGCCGTTTGCCCGCCCACTTGGCGAGTGCCCCGCCCTCCCCCTGATGGCGCGCGGCAGGGGCCGGCGCTGACCATTCGTCGGGCTTGGGCGGGATCCGGCACAACTATCGCCGGCCACGGAATTACTAACTCCATAGCACCCTTAGGAACCTATGGAGATTGAAATGACTGACTATCCACGTCCGCCCTTCGCCCCCCAAGCCCAATCGGTCCCCGGCTCTCAGAAGAAAATGGACCCGTACCCCGACTGTGGCGAGCAAAGCTATAAAGGCTCCGGCCGACTGGCCAACAAGATCGCGCTGATTACGGGGGCCGACAGCGGCATCGGTCGCGCAGTTGCCATTGCGTTTGCCCGCGAAGGTGCAGATGTTGCCATCGCCTATCTGGATGAACACGAAGACGCCAAGGAAACCGCACGCTGGGTGGAAGAAGCCGGTCGACAGTGCCTGTTACTGCCCGGCGACCTTGCGCAGAAAGCCCAGTGCCAGGCCGTGGTCGACAACACCGTCGAACAGTTCGGCCGCATCGATGTGCTGGTTAATAACGCCGCGTTCCAGATGACCCACGAAACCCTCGAAGAGATCGAGGACGAGGAATGGGTGAAGACCTTCGATATCAACATCACGGCGATGTTTCGCATCTGCAAGGCCGCCCTGCCCCATATGAAGGCTGGCGGTTCGATCATCAACACCAGCTCGGTCAACTCCGACATGCCCAAACCGACGCTGCTGGCCTACGCCGCCACCAAGGGCGCGATTGCCAACTTCACCGGTGGCCTGGCGCAGCTTCTGGGCAGCAAAGGCATTCGCGTCAACAGCGTCGCGCCGGGGCCAATCTGGACGCCGTTGATCGTGGCGACCATGACCGATGACAATGTGAAGAGCTTCGGCGAGGAAACCCCGCTGGGCCGTCCGGGCCAACCGGTGGAAGTGGCGCCGATTTACGTGCTGCTTGCTTCGGATGAAGCCAGCTATATTTCCGGTTCACGCTATGCGGTGACTGGCGGGAAACCCATCCTCTAAGGCTGCACATGATCCCTGTGGAGAAGGGGCTTGCTCCCGCTGTTGTGGTGAGCGGGCTTGCCCCGCGCCGGGCTGCGGAGCAGCCCCAATAAAGCTGCCGAGTTTATTCAGTGATACTGCGTCGGTAAATGTTGGAACCGCTTCGCGGGCAAGCCCGCTCGCTACAGGTCGAACCGGTCTACGGCTCGGCGGCGTTCGTTGTCGTCACGCACGTCGTAGCTGGCGGTGGTCTGGATATTGGTGTGATGCGCCAGTTTCTGCGCAATCGACAGGTCATGTTCCTCGATCACCCGCGTGATGAACGAACGGCGAAAATCGTGGGGCATGATCTTTACCCCCACCTGCTCCCCGCGTTGGCGGGCAATGTAGTAAATCGCATGTTTGGTGATGCGTTCCCGGGTGATATGGCTGCCCCGACGGATGCGATTGAACAGGAAACTGTCGTCCTGCTCGCCCTCCTTGAGCTGGTCACGCCGAAACGCCAACCAGGCCTGCAGCTTGGCAAACGCCCAGTCCGGGGCGTACTTGATCAGTTCTTTGTTGCCTTTGCCGATCACCCGCAAGCTGCGTTCGTCGAAGTTGATCTGCGCCAGGTCGAGGTTGACCGATTCCGACTTGCGCATCCCTGAGCCGTAGAGAATGCCGATTACGGCGGCATCCCGCAGCCCCTGTGGTCGAGGGTCGGCGGCGCAGACTTCCATCATTTCGCGGATCAGCGTGCGCCGCAGGTTGCGACCCTGGCCCAGCCGCGTACCGGACGCGGGCTTGACCGTGCGCATTTTCAACAAGTGTTCCTGACTGATCAGACTCAGGCGCCAGGCCTCATTCATCACCCCGCGCACCGCGTTTACATACAGCGAGGAGGTGTTCGGCGCGTAGCCGTCTTCACGCAAGGCGGCCACCAGGGCGATGACATGTTCGGGTTGCAGCAGGTGCCAGTCGATGTCTTCAAGGTTGATGTCTTCGAAGCCCAGGCGGTCGGCAGCGTCCTGCAATACATAGCGCATGGTCAGTTGGCTGGAAGGTGCCAACCGGGTCAGGTAGAGGGTCAGTGGGTTGCGGATAGACTCAGTCAAAATAGATCAGCCTTTGGATTAAATACCTCGAACAAGCCGTTGTTTAATCGAGGTATTTAGTGAATTGGCGAGGGCCGAGTCTAGCGCAGGACAGGCCCTCTTACCAAATCACGGGGCGGTTTCTTCATCCTCGGTGGGTTCCTGGGGCTGGGTCTGGGCCTGGCTCCAATCGGCGTCCTGCTTCTGCATCAGCGCGAACCAGTGCTGGCGCATGAACGTGAGATACGCCTCGGGCGCCTTGGCGAAATCCTTCTCATCGCCATAGCAGCCCGGCAATGGCAATTCGGTGCCCTGCTCCTTGTACTGGCTGACCAGCGCCTGTTGCCCGGCGATGCTGCAATCCTTGGGCAGCGGCATGCCACGCAGCGCCCCGGCCTCTTCATCCCACCAGGCCGCGCCGTAGCGGTCGACACCGCGCAAACGGTACTTCTGCGATTTGCCCACATGCATGATCAGCTTGAACTCATTGGGGCTGACGTCGCTGGTGCAGGTGCGTGAATAGCCCACGGTGGCCTGGGTGATGCCATCGCCAGACAGGTCGGTGACCTTGGTCGCTCCCTGGTCGAAGCGCAGGGAGGCGTCGAACTCACAATGCTGCACATCGTCATAGAGCATCCACACGCGCTTGGGGCGGTTGCCGTCGATCAGGTACTGAGCGGCATACACAAAGGCCGACTGGGTGCCGTCATCGTCCCGCTCACTGACTTGTTCAGCCAGCACCAGCAGGTTTTTGCCCTGGCGGTCGTCCCAGGTATAGGCGGCGATCTGCTTGCCACGCACTTCCACGCCATCCGGCACCTGATCGATGCTGGTCAGCGCTACGCCTTCATCGGCGCGTACGGTCGCGACACACGCCACGCTCATCAACAACCCCATCAATACCGGCCGCAACTGGCCGCGTAAAAGCTGCACGCTATTCATCCGTTCACCCTGGCAAGAGAGCGCTTACTTTACCGGCACTTGGGGGGTATTGCAGAGAAGATTGTTGAATAAAATTCCGCCGTGAATTGTGCTCAGCCACGCTGAACCAAAAGCCTTGCGGACAGTTCCTATATCGCCACTCACAGCCTTGGCTGGCTAGCTGAACCCTAGCTGTCTGCCTGTCAAATAAACGAGTTTTTCATCTGCCTTTCATATCTGTTCAACATTTTTACGCTTAATCTTAAACACAGCACTTCATGGCAATCCGCGCTTTAGCGACTAACCTATTGATTATGCTTCACCTTTAGCGCCGCCTTTTTATCAGCGGGCTGCCTGTTCGCCCAATGATTGCTGCTGTTTTCACGCGCCAAGTTGCACTTACCCCGAGGTCATGATTCTTTGAAACCCTACCCTATTCATTGCGTGTCGATCGTTATCCCGGTCTACAACGAAGAAGAAAGCCTGCCCGAATTGCTGCGTCGCACCACCGCAGCCTGCAAGCAACTGGCCTACGAATACGAAATCATCCTGGTGGATGACGGTAGCCGTGACAATTCTGCCCAACTGCTCGAAGACGCTGCTGCTGAAGACGGCAGCAACGTGGTGGCCGTGATCCTCAACCGCAACTACGGCCAGCATGCAGCGATCATGGCCGGTTTCGAGCAATGCCGGGGCGAAGTGGTAATTACCCTCGACGCCGACCTGCAGAACCCACCCGAAGAAATCCCGCGCCTGGTGGAACAAGCCGCCCTCGGCTACGACGTGGTGGCCACCGTGCGCAACAACCGCCAGGACTCGGCCTTTCGCCGCTGGCCGTCACGCCTGATCAACCTGGCCGTGCAGCGCTCCACCGGCGTGGCCATGACGGACTACGGCTGCATGCTGCGCGCCTACCGCCGCACCATCGTCGATGCCATGCTCGCCTGCCGCGAGCGCAGCACTTTTATTCCGATCCTGGCCAACGGTTTCGCCCGTCACACCACCGAAATCCTGGTGCACCACGCCGAGCGTGAACACGGCGAGTCCAAATACAGCGCCATGCGCCTGATCAGCCTGATGTTCGACCTGCTGACCTGCATGACCACCACCCCGTTGCGCCTGCTGTCCATTGTCGGCTTCAGCCTGGCGGCGCTGGGCATGCTGTTCGCCTTCGCGCTGATCGTCCTGCGCCTGGCCTTCGGTGCCGACTGGGCGGGCGACGGCCTGTTCGTGCTGTTCGCAGTGCTGTTCGTGTTCACCGGCGGCCAGTTCATTGGCATGGGCCTCTTGGGTGAATACCTGGGCCGCATGTACAGCGACGTGCGCGCGCGCCCCCGCTTCTTTATCGAAAAAGTGCTGCGCAACCAACCGGCAGCACCGGCTCCCGTGGTCGTCGTTGACGGCCTGGCGTCTTCCCATACTTCCACTTCTGCCGATCAGGTCCAGTCATGAGTTCAAAAGCTGTTGTATTCGCGTATCACGATATTGGTTGTGCGGGCATTGAAGCGCTGCTCAATAGCGGCTACGAAATTGCCGCCGTGTTTACCCATGCCGACGACCCCAAGGAAAACAACTTCTACGGCTCCGTCGCCCAACTGTGCGCCCGCAACGGCATCCCGGTACATGCCCCGGAAGATGCCAACCACCCCTTGTGGATTGAGCGTATCGCCAAGCTGAACCCGGATTACATTTTCTCTTTCTACTACCGCAATCTGCTGAGCGAGCCGCTGCTGGCCACTGCCAGCAAAGGCGCATTCAACCTGCACGGCTCGCTGCTGCCCAAATACCGTGGTCGCGCTCCGGCCAACTGGGTGTTGGTCAATGGCGAGACCGAAACCGGCGTGACCCTGCACCGCATGGTCAAGCGTGCCGATGCCGGCGCGATCCTCGCCCAACAGAAAGTCACCATTGACCGCAGCGACACCGGCCTGACCCTGCACGCCAAGCTGCGTGAAGCTGCCAGCAACCTGCTGCGCGATGCCTTGCCGCAACTGGCCCAAGGCAAGCTGACCGAAACCGCACAGGATGAGAGCCAAGCCACTTACTTCGGCCGCCGCACCGCGGCAGACGGCAAGCTGGATTGGAAACAACCGGCTGAAAGCCTGTTCAACCTTGTTCGCGCCGTGACCCAACCGTATCCGGGCGCCTTCTGCGCCGTGGGCGAGCACAAGCTGATCGTGTGGCAAGCCGACGTGATCAAGGGCAATGAAGGCCTGGCGCCGGGCCGTGTGATCAGCGTGAACCCGCTGCGCATTGCCTGCGGTGAAGACTCCCTGGAGGTCAAGTTCGGCCAGCGCAACGACAACGGCCTGTACCTGGCCGGTCCTTCACTGGCCAACGAACTGGGCCTGGTGGACGGTTCCGTGCTGCGCGGCGCCGAGTCCGGCCGCACGCCGCGCCGCACCCGCGTACTGATCCTGGGCGTTAACGGCTTTATCGGTAACCACCTGTCCGAGCGCCTGCTGCGTGACGACCGTTACGAAGTCTACGGCCTGGACATCGGCTCCGATGCTATCGAGCGCCTGCGCAGCCACCCCAACTTCCATTACGTGGAAGGCGACATCAGCATCCACACCGAGTGGATCGAGTACCACATCAAGAAGTGCGACGTGGTCCTGCCGCTGGTGGCCATCGCCACGCCGATCGAATACACCCGCAACCCGTTGCGCGTGTTCGAACTGGACTTCGAAGAAAACCTCAAGCTAGTGCGCTACTGCGTCAAGTACAACAAGCGCGTGATCTTCCCGTCGAC
>Ga0308161_1000315_pt1 | contig 86783 bp, 76 predicted proteins | sample PhyFR2_FD_201034 | JGI IMG/M metagenome (GOLD analysis project Ga0308161, IMG submission 201034) | Phyllosphere microbial communities from UC Gill Tract Community Farm, Albany, California, United States - DLSLF.R2 | ecosystem: Host-associated > Plants > Phyllosphere > Unclassified | place: USA...
TGGACTCAGCCTATACATAACTGGGGATTAATTTTAAATCAATTTTTAGCTATATTTGAACAAAGGGTTCAACTATAACAGAGTTAAACCCATCTTTTTCTATTTACACAAAATTCTGGACAGTGCCCTATATTAATTTGGATATTATCAAATAAAAAATACTATGGTTTCTGTAATCTAAAACCATAAGTTCCAGAAGCCCCAGTTGGATCGTATGCAGTAATGTCTAAATTATTACCATTCAAACTGTTGATTTTATAATATATTTTTTTCTTATCAGTAGTAGTCACCGTTATTTGATCCTTTCCATCATATATATATGTACCAGACACATTAGTATCTAAATAATTGGTTATATATGACTTATCAGCACTAAATTCCATATAATAATTGTTCTTACTTACATCTGCAGCTTCCCCCAAGGAACCTACATATGCCATAATTTTCCAGTTGCCTGCAAAATTATATTTCACAGCCTGATGTTCATCATCTCTTTTTGAAGAGCATGAAGTTGTTACAACTCCTAAAGTAGCTATAGCGATTGCTAAAATTTTAAATGTTCTTTTCATAATAATTTATTTTAAGTTTATGCTTTTATAATTGTCTTTCGATTAACAAACAGAAATACTTCTATACCTGCTCAAAAATCATGTTACAAAGGAAGGGAAATACCTAAAAAAAATAAACTGGTTTACCCCTCATGAAACCCCCTAATTCACTATAAATTGATTTACACTCAATTATACATTCATATCTTACAAAGCGGTAATGAATTGGGGGGGGATAATGCAGCCACAGAAAATCAATTACATGCAGACATCTATTATTTTCTGATTCAATTACAATGCATCAATATCCATTAACCCCTTAATCATTCATATATAACAATGAAATAAAACACAAACAACTATAAATGAGATATTTAAATTCAAAACACAATGAAAACAAAAATTAACACACTCATAAACCATATTAACTATGACTTGAACATATATTTTTTATTATTTATAGTAATTTTATAATGATTCAAGAACAATAATTTCAACAACTAGAATAAAAGACCAGCACAAACATCTGACAAATGAAAAATGTTATTTTATGTATCCTTTTTTCTTTACAATTCACTCATGTCTTATGTCAGGACAAAACAGAATTAAGTAAAATCAATAAATTATTAGACTCGGCTGATTACCAAGTTTGGAAAGATCCACTTCTATCATTAAAATATGCCAAGAGAGCAAGTTTAGAAGCAGAAAAAAGCAATAATTCAGAAAAAATCACTGAAGCATATTTCTATATCGCGAGAGACCTGTTATTCTATGGTGAATTTAAAGAAGCGAATATTTACATAAAGAAAGTAATGAATGAAGGATCGATAACGAAAAATAGTTATTATTCTGCTTTATTTAGTGCCTTACTATCTCAATATTATTCCCGCATGCACTTATTTGAAAAGCAAAAGGAAGTTGATGAAAAAGCACTGGTACTACTTGACTCAGCAAAGGATACAAATTCTCTTCTTTTAAAAAGTATTACTTATACGGCTTTAGCCGATTACTATACAGAAACATTTGATTACAAATCCGCACATAATTATGCAGACAGATCAATCGACTTAATAGAAAAGATTCCACAACAGGAGTACCTTTCTGCAAAAGAAGCAATCCGATATAAAGCATACATATACTATTACAAAGCCAGTATTTTTTTAAATCAGAATAATCCTGATGCAGCATATCCATTTATTCAAAAAGCTTATAATCAGGCAATATCAGAAGGGCATCATTATATTACTCTTTTTCACGAACTATATGGAGACTATTATTACCAAATAAAAGATTATCAAAAAGCGCTGGATTTTTACCTAAAAGCTTTTGAAAATAAAAAGAGGTTTATTTTAAATACCAATACAGCAGTAGCTCTCACCACCAAAATCGCTAATACCTACAGAATACTTGGAAATAAAGATAAGGAAGAATCGTTTTTCAGGCTTGAAAATCAATATAGAGTTTTTGATGAGAAGGTAAGTACCGAGCGCATGCATGCCTTGCTTGAGAATATTGAACACGATCATAATACTGAAAAAGCCAATATTGAATTCAACAGCAATATGAAGATAACTGGTATAATTTTAGTTTTTATAGCTTTAATTATCATTATTATTTATTATTCAAAAAGAAAACACCGAATCATCAATCTTAAAAATAAGATCCAGGACAAAAAAATAATTGAAAAAGAAGAAGAAATTCTTAATAAACAAGATGAGATCAGAAAACTCCAGTTACAGACGAATGAATCTTTTAATGAAATTCTAGGTCTCGCCAAAGAGAATTCTCCTCATTTTTGGGCACGTTTTCAAGAAGTATACCCTGAGTTTTCACAAAATATTTTACTTGTCAGCCCCAATTTTAAAGCTTCAGAATTAACTTTTTGTGCCTACATATATCTAGGTTTTACAACTAAAGAAATTGCAGGCTATACGTTTAAAGCCATAAAAACGATCGAAAACAACAGATACAATATCAGAAAAAAACTGAAATTACCGCCTGATGAAGATCTGAAGCTATGGCTGGCAAAATGTATTAGCTCAGAACAATAACAACTAATATTAAAGAAAGAAGCCTAATATCATGTTTATATTAGGCTTCTTTCTTTAGTAAACATATACTTAAGAGTTAACTAGTCTGGCTCATAACATATAAAGATTATTTCTGCATAATTTTTTCCAGCCCTGCATATGCTGTATTTTCCAGTGTACGGGATTCATTCATTCCTCTATATAAGCTGATATCTATTGAACGTTTTACAATTGCTCCGTTTTCATGACAAAATCTAAGAGTTACTCTATAGTTTTCACCATCCAGCCATTGTCCATTATATAACCCCTGCATTGGCATGAGTATGTTAAACTTACCATCACCACTAGCATTTTCATACCTTTCTCCTAACCCTACTGATCGGTAGCCTTGCTGCAAATCATCATGATTAATAGATCCATTCACAAGCTGGTTAAAATTTACTGTAATAGCCTTAACAGTTTTATCGGTCGTAAATCTCCCCGATAATGAAATTCCTTTATCATTGATTACGATTGTAACACGAGGAAGGCTGAAATTTGGATTAACATGCCAGTCACTTCTTTTCTGAGGGCTTACAGCAGGGTTCACACTCAGAATAGCAGCATCTGCTGAACTTAAATAGCTTGGTTTATTGACGTAATACATGCATCCATATCCCATAAGTCCCTCTCCTAGTTTTAATATCTCATCAGACCTTCCGGCATTATGATACAAATCAATTCCATGGCCTAATTCATGTAACATACCTCCAATACAATATGCAGCAAGTTTGCTTTCATCACTATCTTTTCCTAAATTATTATAGTCAAGTCCTGGATAATCCATTGCAAACGTCCATTTGCTAGATCCATAGAACGGAACTCCTCCATGGTAGCTTGAAGCATTACCTGGGGCAAGAGAAGGAGGTGTACGTGCTGGCATAATGATCAGGTTATAACTTCCCGCTTTATCCTGTGGATGTGAATCAAAATAGCGATTGACTTCATATTTAATCTGATTGTCCACTCCATGTTCTCCTGTTATATCATAAACATAAAAATCTTTTGTTTTCTCCCCTTTAATCAAAATAATTTTAGCCCTGTTAGATTCATCTTTATTAAGTCTGAAGGTAAGCTCTCCATAGCCCCAACGTTCCATCCACTGTGAGAAATAATTCTGGCCATGATTTAAAATAGTAGCCAGACGAGATGAATATCCGGGAACGGGCTCACTATCTTTGGGAACAAAATAGATAATGTTTACTTTATCTGCACTTGTCTGCCCCGGAGTATGAGGTACTTCGGGAATATGGGGCACATTTGGTTTTTCATTATTTCCAACAGATTCATTTCTGCATGAAAAAACCAAAAATAATAAAAGCCCCCCTATTACACTTTGAAATAGTTGTTTTAAATTCATAATTTGTTTTTTATTAATACAAAATATTAAGGCAATCCATTAACATAAAAGCCTTTCAGTAAAGGAAACCAATAGCTTCAAAAAGTAAAAAAAAATCCCCCCTCATTCTCCACTCTTCCTATACCAAAATAAGCAAAAGCTTTATCAGAATAATAAATCTAGCGATATTCCTTATTTAGTTTACCCATGCAGTAAACAGCTATTAAAAAGGAGAAGATATTGAGGGGTCAACGCTTATACTATATCATACATTTCAGTTTAATTTTACCCTAAACATTATACTTTATATCATTAATACAATTATAATTATGGGAAAACATGTTTATCTGCTTTGTACCTTCTTGATAGGTATTAGCCTCTACTCACAGAGCTTCAGACCTGGTAGTGAGCTTACCAGAAACGTGTGGTACAATTCTTCTAACGGAGCTTACAACCTGATTTTTCAGGACGATGGCAATCTGGTCATGTACAACAGCAGTGGAGCAATAGTGTGGAACTCCGAAACAGAAAGCGAAGGAAACAGAGCTATTTTTCAGCGGGATGGCAACTTAGTTATTTATAATAACGAAGAAAATGCCATTTTCACCACTGCTACAAATGACCAAGGTGCTACAAGTCTTAATATACAGGATGATGGCAACCTTGTGATTTATAACAACAGAGGAAGAGCATTATGGTCATCACAATCCGGAATGACCAGCAATAATGAAGACTATGATAATACAGAAACTTCATATGCTTCAAGTGATCTGGCCAAGGGGTTTAGCTTCAACAGAGAGGAAAAAATATACTCTAAAAATAAAATGTATTATATATGTTTTCAGAATGACGGCAACTTAGTTTTTTTACCGAAACGGATATTACCCTCAGGCTTTATGGGCCTCCGGAACAGATGGCAGAGGCAGTGGTGCCGAATTCCAAAACAACGGCAGCCTTATAGTGTACGACAGCTATGGAAGAATTATTTTCAACACCAATACACAAGGGAAAGGTGGTGAAAGGTTATCCATAGGTAATGGAAATCTTGTAATCTACAATTACAATAACCGCCCCATATGGAATCTAATCGTTAATTAACCTTCAAAAATAACACATCAACAAAAGGGACGGAATTAATATCCGTCCCTTTCTAGTTCTATGTCTTACAAAAACAGGCCTTTCAGCCTGCTTAGTTAAAACATTAGAGAAAAAATGTATAGAATGTTTAGTATTAGATTATTGTATCTTTTTAATCTTTAATGTGATATTAAATTTTATTGATCGCTTAGCAATCCGCCGTTTAAGTTGATAAAGTTTCCGTGAGTTGTAATCTCACTAAACTTTGAATCAAAAGATTCCATATCCAGAACATTATCTTTAAAGGCTCTTCTACCACTGAAAACATTGATATTAAGAGAGATGTTTTTATTGGCAAGAACATCATATAATTTTTTAGGAAATGTAAAATGGTTAATCTTGAATTCATTCGATTGCATAATATTTTTTGCCTCAAGATCTAAAGCAGCAAGTTTTAACCCATTGGGGCCAATTTCCTTTTTTATATCTTCTGGAAGATTATCCTCATCGTCAACATCACCATAAAAAAATAATGAAGCAATAATTGATTCTTTATTTTTCTGCAGTTTTTCTACCGCCTTATCCGAAAGGTTTACTTCTATTTTAAAATCTGGAATAACAACACTGTCTCCCTTCACTACTAAATCAGAAGCACCGGAAACAGGTTTGTTTTTAGGCGTTTGTACAGCAGCAATAGTATCTTTATGGTCCTTAACAGAATTATTAGCTTTTTTTTCTTTACTACAGCTTTCCATCAATGCTACAGCTACAACTAATAAAATACTCCATTTTTTCATATTTATCATATCAGAGTTTAGTTATTAACATATTTAATAAAATCAGCATGAAGAATATCCTCAGTAACATTTGAGGTCGATCCCACCATACTACTTTTTAACCACTGTCTGTGTTCCGTACTGGCAGAGGAAGTCGTTCCAATTACCCTTCGCTCCATATTGTACAAAATAACGGCATCAGCTCCTTTCTGTCTGGCAGTTTGAATAATCTTATTCTGAATATCTTCATAACTTGAGCCCAATATCCCGGAGATTCCGTCAACCTTCCCTATAACCTCATAATTTTTCTTAATATCATTGGTATCAAGATACACATCTACTTTTTCCGTAGGGTTATAATTCTTTCCAATATAGTTTATTGAAGGTGTACAGCTAAAAACTAACATAATAGACATTAGCATGAAAATAGTATAGCTGCTTATAAATTTATTTTTCCTAATATTCATTTTATTATTTTTCAATTAAATTCTCACTCAATAATTTACCTGTAAAGAGTGGCATAATGCGGCAACAAATTTGATAAGGTAGTCTGCCTGAAAATAGTATTTTTCCCTTCCGGACTTAAGGCCCCATCTGCTACAGCATTTCCCTTCTGATCCCTAAACCTGATATAGGCTATTCCATTCTTCACATAACCATTTATTGATAGAACACCCGTATCTAAACTATTATTAAATGTTTTATAGTTTGCTATCCCCTCTACCTTACTTCCTGTTTGTGAAATCTCAAAAGAAATAATTCCTGCTGCTGTTGTATCTCCTTCATTTGAATATTTTCCGGTATAATTTCTAGCCGGAGAACTTGGTACTTTTACGGAAGCAGAGTTCTGGCTATACAAGAAAGCATTAAAAGGAAGAAAACCGGATTTTGTAGTTTGTTTAAAATGCAAAGTACCGGTTTCTTTAAAATTGATACTTCCATCCGCTACAACATTTCCCTTCTGATCTCTGAATCTGATGTAACCCAAATTATCTTTAGTATATCCATTTACTGAGAGAAGACCTGTGTTTAATTGTCCATCATTAGTTTGATACACAGAAACACCTTCTATTTTATTTCCGGATTGCGTCAGCTCCATGGTAATAATTCCTTTGGCTGTTACATCTCCTTCGCTTGAAAATTTCCCGGAAAACACCTTTGGTAACTGTCCGCTTAACTGACAAATGGAAATACCATATATCGCTAATATTATTATAAAAACTCTATATTGCATATTGAATTATTACCTAACCGATGAATTAATTATCCTCCTCTTCTTCTTCCTGTTTCTTCATTTCTGTTTGTCCAGGCTCAGGAATATTGTTATTATTTTGAGATTTCATCTCTGTTTGCCCGGGTTCGGGAATATTATTATTGTTATTCTGAGATCGCATCTCTAACTGTCCAGGTTCAGGAATACGATTATTGTTACTCTGAGATCGCATCTCTAGTTGCCCAGGTTCAGGAATACGATTATCAGAATTCCGATTATTATAAGTCCTATTATTATAGGTTCTGTTATAACCCTGTTTGCGAAAAACAGTCTGTCCAGGTTCCAATGGTCCGTTATCGTAGGTTGTTGGCAGTGAAACACAAGAGTGCAACCCGCACAGCATCATCAGAAAACATCCGATTTTTAATAAATTTTTCATAATATCTTAATTGTAAAATTATAAACAACACTACCATAAAGCTTTACATGTATTTAAGAAAAACACTTCGCCATCCTTTCTCTCTAAAGTAGTACCATCTTTATATACAGTTACAAATCAACTAAAATCATAAAAAAATAAAAAAAACAATGCCCCTCAACACCCCCTCTATTTTATATAACACTCATTATCATAAACTTAAGAAATTGATGATTTCAACAGTTTTGGTCAGACAAGCATAAACTTACTATACGGAAAGGCTCATTAAAAAGATTAAAATAGATTTCCATATTAATACTCACTTAAAAAAAATAAGCAGGCCCAAGCCTGCTTATTGACAAATGTCTGTAGATAAGTATAATTAAATATTTCTTATGCTCGAAAGCTCAGCTTTACAGAATCGAATAAGAAAAATAATAGCTATAACCCTAATCTGATAATTGAACATTTTCATCTATCATTTTAGCTTTTAAAAGATCCGAACTTTTCACCTTTAATACAGGATGTCTTTCACCATTTTTTTCAAAAATTTCTATCTGTAATACTTTGTCATTCGACAAGGTAAACTGATCCAGCATAAATATATTTTTAAGTTCTGCTTTTCCATTTATTTTGTCTAATATTTTATAGACACGTAAAGGGCTCAGAATCTGCTCTTGTAAAACTATGTCTTTCGATATCTTTTTATCTACAATCCTAAATATAATAGAATCAATATGAAAAGGAATATTACTTTTATTCTTAAATGCTGAACTAAAATAAAATTTTCCTTGATGGATATAGATTCCTTTAAGTGATATTTTTATTCCGTCCCGACCAGATGTTATATATCCGTTGTGCATTTTATTTTCTCTATCATCAATAAGACTTAAAACTGATTCCGATAAAGAACTGGAATAACCACCCAGCTCTTCAAAATTTACTTCACTACCTTTTTTTCCTGAATTGTGTTCCCATATTTTTGATAAATCATAATTAACAGCTGCAGGTACAGCACTATAAAAAACATCGAAATTATAAAACTTCCCGTCCTCTGTAATCACTGAAAAATTAGTTTCAGATTCAAAATTGCGGACTGAAGCTTTAATACGAAGTACATTATCTAAACCTTCCGCTTTACTTGCTACTAAGTATTCACTTCCCAAATCCACATATCGGATTTTGGATGGAAAAATCATATGACTGGTCTTATCATAAGTAACGCTTAACCAATATGGGACTATTTTAGCTTTATCTAACAATGATACCTCTTGTTTCTCTTTGAAGTCCAAAGAATCTGTAGCAACACCTCTATTCTCTGCTTGCTGAGCATAACCCCATCCACCCGATAATACGATCAGGAAAACTATTATAATAGGTTTAATAAATGTTTTCATTTTTTTTAAATTAATTTGATGACTATTTTTTTGAAATGAGCAATACCTTTTGTCCTGCTTTAAGCTTTACTTTGGGTATCTTCACTTTTTTAGAAAAATATCCGGAAAATCCCTGAACAAAACTTCTGCTCAAATCAGAAGCAATCTGCTGCCCCGCTGAAGAATTAAAGCTGATATTCGTGCCCGTATTTGTTCCCATATTGGAAATAATTTCTTTCAAAGCATTTTTCTCCGGTGAATTTGAAATAAGCAGCCCTTCCTGTCCATCCAGATCATACAACTGGACATGAGTAGGGATAATATTTCCCTGATATGCTACAGAGGTAATCAAAAGTTGTAAACGATTGGCCTGAACCTTTACTATTCCGGAAAGGAGATGCCCCTTAGGAACCATAAACCCCGCAATATTGACAGGCTCCAGAAGCATAACAGCAACAACATCTCCGGCAGTAACCTTTTGCGTTTTATAGATGCACGCTGAAATACTACTCCTGATCTCCATATTTTTTTTCTCTGCTCCGGGCGTAAAAAAACGCTGCCCTCTTTTTCTGGTCTGGTCTGTTTGAAATTCATCCCCGGAAACATCTGTAGATAAGGCAGAAATAATACTTTTTTGAGCTGTCAAAAGAGGCTGTATCTTTATTTTTTTATTTGAAAAAACCTTAAGTAAAGTATCTTCTGTTCTTTTCTTCTGCCCATCTTTAACCGTTGAAGACTTAACCGCAGGGAAATAACGGGAAGCCATTTCATAAGACTTTTCCATAAGCATCAATTGATCCTGCATAGTATTTGAAGGCTTTGTATCCTTTTTGGTCAACTCATCTTTTAATAGGATGATTTCTTTTTTAAGCCTCTCGGTTTCATAATTCCGGTCGTCTTTATAAAAAGAACTCAAGGTGTTCTGAACATTTTGATAAGCAGCGAGAGCCTGATGATTACTTTTTTCAAAAACATAAGGCTGATTCTTTTTTCTGGCTTCAGACAATTCAGGTTTGAATACATTTCCTTCTCCCTCAGAATTCCAGTAATCGGATAAAGAGGTTAATGTATTTTTTTCCTTCTGCTTCTTTTGTTCAAACAGGGCCTGTTCATAAGCCTTCTGTTTGTCAGATTGCATCGTTAAACCTGTAGCACCCGGAACAACCTCATTAAGACCAATCTGTCCCTTTATCTTGTTCTTAGCAGAAGAAGGTTTAAAAACCAGATATAGACACCCCAGAAAAACAACGCCCATTAAAGTAAAAACCATAGGCTTTTTAAACTTTTCTATTTTATTTTTCAGCCTGTTATTCGATCTATTTTTCACGCTATTCTGAACAGGTTCATCGGCCAGAATACTTACTCTTTTATATTCACTATTTTCCATGACGATCATTTTTAAAGATTAAGGAAATACTGTCCTGCAATGCTGCAGCAGGTTTATTTTGATACGGAACAGGACTTTTAATATGTTCAATGGGCAATTCTTTTTTGCGCGTTCCGGCTTGTGTACAGATTTGTATAATCCCCCAAAAAGTCAACAAAAAATACCCCGAAAAAATAGACAAGATGTACCTTCGCTGATTTTGTAAAGAGAGGTTATTCCAATATTGATTAAATTCCTTTAATTTCTTATGCAGGAATGGATATATACTTTTCATAGCTGTTCTTTTTACCGCTCAACAACTTCTAAATCCCGATTATCCGATACACTGAACTTTTCAATATTAAATCCCTGTGGATTACGGTCAGAACGAATCGAATTAACCAGAAAACAGGATGTTACCAAATTGCGCTTGGTTATATTACTCGAACGAATAATAAATTGTGTCGCATAAGTACTGACGGCATAAGGGTAACGATTAAAGTTGCATACCACGCTGTCTACCTCAATGCGCTGCTGGACATTTCCAGAAATAATGCGGTTATAATAGCCTTTCTCTAACAGGTCTTTATAATAATCAAAAGCCGATTGATCTGCCAGAGCAAAAGCCCGTTTCATATTACTATCAATAGCATCCTTATCCGGAGCCAGGGTAAAAAATAACTCGTGAAATCTTCTTATATGCTCTCTCGCCTCTACCGGACGGTTTCTGTTGACATCCTGTGATAATGCCAGCATGAGAGATTTACCATTATCCAATACATAAATCTTCTGGCGCTGTAATTCTGCAAAATGGTAAGATTTCCAAATCGCAAATCCGACAATACTGATGCACAATAAGGCAAATACAATAGCATAAAGTCTTATCTGCTTAAAACTGTTTTCAATATTTCTTAATGTTTTAAACTCCATTTTTTTATTTTTTTATTACTTCATTAATTGACCACCAATATTCCCGGCAGCAGATCCCGTTCCTGCACCTGCTATATTCCCAAGCTTTCGGGTCGTTTGGTTAACATTTCTCATGAAATTTCCAGCTCCGCCTGCCTGAATAATCCATCCCGTAACAGTGGGAATTGTAAAATAACCGACAATACCAATAATCATATAAATCACATATACCGTATTAGAGGTATCCGGTATATAGTCCGGGTCTGCAAGCATTTCTATATCTCTTTCCAATATCAATGCTTGTATCTTGGCCAGCATGGAACTAAACATATCAGAAACCGGAAGCCATAAATACACACTGACATACCGGGTGAGCCACTGTGTAAGTGTGGATTGAAATCCATCCCATACACTTATCGCAAAGGCAATGGGACCAAGTATAGACAACACTATGAGAAAGAAAGTTCTGATGGTATCAATGACAAGCGCTGCTGCCTGAAAAAGAATTTCTAAAAATTCTCTAAAACTATCCCGCATCCCTTTCTTTAAATCATACATCCCCCGTTCTATATACATTCCGGACATCGCCATTAAATCTGAAGGCCCCCAGCCTAAAGCCTCAAGTTTTTTATCGAACTCCTCATTAGATACCAGATAAGCTGTCTCAGGATTACGAAGCATTGCTTCACGCTCCAAAAGATCCTTTTGCTCTTGTAGTTTATTAAGATCTAGCACCTGGTTTTCAAACATCTTATGCGTTCCCTTTACAACCGGACTTAATACAGCATTAATACTCCCTAAAACAACCGTAGGAAAAAACATAATGCATATACCTAAGGCAAACGGACGAAGGAGTGGAAATACATCAATAGGTTCAGCCCGTGAAAGAGCCTGCCATACTTTCAATGCCACATAAAACAAGGCTCCCAAACCGGCAACTCCCTTTGCTACTGCTGCCATATCAGCAGACAGAGGCAGCATTTCATCGTATAGTGAGCGTAAAAGCTCATGAAGATTATCCCACGCCATAGCTTACCAGTATTTTTGATTTTCAGTCCCATAAAGCTTAAGCACTCTTTGGGCATTATGCTGCTTCTTAGCTCTTACAATACTTACGGAAATGTTTTTTTGCGTGTAATACCTTACAAGGTTGTGGTAGTTTTTTACCTCTTTATAAACTCTTTCTATAACATCCATGCGTTCCTTATCATTAAGGGAAAGATCTGTTGAAGAAATAATCTGCTTGAGCTCTTTTAAAAGATTGGTACTCTCCCCTAACAGCATGGAATAACCATTAGCAATAGCGGTAAGTTCCTGAGGATTAAAATTAGGATCGTTCATCATTTTTCCGAAATTCGTTACATACATTTCGGAGACATCTCCTACCATAAGTACGATTTGCTGTACTTTCCGGGCATCCTTAATAAGGTTATTAACCACTTTTAATTTGTCATAGTATTCTTTTCCCTGCTCATATACTTTCTTCACCTCATTAAAGTTCTTTATAACATTATTCACTGTAGAAGATGTCTGGACAATCTCATTAGCACTATTGACGATTCCCTGGGCAAGATTAGTTGGATCCGTTACCACCCACTGGGCTCTTAAAGCAGGTACCATGCTGCATAATACAAGCATAAGCACCACAAAAATTCGCTTTTTCATTCTTTTATATTTTAATCGGTAATTATTTATTTTTCTTGTTCTTTTTTCCTTAAAGCGAGCCGCTTAAGAGCCTGCTCGACGCTTCCTCCTACTTCCTCTGACAACGTCATAACCTCAAGTTTCTCAACCTCCTCTGTTGTATAAGCCATGTATTCTTCAAAAGAAACCTCTGTTGCATATACGGCACTATGCATACCTCCTAATCCTATCCATACTTCCTTATAAAGCCTTGTAGGGTCATTGTTCATATTAATCGAAAGAATTTGAGATTTCTCCTTTTCCGTAAGACCCAGCATCGCCTGAATATCATCAAACTTGTTCATGTATTTGCGCTGGTCAAGGAGTATTTTACAGTCTGAGTTATTGATAATACTTTCTTTGACGATTGGTGAATGGATAATATCATCAACCTCCTGGGTCACCACAATAGCTTCACCAAAAAATTTTCTAACCGTCTTGAATAAATACTTGATATATTCCGCCATACCTTCTTTAGCAATTGCTTTCCAAGCCTCTTCAATCAATATAAGCTTACGAATACCTTTGAGTCTTCTCATCTTGCTGATAAAAGCCTCCATAATAATGATGGTGACAATGGGAAAAAGGATTTTATGGTCCTTAATAGCATCAATTTCAAAAACAATAAAACGCTTGGATAAAAGATCAAGCTCTTTATCAGAGTTCAAGAGATAATCATACGCTCCCCCTTTATAGTAAGGTTCTAAAACATTTAAAAAATTGTCGATATCAAAATCTTTTTCACGGACTTTCTTCTCCACAAGGATCTCCCGATAATCATCTCTCACATACTCATAGAAACCATTAAACGACGGAGAGGTTACACGGGTTTTAATCTGTTCAATATAGGCGGTAACCACATTGGACAGCGCTACTTCTTCAGATCTTCGGGGAGGCTCATCATCTCTTTTCCAAAGTGTCAGAACAAGCGTTTTAATACTCTCTCTTTTCTCAATATCAAAAATTCCGTCATCGGTATAAAAAGGATTAAAAGCAATAGGGTTTTCCTCTGTATAGGTAAAATACACACCATCACGCTCTTTTGTTTTTTCCCTGATTAATTCACATAATCCCTGATAAGAATTCCCCGTATCGATTAAAAGTACGTGAGCCCCTTGTTCATAGTATTGTCTCACCATATGATTGGTAAAAAATGATTTTCCACTTCCTGAGGGCCCGAGAATAAATTTATTTCTGTTGGTGATGATTCCTTTTTTCATGGGAAGATCAGAAATATCCAAATGAATAGGTTTTCCGGTAAGCCTGTCTGCCATCTTAATTCCAAAAGGTGATGGTGAATTCTGATAATTAGTCTCCTGAGTGAAAAAACACAAAGCAGGTTTAATAAATGTATAAAAGCTTTCCTCACTTGGAAAATCACCTTCATTTCCAGGAATTCCGGCCCAATACAGCGTTGCCGTATCTGTTGTATTATGCCTTGGTTTACACTCCATAAGAGCCAGTGCACTGCCGGTATCATTTTTAAACTGCTTTAACTCAGAAGAATTATCCGACCAGCACATGACATTAAAATGTGCCCGTATGGATTTTAAACCAAAAGAATGTGCCTGATTAAGATAATGATCAATCCATTCTTTATTGATCTGGTTAGCCCTGCTGTACCTGGCCAATGATTGCATATTTCTTGCACTTTTCTCAAACTTCCGGAGATTATCATCACTATTATCTATAAATAAATATTGATTATAAATATGATTACAGCTCAATAGCAACCCCACCGGAGCAGCAAAGGAAAGTAAACAATCACTTCTGTCTGTGCTTAATTTTTCATATCGATTCTGTGGTAACACTTCTCCTGGCAAATCATCTGTCTCAGAAAGCGTGTGCATACTTATACGATTATTGCCAATACGCATTTCTTCTGCCCCCAGATGCAAATCCTGAAGAGAAGGATTGATGTCTTTGGATAAAGTCAGATACTGCTCAAATAGCCCAGATTTCGTTTTTGTCCCCATTAATTCTTCTTCCAATATTCTTTCCAGAAAAATAAAGCCGCTATCGTTTAAAATTCTTTCAAACTGCTCTACCGACTCTAAAAACCGAATGATGGTTTCCTGATCCCTTATCTCTTTAGGAATAAGCACACCTTTACAGAGGGAAGAAAAATTACTCTGCATTCTCATTCTTTCCTTGCTTGTTTTAGTAATAAACAAATAGCAGTAATGATTCAAAAAAGGCCTCTCATTAAAATGCCTTTCAAAAGACTTGGACAAGAAACTCTGATTCTCTTTTGATAAATCGGGATTATAATTTTCTTTGATATACCAGTCCTGCTTATGGACAATACAATAATCCGGCAAGGTTTTTACCGCTTTATTCCAGGCTGAATGGATTGCCTGATATTCCGCTGATGCTACCGTGAAAATTTCCGGTAATACAACTTTAAAACAAATCGTAATATCCGCCTCTTTTGAAATAATACAATTGTTTTCAATTGAAAGGAGCGGAAATTTACGCTCCAGCGTTGTCGCTTTTGCCATATTCCTCATACCCTGAATTTTTGGTGGTTAACTTGTATTAATCTTTTGATAGGCTTACGGCATATAATATACCGGGGATGCTTTTTTCTAGCTCTCATTTTCATAAGTCCATATACCCCGTATTGACGGTTTAAATAAAAAGTCATCCAGGTAAGAAGACTTCCGGATATCCCTCCCAAAGAAAGACAGATATAGGGATGAATACCTGCCATATACATCATCATGATCAGCAATAAGACCAATAATAATCCGCCTGCAAAAATAAACAGGTACTGTGCTTTAAGACCTTTAAAATCAGGCTTTCGCCCTATTCCTTTATTAATATGATATGTATTCATGATCATTGTATTAAAGGAAAAAGGAACGGAGAATTGTTGCTGCTACGATAAGGAAGATACAGGCACCAAACCAGCTTGATGCTGTTTTACTGGTATCGGGATCACCACTGCTAAACTTATTATACACTTTGACACCTCCTATAAGCCCCACCACCGCGCCAATAGCATAAATAAGTTTGGTGGCAGGGTCAAAATAAGAGGTTACCATTTGGGTGGCTTCTGTGATTCCGGCGGAACCATTACCCTGGCCAAATACCACCTGATAGGCAAGTAACACGGCACTCGCAGCTAAAAGCTTTTTTCTTTTCTTTTTCATAATTTAAATGAATTATATGGTTTCTAATTCCCGCTCTAATCGGGCTTCCAAAACAAATTTGTGAAAGAAGAAAGCAGGTAATAACAAAATTTCCTTTTGAGGAACTGTTTGACGTCAAATGACTTACACAAAAAAATAAAAGTGAGATGATACATTATTAACCAGAACGCCTCCAGAATAACTTTGAATCAGTATTATAAATGGTAATGCGGAGAGAATCCTTAATTCCTGTACAAATTTCGGCTTATGGTTCTGAAGCGTGCTAAAAAATTCCGGCATAAACACTTCCCCCACCAAAAGCCCGCATTTATTCCGTTGCTTTTTGCACTCGAGCACCATAAGCCAATGGGCGCACCATAATTAATTCTTTAACCTTTAAAATGAACAATTATGGAAAGTAAAATCAAAAATCAGAAATTGTACAAGATTTCAGAAATTCGGCTTATCTACAAAAATCTTGTAAAAGCGCCCTTAAGACCACATGTAGATTCCCCAAAAGAGGCCTATGAAATAGTATTTAAAAATTGGGATACAGATCAAATTGAATTTATTGAACAGTTTAAAATATTACTATTGAATACGGCCAATAAGGTATTAGGAATATATACTGTTTCCACAGGAGGTATTGCAGCTACAATCGTTGATCCCAAACTTATTTTTTCAGCAGCTTTAAAAGCAAACGCATCTGCAATGATCTTATGCCATAATCATCCTTCCGGTAATCTTAAGCCCAGTACTCAGGATATTCAGGTAACCGAAAAAATTACAAATGGCGGAAAATTACTCGATATAAAAGTTCTTGATCACCTGATTATAACTTCAGAGGGATACTTTTCTTTTCAGGAAGAGGGATTGCTATAATCCCTTTTTAGTCTTCATATAAAATCCTTCACATCAAAATCTTTAAAGCCTTTTCTCTGCAAAACGGAAGGACCGCTTCCAACTTCAGGTAAGTGTATACCATCCAAGAGCATGGCTATTTTTCGGGATGCATCCTCCACAGAGTTTTCCAATAGATCAAATAATTCGGTTCCATGTATCTTTTGAACTATAACAACTGCTGTTTCTTTTTGAGATGGCTCTAATTTTTCTTTTTTGAGCAGCATCTCCGCCGTACCTAGTTCTTCAAAGGTAACCCCTTGGGCTAAACCATGATGATCATCAAAAAATGCATCCCTACTTAGCGTTTTTTCCTCTTCATATAAATCAGGTATACTACTGATAGCCTTCTGCGGTCCCTCCTGCAGAATATTAGCATCAACACTTTTGTTGTACTGCACTTCAAAGTTATCCGGAGTGTTCTCTGTTTCCGTTTTATGGCTTTCAGCGGTAGTATTTGGCAATGAATTTCTTATAACAGATCCGGAAACACCCATAATATCAGGAAAATCCTGATTTGTATTTTTCTCCTTCGCAGTGTGATCTGCTTTTTTCTTATCATTCATTTTATCATCTACAAGTAATGCAATGATAAAAAACAGACATATGACAATTATAGTTTCCATTACTTATAAAATAGGCTTATATTTTTCATTAAAACTCCGGACAATCTCATCACCAAATTCCTTAAAATGATAATCTAACAAGTTATCTAAATAAGCATAAAGACTTAATTTATCTTCGCCTATTACCTGCACAATGCGCGAGAGCTTTTCATGAAATTCACTCCTTATATAAACCGTTTTCCCATTCCGGGCATTCGTCTCTGATTTTCTGAAAAAGATATTTTCATAATCCCCTGCACTGCTTTTTTTTATTTTATTTTTTTCTGTGGTTAAAGGTTTATTTTTTGAAGGCTCTTCAGGCTGCCGCTCCTCTTTTTCCATCATCTTAACTTTCTCTAAAGGATATTGCATTCCTTCTTTTTGAATACCATCCACCATCATATTCATCATTTGTTCTTCATTAATATCAGAAGCGGTTTTTCTTTTATCATCTTTATCCATAAGGCTATAACTCTATAATTTTTAAAAATTCTTCCATAAACAGATTTAACCGGCAGCTTTTCATCAGGTACTCTTCAGCCGGCATCAAAGTAGACCGGAAGATCCTTTTACTGCTTGCCTCACTTTCCTTACGAAAACAGGCACTGCTTTTAATCCTGCTGTTCATCAACAATAATCCCAATTGATCCATCAACTGATTATACACTTGATACAAAGGCGTATTTTCTCTGCCATCCACCTGGTTCCAAAATAGATGAATGGTTCGTAGAGACGTTTCACCCTTTTTCATAATCACATCCTTTAAAACCTGACTGAAAACAAGCGTGCTTTCCATAACAACACGGTCTGCAGTGACAGGCGTAAAAATATGGTGCATTCCGGCCAATGCGCTCAATATCCCCGGAGTGTTTACGGTTCCTGGTAAATCGAAAAATATGATATCGATAGGTTTTAAGGAGGTATTGATCAATTCATGTGCTGCCGTAAGGACATGATCTGCTTTACACTGTAAAATGGGATATGCTTTTTTACCTATACTTGAAAATTGCCTGTAGGCCAGTTTTTTCAATGTTTCATTTTCCATAACCGCAGCCAGATCACGGTTTTTCATTTTTACCAAACTATGCTGTGGAAAATCGGCATCAAAAACAGCAACATTATAACCTAGCCTATAATGAAGTATACTTGCGGCAAGTACCGTAAAGGTACTTTTACCTACGCCTCCTTTTTGTGAAGAAAAAGCAATAAATACTGTTTTGGAGTTCTTATTCATATTGAGATGTATTTAATTATTTACTGACTTATTATATGACCTATAGCTGCATTTCCACAGAGATATACTTGAATAAAAAGTTATGTCGCTCATGAAATATTCATGGGTAATTTTATATAAATAAGTATCAATAGATCTACCCGAAGATTTACTTTCCTAAGTACCTGAGATATTATAAAGCCATGCAGGAAAGTAATCAAAGACCTCCGTACTTTTCAAGCTTGGCACCTTTTCACATTTTCACAGATGTAAGGATGTAGTTACGCTGCAATAGATTTACATATTTATGCTTTCATCTATCATTGCAGGTACAAAGAAATACCCTGACATAGGTATTTTTATTAAGCAGGTATTCTTTGGCTGCCAAGGGCTATGTTTAACACCATTCCAGAACACAATCCTTTCATAAATAGGGAGTTATTTTGTAAAACAATTTTTAATATCATGATATACACCAAAGTTTTACGGAAAATTAAAAGGGGAAGGTTTTTCTCTAAAGCCATTAGGTTTAATTCACTTTTTAAGGCTGGTGTAAGTGTGTTCATCAGAACACGGCAAGTTGTGTTTTGAGGCACTCAAAACCTATTTCGTGTCCAAAACAACTTGCCCTTAAAAGGGTGTAAACCATTTCTCCAAAGTCGAAATTTATAGAGATTAAAATAGATTTATGATGAATAATAACCACAACAAAAAACAAAAAAAAGGAGGGCGGATACCAAAAACAAACCCTAGTATCCACCGCCATATTTTTCGTCTCACTGATGAAGAAAATGAAAAGCTTATGTCTGTTTACAGAGCCTCAGGAATGTCCAATAAAGCCAAGTTTATTATCTCTTTATTGTTTCATAAAGAGATAAAATCAATTATAATTGATAAAGGAACAATTGATTATTACATGCGGTTAACATCTTTCCATAGCCAATTTCGGCATATTGGTATCAACTATAATCAAATCGTAAAGCTTTTATATCACCGCTTTTCCGAAAAAAATGCATCAGCCCTTCTCTATAAACTGGAAAAACTGACAACAGAAATGGTAGTAGTCTGTCAAAAAATAATGCAGCTGACCAAAGAATTTGAAGCAGAATACCTTAAGAAACAATCGCAGAAATGATTGCAAAAATCGGAAGAAGCGCTAATCTATATGGAGCTCTGGCATATAACCTCCTGAAAGTAAAACAGGAAAACGGAAAAATTTTATTCACTCATAAAATCATTGAAACTCCAAGTGGTCATTATTCTGTAAACCAGCTTATCCAGTCTTTTTCGCCCTATCTCTTAGCAAACCTTAAGACCGAAAAACACACTTTACACATCTCACTAAACCCAGATCCAAAAGATCTGGTAACAGATGATATGTATAGAAAATTAGCCCAGGACTACATGCAGAGCATGGGTTATGCCAATCAGCCTTTTATAGTCTTTAAACACACTGATATCAGCCGTAACCATATCCATATTGTATCGGTTTGTGTAGATGAATATGGCAAAAAGATCTCTGATCAATTTGAGAAAAGACACTCTATGGATACATGCCGTGAACTTGAAAAAAAATATGGTTTAACACCTGCCCCAGGCAAGATATCTCATCAATACAATCAAGTCTTTAATCCCGTTAATTACCACGCTGGCAGCATAAAAAATCAAATAGCAGCTGTCATCCGACACCTTCCGGATTATTATAAATTTCAGACTTTGGGAGAATATAATGCACTGCTCTCTCTGTTCAATATAACTGCAGAGAAAACAGTACATGAATTTCATGGAAAAATACAACAGGGATTATTATACATTCCCCTAAATGAAAAGGGGGAAAAAACCGGCGTCCCCTTTAAAGCTTCTCTGTTTGGCAGAAATGCAGGACTCTCAGCATTGGAAAAGCACTTTGTAAAATCTAAAACCGCTTTAAAAGACCGCTTCGTTCAACAAACTTTAAAATCTGCCATTGCTGCAATTCTAAAATCAGCTGCCAGTGAGCATGATTTTAGAACAGAACTTATTAAAACAGGTATTAATATCGTCGTACGCAGAAATAATACAGGGCATATTTATGGTATCACTTTTATAGATCATCATTCTAAAACAGTCTGGAATGGCTCACGCCTGGGAAAAGAACTTTCCGCCAACATTTTTAACGAACATTGGAATACCAAAACCCAAGCCCATACTGAACAGTTTTCCAATAACCAGACATCAGGTAGTATGGATATCTCTTTTGAAAAGCCCCATTATTTATTTGATTTTTTAGATTCAGATTTCCCTAAAAATGGTTTAATTGAAATATTGGGAGGTTTAATTCCCGAAATACCGGGTGAAGATCGGGAGGAACAGGAGTTCACTTACAGAATGAAAAGAAAAAGAAAACGCAGCTAAACCGCCACATACCCTATTTTATGAAAAATAAAAGGCTAAATCTATTTTAGAGTATTTAATTAGGTTCATCCTTTCCTTCAAAGCTATTTAATTCTTTATTTACCTCATCTAACAATTGTTTTTCTGTAGGTAAATAAAGCCTGTACTGGCTTGCAATAATCTGTTTTTGCTCTTCCGGAAGGGTAAATTTCACAACAGCATCATTTTTACTGGCACAAAGCAATATCCCAATTGTTGGATTTTCATGGGCTAACCTTTCCACCCTATCATAATAATTGACATACATCTGTAATTGCCCTATATCCTGATGTGTTAGTTTATGAGTCTTGATTTCTATAATCACAAAACACTGCAGCAATCGATTATAAAATACCAAATCCACAAAAAATTCATCCCCCTCAATATGTATTCTTTTTTGTCTGGCCACAAATGAAAAGCCATTTCCCAATTCCAATAAAAATTCCTGCAAATGCGTTATAATAGCATTTTCTAAATCCTTTTCGTAATAGGAAGCCTCCCGCTTTAAACCAAGGAACTCCAAAAACATTGGATCTTTAATAATTTCTTTTGCATCAGAGGGTAATTTTTCATTTTTAGCGACAGCCAATACACTTTCCTTATCATTACTCAACAATAAACGCTCGTATAAATTACTGTAAACCTGTCGCTCAAGCTGTCTTGATGTCCAGTTATTTTTAATCGCTTCTGCTATATAAAAGGCTCGCTGTTCCTCAGTGTCCAATCTCATTAAAAGCTTATATTGTGTCCAGCTCAATTGCGAACGCAGTGCATTCGCAATTGGAAAAACACGATAAAACTGTCGGAATAACTCTATTTGCCGTTTGGAAAAACTACTTCCAAATTCAGGTTCTATTTCCCTGGCGATCATCTGAGTAAGATATGTCCCATAATCCGCACGGTCTTTTCCCCTTTGCTCTTCTTCAAAAATACGCTTGCCTATTTCCCAGTGCATCAAGGTCCGGTGGTGATCAACAGCACGGACTGCCTGCTCTTTTGTCTTAGCAATAATCGATTTTATATCTGATATAATGGTTTTATTTACAAGCATTTCTTAAATAACTCAAAATTAAGAAATAATAAAATCACAACAAGTCTGTAAAATGGCAAATTACAAAATAACCAAAGCCAAATAAAGCCACATACGACCTTTCCATATAATACACTAATCTTTTATATCCTAATAATTTACATTCAACCTTCATTTAATTTCATTTATTATGCAAGGAGAAGACGATTTAAGAGGCTTAGCCAAAATCATGGCTTTTTTAAGAGCGATAAGCATACTTCTGATATTAATGCATCTCTATTGGTTTTGCTATCGTTTATTTTTAGAACATGGCTGGACATTAGAGATCATCAATAAAATTCTAAGCAATTTTCAACGAACAGCAGGATTATTCGCGCATACACTGTATACCAAAATATTCGCTCTGCTATTATTGGCATTAAGCTGCCTGGGCCAGAAAGGGGTGAAAAATGAAAAAATAACATGGCCTAAAATCTATACAGTGTCAGCAATAGGCTTTATTCTGTATTTTATGAATTCTCTACTCTTACAATCTGGTACAAAGATGGCAATGTCATTTTATATTGTGACACTTGCTATAGGATATCTTTCCCTACTATTGGCCGGAACCTGGATGACCAGACGATTAAAAAACAGCCTTATAGATGATGTTTTCAATAACGAAAATGAGAGCTTTAAACAGGAAACACAGCTGATGGAAAACGAATACTCCATTAATCTCTCCACGAAGTTTTATTACAAGGGGAAATGGAATAAAGGCTGGATTAATATTGTCAATCCATTTAGAGCAACCATTATTCTGGGGACACCCGGCTCAGGTAAATCTTATGCGATTGTCAACAATTACATAAAGCAACAAATCGAAAAAGGTTTTAGCCTATACATCTATGATTTTAAATTTGATGACCTCTCTACCATAGCCTATAACCATCTGTTAAAACATAAAAACAAGTATAAAATCCAGCCTAAATTCTATATTATAAATTTTGACAATCCAAGCAAAAGCCATCGATGTAATCCTCTTAACCCCGCCTTTATGACAGATATTTCCGATGCTTACGAAGCTGCATATACGATAATGCTCAACCTCAACCGCAGCTGGATACAAAAACAGGGAGATTTTTTTGTCGAATCACCTATTATTCTCCTTGCTGCTATTATATGGTTTTTGAAAATTTATGATGACGGAAAATACTGTACCTTTCCTCATGCCATAGAACTTCTTAATAAAAAATATACTGATATTTTCACCATTTTAACCTCATACCCCGATCTTGAAAATTACCTATCTCCTTTTATGGACGCCTGGCTTGGCGGTGCACAGGATCAATTACAGGGACAAATCGCTTCAGCAAAAATTCCACTATCGAGAATGATTTCGCCACAATTATATTGGGTGATGACAGGTGATGATTTTTCTCTGGACATTAACAATCCTCATGAACCAAAAATTCTGTGTGTCGGAAATAATCCGGACCGCCAGAATATTTACTCTGCTGCATTGGGGCTCTATAATTCCAGGATTGTAAAGCTCATTAATAAAAAAGGTCAATTAAAAAGTTCCGTTATAATAGATGAACTTCCCACCATCTATTTCAGAGGCCTAGATCATTTGATAGCTACGGCAAGAAGTAATAAAGTAGCAGTATGCCTGGGCTTCCAGGATTTTAGTCAGTTAACCCGTGATTATGGAGACAAAGAAAGTAAGGTGATTCAAAATACCGTTGGTAACATCTTCTCTGGCCAAGTGGTGGGTGAAACAGCAAAAGCCCTTTCGGAACGCTTTGGTAAGGTTTTACAAAAACGCCAGAGCATGACCATCAATCGTAATGACAAATCTACTTCTATATCCACACAATTAGATAGTCTTATTCCAGCATCTAAAATTTCAACACTAACACAAGGTATGTTTGTAGGCGCAGTATCGGATAATTTTGACCAGCGTATTGAACAAAAAATATTTCATGCTGAAATTGTAATTGATCATGAAAAGCTTATAGCTGAATCTAAAACGTATAAAAAAATACCTGAGATATTATCCTTTACAGACAGCAATGGTACAGACCATATGAAGCAGGAAATTGAGCATAATTACAAGCAGATAAAACTAGATGTTGTACAAATTATTGAGCGCGAAATGGAACGTATTAAAAACGATCCCGGCTTACAGCATCTTATACAGCAATCATAATCAAACATCGAATAAAATAATCATAAAAAAACAGAGGATTTCGTAAGTCCTCTGTTTTTTTTACACCACAAACCTTTTAACGGCAGAAAAAATCTGTTGTATTAATCCTCCTTATCAGCTTAAATAAGCTGTTGATGACCTGCTGAATTCCAAAGAGCTTTCACCCTTATCTTTTAGTATAATATAAGCCTCAAATGTCTTCCCTGCTTTGCTTTTCATTCCTTTAAGAAGGTTTGTCTTTCCTCTAGTCACAAGGTTTTCTATTTCAGTGATATCCAATTGTACACCACACATCTTTCGGAATAGAATCCAGCCGCAAGCCTCATCAGAACATCTGGCTACCTTATCCCGAATGATGAGTTTATAAGCCTTACATTTAGGGCAAATCAGGTCAGGATCATGAGAGTACTCAATATTCATATTCAGAAGTTCCTGTACAACAGATGTGGTATAAGCCTCCATTGATTGATGAAAATCTACAGCATCTAATTCGCAGTTCTCTATTCTTTTTAAAGCAATCTCCCATTCAGCAGCCATCGCAACATCTGCAATCTTTTTGTCTTTTACAGCCTGATAAACCCGCAGCCCTTTTTCTGTTGGAACAAGAGATTTTCCTTCACGTATAATATAGCCTCTTCCTAAAAGAGCTTCTATAATGGAAGCTCTCATCGCAGGAGTACCAATACCTATATTTTGCAAGGCTTTGCACTGCTCTTCATTTTCCGCTCTCTTCCCGGCATTTTCCATTGTCAACAACAATTCAGCTTCAGTATAAAGCGCAGGCGGGTTGGTTTCCTTTTCCACAACACACCCCGCTCTGATCTTAAACCTATCATCATTTTTAAATTCTGGCAACGCCTCAGCAAACACTTCATCGTGATCAAAAAAGTGCCCCTTGATCTGATGCCATCCTGCCTGAATAACTTTGCTCCCCTTTAGGATAAAATCATAATGCAATACCTGTAATTTTGCCTCGCGAATCTCTCTAATACAATCATCAGAAAGTGCTTCCAATAAACGAAAAGCAATCATGTCATATATAGCATTCTCTCGGGCAGACAAAGCTGAGGGAAGTTTACCCGTAATTAAAAGACCGTGGTGATCATATACTCTAAGGTCATTCACAATACGTTTATTAAAATGATCCCGAATTATTTTATATGCAGCCTCTTTACAAGTCTCTCTTCCCAGTAAGGACTTTATTAAATGTGGAATTTCATTCCATAAATCTTCCGGAATATACCCACTTCCTGTTCGGGGATAGGTAATAAACTTCTTTTCATACAGACTTTGAGCTATATTTAAGGTCTCTTCAGCGGTTAGATTAAGCTGTTTATTAGCCTGCTTTTGAAGCGTTGTCAAGTTAAATAATAATGGTGATGGTTCCCTTAGATTTTTGGTTTCTGCCGATAGAACAGAGAGTGGATTTTCACTCCTTTTAATGACACTTAAAATACGCTCAGCTTCCTTCTTATTTTCCCATCTGTTTACAGAAAGGCTTTTAAAGTGAATATACTGATGGTAATGAGATAGCTCGATTTGCCAATATTTTTGCACTTTAAAATTTTTATTCTCCAAATAGCGTTGGCAGATCAAAGTAAGTACCGGTATCTGCACCCTTCCAATAGAATATACATCACCAGTGACGAGCTCAAAAGCTTGTGAGGCATTAATACATATGAGCCAATCAGCCTGGCTTTGAGCCCGGGCTGATTGATATAGGCCCTGATACTCATGACCTGTTTTTAAATTTTCAAATCCCTGTCTAATCGCCTTTTCCGTAAGTGAACTAATCCAAAGTCTCTCAAAAGGTTTTGTACAATTAAAATATTCATAAATATAACGAAAGATGAGCTCACCTTCACGTCCGGGATCAGTAGCTACAATAATACGATCACAAGTATTAAAAAGCTGTTCAATGACTTTCAGCTGCTTTACTGCACCCAAATCTTCCCCATAAACTTTATCTTTTTTAACCTTTCGTACAGTAAGCATAAAGGGATCCGGCAGTATGGGTAATGTAGTTTGATCAAATCCTGAAATCCCATAATCTTCAGGCGTGGCCAGCCCTATAAGATACCCAGGTGCCCAGGTAACCTGATACCCCTTCCCGGTAAAATAGCCATCCATTTTTTCATGTGCCCCCAGAATACCTGCAATCTCCCTCGCCACACTCGGTTTCTCTGCAATTACTGTTTTCATGAATTGATATTTTAATGATTACATCTTTCGTCCTTTTATTTTAGCAGATAGTTTAGGTTTAGCCTGCTGCTCTTGTTGCTTTTTATCATCTGGATCTTTTTGTCCGGATTTTAAGGGTTCTTTGATATGCTTGGTCGCCTCGTTCGTTTTTCCCGACGAATTAACTGCTGTTTGTGTTACATGTGTCTCTATAGGTTTTGCCCCTTCCATAAGTTTATCCGGATTTTGAAAAGAAAAATCAGTTATACCTGTTTCTTTATTCAGTGTGATATAACCACTGTATTCTACTCCTTTTTTATCTACCAATCCGGTTAAATACACCGTCTGCCCTTCTTTAAATTGATGATATTGTTCCTTATTCAGCTCTTTACCCCGAAATATTTTTGAAATCTCCTGGTGATAAGAGCCTTCACGATTTTGCAGTATATCTTTCATTTCATGACCAGCCTCCCTGTCAAAAATAAATTCAACATACCGTTTATCAGCATTGAACTGCAGTGTAGCACCAAACGGCTCTCCTTTTTTAGATATCATTCCTTCCATATACAAAGGTTTTCCTTCCTGAAGTATTTCTTTCTGCTGCGGTGTAAGATTGACACCCTTAATCTCATCAGGAATTTTCATATATTCTGTCTTTAATGCAATCAGCTCCTTGGTCAAACGGTCAACACTGATGACGGAAGGAATAATTTCTCCTGTTTTAAGATTTTTCAGCTCCACTACTCTCCCCATATTTCCTGTTGTCAAGAGATTTTCTTTATCTTCTTTGGTAAATTCATGTCCAAAAAATGGATAATGAAGCTGAGGCTCTTTTCTGATGCCGTGAATAGCAACAACCAATTGTCCCTTATCATCAGGCTGCAGTGATAAACGGGCGTCCATTTTAGAGATCACTTTCCCCAAGTTTAAGCTAATAGAAACCAGCTCATTGGTTTTATAACCTTTTAGTAACGGTTCTAAAACATTCAGTTTTTCAAGTCTTTCTTTACTTAACCCTAAATTAGACATGGTTTCCCAGTCTATCTGTTCAGGCTGATAGCGGTATTCACTATTTTTTTCTATTTGTGATGATTCTCCCATAGCTGTTTTATTTTCTTGTTTTGTTTCTTGTAATACTTCTTCAGTTTTAACTTCATACTTCTTGATAAGCTCCTCTCCTTTTATCGTAGGATGATCAATATGTTCCTGTATTTTATTGGCTATATTCACCACAAAATCTGCCGGAATTTTGAAAAAAGAAAAACGGGTAGGATTCTTCAGTTGATTAAAAAAATTGGAGAAAAAATTAGAAAACACATCTCCAGACTGGTCAACCCGCATAAATTGATTCTGATTTTTTCTGATTGGATCAGCAGTTTTAAGTTCTCCACCTTCACCAATTCCCGTAACAGCCTGAATTTTCATTTTTATTTTATCAAGCACCAGTAAAATATCGGAGAGCTCTTTTCTTTGCAGTAATTCTTCTGTATTTAAATCACTCATAATTCAAATTTTTTAATTGTTATCATGACGAAATTAATCTGCACAAATTACAGGGTGATAAACTTTACACCATTTGGCGCTATTCTTCCCGAATTGTCCTCACGGCATGGAAACTATCCCTTATAAACTGATGAACATCTGATAATTTATAATAAAGTTTACCACTGATGGTATAATAAGGCAGCCGGCCAGATGACCTATAGCGCTGAAGAGAGCGATTGCTGATCTTAAGCATTTTAAGAACATCCTGATTATCCAAAAGTTCTTCACCATCAATACTGCTTTTAAGAGTTTGAGCATCTTTAAGATAATCTCCCAGCAAGTTGAAGCGCTCCATAATACGCTCCATCCATGATAAGAATTCCATTCGATCAATATTCATAACGTTTGTTTTTGGGTTCATCACAAATGTGAATATTGAAACCGAAAATTTCCCGGTAGGTTTCAGGTACTACCGAACGATTCCATCATAACCAACTCTGATAAAAGAGTTTAGTTATAAATATAAAACAGGCATCAGTGGATTTTATAATGAATAAGCTTAATTTTCACCTTACATATGCTCATCTTCTTCAAAGATTTTTTCCAGATTAACACTTAGTAATTCTAAAAAGCGTTTTCTTTTGTATTTCCGGCTCTTAATTTCTCCTATCGTCTTATAAACATTTCCTAAATTAATATGAAGTACTTTTTCTGCATGGCGTACAATCTCAATAAAATCAAGATTTCCTGCATTAAAGCATTGAGATAAATGAAGTGCATACAGGAGTTCCAGCAATGAGACTTTTGAAGAAGTCCACTGAAGAACGGGATATTTTTCTTCTATATGACTATTTTTCACCCTTTCCATTAAATAATTTTCCAACCCCTCATGAGCTATAAAAACAGCTATTTTATGATCATGAGTCGTCGTAAAGTCTTCATCAAAATTGTATAAATGGGAGGAAAGTTTCATTTTCAAATCATGCGAGTTTCTGGTGAAATACTTGTAATCAAGATAAGTCGCATTTCTTCTGTAATAATTATAAAAGTCCTGTTCATCACATTGGTACTTTCTTATTTTCAAAAGTTCTCCCTCATAGTACTTACGCTGATTTTTATCACCGGCACAGGGTTTTGTACTTTCTATTTCAAGGAGTGTGGAATAGTAAATAAATTTCGAAATAAAAAAGGGTTTATGATGTTTAAAAAATAAAACCTCATCAGCAGCGCTCTCAAAAGTAATTTCTTTTAACATCTTTTTAATCCCGCGTATACAATGGTCAATTTTCATAAGAGCCCTTTCTGAAAGCAAGATTATATTATGCTCATTTTCTGTTAATAAATCAAGCGCTGTTTCAAGCTCCAGGCGAATTTCTTCTGTTTTTCTAAAAAATGTTTTTGTTACCATGTCCTTTTTTTAGAAAATTACAAAGATTACCTCATAAGCTTTTCTAATCGATTCTAAGCTCTTCCTTTCTTTTACGGATAAAATCTTTAGGTCTTATACCATTAGCATCATAAAATAATTTAGAAAAATGTTGGCGCGTAGAAATACCGGATTCTTCAGCTAAAGCCTCAATGGTATAATGAAGATATTTTCTTTCAGAATTTAACAAATGAGTTATATAGGTAATTCTAAGATCATTAATATAAGCCTTAAAATTTTTCTTTTTATTTTCATTAATAAATGCAGAAAGGTAATAGGTATTAGTATTCATCTTTACAGCTAGAATTCCTAATGTCAGCCCCTTTTGAATAAACTCATTCCGCATCTCAAAAATCCGCAATTTCTGATCAAGCTCCTGATAAAGTTCCTCCGGAAGAATAGTTTTTAAAACACCAGGCTCTGTTTCTTCGGGACTAATTATAAAAGCTTCATACTGATCATGATTCAGCCTGTCTTGTAACAACAGGTATTTAAATTTTATATTTTGTTCCTTGTGATATCGTATGGCGGCGAAAATCAAAAATAAAATAGCCAATACAATACATATAAGTGTAGAGACCATTCGTATAAAGCTTATTCTCTCCAGCTCTTTCTTACTTTCCAACAGGGATTTTGTATCATATTCACGGTGTATTTTAGACGATAAATAAGTATAATCTTTTCCTATTTGGTTATCTACCTTTAATAATTGATTGGTATAATACAGCTGTTTTTTTATATCTTTTCTTTCCGCATAATAATAAATAAGATCCTCATATGCCCTCCGGACCTCTGGAAAAATAAATTTTTGTTTATTAAAAATTGAATCTACTTTCTCAAAATATAATAAGCCTTTACGCTCATTACCCACCATATAGTTTTTCCCTAAATAATAGTAGACAACAGATAGCCATGAAAAATCTTTAGACTTTAAAATTTCTTTTTGCGCACTGTTGAGATCCTGAATACTTCCTTCATAATTATGATGATTATAAGCTGAAATTCCCCTGCATTTTAAGAGGTAGCTTCTTTCGAGTAAAAATTCATTAGTGTTATTCAGCTCTTTTAAACCTTTATCAACAAGGCTATCTGCAATATCATACTTTTTTAAATTCCGATAACAAATAACCATTTGATGTAGAGAATTGTAATAACCTTTTTTAAGGTTAAATATTTGATTAGGATGCCCCTCTTCCTTACTTTTCATTTCAAAATAAGCTGAACTCTCCCCAAATAAATCCAAAGCTTCCTGATAAAAGCCCAGGTAGCTTTTGACAACTCCCAAGTGATAAATAATCTTTTGCCGTAAATAGTCATTCTTTATATCCTTTGAATATTCATGAGCTTTCAGATACTCTATGAGTGCAGGTTCAAACTTTTTAAGATTAAAATAATAAAATATTCCCTTTCCTAAATAGGAATCACTAATCAGTATATTGTCTTTCGATTTTAAAGCCGCATATATTGTACTATCCGCATACGAAAGCTTTCTATAATCAGAAGGAGAAAAATATACAGCATATTTATAGGCCTCAGTAAGCCTTACAAAGTCAGCTTCTTTTTTTGCTTTAGCTATAAATGGATTGAGATAGATAAATGCTGTAGAATCATTTTTTTGAAGGTTTTCATATTTGCTTCTTAATAAAAGAAAATCTGCTCTGGTTTCCTGGGGATAGAAAGCAGAAAATGATAAAAACAACAAGATGATAAGGAACCTGGAAATGGTCATGGTGGTTGGTTTATTTACAGCACGCACAATAAATTTCAACAAAAAACAGTATTGACTTAATTATATAACAACAATATATGAAAATCATTAGAAACTTACCATAAATAAAATGATTTCACACCAATTGTTATTGTCTCCTTTTATAAAGCATAACGTCTTACTTTTTAAAGCAAACCAACCATCAGTTTTTTCAATCCCTCTTTCAAAATACCTTTGGTTTAAGAATTCTAAAAAATAATCCTAGTCGGCCAGGAATAACTTAAATCAAAATGAACATGAAAAAGTATATTCCTTTTATTAGTCTTATCATTTTTAGTACAACAGCTTTAAATTGCAGACAACATGATTTTGCAGATGAATCCTCTCCCCTTGCTTCAGGAAACAAAGTGCACTTATCTGTAAAAAATCAAGATTCTTTAATAAAGAAAACAGAAATACCAAAAGATCCTCCGATAAAAGATACCCATGATTGGCTTCTTCCGGAAGATAAAGATTAAAAATAACAAATATGATTCCTCATATCTCAACCATCACCTGCATAAGCGGCTTACCATGTCCCAAGAGCGGCATATGGGAGAGTATGGGGAATTTCAAAACGACCTGTACCATTTCAAAAGGGCTAAAAATGCCTTATTACTGTGGAGAAAAAATAAATTGGATACTCATAAGAGCACTTTAAAAAACTTTAGAATGAAAACATCAACATTTATCATCAACATTGTAAGCTATTACTTTATTCTTTTGTTTATTTATGCTACAGTAAGTAAATTAATAGATTTTGAAACCTTCTATACGCAATTGGAACAAACCCCATTATTAAAAAGTTATTCCAAGTTCATTGCTTATGGAGTTCTTTTTTCAGAACTCATGACAGCAGGTTTGCTCTGCTATAGAAAAACAAGAAGGACAGGAATTATTTTCAGTTTTATTTTGATGCTGCTCTTTAGTATATACATCATAGGTATTCTAAAATTCAGTAAAAATCTTCCTTGCTCTTGTGGTGGAATTCTGGAAAAAATGAGCTGGACAGAACATCTTTATTTCAATATAGGGAATGTACTTCTGGCAGGATCAGCAATAATTTCACAGATATTCAGTCATAAAAAAGCAGGAACTTTTTCATAAGCTTTATAATAAGAAGTGTATACACATAGGAATGTTACATAGCTGGGCCAATCAACAGCTATAGAAGACAAGAGTTTGCCTTAGGTATTTATGTTTAACCTTAAATCAGATAGCCTGGCGCATCTGACCTGACCATAAAACAGTGTATTAAATGTATTATCTAATCAAAATCCGACAAGCGTATTGTATATTCTGAAAACAAAATTCAGCTATCGGATGACTAAAGTTTTTAAGGTAATCTTTTTTGATCAGAAAAAAGACCAATATTATGAAACTTAATTCATTACTAAAAGCCAATGCTATAGCGATTGCAGCAATTCTTTTTGCAGGAGCTACAATGTCATTTAAAATCACAGAAAAGAAAACTGCTGATCAGATATTTTACTATGTTAGTGAAAATATGAGTGAAGGCTCATTTCACAATGCTGGTAATTGGAATACGAGTAACAGTGACAATATCAACTGTACTACGACCAGAGTGAGACCCTGTAAAATCACAGTACCTGAGGGAAGTACATTAAATGATGTATTAGGATCAAAAACAAATGATCAGGTTTTGGATATCTCAGAAGGATATAAGCCTGCACCTTAATAGCTGATGAAGTGAATAGGTAAAGTATGGGCGGGATCATGATCCCGCCCATTGTTTTACTTTCTCTATTTCTGACTATTTGAAAATCTTGCCGTTTTCTAAAAAGCCCCCTCTCTAATCATTATAATACTCTTCCATCAGACTTCTTCTTTCTTTAGTTTCAAGATTAATATATTCATACTTCTTATACTGGCAGAATGATCCCATTTCTTTATCTCCGTTAATGAAGATTCCACCAACAAGGATAACATACTTACAAGGATAATTTGTCTCTTTAACCAGTACTTCTATCCGTTGATCTATTGCTTCATACATTACTTCTGTTGCTTCAAAAATTTGATCTTTGGCACTTAATATCCTTTCTTTAGCATGGAGAAAAATCTGTTCGATAGTATTCATCTGAAAATCCAATGAGGTAATATCTCCATCTATAATTTTTCCTTCCCTTAATTTTCCAAGTGCCCCTCTAGCAGCACCACAACAAGCTGAATTATTATGTTGCCCTATTCTGCTTATCTCACCAATTTTCCCATCTTTGGAAATTCCAATATGTGGGGCATAAAAAATCACAACTGCACCATCTTCCGGAACATGATGAGCAAAAGCTCCCATTCCAGTAAGGCCAGCAAAAGGGAAACCATCAAGTCCTCCCAAATGGAATGGCCCCAGCATTTCATTAGCTCTTGGTGGATATTGTATCGCATTAACATCATCACAGCACATACTATCAGCATGCATTAACTGATAAGGTTTCAATCCTAAATGTTCTTCAATTGTATCCAGTAATCGATTGACCGTATCAATAGACGTTAAAGCCTTTGGATACCACTTTCTTACAGATTCTATACTCATAATTTTATTTTTGTGTTTTTACATAACAATATTATCAATAGGATTTATGGCAGGAGGAAGTTCAGTTTCACCTAACATTTCACGAAGATCAATTTCTATATTCCGGCTGATCTGAGTAATCGGAATATCATTGGCATTACCTTCAAACGGGTTTTCAGTACTTTCTCCTATTTGCTCCAGAACCAGAAATACCCAGCCTAACAACACACTGAAGGGAATCGTAAGCCATACGATATTGTCCCCAAATTTTTCAGTCATCTTCGAGAACTCTCCTAAAAATCCTAACGGAAGCAAAAAACATAAAGCATTTGTGAAATAGAGATTAATGCTTGAAAACTGTCGTGGATAAGGAAAATTTTTGATCCTTTCACATTTTCCCTGTTGACCATACAATTCTTTAAGCTGATTTTCAAGTGCTGTGTAATTATAATCTGAAATTTTACCCTCTTCATTTAATGCCCTCAAATGAGAGGATTGTAAAGCAATAATTTGTGTTGCTCTGTTCTTGGTAGAAAGTACATAATGAAGTTCACTCGTATCTAAAAATTCCTTTAATTCATTTTCAAGTTTACTCTCCCATTCAGGAACTTTATAATACTGCAGATATTCCTTGTTATAGCTTTTAGTTTTAACATGTTCCCAGCTTTTTGTCTCTCTGAGTTGAAATCTTAATGCTGTTAGCCACGCAAAGTGACGGTAAATAATTTGTTGATGAAGATCCTTCTCTACTGTCTTTTCTGTCCTTATAAAATCCTTTACCTGAATCCCAAAACTGCGACTATTGTTAATAATGGCTCCATAAATTTGGTGAGCCTCCCAACTTCGGTTATAAGTTTGGGTATTTTTAAACCCGGAAATAAACGCCGCAGCTGTCCCAAGCAATGCTACCGGCACCCAGGGAATGGCGAGCCACTTCCAGTCCAGAAAATAGAAAAGTGCTGTCGGGACAATACTCAAAATAAGCATTTTATAAATTTTGATTCTGGTCCAGGGAATGAAATGGTAAAGTTTATAGTGTGATCCTATATTCATAATTAGTTTTAATTTTTTGATGAAAATTTACTGATTAAGATTCCAACGAGTACAACAGTATAGAATTGGCCTGCAATTCCAATAAAAGCGGTTACTAATTTCGTAACATAAGTATTGGGAGTAATATCGCCAAAACCAATACTGGTGAAAGTAATGGAACAGAAGTACACCAAATCCATAAAGGTAAGTGCAGGCGATGATACATCAATTCCCTTAAAGGAAGCCTGATCACGATACTGAAAGAATTGCAGTGAAAAAACAGAGATCTCAATCAACAGCATATATCCACATATAGATGCAGAAATAATATCGGTATTGATATACCCCGGCTTTATCAAAAATCTGAGAACTTCAACAAAAAGAAAACCGAAAAATACTATATAATTGATATTCAAAAATGTAAAATACCACGAAAGATCTTTAAAAAATGGAATTCCAACAGGTAATAACAGTATAAGAATAAAATGCAAATTTCTGAACCAATGCCTCCAGCTATGTTTCCCTGTAAATAAAAAAATAGATCCCAAGCCCAAAAACAATATATTAACAGGCCATATAGCATGTGTATAAAATGCCATATCCGTAAGGAAGACACCAATGAATAAGTGCTGCATCAGCGCTAATAGAAGTATCTCGTATTTTCTCTCCTGTAATTTTATAATCATCATTTTTGCTTCAATAAAAACTGAATTTGATTATCCAAAAACGCTCAGGTTTTTCGCAATATCCTTACCTGTATAAGGTGGGAAAACGTCCAATTCAAGATCTGGATTTCCAATCAGTAGGGCTTTAGTATTACTTAAAAGCTTTACCGTAGTATTTTCCCATTCCAGAATACCCTACCCCTCCAAACGGAAGACTATCTATCCAGCAATGTAAATTGACCTGATTGATACATCCACCTCCAAATGAAACAGAATTCAAAAAATAATCAATTCGTTCCTGATTTTTACTAAAGATATATGCCGCAAGTGACTTAGGCTTTCTTTTTATGATATCAACAACTTCTTTAAAGTCAGAATAAACCAATACTGGCAGGACAGGCCCAAAAATTTCCTGCTGCAAAGCAGGATCTTCCCATGTACTAGGATATAATATAGTAGGCTCTACATACCTGTCTTTAATATCATATCTTCCGCCTAAAACTACTTTTTCAGGAATAATGTAAGAAGCAACCCTTTCTGCATCGTGTTCACTGATCATTCTTGCAAAATCAGGACTCTGCTGCGGATTATCACCATACATTTTTGTAGTTGCAGCTTTCAGTTTATCAATAAAAACGTCAGCAATGCTTTCATGAACATACACATAGCCTGGAGCAATACACCACTGCCCTGAGATAGCATTATGTCCCCATGCAATTCTATCCGCTGCAATATCCAAATTTGCAGTTTCATCCACAACTGTCGGATTCTGACCTCCTAATTCCAAAATAACAGGAGTGAGGTTTTCAGCTGCTGCTTTCATGATGACCTTCCCTACTGCCGAACTTCCTGTAAAAAAAATAAAATCAAAAGGTAATTTCAATAACTCAGTAATCTCTTCACGTCCTCCAGTAACTACATTAACAGACTCTGACTCAAAATATTGAGGAATAAGTTCTGCAAAAATCCGGGCAACAGTCGGTGTCGTATTGGCGGGCTTAAGGATAACAGGGTTTCCCGCAGCCAAAGCGGCAATGGCAGGATCTAAAAGAAGCAATATAGGAGCGTTGAATGGTCCTATAATCAATGTTACCCCAAAAGGTTCTTTATATACAATCCCTTTATTTCCTGTTTTTTCAAGTCCTTCAGGTATGGCAACCTGTTCCGGTGTCATGAGCTTTTGAAGATTTTCCTTATAATATTTTATATTGCCTAATGGTACCGTAATCTCAAAAAGCTGTTCAAAAGGTGGTTTATTAAAATCTGTTTTTAGGGCCTGACAAAATACCTCCTGATTTTCAACAAGCATTTTTTCCAGCCTGTTAAGTTGATCTATTCTCCACTCATAAGTTCTGGTCTCATCTGTAAAAAAAGACTCCTTTTGTTCATTAAAAATGGACTGATATTTATTATTATTCATCATGTGGTTTTTAGTTTTATTTTAATTGGCTTGTCCTATATCCAGTCTCGATATTTTTCCATCTGCATCAAAATGAAATTTAAAATAGGTTCTAAAGTCACCCCAACTTTCTGTATGAAAGTTTCCATAAATTTCTTTTCCGTCATTCTCTACTTTATCAATGCTTGTAAAATGTTCATGTCCACAAGCTTCCTTTACAAAGTTTTTAAAATTCCTGAGACTGCCGTCATCATAGAGTTGTGCATCAGCCGTGAAGTAAGACAAAAAAGTTTCTTTATCTCCATTCTGCCATGCTTCAAAGACTTGCTTTACGGTACTGTTTATTAGTTTAGTGGTGTCCATACTTATATTGTTTTGTTGTGTTTCATTTGTTTTGTTATTTGGAGAAGGTGACTGTTATCCGCAAGCTGTAAAACTGAACATACATATGACAATAGCTATTATACTTTATCATTATTATGTATTTTTAAAAGAGTACTGAAACCAAATTCATGAGTAAAAACGGAAACTCGTGAAAAACTTCCTTTAAGGTTTTTATCCAAGAGATTCAGGCAAATCATAAATAAAATTCTAAGAGCAATTAAAAAACTCCCCTATACTAAGGTTTTAGAAAACATTATCAATCAATGTAATGATCGTTTATCGCCAATATGATGTTGCTAAATCCCTATTTACCAAACGTGTCCATCATTTCAGGTTTTTCAAAAAACAAGACATATTCCTGTTTAATCCCGCAAATACAGCGATGATGATCAGACTTTATAACTTTTAGTGTCATACTCAAGATTATTAATCATCCGGAATTCTGAAATGATTAAAAATTACTACAAAAGAAGTGAGCCAAATTATTCAGACAACGCTTCGATGACCAGTTGCGACGCCAGGTAGCTGCTATGCTGTTGTTGGGCGGTGATCAGCCTACCATCCTGTACAGCAAAAGGTTCCAATGCTCCCGCTACTTCAAAGGTTGTATTCGGATTTTTGCGGGCCTCAGTTTCAATGGTGTATTCATTCACAGTCATCCCGAACATCTGGTTGATCATGGCTTCTTCACTGTCAGCAAAACCGGTCCAGGTTTTCCCATCAGCCAGAAGAGTACCGTCACTTAAACGCGTCCATAACAGCAATGATGTTCCATGGCAGATCAGGCAGGTAATTTTACCAGCTTCATAAAAATCTGCAATAAGCTTATGCAATTTTGCATCATCTTTGAAGGTTAACAAAGGAGCTCCACCACCTGCCACGCAAACAGCATCATAATCACTCACATTAATTTCGGAGATTGCTCTGGTATTTTGCAACCATTTCCCAAATTCTTTGTGGTGCACGAAACCAATACTTATCAGATCGTTGGGATAGGCTCCCTGCGGGTTTTCGGGATTACTGTGTCCATCAAATTTAACCGCCCCCCCATTGGGCGAAGCTACGTCCACATCATAACCTGCAATGATAAAATCATAAAAAGGTCTTGTCATTTCTTCAGCGAAAAAACCTACTTCCATACCATGAAGGTTGGCAGTATTTGAAACAAGACACAATATTTTTTTCTTCGGATAACTATGTTGTCCGTGTTTTCTGATTACATTATTCATTTATTATATTTTATATAAAAACAATGGGTGCATTAGCGCACCCAATTACTCATTTTATAGCATTATCTTGTCGTATATCCACCATTTGCAAAAATGGTCTGACCCGTGATCCACCATCCATCTGTCACTAAAAACTCAACCAACGGAGCGATATATTTAATGTCGGTCAATCCTCCCAATGCAGAAGCTGACTTATGATAAGCCACTGCATCTTCGGTTTCCTGCCCGTAAAAGAAAGGAGTATCCATTGGACCTGGCGCAACAGCTGTTACTGAAATCCCTCTTGCTCCAAATTCTTTCGAAGCAGCTCTTGTAAAATGCTCTACAGGTGCCTTTGCTCCAGCATAGGTTGAATACAATCCGGTATATGCTGCTAATAGTGATGTAACGATGGTACAGATCTTACCATGATCATTTACTTTCTTTCCCGCTTCCTGTAAAAAGAAATAAGCAGATTTGGAATTAATCCCAAACATGGCATCATATTCCTGTTCTGTAGTCTCAACAAATGGTTTTTTAAGTACCATCCCTACGGTATTGATAGCAATATCAACACCTCCGAATTTAGCGACGGCCTCATCAAAAAAACGGGTAACATTTTCCACTTTGGTTAAATCACCCCGAAATAAAAATGCATCACTTCCTAAAGCCTGCACTTCTACTAAAGTCTTTTCGCTTTCAGCTTTAGAACTTTCGCTATTATAGTGGATCGCTAGTTTTGCTCCCTTTGCTGCAAAATCTCTGCTTAATAAACCGCCGAGGTTTTTTCCGCCTCCGGCAATCAATACTACTTTTCCTTTTAAATCATTTCTTGACATATTATATTATTTAAAACGTGTTTACACAATATTAGAAAAAACAGAAAGTTTAATTATGGTGAACTTTTCGGATATTAATGCTCACTTATAATAAATAATTTATGAAACTGAACTATCCATATAAATCTAGTTTTGGCTTTAATTTCTCAGTATTAACCTATACGAAAGTTTAAACAAAGCAGTCTTCCTATTGTTTTTAATCTATAAATCATTGCAATTGGTTACTTCAGTTTGAATATCTTTATAATCAAATGATTTTAAAGCTAAAACTACTCTCATCTATTTTGATACAATCCACTTAGTTTAATATTGACAATTCTATATTCAGGAGTTTGTCCTTCATAATAAAAAACACTTCTTCTCGCAATTCCCAAAATATATTCCGCTAAGGTGATGTCTACCACTATACCTTCATTCAATACAAAGGCAATTTCATTTTGAAAAATAAGATTCCATCGCGTTTTATAAATCAATATACTTGCATCCGAATACCTTCTTGGTTTACCCCATTCTCTATAGATACAATAAATATCTTCTCCCAGATATCTTTCAATCAGAAAATGTAATTTTTGTATAGATTTATGACTCATGATTTTGACTGAATTTTTATAAAGAGCAAAAACTAATTTTTAGCTCACAAAAAATAAATAGTCTTGAATTAAAAATTGTGCTTATTATGACTACAAAGAGAAAAAATATTAAGTAGAAATTCAAAATAAGTACCCTCCCAAAAAGCCCTCTAAAACATTGAACAGTATTTAGAATTCAATATATTTTATATTTATTATAACTCATTCTTCTAATTGTTATCGTAAAAGAAAAGTTATTTTTTCATATTAAAGCTTATTTTAAAAACATACAATAAATCCTTATAAACATTCAACAAAATACAATCTGCATATAAGCAACTATTAATCAAATTGTAATACACGATACAACAAACTGTTCAAGCTATTAAAATTAGAGGGAATAATAGGGGCTATTTGGGGCTCAAATTCTTTCTTTTTTTTCTCTATTTGCACGACGAAACACAGATTCAATCCGATACAATAATTTAATAACATTACACATAAGTAAAACATGGAAACAATGATGTTCTATTCATTATACCTTCTCAGAATTGTATACTTAAATAAAGTTTAATTAATGAAATAAAAAAATATGTAAAATAATAACTATAATAAGAAGTATTTTGAACATGGAACCCATTTATAAAGTACCTTTATGCCTCAGCCAAACAGATAAATCCTCTTCAGGTGATAGTCCCAATCTTTTCCTAATATTATATCTATTATTTTCAACTGTTTTAATAGCTTTAAAAGTATATTTTGCGATTTCCTTTGTTGAAAATCCCAGATATAAGTAGGCACAAAAGGTAAGCTCTGTAACTTTCAAATTTGGATTAACTTCCAGCATTTTAGGACAGAAATGAGGATAGGCTGCTTGAAAATAGATTAAAAAATGGGGTGAATTTTTTTGCGCCATTTGGAGAACATTCCGAATAGATTCAAATACAGGACTCTCTATATGAATAGGTTCAATTAAATTGATTTTCGGAATATTTGTAGATAACATAAGTATTATTTATTACAAGGCAAATACACTATCATAATAGGTGAAGGGATGCGATTCATATTGTTCCTTTGCAATTTTATTAAAAGAACAGTATAAAAAACAAACAATGTATTTAATCAATTCGTGAATGACAGCATTATAAAATGTACTTTTTACAATGCGAAAAAATATATTTCAAAAACATATTTTACAAATTTGCTACAATGATTATTAAGCACTTAAATAAATAATAGTGATTATAAAATAATTAAAGTAGCATAATTAGAATCACGACTCATATATAATTATATTTATAAAAATTTAAACCATAATGCTTTTACGAAAAACAATTCTATTATCTTTTCTCTTGATAATTTTCTGCCTTTATAAACCACAAGCATTAACTAGATCAGAAGCTGAAATCAATAACAAATATGACCAAATTGAAGAAACAGATTTAAAATTCAATGATCTGAATCAGATAAACACCTTATATAACTATTCTCAAAACAAAGGTTATAAATCAGGAATATTAAGAGGGTTAATAGCTCTGCAAAAACATTATTTAACCAAAGGAAAATATACCTTATCTCAACAATATGGTGAAAAGGCAGAAATCATTGCCAAGGAACTTAATGACTATAAAGCACTTGCTACCATAAACACTTGCATGGGAAATTCCTTCACCATTTTAGGTTTGCAAAAAGACGCTCTAATGTCTTTAAATAGTGCAATGAAGTATAACAAAAAAATTGAAAATATAATTGATAGAAAGATTAATCAAGCTTACATATCTGCAAATTATGCAGGTTATTATGAAGGTAAGAGATTAAATGATTCCATATTCTATTATGTAAAAAAAGGACTTAGTGACATTGAGTCAGTTCCCAACAGGCACTTAACTTCTTTACAAAAAAGTAAATATTACTATATGATGATATTTCAAAATATGAACATGGGTAACTTTTACGTTTATGCATTTCAATCCGCTAATTTAGATAAGGCCGAACCCTATTTTCTTAAAGTGATCAGTTTTTCGAAAAGCTATCCTCAGTACTTTACAACAATAGCAATAGATGCATATGATTCAATTAGCATGTTTTATCTTCTGAAAAAAGATTATAAAAAAGCGATAGAATACTCTGAAAAAGTACTTGCAAGCGAAAGAAAAACCAATTCACCCCAAAGCAGGCTCAATGCATACGAAAATTTAAAAGCCTCATATGAAGCTATTGGGGATCTTACTCAGCAGAATAAATACCTGAAACTATATACAAACCTTAACGATAGTATATTAATGATAAAAAAACAATCAGTTATTTTACATACTGAAAATAAAATTAATCAATCAAAATGTGAAATCAATAGCCTAAAAAAACACACCATTTTATTAATTATTATTGCATCTGTAATACTGCCATCTATATTATTCTATTTTTATAGAAAAAACATCATTCAGAAAAAAAAATACCTCTCCTTAATAGCCCAGTTAAGTATGGATACCACCAACCTGACTAATACTCCTTCCACAATTCTCCCATCTGACGATTGTATTACCAATAATACCCTATCGCTTGAAAAGGAAAAAGAAATTATTAATAGGTTAAATGCCTTTGAGACTTCAGAAAAATTCTTAAAAAAGAACATTACACTTTCTTTTCTTTCTTACCAGCTAGATACTAACTCAAAGTATCTTTCACAGATTATTAACCAATACAAAAAGCAAAACTTTAATAGCTACATTAATCAGCTAAGAATTAACTATATCCTTCATAAGCTTCACAAAGATCCTTTATATAGAGAATATAAGATTAGCTACCTTGCAACCGAATGTGGTTACGCCTCTTCTCAAGTTTTCATTCGTGCATTTAAAAAGGAAACTGGTATGACGCCTTCTTATTTTATTTACAATCTCAAACAACAAAATCCAGAAGAATTAACCCTATTATAGGACATCAACACTGACACTGATCAACCTGCAAAACGTTAAAATAATCTATTATGCTACATAATATTTATTATTAATATCTTTCAAAATAAAGAAAATTAAATAACTCTAAAATTCGCTCCCCCCCCTCAACATTCCCTCATTCTCTTACAGAAAACTATTTAGCATTATTTATATCATTTTATTTGCGCTTTATTTCTATTACAGAATAAAGCGCTATAAAATGAAAAAAAACTATTTACTGGCTGCTATTACTTTATTTACTTTATCAAAAGCACAATCAGATGCATTAAAAAGTGATACGGTAATTTTAGTAAAACCTATAATTCACAATTCCCCGCTGTCTCCGAAACATAACTTATTTTTTTTTCAAAAGGACTGGGTAAGAAATGCTATTGCTCCAGGAATTTTATTTTCAGCTTCGGTTGCCACGTGGGGCCAAAAAGAACAAATCAGGGAAGACAGAAACCGGTATCTTCCAAACTTTAAGGCACATTACGATGATTATCTTCAGTATGCTCCGGCTGCAACCGTATACGGACTAAAACTTGCAGGTGTAAAAGGGCGAAACAATATTGGAAGAGCTTCCCTCTCTTATGCCACAAGTCTTGCAATTATGGCAATTTTAGTTAATTCCATAAAGTATACTGCAAAAGTTGAACGTCCTGATGGCAGCAAAAGAAATTCTTTTCCATCCGGTCATTCTGCCATGGCTTTTACTAATGCATCATTTTTAGATAAAGAATACGGACTGGTGAATCCGGCATACAGTATTGCCGGTTATAGCGCGGCAACATTTACGGGGTTAGGAAGAGCTTTAAATAACCGCCATTGGCTTCCGGATATCCTCGCAGGAGCTGGTATAGGCATTCTCTCCACAGAACTTGGGTATTTTTTCATCAATAAAATTTTCAAAAATAAAGGTGATAATATAGGACTACTTTCCACAATCGAAGGCAATGAAAATCCTTCTTTCTTAGCACTAAAATCAGGTACATCTATTGCCATATCTAATTTATTAAACGAGTCCGGACTAAGTAACAAAAAAACAGTAGGCTTTGAAGCAGGGCTGGAAGGAGCTTACTTCTTTCATAAAAATTGGGGTATTGGGGCAGATTTCAATATCAGTACGTTTCCAATAAGAGGAGAACATTTAAAAATTAATAATACCAATCTGGAAATAGCGGATATAAAGACAGAATCGCTCGGTTTTCTAAATATCATGGCAGGGCCTTATTTTGCACACAATTTCTCTGACAAATGGCAATTAATGTTAAAAGCAACAGCCGGATATTCTAAAGCCGCAAATGGAAAAGTATTTTTAAAAGATAATGACCCGAATATCCCGCAACAATATTATAAAATTGCTACCTATCGTCCTTCTAAAAGTATTATGATGGGTTCTGGTATATCTTTAACTTATAAAATAACGCCTCAGTTAGGTATTACAGCTTACAATGATATTCATTTCACAAATGCTGCTATAAAATATTACATCAATCAGTCCGAAAGTACCATTGAAAAACCGGATTCTGTATCACAGGAAAACATTTCTTACATCACTCCAGGTCTTAAATTAACAGCCTATTTTTAAATCTAGATATTTTAGTGCAATTCATCGAGTTTTCAAACTAAGCCTGACCTAATATAATGACTGATAAAATTTTGAAACATAAAACCTAAAAAAACTGTCCTGTTCTGAATTTATCTTACAAGATAAAAGAATAAAGAAATTATAATCTTAAAATAGAAAGGTGCCCTAAATGGACACCTTTCTATCTTTTATTCTGCGGCATTCCTGAGAGTTTAATAACATTCTCCGGAATAGCTATAGCATAGCGTAAATCATTACTGGGTAAACTATAAGCAGTACCTGATACATTTCTGGTCAGCACAATGCCTGCTCCTTCCCTGTTATAGCGTTTTATATCTGCCCAGCGAAGCCCCCTGTACAAAAGCTCTTTTCTTCGCTCTGTTTGAATAAGGGCCAACGCTTCTTCTTTTGTTTCAGCTTTTAAGTCTGTAAAAGCCCCCGTCTTCCATCGTTTAACCAGTAACTGATTAAGGCTGTCCATCGCATTTTTAATATCCCCTGCTCTGGCATAACACTCTGCCATCGTCAGGTACATTTCATCGACAGCCAGCACCATCATTCTTGTCGAATTACCAGAATAATTTCCTTTAAATAAAATATCTCCCGAGGCATTAATCCTGAAATAAATCTGCTTTCTTAAGTCCCCGTCACGATAGCTATCATACAACTCTTTGGAGATTCTTCCTGTACTGCTTCCCAGAAAACCGGAATAGTTTATTGCAAGAGGAAAGATCACCTCTTCATTATTTTCCTTTATCGGATAAGAATCGCCTGCATTCAGTTTATTAAAATCCAGTAGTTTTGGGTAAAGCCTGACAACCTCCTGACTGTATAGAAGTGCTTTTTCATAGTCTCCCATATAGAGGTAAGTTCTGGCTAAATACCCCAGTACCGTAAGCTTAGAAAACCGGCTTACTGCCTTTTGTTTAACTGGTAATAATTGTTCTGCTTCATGTAAATCATTTAGTATCTGATCATAGGTTTGCTGTAAAGTTGATCTTACAGAAACAATATTCATATCAGGACTTAACCGAAGGGGTAATCCCTGATCAGAGCCTGCTGTCTGTTTATTATACGCCAGACACCAAAGCTGGGCTGCCTCCAGATAAATAGAAGCTCTTAAAGCCAGTGCCTGTCCTCTGAGCTGATCTGCTCCCTGGATTTTATAAGTTTTAAGGTTATCCAATACCGTATTGCAGATATTGATCTTTGCATAGCAGCTTCCCCAGTCATTACCTTCATCTTTCGCTACGAAATCTCCCTGCCACGTATAGAGCCTTTTATCAGCTTCATAGGCAGCTGAAGCAAAATCCGCATCAGAAATATAAATATCTCCTGAAGCGATTTCACTACTGGCATTACCTCCATTAATCATATTGTAATGATCTAAAAGAGCCTGGTTATCTTCCAGGGTTTCAGGGGTAGCCAAAGTGGAGTCAGATTTTTCATTCAGAAAATCACTGCACCCTGTAAAAAACAGAACTCCCGCTGAAAACAAAACTGTTATTATTTTTTTTTTCATATCGATAATTTTAAAACTGAGCACGAAGCCCAAATGAATATAGGCGAGCAGGTCGAAGGGAATAAGTCCCCCAATTGTAATCAGGGTCTATACCCGAGGTATTACGGCGCCAGAGGATACCCAGATTATTAGCTGAAAAATACAACTGCAAACTTTTAAGGGATAAAGCTTTCAATACTTCAGCAGGTAAATGATAACCAAAGGTGAGATACTCTAAACGGATGTGGTCTCCTTTCTCTACTAATGCACCGGAGCCATTATAAAAGTTATCTCTTGCAGAATTGGAAACATACAGATTAGAAGGTACACTGGTAAAGAGTTCATCTCCGGGATTCTGCCACCTTTGTCCATAATCACTATGACCATCTCTTCCCGTAATAAGATTGGTATAATTAACTGAGCTTCTTCTGATCCAATAGCCCAGCTTATAGCTGATTCCTATATCAAGACTAAATCCTTTAAAGCTAAAGCTGTTAATAAGGGACCCAAAGGTGGTAGGTACAGCTGACCCATAGTATTCCAAGTCCTCAATGCCTTTATCGGAACCAGTGATCTTAGAGTATTCTTTACTGAGTTTACCATCTAAATATCCCTGAGGATCTCCAGTCTTAGGGTCAAGACCACCCCATTTATAAGCAAACACAGAATAAACAGGAAGTCCCACTACACCTGATACAGGGACCGTATTCCCGCTCTGGGTAACAAAATTACTGGCAAAAGTGGTAGGCAGATAATAGCTTGTTACTTGATCATGATAGACGCTAAAGTTTAGAATACTATTCCATTTCAGGGATTTGTCAAGGTTCTTTGTTTTTAGCTCTATATCCATTCCTCTCCCGCTCATTCCGGCAATATTCCACAACATGGTTTTTATACCAGTCGTATAGTCTATAGGCGCCTGACCAAATAAGTTACTTCCCTTTTTAGTATAATACTCTACAGAGCCTGTGATTCTGTTATTAAATAAGCCAAAGTCTACACCAATATTAATAATGCGAAGCATTTCCCAGCGAAGATTGGGATTGTAATATTTATCGATTCTGGCCATTCTCTCTCCTGTATATACAGAAAGATCCGTATTATAGGCTATAGTTGTAACAGCAACCATAGCCGGGTCTATATTTCCGTTATAACCATAAGAGCCTCTAAATTTTAAATAAGGAAGCCAGGAGAGCTGATAAAACTTTTCCTTAGAAAGATCCCAAGACAGTCCCATCGACCAGAAGGGATTCCACTGGTCATTGGTTTTTAATCCAAAGAGGTTACTGGCATCTCTTCTGACACTTAAGGAAAGGCTGTATTTCTTATCATAAGTATAGGCCACATTACTATACAGAGAAACAAAGCGCAAATTGGTATCTCTAAGGGAGATGCCCTTTTGGATATAATCCATACCTCCGGTAACATAATTGGGATATTGCCTTGTATAATCAATGCCTGCAACAGAGAGGTTATAACGGTTATAACCATAATAGCGGTTGGTTTCATATCCTGTGCTGCTCTCTCTGATTTCCCCACCTAAAATTCCGGAGAAATCATGTTTACCAAAGCTGCGGGAAAAGTTAAGCTGCCCTCTTAGATTATGGATATCGGATAACGTATTGCCTTTATCCAGAATACCGCCTTTAGGGACAATAAATGAAATGCTGCCATCGGAATTGGCCTTCGCAAAATTATTGATATAGTTTCTGGCATAGTAACTGTTTTCATCATAAAGGCTATTGTTCTGGCCATTCACTCTCTGGTACTGGTATTTTAAATCCACATCCAGACCTTTGATGATTTTGTAATTGACACCTGCATTGAACAAAATTTCAGTTTGTGAGGTTTTCACTTCATTATTTCTCCAGTCTGTAAGAGGATAATAATTCCAGTCTAAAAGACCTTTTCCCTTTTGGGCATTTTTATAATCCTGATTTAAAATAGAATTCATCACAAGGGCCGATCCGCTTGAATCTGCGAATTCCAGATAAGGAACCTTCCATGAGCCTTTCATACTAATACTGTTATATGCACTTCTTCCGCTTTTTGTATAGGTATTGGTAAAGTACATTCCCGTAGTAATGGTAAGCTTGGAAAAAGGTTTCCATGTATTTTGAAAACGAAGGTTCAGGCGCTGATATTTTTCTCCAAGATTTCCGCTGTTATCATCAAATCCGGCAAAGCTGGTCCATGAAAAATCAGAACTGCCCCCTGAAATACCAAGTGCATACTGTCTATTTTCTAAAGGCTGATACATATATTTTAGGTACTGGTCTCTGACATCAATTTGCTTCAGGCGATCTATTTCACGGCTCACTTCCTCACTGGTGATCACACCTTTTTTTTCTTTATTCAGCAAATCCACCACAGGCGTTAAAACCGGATAATTCGGGGAATTAATATCACTATTGTAATACCCTCTTTTAAAGAGCTCTTTTTCCATATCGATAAAATCACGGCTCGACATCTGTCGGCTGTACTCTAAATCCGGTCTGGGTGAAAGGCTGATATTGGTAGAGAATTCTACAGATAACGGACGGTTGAATTTTGAGCTTTTTGTGGTGATCACAATAACGCCATTAGCAGCTCTTGCACCCCATATACTGGAAGCAGCAGCATCTTTTAGAATACTGACACTCTCTACCATATTGGGATTGATATTTCTGATATCGCCTTCATAGGGAAAATTATCCACAACGATTAACGGAGACTTAGGTCCCTGCATCGTGCTGAGTCCTCTTACCAGAAGCTGGCCATTTTCATTAAGGCCCTTACTAACGCTTAATCCGTTTGCTATAGCTGGAAGTCTTTCCAGAATACCGGTACTTACCTGCTGGCTCAGTAGTTTTTGATCCACAGAGGAAAAGGAGCCGGTAGCCCGTTCCTTGGGTATCTTCTGATAACCCGTGGAAATATTGACACCTGCTATTTCTGTTTCTTTTTCTCCTTCCTGAGAACGAAGGTAAATAACCAATGGCTTTTCCTGTGGAAGGTTTATGACAAGTTCTTCTTTCCGGTATCCGGGCTCTTTTATTTTAAGCTTTATGTTCTTTCCTTTTGCAATAAAATTAAAACTACCGCTATGGTCTGTTAAAACAATTTGATCTGAATTTTCAGGATGACCGGAGCCTAAAAGCTGTATCCGGATTCCTGAGAGGGGCTTTTGGGTTGTAGAATGAAGAACCCGTCCGGTGATCCTCTCCTGTGCACTTGCCAATAATACAGAAAAAGTAAATGGTAAAATAATAAACTTTTTCATGATGCTAATGTTTTTTAAGGGGTGAAACTTTATCCTCAATAACCAGCATATAAACTTCTCTTGTTTCTTCTTTAAGTTCCAGATCATACCTAAGAAGTTCTTTTTGCAGAACTTGAAGATCATGGACATTAGAAAAGCTTAAGTCTACTTTTCCCTTATAGCCTGTATCATCAATCACCAAAAGAGGGGTAATTGCTGAATTGGCATTAAGGCCGGAAAGCATATAGTCCAGTGTTGCATTTTTTAAAACAGAAGGGGCCTGAAGGAACTGGTCCTTAACCGCCCCGCCCTTACTCGCTATTTTATCTTTTGTAGAGGTTCTTTTAAGAACAAGACACCGAACAGATCTTTTTGCTATTGTAGCCGTGTATCCTGAAAACTGATTAAGACCTTGCAGCATATCTCCATAAAGGGAATCTGCCCTTGAAAGTGGAACAATATACTCATAGTTGTACAGTTTTGAATCGGTGACAGGATCTTCTTTTTTCGTATCAAAATCTACAGCTTCCGGATTTTTGACTTCATTAAGAATACGTTTTTGGCTAAACAGTTCTTTTCTTTGTTGGAACAGCTCATAGGCTATACCCTTGTAGATTTCCATCAGCGAAAAATTGGTAAACTGCCTGCCGTAAACTGTTCTCCCTTCTCTGTGGAAGCCTGAACCATAGGCGATAGCTCTTATTCGGCCTTTTGAGAAGAAAGCATAATGCATAAGATGTGTCCCTTTTTCAAGTGAAAAGTTTTCTGAAAGCATTAGCGGCCTCTCCCGTCCGATCTGAATAACCGTCTGAAGAGAAGAAGCTTCTCCTTTAAGAACCTCTCCTACCGTATTTTCATTAACCTGTTCAGCATCGGTTGTATTGATCACTTTTCCATCTTTGATCCAAACGATGTAAGGGACTCCTACATGCGGAAAAAGCTGATGGAGCATCTTGTCACCTGTTACAGAGACAACACCTTTATAACGCTGTCCGTTCTTACCGGAAAAGAACTTTTCCAGAGTAACTCGATCCTGATTGCTCACCGCCAGTACTTTTAACTTTCCTTTAAACTGCTTCTCCAGTGTTTCCATCTTTGGAAAGTTTAAAAGACATCCACTACACCACGTATTCCAGAAATCTAGAAGGATTAATTTGTCTTTATCTTCTTTTAGGCTTAAGGTTTTTCCGGAATAGTTCACAACTTCTAATGGTTTATTCCAAAAGCTTTCTCCAAGCGGTTCACCGATTTTTAATGGCCGCTGGCTGAGTATCGGAATTAACATTATTAGGCTAAAAACAAGGGATAATCGTCCCCTGCAAAACATATTTTTCATATTTTTGTTGGGTTTTAAATAAACAACTTCTTTCAGCTCTTCCTTGTATTAGAAATGTCGTGATTATCGTAATACAGGAAGAGTTTTTGCTTCTTTATGGCTTCTTTTTGCTTTCTGTTTCTTTGAGAATTAATTTTTTATTCAATATGCACAGCAGGAAGTCTATCCAAGGACATAGTATAACCTCCTGCCCTGGCATATCTTTAATTAATATGAATGAAAATATCTGGGTTGTCTGCATAATAACTATTATACAGATGTATTAAATTCCTTACAGGATGTTGATTTTGCTATAGCAGGGAAAATATATCTCACAACTATATGATCCCATGCTACATGCAAAAAGTCTGTCGATTAGACGAAAAATTTCATAAATAAGGATTGCTCCCGCAATAGTTGTACACCCATTGTAACTGTCCACATGGATACTTCTAAATTAAAGCAGCTTAGAATATGGTTGAGTAAATGGGACAGCATCGAAAATAAAAACGGCATGGTACTCTACATTATCCGATTCGGGGTACTGGTATACCTTACATGCAGATAAGAGAGCCCACGCCTAGGTCGTGAGCCTTTCTACTTATCCTCTCGCATGTTAAAAATTACCAGTTTTCGAATCGAGATTCTAAGCGAATAGCTTCTATTTTTAATCGTTGAAGTATCGCAAAGTTACTTTTATTGTAACTTATTTTACAAATATAACAATATTATTTTATTTTAGGGATATAACCCTAAAATATTCTTTTTAAAAATATCCACTTTAGCATAAAAGCCCACAAAAATGGATATCAAAGAAGATTTTCTAAATGATTTAGGAAAGAGAATTGCAGAATATAGAGCAAAGAATAATCAAACTCTCGATGACATAGAGTTTATAACAGGAATAGACTCAAGTGATTTAAGTAAATATGAACAAGGGAAAATTAACTTAACAATCCGAACGTTATTGAAATTATGTCAAGCGTTGAATACTTCTCCTAGAGAATTATTTGATTTTGACTTTGATATCAAGAAATATAAAATAGATGAGTAGTCCAAATCCTTAAATGTGGCCTTTATTTCTATTATCGAAGTAAATTCATTAAATAAAATGTCCATTAATTTTCAAGAAAACGACCCAAGTTTAGAGTCACAGTGGCGATCTATTATTTTATTTGGTAAAAATTCTGCTACTTATAAGTTTGCATTCGGAAAAAGCCTTTTAGAATTAGTTTCAAAAGAAAAAAACAGGATTTCACTTAAAGATCTCTCACCAATATTTGTTAATAGCATTTTAGAGCATTTAAAAAAGAATGATAAGCAAGGAAATTCCAATTCAAGTACATTTCTGAATGCTTGTCGAAAATACAATAAAGGTGAAATTGATTACGATACTCTTCTAAACGCTACTGAAAAATTTGGATTTTTAAACGTTGTTGATGCATTCCAAAATGTAAATGGTGGAATCATACCTCACAAATTTTATGAGAAGGATTACAATGGAAATAATAAAAACATTGTAATAACAGATCAATTATTAAAACTCAAAGAAAGTCTACAATTTACTAATTTCAATGAAGAGGTAGAGGCACGTTGGAATCTTGTAGAAACGGCTTGGAATTTAGAAATCAACCCAAATTTACTCGAAGTAAAAATTGATACTGATTTGCAAACGCTATTTATTGAAAGTAATGTTATGCGAAGAAAAGATATCTCTTCTGCAAAAGCTTCGCTAAATGGATATCAGAAAGGAAAATGCTTCTATTCTTTTCAGGAGATTTCAATAAATTCAGGAGATGAAAATTTGTGCGCAATTGATCATTTTTTCCCGCACGTTCATAAAATTAAAATGAACGACTCAGGTGCTAATGTGAATGGAATTTGGAATTTGGTTTTATCCGATAAATTTGTAAATCTTTCAAAGAGTACTAAAATTCCGGAATTAAAATATCTCGAAAGGCTCTATAAACGAAATGAATTTTACATAGCAAGTAAACATCCACTAGGAGAAACAATAATTAACCAGACTGGAAAAACGTCATCGGAAAGAAAACGTTTTTTGCAAAAGCAATACGATTTATCGGTAAATTTAGCGATACAAAAATGGAAACCATTAACTGAGCTTGAACCTCTTTTCTGATGAAAGATTTCACTACAATACCGTACGACAAAATTTTATATAAAGGAAATTATTTCTTAATAATAGAAGACAGTTTTCCTGTATCGCCGGGTCATTTACTAATAATTTCCAACGAAGTTAGAAAGGATTTTTTTGAACTTACCGAAGAAGAGAAAAACGACCTTCCCAGAATGATTGAAAAAGCTAAAGAAATTATATTAGCTAAATATCAGCCTGACGCTTACAATATAGGAATGAATTGCGGAATTGATGCAGGACAAACAGTTTTTCATTTCCATTGCCATATTATTCCGAGATATAAAGGTGATATGGAAAATCCAAGAGGAGGAGTTCGTTATGTTATTCCAAGTAAGGGAAGTTATTAAATTCATGCTTATGCCAATGTTTAATTTTTGAATATGAACTTGTTTTTTTAAAAAATCGAATCTATAAATTAATCCTAATGAAAGGTGAGATTTTATTTATAATCTAGTGGAAAGGACATTCAAAAACAAAGCCTTATTTAGCATATAAAATCATTAATATGCTCTTTTTACCTAGAAAAAGTAACTTGAAATAAAATTATAATGCTCTTTAAACTTTATTCTTCATACGCTCTAAAGGATGGATTTATAATTTTTTAAATTAACTAAAAGTAAAAGCCTATCTAGCTATATATTAAGAATAACATTTCTAATAAGATTAAACTATTTTTTGAACATTTAAAATTTGTAAACATCTACTCATTACCTCTATGTTGTTAATTATTACCACTTTCAATTTATTTCTTGCTCTTGTTATGTTTTGATATAACATCAATCCCGGATTATAATAACATTTTTTTGTGTATACTAAAGAGTCGTTTTGATATTTGAAATCTTGATCTATAACAACTATTACCTTATCAAATTCTTGGCCTATTATATTATGGGTTTTTGTTGAAATATCTGGATTATGATAATCCTCGTATTGATGAGTACCATATAATGAAGGCGTATAATTGATCAATGTCCAATCTCCTACGATATCACTGGACATAAATGCTTTAGCTTCCCCCATATTATTTAGGTATACTAGCTCTACAGATTCATATTGATACTGTTCAATAATTCTAGATTTATCAAATAACGATTTTATAAAGGCAGTGATCTCCTTGTTAGTTCTAATTTTAGAAGTTAAAGTGTATACTTTAGGTGAAGTGTTAATTTTAATGAATTCTGGTATTTTATTCATTTTTTCTTCAGACTGAAGAACCTGTTTTTCATCATATGAAAAAATTATAGTAGCATTATTTATTTTTGCATGGTCGATTATTAATTCTAACTGTTTTTTTCTTATTCGCTGCGTTTCATCTATGATAATAATATCATTTTGCTGACTATTTATTTGGGAAAAATGTCTTATAGAAATAATATTCCAATCATAGTTATCTATAAGTTTAACTTGTCCATCATTTAAATTTGCACAATGTATTATAATTACATTCCTTTGCTTAGCAAAATATTCAGCTAAATCATATATTAATAAAGTTTTGCCAGATCCTGGCTGACCTTGAATAACAATAAATTGTTTTTTACTTATTTCAATGTCTCTAATTATTTCTCTCTTAAATTGATCTTGTTCTCCAGTTAAGAAATATTCTTTATTAATAAATTTTTCAGTTGAATTAAATGGAGAAACTAAGAAATCGGAAGGGTTGAAAATTTTTAATAAATTAATATCAGTATCTACAAATTGTCGATTTAACAATGCTATTATTTTTGAAACTTCATATACATATAGTTCGTCATCGTCTCCTAGACGATAAAATTGATTTTCACTTGAAATATATGTGAAAAGATAAAGCTTCAAATTTAAAAATCTTAAATAATATTTATTTTTAATTAATTGATTCTTAATCTTCTCGAGAGTACTTTCCGATTTTAATTCTATGTTTATAATTGATCGGATTCCAAAACGTAATAAATCAAATTCTTTGCCGATTTGAGGAATTACAAAGCCAAATGAAAAGTATTCAAATGCCCTATATTTTGCAGTTCGTGGAGTTAATAAAGCATCAACACATTTAATCAAGTCTGCAAGTTCATTAGTTTTAATCTTGATGGAATGAAATTTTAAATAATCTACAAATGTAGTTTCGTCGAAATCCATATTAGCACAGTATAGACTATATAAGTTCGTTTTTTGTAACATTTTATTTTAAGTTTTTAGCTTTTTGAAAACGAGATTGGAAGGTCATAAATAAAGTTATATGAAACTCTTAGAGTTGACAATTTTTACTATTATTTAAACTGATTAATTATCTACTAAATCTTCAATTACTTTCCAAATGCCTCCGTTTTCAACTTTTAAGTTTTCAATATGACCTACTACATTCTCTTTTAGTACTGCAAAACAAAACAAATGTGTTGGTCTTGAAAAGCCTACATACATCATTTTTATTGCTTGAATTGATCGCGAATTATGTCTTTCTCTATGTATATTGTGTTCCAATCCTTTAAGAATATCAATAATCTTTTTCTTCTTTGTTTCATAATTATGAAAATATGATTCTACATACATTGTTGCACAATGAGTTTGGCCTTTGACAGCATGAACCGAAGATAGATTAATTGGGAAATCATTGCTTTCAATTTGTTCTATATGATTGGTTTCATAAGATTCAAAAGAAAAATCTTTATTAATAAATTCCCGAGAATATAAAATAGACTTAGGAGTATAATCCTCCTCATTTTTCCAATTTAATCCAATAAAACTAGTACTTTCAATGTAAGTTTTGATCTCTATGTATATTGCATTATAGTTTCCTTCAGAAACGATCTCAAAGCACCATTTAAAGAGTTTCGCATTGAATGCATTACTATATTCTTCTCCCTGATTTTTAATGAAATTTATTAATTGTCTTTTAGTAAAATTTTTATCTTCTGTTGTTTTAATATTTTCTAAATGTATTATTCTAACCAATGCATTTAAAATTGATTTTTTAATTGCTTCCAAAGTGGATTTTTCTCTATCATAGAGGAATAGATATTTTTTTAAACAATCAAAATCTTCTTTTTTTTGTTTTAGTTCTTTTGAAAAATCAGGAAATAATTTTTTTAGACATAGTTCATCATTATTTTCTTTTTCTGTAGTCCAGCTGATAATATGAAATCCTTTCTCTAAATTTTTAGAATTAGAATGTAAGTTGTAATCTTCAATAATTTCTTTAAATTTAACTTTTAACGTCTCTCCGCTTGTAGTGCGATCAATTAAGATGAGATGCGGTGGTATATCTACTTCTTCAAACTTGCCAATAACATTATAATTTTCAGGTCTTGTGAGAATAAGCTTATCTACAAGATTTGCCGTTTTAGAGCTCAACCTCACAGAGTGTTGAAGACTCTGATCGGTATAACTTTCTGAATCAACTTCTTGTCGAGTTTCCCAATCACAATTTTCTCTTATTTTTTTTCCAGAATTGTAGATTGCTTGATTTTTGTCACCAATTCTCTGTATGATTGTGTTTGACCCATTATCAAAAAAAATATTATCAATTAATTTTATCTGAATATCTTCCAAATCTTGCATCTCATCAATAAAAACATATTTAAATCTCTTTTGTAGAATCTTTTTAATGATTGGTATTTTTCTTAAATAAATATTTGCGAAAAAATAACTGTCATTAAAGTTTAGAATTCCATCTTTTAAAAGTTTTAATTTTATTTCGTAAAGTTTTTTTTCAACAATATTTTTTTCTGCAGTACTCCAATCAGTATAATTTCTTGTATTTCCTCTTGGTTTAGTTATTAAAATTCTATTTTTAGTTTCTAAATCTATTATTTGATTAATGTTTTCGGAAAGTTCAAAATTATATTTCCATGGTATTTTTGGTGTTCTGTAAATACGTTTAAGATCATTATTTGCCATAAAAGTTGTTAGTATAATTTTATCTAGACAAGAGTCATGGTAATCATCATCAATTGAAATGATTCTTTTACTATTCTTGTTTTCATAAAAAGGTATAGTAAGAAATTTATTTACAAATGACTGTATTGTACCAATAAAGTTTGGATACTCAAAAAGCTTAGGACAATAACTTTTTAATTTTTTTTCAATTTCTTCTATTGCATGATTAGTATGTGATAAAACTAATATACCTGAATCATCTTTAATAGGCATATTTTGAGCAATACAATAAAGCTTTGCTAGTAATGCAGTCGTTTTCCCACTTCCTGGAACAGCAAGTAAATCACACGTTTCCAAGTTTCTAATAAAATCCTTTCTTTCACTTCTTTCATCATCAAAAGTTCCTTCTCCTAAAAGTATTACTTCGGCTTGTTCTAAATATTTATCTATTTCCATATTCAACAACATGTTTTATTGCATCTTTTATATAGAAAATCGTGTCTTCATCTTCAATTTCAAACAATTCTTGTTTCTTTATCTCATTGGAAAGTAAATATGCTATTTCTGTTTTGTGAATACTTTTACTTAACAATAATGTAGAAAGCGATATCTCATATTCTTCATCGGAAGCACAAGCTGAAAATGTATCGGGATGAATTTTTTTAATTACTTCTTTAAAATTCTCAGTAATTGCATTTGATTTCAATAAACACCATTCCAAAGTCCATTGATTTGAAACAAAAACCTTGATTTCATTATTACTTTCTATTAATGCTGATGATTTTGCGTCTCTTTTTTGTTCATAATCTGTTATTGTTTGTTTTATAAAATCATAATCATAGCCACTTCCTTTTTTAATATCATTTCCCTCTTCATCTTTTTTCACTTCTCGCACATATTCTTGCTCATCCAAATCAGTAATTATACTAATAGGAATTTTCATATTCTTATTATCATTTCGTAAAAATATTTTTGCAAAATGAAGAAATGCTGTTGAAGCAACATTAATAATTGAAATTTCATTTTTTGTCAAATCGTAACCAATTTTTTTTGCAATTTCTGATAATAAGATTTCTTCAGACCATCCTTCCACTAAAATAATTCCTTTAGCAAAAAATAGATTTGATTTCGTTACATCTAGAAATCTTTCGAGATATTCGTAACTATTTTTATATTTACCCGTTTTTATTTCATCTCCAAGTATAGTGAAATCTTGTCCCATTGGGAATACGTCATTATTTTTACAAATCATCAGGGATTTTAAATCAACTTTAGAAGCAATATTTGGACTGTGAGTTGAAAGAATAAATTGTATTTTGTTTTCTTCACTTTCTTTTTTTAGTTTCTCAATGATTTTCATTTGAGCTTGAGGATGGAGATGCGCTTCCAATTCTTCAACAATACACAACTTTAGTCCATTCCAATTTCTTCGCAAATGAAGTAATTCACTAGCCATAAAAATTCTATTTAGCGTTCCTAATCCTAAATAATTTTTACCTTCGATTCCAAGAGAAATTCTTTCAAGTATTTGTTTTATATCTGTTCCTGAGACATCAAATTTAGAAGAGTAATCTTCTTCAATGAATTCTTTTAAAAATTCGTCAATAATGTCTTTAATTTGACTTTTGTTACTGTCATCTCCAGCGTTATCTTTAAAGTAGTCCTCTACACTTTTATTAGCAATTTTAAAAGTTTCAATTAAAGGATGTTCATCTTTTGCGTTTTTAAATAATTTATGGTCACTTAGAATTTTTGCTAATCTTGAATTCTTTTTTGCTAACAATTCATTTTCAGCATCTCTCAGAGGTTTTAGAAAGGTACATTTTAAATACTCTCTAGCTTCTGCATTCAAAATGTGGCCAACCCCGTCCATCCCCGCTCGTATGTCTGAAGGAATTACATTGTTGTTTTTTCTTTCAACATCATATATTAAAATTAGTTTTGGTCTTGTGACAGTCTGCTCAACAATATTTCCATCCTCACCAGGTGTTTCTATTTTTTCATCTTCCCAACCAAGCCACTCAATAAAATTTTTTGCCTCATCATCGGTAATTCCTTTGAAATGTATTTCAATTCTCAAACGTTGAGAAATTTGATTTTCAGAATTGATATGAAAATCCTTGTCCTCTGCTCTTATCCATTCATAAGCGTACGCTTTAAGAACAACTTTTATTGCGTCAATAATTGCACTTTTACCAGAATCATTCTCTCCGATTAGTAAATTGAGTCCCTGATGAAAAGAAAGGTCTAAATGAGGTTTATCCAATTCAAAATTTTCAGAACCATATTTTCTGAAATTCCACAGTCTGAGTTGAGATATATACATAGTTTAGTTTTATTAATGAAATTTAAAAAAATAATTTATGTCTATAAAAAAAATTATTTAAAAATTACACATTTGAATAAATTAAACTTTTATTACAAATGAAGTATATATTGAAATATTTATATAAAAAATTACAGTTAATTTTATTTTTGCTATACGGGAAACCGTAAAGTTTTGAAATAAGGTATTTTGTATATTTGAAGAATGTGCAAAAATTTTAATTGTACATTAGTAACTGTGTGAAAGTCACCAAAGAAATACAATTTAAAAATGAAATCTTTCAAATTGTAGATGGTACAATTAAAAAGCTAGCTATTTTCAGTATTCTTAGCTCAAAATTTTATTAACCATGAAACAAGTAATTGCATTTGCAGACGAATTCGGAAACAATTCATTTAAATTTTCTACAGAAAGTTCTCACTTCATTATCGCCAGTATCATTGTTAATTATGAGGATTTAGAAGAATTTTATAATAAAGTGGAAAAAATTCGGTCTAAATATTTTCAGACTGGAGAAATCAAATCATCTAAAGTAAAAGACAATCATAAAAGAAGACTACTTGTTTTAAATGAGCTTTTAAAACTTAAGTTCAATATTTATTCTGTTATAGTTGATAAAACAAAATTATATGGTGAAGGTTTTAAATATAAAAAATCGTTTTACAAGTATCTAAATGGTATTTTGTATAAAGAATTATACAAAACATTTCCAAAGCTTGAATTAAAAGTAGACGAGCACGGAGGGAATGAATTCATGCTTGAATTTAAAGAATATGTACGCCAGAATCACATTCGCACCTTATTTGAAGGCTCGGAGTTTTTTGTCAATAAAAGCGACAAAGAACTGGGAGTACAAGTTGCAGATTTTGTTGCTGGAACTTTAGGATATATTTTTGATGAACATAAAAAGAGTGAATATTCCGAACATTTTTTCAAAGTATTATCTGGAAAAATCATTAGCATTAATCACTTTCCTAAAATTTACAAACTTAATGAGTATAATGAGTCTAAGGTTGATGAGTTTTATAACCAAGCTATTACAGATCTCAGTTTAAGAAGTATTTTTGATTACCTTGATACAGCTTCTTCAGATACTCAACAAAAGCAGGATTCTATTAATTTCTTAAAGGTATTGGTTAGATATCATGAATCTAATCATTACAAAAATTATACGACAGGACAGGAATTTATTGAACATCTTAATGTGAACAGAGATTCTAAACTTAGTAAAGAACAATTTGTAAACATGGTTGGAGGTTTGAGAGATAAAGGCATTCTTATCGGCAGCAGTCGAGAAGGTTATAAAATCCCTACCAATTATGATGAAATTAAAAAGTATGTCCAGCACGGAAATTCCATTGTATTGCCATTATTACGAAGGATCAATGTTTGCAGGGAAGCAATTATGTTAGCAACAAATAATTCACTAGACATCCTTGATGATCCAGAGTTTGAAACTTTAAAAAATATTATTGAAAAGTTAAGACCATAAAAACAAATACTCATGAATGAACATCAAAAAGATCCTTTAGTCTCATTATTTGAAAATATAGTTGAAGTAATTACAATTCATGCATGGTAGAAAAAACAATTAGAAACGCTGATAATAATTACAATACCAATCTTGCTTCTGAATATCTTATCATGAGCATTCTTTGCAGGACAGGTAAGGATGCATATCTTTCTTTAGGCAATAAAAAAGGGGTTGATATAATTGTCAAAACTAATTTAGGCGCAATATGTATTGTTGAGGTTAAAGGTATCAACAAGCGCAATGGCTGGCTCATCACAAACTCTGGTACATTTACTCCTGCTCCTAATTTAATTTATGCATTGGTTTGTTATAATGGTAAAATTGATGACTTAGAAGCTACTCCTGATTTTTGGTTTATTCCTTCACGAAAGCTGGCAGGAAATACAGAACATAAAATTGCCAAAAATGGAAAAACTGTTTATATTTCAAATAAATATGTCAGAGAAAATTACAACGAATATAAAAACTCTACTAAGTATTTGGAAGAATATCTGAATGCTTTTTAAATTAAAAATCACCAAATACATATGAATCAGGAACATCATAAATGGTTGACCTATTGGAAAAAAAATTTATCAGACTCCTTAAATACAGATATTGACATCGATAAATCAGAATATTTTGAAATCGAAAATTTTAAAATTGATAATCAATTCATTGTTGAAATTGAAAAGGTAAACGCCCTCATAGATTTTGAGGAAAAAAAGATCAATGATAAAAAAGGTATAAAAAGTAAAGAAAACGAAGAGTGGATTCATATTAAGCATACTACTATGGTTATTGCTCCGTTTAAACTTAAACCTCTTCCTGAACATTTAGTTCATCTCAAAGATAAAAAACCAAAATTCCCGTTTTGGTTTTCTGCAATTCTTGATAGGAATGGTAAATTATCTATTCCTGAAGAGACGCTTCCTCTATTTCAAAGAAAGTATTTAGAGCCTTTAGCAGATGAAAAAAATGAGTTTATTTTTAGCAGCGTAGAAGATGTTGATCATGCTACCACATTAGGAAGAGAAACCTACACAAAATATTCAGAATATGTGCACAATGTAATCAAGGTATTTGAAAAAGCTATTCATCAAAAACTATACGAATATCATTCAGAAGGATATGAGACAGTATATAATGGTCTGATACTACTTCCCCAGGAAGATATTAATGCTGCGGCCGGCATCATCCAGTTATACGAAAAAATCCTTAAAAGTAAAAAGACTCCGCCACTTCTAGAGTCGTTGATTACCTTAAAAAATAACAATCAGAAAACACCTGTTTCAGTTTCCGACCATATTAATTTTAATGAATTCCATCTGGGACAGATGGGATTTGATTTCCCGATCTCAATATCTCAGAGAAAAAGTTTAAATACCCTTTTAAGCACTAATGACAAGGTTTTTGCAGTAAATGGACCTCCTGGAACTGGGAAAACAACTTTACTACAAAGCATTGTAGCAACCAAAGTTGTGTCAACTGCTATAGAAGGGAAAAATGCCCCTATAATCCTGTCTTGTTCTACTAACAACCAAGCTGTCACCAATATAATTGATAGTTTTTCCCGCTCTAATACAAGAGAAGGGAAACTACAGGGCAGATGGCTTCCGGATGTTGATGGCTATGCTACTTATTTACCCTCTACTCACAAAACTGAAGAAGAGCTAAAAGGAACAAATTATAAAAAACTAGATGGGAGCGGTATCTTCGGGAAAATTGAAAACCAAGAATATCTTAGGCGTGCTAAGGAACATTTCTTAGAAAAAAGTAAAAATTATTTTAATAAGCCTGTTCTTACTCTTATCAATATAGCGCAAAATCTTCAAAATGAAATTATTGTTATTGAAGAAAGCTTTAAAAAGGCAGGTGCAATATGGAAAGATTATTTAAAATCTGAAAAAGAATTTATATCAGAATATTTATCTCCCAATTTACAATCCAACCACTATTACAAGGAAGGTATTTTAAATGAATCTTTACTAATAACTGACATTCAAGAATTAACTGCAATTGAGCGACAAATAATTTCCTACTTTAAAGAAGAATCTTTTTTCAGAAAAATATTTTGTTTTTTAGGTTTTAAATCAGCTTTAAAAAACAGAGCCAGTGAAATCAAAATCATCCTTAGAGATTCTTTGATTCTAATTACTAATGATTTTGTTTTTAAAAAAGCGGAGATTCTTCATAAAATTGATTTCAAAATAAACCTCGCGAAAAGAATTGTCGATGTAGTAGAAAAATGGAAAGTTTGGAAAAAAGATAATCACATAAATGGTAACCCTCCATCTTCAGAAGAAGAATACTGGGATTTTGAATTGACAAAAATTAATGAGAAAATTCCGGCAAACTGTTTCTATGATGAGCTGGATATATCATTACGGCATAAGGCATTTCAGTTGGCTTTACATTATTGGGAAGCCAGATATCTCATGGAGCTGGAAAGCAGTCTCTATGAATCTAATTTTGATGGAAAAGGAAAAGATCCAATGATGATGAGATGGCAAAGACACGCTATGCTTACCCCTTGCTTTGTTAGCACTTTCTTCATGGCTCCGAAATTCTTTAGCTTTTATAAATTCTTTAAAAAAGCAGAAGATGGTAAAAACTTATATGATACTCCCCCACTTTTAGATTTTATTGATCTGCTTATTGTTGACGAAGCAGGACAAGTTTCACCTGAAGTGGGAATTGCAACTTTTGCCTTGGCAAAACAAGCTGTTATTGTAGGAGATGTAAAGCAAATTGAGCCTGTCTGGAATACCACAAATAAAATTGATATTGGAAATCTTAAAAAATGCCAGATTATCAGAGATTATGATAATACTGTCTATGAAAAAGAATTTGACCAAAAAGGATTTCTTTCCTCTACGGGAAGCATTATGAAAATGGCTCAGAATGCTTCTGGATTTAAAGAGACAGGACTTCATGAAAAGGGTGTCCTACTTACTGAACACAGAAGATGCTATAATGAAATTATTACCTACTGTAATGTTTTAGCTTATGATGGCCAGTTGGTTCCGTTAAGGGGAAAAGCCACATCCGATCTTCTTTTTCCTCCAATGTATTGTATACATGTCGAAGGCCAGTCTACAAAAAATAATAGTGGAAGCAGATTCAATCAAAGTGAGGCAAAAGAAATCGTTGAATGGTTAACAAAGAATAAAATTTCGATTGAAAAAAAATATGGGCAGATAGAAAATGCTGTTGGAATTATTACACCTTTCACAGGACAAAAACATCTTCTAAAAACCACATTAAAAAATGCAGGCTTTAAAGTTGACGATCTTAAAATAGGAACTGTTCATGCGCTTCAGGGTGCAGAACGAGCTATTATTTTATTTTCGATGGTATATGGTGATGAAGATAAAGGTACACTGTTCTTCGATAGAGATAATAAACCTAATATGCTAAATGTGGCTGTCTCCAGAGCAAAAGATAATTTCATTGTTTTTGCCAATACCAAAATTCTTAATAAAAATGCTAAAACACCCTCTGGAGTACTTGCCAATTTTTTAAAATATGAAATTACAGCAAGTTAATACTACAGGTAAAACACTATCACTAAAGGAAAAATAACTTAAAATAAAGTATGAATTCAGAATCTCTTACCCCTAAACAAATTAAAACCAGATGGACAGATATCAAAAAGCAAATTAATGCAAGACAGTTATTAGCTTATAGGGTATCCATTCCAGTCGAAAAATGGGATGAATATATGCACTCCATTCCACCTGAACATGAAATTAACAGAATATATGAGGCTATACAACAGGACAGAATAAATAAAACTACCAGGATTAAAGAAGCCTTATCAAAAATCGTAGGATACAGAGAATCTGTTGTATATAGCAAAAAAATAGGGATTTCAAATAGTTATATCCGCGAGATACTTGAAGGAAAAAAAGTTAAAGCAGGCTATGAAATAATTGATAAAATAGAGCTTTTCTTAAATACGATCCTACCAGATTTTGAAATGTCTATAGAAAATCCGTTGACTTTAAAAAGCTTCACGCAAGACTACGCCAATACGATTACAAATGACATCAATAACGTTGTTGAAAATCTAAAAGATTATCGGTTTAAACTTGCTCAAATGATTACAAAAAGAGAAACAGCAACAGATTGGAAGGGTGAAAAAGTTCCGGTTACAAGATCAATTGAATATTCAATAGAGAGACTTACAGACATCAAAGAAGAAATAGATCTGTTCTGGAGTTTATATATCGAGAAACAAAATAAATAATGATAATTGACAGTAAATTAAAAGGAGATGAGGGTGAAAATTTTGTAAACGAGATTGCTTACAAATCATTTTTCAAATATTGGTGCTATCCTGGGCCCAAATATGAAAATGGGGATAAAAAAGAAATCTGCGACTTACTCATTGTTTTTAACGACATCTGCATTATATTCTCCGTAAAAAACTATGAGTTTAAAGGAAATCACATTCGTTATTTCAACAATACAATTGAAAAAGCAGTAAGGCAATTAAATGGTGCTTGTAAAACCTTGTTTAAAAAAGATAAAGTTGAAATTAAGCATCCCGATAGGGATGTAGAAGAATTTCCAAGAAATCAGATTAAAAAGATTTTTAAAATAATAATCAACCTTGGTGAAGGAGTAGATTTCTATGATATAACTAGAACTCAAAACAATTCAGATTTTATAACAATTTTTGATAAAGAAACATTTCATACTATTGCAGAAGAATTAGATACTGTCCCAGATTTTATTGACTATTTGGAGAAAAGAGAATTGCTTTTTAAAAATAAAACTGTCCAGGTCATTTCACCTAATTTATCAAGAGATTTAAATGAAAATGACCACAAATACCTTAATGAAAACATTGAGAATTCAATTAAGATAATTGGTACCGAGAAAGATTTACTTGCTTATTTTTTCACAAATGTCCGTAGTTTTCCGAACGTAATTACAGATAATAGTGAAAAGGATTATATGGTTATTAATATAGAAGATGCCTGGAAAATATTTAAAAATTCCCCTAATGCTATAAAAAAAGAGTTTGCAGATTTCTCAAGCTATTTTGTTGATGAGCTTGTAATGAATGAAATTTTAAATCGGAAAGAGCCATTAATGGAGGAAATAGCAAAAGAGCTACTATCTTTAAATAGATTACAACGCCGAGCTGTAGGTATCAGTTTTGATGAATTCTTTAATGATATTCGAAATTACCCAGAAGGGATGCACCGAAGACGTTTTATGGAACATGGCAATTTAGCTCTTGTCTTTTTCAATTTTTTCCCAAAATGGGGTACAGAAGCATTATCAAAAATGTTTGATTTAATTTTTGAAACATTTGCTTTTTACTATCAATATAAACATCAAACGTTTATATTAATAGGAGTAAGTTCAGATCCTTATTTTACATTTCAAATGCATAAAAATTATGGACAATTTGATGTAGAAGATGAAGAAATAATAAAAGCAAATATTAAAGAACTTGGTTGGTTTACAGACTATAATGAACAAATTAAAAATGTTGATGAGTTTCCCCAGTAATGAACTATATTTTATTTACACCCCAATATTTTCACATTATTAATATATAGATTATTATGAAAATAATATTTTTACTTTGCTTTCTAACAATCAACATTATATTGGGACAAACAAGATTTATCTATGGATATAAATTATATTTCTGATACTCTTAGAAAAGATAGTATTATTACAGAAATATTAACATTAGACATAGATCTAAAAAAAAAGAATCAGTATTTACAAGTCTGGCAAAAAATAAAATCAGACTCTATGATGTTATTTCGTAAGTAGTTTTATCCTGACCCTACAATGAAAACAAGATATATTATTTATAAAAACTTATATTCCAATAATCAATGTTGAAACCATAGTATATTCTATTTCTATTAATGATATGAATTTACAAAAAAAATAATACATTGAATTTGAATAGGTTAGGATAAAAATAGGAAGCCAATAATTTAAATATATGGTTTCATAATTTCCTTTGGTTTGATTGATTAGGATTTTTTTGATTTGCTTGTTGTTTCTTTGAAGGATTACCAAAGGAAAACTCAAGCTTTCCTGTATTTTGATTAAAACTGATATATCCCTGGTATGACTTTCCATATTTGGCAAAAAGACCATTAATATAACAGGCTTCTCCCGCTTTAAGTTTATCGTACTGCCAGTATTTAAGTTTGTTTCCCCTAAAAGTTGCAGGAATTTTAAAAGATGAGGGTAAAGTTTTAATACCATGATTGAACAAAAACTCTGTATATCCTTTTTCAGCATTGAACTGAAGAGGAGCACTGAACAAAGTACCTTTTTTGGACTGCATATTTTCCAGAAATAAAACTTTCCCTGTCTTTAAACGATCTCTTTGTTCCTGAGTTAAATGAACGCCTTTAATAACATTAGGAATTTGGATGTTTTCCTGTCTGTAGAAGATAAGTTCATTTGTTAACCGGTCCATACTGATCAGTGAAGGAATAACCTCATGGGTAACGGGATGGATAAGATCTACAGTCCTTCCCATATTGCCCGTAGTCCGAAGATTATGCTGATCTTCTTTGGTAAAGTAATGACCATAAAAACGTTCTTTAAAATCAGGTGCTTTTCTGATGGGGAAAATAACGGGTTCAAGTACACCCGAAACATTAGTCCTTAAGGATATTCTGGCGTCTGTTCTGATGATAAAAGAGGCCATCTTAATACTGACAGGAACCAGCATAGGTGTTTTATATCCCTTAAGCATAGGTTCTAAAGCACCAAGCTTTTGCAATAATTGCTGATTGAGTCCTAATTTTTCCAGCATCAGCCAGTCAATATCATGGAGATTGTAAAGATACCGCTCCTTCTCATGATTCTTGTTGATTGGAGCAGCTTGTTTAATAGCTTCAACACGGTCTACATTAATCTCATACTGGGAAAGAGCCTGATAGTCCTTCGGTGTGGCCTGATCAATATACCGTTGTAAATCCTGACAGGATTGGATAGCCTCATATTCTCTGACCTTAAAAAATGAGAATTCTTCAGGATGCTTTAAATGCTGGTAAAAGTCACTAAAAAAAGCTGTAAATGATTCCTTTTCACGTTCAACATTAAGAAATTCAGGTACCTGATCTCGCTGAGGCGAAATATCTATGAGATTTCCATCCTTATCAATATCCTGAACAATACCGATCCTATGTGTATCATGATGCAATACCAGCAGACTATCTCTAACTTTTACAATGGAATCGGATGCTTTGTTTTCAGGTTCTTTCATTGAGCCAAATTAGATTAGCAAAATCAGATTCAGAAAAGAATGCGACTTCTAGGCAGCTATTGACTATAATTGTCCAGAGGATAATCATTGTATGAGGTACAATTGAATTAGTAGCACTTAATTCGACAGTTATCATTAAATATAAACGGAATCTTAAATTTAAGATACCGTACAATACAATTATAGATTTATATAAGATATTTATCTATACAATACTGTATATTGACATATAAAATAAGTGTATCCTCTCAATTATTAAAATTATAATTACCTAATTATTTCACAAAACATAGATTTATATCTATAAGTATTGTTAATAAATTATAAAAAGTAATACATTCGTAAAAAAAATACAATGATAAAAAAAATTACATTTTCACTTCTTTTAATTTCAACTATTTCACTTGCACAAAATATAAAAATCAAAAAAGATCTTATTCTTTTAGATGCAAACCCAATTGCTAAAATAACAAATGAAAAGGGAGTTTATACATTTCAGAATTTAGATGGAACACCTATCTACAAAATGAATATTGTATATTCCAAATTAGATGAAGAAACTCGTGACAATTACATTTTATTAAAAGACGCTAATAATCTCGAAAGAAAAGTGGAGCTAAATTATGAGGTATCTTCTGCTTTTGCAAATGACGAAAAAATTGTTGTTCAAAATTCTTTCAACAAGTATGGTATATTAAATTCTAATGGTATAAACAAAGCAAAACTTGAAGAAATTTTAAATAACACAGATTATAAAAGAGAATTATCTCCCGAGAAAATTGCAATTATTGAAGCAAATAAAAGAGTAAAAGAATTTAATCCTTTTGTTAATTCTAATGGAGAAATTCTAAAAGGAGGAAATAACGGAATAAAAGTTGGTTATATAAAAGGGATAAAAACGCCCTTCTCTGGCGTATCACATATGATATCTGACAAAAATTCTGAAAACTTGACTTTTTATAATTTAAATAATCAAATGGTTGCTGAGTTCAGTCCTAATTCTTTCAAAGCTACTACAGTTAACGGATCAAGCTATACATTCAATAAAGGTCAAGGTGGAATGGCACCAAATTTCGTATCTCTCGCCCAAGTTTTAAGTAGAATTATTAAACTTAACGAAAATTTTGGTAAATAGTAACTCTAATTATTAAATGAGCCATATCAAATAAATAATCATTAAACCAAGCTGACTTATGAAATGATCTCCTAAACCAGCATTTCCCTTATGGGGGGTATATAAAGAGGTATATACTAGATATAATAATGGAATAAAATGAGTATATATTGATACTATATTGTAAAACAAAACACATAACACTCATCTAAAATCACTTATATACACGATTAATATATTGATATTTTCAGATTGGTTTGGGGACTTCTTCAAAAGAATTACTCAGACTATACCAAGCATAAATGATATCATCAAACTAATCTTCTTAACACTATCATTTTTGATAATTCTAAGAATTGTAGCCTAGATATACAGCATATATGATATAACTATAACAAGTATAGCATTATAATAACACTCCCTAAATCTACGAATGTTTGAATAACCTGCAGAGAGTTTTGAGGCATTGATAAGTGAATGATTGGTATCTAATCTAAAATGTTGTATATGAAAGTGATATAATTATGGGAAATATTACTATATACGGGTATACTATTGTAAAAAAACAATTACCATATTTAAAATGTGTACATTTAATATTTTGAAAGTAATTACAACCCATGAGCAGTTGTTTTTAAGTTGTAATATCAACAAATCCGACCCAAAACAAACATCATAACAGAACTAACATTAAGAAATCCTCTCAATAAAAGTCATACCTACAAATAGGTAATTAGAATAAGAAAGATATGGAGATATTGTTCTTAGTTAATACTTTTTCAATAATGACTGATAAAATTGAGGTTCAAAAAATTTTAGACTAATGCTCTCTAATTAGTATTTACTTAATCCTTCAGAAAATCTCTTTGAATTATATACATAATTTGACAACCCTAATTTTATTTCATATTGTAGTGAATAATTATTATATTAGTGAATAACTTAATAAATGGATAAAAAAACAAATATACCTCATGAAAATTATATTTGATCGATACCGAAATAGTAAATATGAAATAAAAACAATTCCTTTCACCAACTTTGGTGATCTCGAGAATTATATTATTCGTTTAGATCAGACAGAATTTTCTGAAGTTATTCTTAAAGATAAAAATAATGAATTGAGAATCAGTGGAGGTAGATATAATTTTCTCATTTCTATAAAAGTCGATGGTGAGACATTTGACCTAATCAATAGTAACCAAAATAATTTTCAAGAACAAATTCCAGTTATGATTAAAGGTCAATCTTTCATTTTTTCTCCTAATTTGATAGTGAATTTTGAAAAAGCACTTGTTGCATCTAAATATTTTTGTCAACATAAGGGAATCGAAAGATCTCTATATTGGAAAAAACGATTCACTTAGAATGTCTGATTACATTAGCAGTCTTCAATAGCAGTGCCTTTTTTTCCAACAACCATACTTGGACTTTTCTAATTTACGTTAATAACTGTTTTTATCTGTTCTTTGTCTTTAATTTTTTGTACTAATTCTGGGGGGGGGGGTAACATTCCCGATTCCTTCGTTAGGTCTATAGTTATTATATTCATATATCCATATTTGTGTATGTCCCCTTACTTCAGCAAGATTGAAAAATAGGTAAGCATCTAAAATTTCTTTACGATAGCTCCTATTAAAAACGCTCAATGTAACCGTTCTGTGTAGGTAGGTTTACAGGTTGAATATAGTGGATATTAATATCCCGATCTTTACACCAAAGTTCAAAATGGCGGCTTAAAAATTCAAGGTTATTATCTACGCGGAAAAAAGTGGATTGCCCCGCCAATCTATTATTTGTTCCAGTGTACGGGTTACCCTCCTAGCACAAATAGAAGAACCTATTTCGATAGATAATATTTCACGAGAACAATCATCTATTACATTAAAGGTCCTGAATCTGCGACCGTTTGCAAGACTATCACTCGTAAAATCCATGCTCCATTTTTGGTTTATATTGAATTGCAGCTCTAGCGGTTGTTTCTCTCGTGCAGGTAGCCGACGCTTTCCACAGCGTTTATTCATATTAAGTAGCTTATATAACCGGTATACCTTCTTATGATTCCATGGATTACCTGCTCTGCGAAGATAGGCATAAAGCTTTCGGAATTCATATACAGGGTACCTTAACGAAAGATCATCTAATGCGGCTATAATCACACTGTCATCTTTTTTGCTAGTATAATAAGTACATACCCGTCAATTTGCAGCCTCTGATGATACTTAAACCGTGATCCAGAACAATCTCCTGGGTTAACTATTTTTGCTACCAGAGCCCCAACCTTTCTTTGGGATAACCTCTTTAAGATACCATGATACATACTTAACTCTGCAAACATTTTTTTCAAACGTGCATTCTCTTTCTCAAGCTCCTTCAGACGCGTGACATCTGAAACTTCAATGCCTCCGTAATGGCTCTTCCAATTATAAAATGTAGCCTTGCTGATTTCTAACTCGTGACAAATGTTTTCTGTTTTTCTGCCTTCTTCTCCCTCCTTCAAGGTTCTAACAATTTGGGTTTCTGTAAAACGTGTCTTTTTAATCTTATTTTCATTAAATCTAAACATTTCTACATTTCTGTCCAGTTTTAAGCTGTCAGTTTTCGAAACACTTACACACCTATTAGACATTAAGTTTTTAACATAGCAAATGTATAAACAGTTAGTAAACTATTTAGTTCACCATTAACGCTAATTCAAAAAGTTTAGAAAATATGGACCCCTTATCTCACAAGGGGTTCCGAAGAGACCAATTCTCTGATACAAAATCAAACTCCTTACTCGATGATTTAAGAAATCTAAAAAAAACATAATACATTGAATTTCAAGCATATATTAAGCACTAGTAATTCACTATGTTACAGGTAAGTATAAAAAATTATTTACATTCAATTAAATTATCATTTATCATTTTCACAGTCTATTTTTTTCTATTCCTAAGCTTACCAATTCTGAACAGCGTCCTATTCCCTACTACTTCACTAGTAATGTAACTTCTATGGTGGGTAGAATATAATTTCATTTACTATAATATCTTAGGATAGAAAGTACTTTAAATTGTAGCTCCATCTTTTTCAATTTGATTTAAAACAGTATAAAGGAACTCCAAAAACATAAGGGATACTAAAACTATAACCTTTAAGATTTTTTAGTGAGTAGAAGAAAGATAATAAAAGAAATGGACGAGGCTATTCACAAAATACAAATCTTAATCAGCTTAATATATAGCGAGCGTATCTGCATCCGCACTGAGCAATAGACGACAATAATGAAAAAATGATACAAAGCCTATAATAAAATTAATAAGCAATAATATTTAGTATACATTTTCAAATAGCTCTGATTAGAATTTTATGATAAAATATTATCTAAAAACGGATAGCTACTAATAATTTTTCAAATTTTACTAATAATACTATCCGTACAAACAAAAACAAATGATATTTATAATTAACAAAATATTTCAAAATGATAAACAACATAAAAACCGTTGAATTAATCATCATTTATACAATGACAATCATCACATTACATATTAAATCTGATTTTCAAAAACATTATTATATTTTCTTCTCTAAATTAATTCAAAGAATCATGATTACACACTAAAAAATATTTTACACAAACCATATATAAGATATATTAACAATACATTTTCTTATTGTAATAAGAATGAAACATAAATTAATTTCAGAAATATTTTTTTCCAGTTATCGAACATATATACTTTATAATAATTAGAAAAACGGGTAATCCTTACTTATATTTATTATTGAATTTAGGATCACCCGTAAACTGTTAACACTAGTAACAAAAATAATGATGATAATAAAAAATTATTTAGGTCAACAGTTTTCTTAATTAAAAATAAAATATATATAGTTTAAAACTTTTTTCATAAAAACGGGTAATTGCAGCATAAATAAGAAACAACAAAATACCCGAAAAAACTATTAACTTTAAAAAATAAGAAAAATGATGATAAAATTATAATATTAAAGTTCAGTTTTTATATTACAAACAATAAGTGATTTAATTCTAGAAAAGACATTTAGATATATTATATTAACAAAACATCTGATAATATTATTCAGAAAAATTTTCTAATGTAGACATAATTACCTATTATAATAAATATTCACAATAATTAAAACCATTTACATTATCTTTATTAATATCAATATGCAAGAAACACCAATCACAAGAAAGTAAAAAGCAATGTAGGACATATCTATATAGGAAATAATTGGAAGTATCACACTTAAAAATAAAGATACAGTAATAACAGTATTTTTTCCATTAAAACCATAATTTACCTCATATAATATTATATAAAAATCACAAACAAGCCCAGAAATGAATAAACATATAATACAAGATAAAAAAACGAATAATTCGGCATTTACTTCTCCATATAAAAAACAACCAAATCCAAAACAAAATACAATCAGTCCATAGAATAAATACCATGTAAAATTTTTAAATCGAAATGATATAAAAAGAAATAACGCTCCCCATAAAATAAATCCTATATTTATAGCATCTTCAAAAAAATTAAATAAAAATAAAAGAATACTAACCAGAAATGATATAAATCCCCCTGATATAAAAAGTAAACGCCAAATTTTATTACTTTTCATCATAAGCATATTATCATTTTATTAAAGAAATTTAAAAAAAGACTTCTTTATTTTAATATCAATCAACATATTATTATCAAAGGATAATAATAACAAACTTTTACTCCACCAATTTTTTTTAAAGTCATAAACCCATAAGTTGTCAGGATAAAAATTAAAACCTTCTCCTAATTCTTCGAGAATTTCCGTTTTAGTAGCCCCAATTAATCGCTCAATATTCATTTTTTTCATACTTATGACTTTTTTAATTATAATTTCATTACTTTTGAATAATATTAATACTTCAAATTCCCTTTATATCCCAAATCAGCTAATACTATTCTGAATTCTTACTAATTATTAAAATCGTACTCGAAGTAAACAGGTTATTATTAACAAACATCATCCATGGTATACTAGATAAATTAAAATTTATTAAGAGTATATTATTTTCAAGAGAGATCACTCTCAAACCATAAAAACCACCATATTTGGAATCTACCAAATTAGACTGATTGGAATTCATAACAGTATATGCATAACCAGCATCTAATCTAATTCTGAACATGTTCTGGGCAAACAGACTGTACCTATGGAGAATCAGCAAAGGCATATAAAAATACTATGCATATTTTTCTTTTCAAGAAATTTCTTTTTTTATGTTTATTTGCTTATATTATAATTTTGGCTATTTAGCTTTTAGATTCTTGTCTATCACATAATGAAACATATTACAAGTAAAAATATTTCTTTGGTTTGAAGTACAACCGTCATCTAAAAGTGGTAAAGCATGGTAATCATAACCATCAAGATTAATTAATTTTTTGGAATATTGCCAATAAGCATCAGTATCTCCGAAAACCCACAATTTACCATTACCATATCTCAAATCTTTAAAAATAATTATTTGTCCACTTTGACCAAAATTTAAAGGATCAAAAAGATCCCAATTGTCTGCACTAATTCTTGAAATAACCTTCGCATTATTTGTACTTGGATACAACCCTCCCCCAAGATATTGAGAAGAGATTTCTCCACTGGAGGTCACATTTCCCCATACTGTAGGAAAAACATCTCCAGTTTCAACTAAATCTGGACCATTTATAGTATATCTTGGCTTGTTTGAATTAGCCCTTCCGTAGCTATTAGTCCCACCAAAATAAGTTGTACTGGTCCAATTTCCATTACCTACACTATTCTCATCAGAAGAAACAAAATATATTTTGCCTTTATTTAAATACTCATTATTGATAATTTTATTAATTTCATCTGTATTATAAGTTGCATTTTTATTATACCCAGTATAAATAAAAATCACATTTCTTTTTTTTCCATCCGAAGTTGTTTGATTAAATATTTTCTGAAGACCACCTCTAGATTCAGTTTTATCTGGTATTAACCCTAGAAATTCAATCTTATTTTGTGGTATTCCTAAATTAGTCACTACTTTTAGCAATTTATTATTTACTGCACCTAGAAGTGCACTTCCAGACCCTATACCACCATTAGTTGGCTCACTACCAATTATTGGAATACCACTTTGAATATAACTTGCATCCTGCCCAATACTTATAATTGTGTATAAGTCAGGTTTATAGTCTAATTCTAAATTAAGATTATATTTTACACCCGGGGTAAATTTTAAATTATTTATTGTTAAATTCTTAGTAACACCACCTATTGTTAATGATGATAAATTTAATTGCCCTAAACTATTATTATCAGAAATTAATATTGTAGGTTTACTGATATATATTGGATTATTCGAATTATCAGAGAAGTCAACTGTAACTGATGTACTTGGTCCGTTATATCCTAGATTACCATTTGCAATTAATAAATCAGCAGAAGTACTTACTGGCGAAAAGCTAGCTTGTATATTAGTAATATTCCCAACAGATGAGGCATCAATTTTTGTAGTAATTTGGCTATATCTATGTTTTAATAAGATATCTAAATAATTAGTTTCTCCTCCCTTTATTGCTTTATTTAAATTTCTAAAATCCATCAGATCTCCAACGACACTTTTCAATGAGGCTTTAGATAGTGTTGTATATTCACTTGGCAACTCAGGCAAATCCGTTTTGCTATTAATAGAGTAAGCTATAAAATTGAAATTACCACCATATAATTCAAAACCATCTTGCAAACCTTTATCATTTTGCCCAGAAATAAATACCTTATCAGCTATATAACTTCCTTTATCATCATATGCTATAACTCTATATTTAGTTCCATCTACTAATTTTGAATTCGTTAAAGTTGTAGCTGCCATTGGAATAATTCCGGCCAGATTTTCTTTGGTTTGCGATGGTTCCTGAATTAAAGTAGCAATGATATCATGATGATCATCAAATCTTATGGTTTGCTTATTTGTGGATAATGGGGGTACAATTACTTTAGTCGATGCAGCTATTTTTTCTGAAGAAACAGATGATTCTACACCTAATAAGTTTACTTTAAGAATCGATTTTCCACTATTATCTGAAATACCACTATCTGTACTCCTGCATGATACTATAAAAATAAAAATAGATAGTAAGCAAATATTGCGTAAATATTGTTCATTTTTTTTATATTTTTGTCTTTTCATATTTTAATTATAATAATTGTGTTTTTATTTGTTTAAAGTTTAATTTTAGTAGTTAATTAAAATAAGCTATAAAAAATGGATAAATTAACTACTATATATCACTTACTTTAATTTTCTTCTTTTAATAAAAAGCTTTACCACGCAGTCTTCCTATTATCATCGGAATCTACTTCCCATTCATCATAAACTTGATTATTATTAGGTACAACCATAGTAGAACTAGCAGCTATTCCAAACTCCATCAAAACTATATCAACCAATATTACTGGAGCGACATATTCTTTCTTTACAATTTTCTCACAGCTTTCTTTCTTTACATTTTTTTCATCCTTTCTTTTCATAATCATATATTATAAAAGTGCTTAATTAAGTTATTTATCATTAGAAAATATTATATAGATAATTCAAAATAGTTGAGAAACAACAAATACAAATAATTAACATATTATTATCACAATCGTGTTTGATTATCATTTCGCAAACTTACCTGGAGTACAATAAAAATTCAAAAAAAACCACTACTCTAACGATACTCTATTGCGAATTCAATACACTCTAAAAACACTCGCATACACAATAAAACGCTTATATACAAACACTTACATACAAACAAATAAAACTTACATCTCAAAAAATTAGATTTTTTATAAGTATATCAAATACTTGAATTAGGAATGTTATAGAATATATAAGGATAGGGTCTTTCAAATAGAAATATGTTTGTAGAAAAACAAGCAACAGAAATAACTCAGTCACCTAAAAAGAGAATACAATATCCAAAATGGAGCAAGACAAATTAAAAATGACTATAAATATCCTTTCCAAGAAAACTCAATATGGTATGAATTTACCAAAAAAGGCTCCCTTAGTTATTGAGAAGAGGTGAGAAAGTTCTCAAAGTCAGTCGTTGCAATTATTATCACGGACTTACAAAACCTCCATCTAAAAATTTATTACGTCCATAGAATTGGCTATCACTATATATAATTGAAAATCGTTGCGTAACAAAAGAACTACAGATCCAGAAGATAAAGGCATCTCGCCTATTGTTAGCTAGTATTGTGAAAAAGAAAATCCAAAAAGAATTTAAGTAGAAAAGAAATCCTAATAACATTTATATAACTAGTAAACAAAAAATTACTTAATTTAATTATACCTGTCAGAATATGTGTTGACTAATTTATTAAATAAACCCCTCTAGTTTGAATTAACTAAATGAATTTATAGCAGATATGAAGGATATATATATACTTTGCTTAATAGAGAATAGGCTTAGATCAGATTTGATCTTAAACAAAATGGGAACAAAATAATGTTATACTGAGAAATTGAGGAGATACAAGTGGAACAAACTCACTACATTGTTTCATTCCTCCCTGGATTCGCATTACCATTTACTCCACTAAAATAATAAAAATTTAAATGGAATACTTGCAAAAACCAAAACAACCGACCATTCCCCTCTAATAAAGCTTTTAAGAAATCAATATATAAGCTATCAACTAGATTTACAAAATGAACAATAATACTTTATTAGGAATTGGATTAATATATTAGACCAATCTATAGCAATATTTAAAAGCAGAATTTTAATATAAGCTGTTTATCTAATTATTATTTAAACAAAATTCTGTATAACATATTTTAATTTATTTATTTTTTCGGCACATCACTAATTAAAATATTATTTTGAAATTTATACTTTCTGAAGGAATTTTGCTAATTAAACTTTCGATTCTTCACCTAAGGATTGCAGCCACTGAGCCAAATCTGTTTCAGGGCTAAGGTTTAATTTTCTTCTCAAACGATATCTTCTATTTTCCACTGTTCGTATAGATACAAAATTGTAATCTGCAATATTTTTTGTAGAAAGGTTTAATTTCAGATATGCACACATTGTTAATTCTGAAACAGTTAGATTGGGTTGCGTTTTAATAAGAATATCATAAAAATGAGGATATACTTCTTTAAATCTTGTCCAAAAAAATGGAGAATTATTTTTAGCCAGGTTTAATACTTCATCAAATGCATAATTCAACTTACTTTTTAAACGATTGTTTTCCTCTAAATTTTTAGAATTTTTTAATGCTTGCTTTATAGCAAATTCAATTATTATTATTATTATTACAAATATTGAAAGCGTAACTATTAAAAATTCTTTTTTTCCATTTTCATCAATAATTGCATCTTTTTCATTAGTAATCATCACTGAAGTAACCTCATAATTTCTAGCGACAGCTTTATCAAGACTATCTTTTTGGATTAAAAATCTATTAAAATAATAACTTGCACTATCTTTAATGCCTAATTTATCATAACTTTCACCTGTTAACCTTAAAAAATCAATGTATAATTCTCCTGATCTATTTTTAAGATTTGAGGTAAATCTAAAATTTTTTATTGCCTGACTATAATCTTCATTTTTCATGTAATATATCCCTTTTACATATTTATATATACTGGAATAAGCATTGGAAGAAAATGGTATTTTTTTATAATATAAATCTGCTTTCCCAATATATTTTCTAGCAGAATCCATTTTATTTTTTTTTAAATAAATATCTGCCAAACTTACTGTTCCAAGAAAACGAGTCTCAATATTAATCTCTGATGTAAGTTTATAGCTTTTATAATAATAATAAAGTGCAGAGTCAGATCTATTTTCAGATTGAAAAGAATCACCTATATTTAATAATATTTTAGAAATTTCATTGTATTTTGTCTCTTTATCAGTTATATTTTCAGCATATCTAAATGCTTTCATATAATTCTTTCTAGCCAAATCAACTTTGTATTTATGCAAATTCAATCCAATCCTAAAATAGTATCTAGTTAATAATTCATTATCATGTTCACTAATTACTTTATCTTTTATTATTAGTAGATTATGAATGGATTCATCTAGCCTATTTAACATAAATAAAGAAGAAGAAAGCCATATTTGCCCTTCTATAACTCCCCTAGAATATTTTATTCTTTTTGAGTCCTCAATTATTTTTAAAGAAACATTATATGATTCTGGATATTTTTCATTATTGTATAAATATTTTGCAACTTCAATATTTTTGTCAATTTCCTTAGATTTTAATATTGGATTCTGAGCCGAAATTTGAATATTGAAAGATTGTAGGAGCCAAAAGAAGATAATTAATCTATAACACATGTCATATATAATTGTTAATGAATTTCTATACAAATGCAAATTTCTTAAAAAAATTGCAATTACATATAAAATAGCTTATAATTTTATAATAAAATTCAATCTAATGTAAATTTCATATTCAACAATAATTTAACTAAATGAGTCTAAAATGAAATTTTTAAAGGACAAATAAATTAGTTCATTATATATTTCTATTTTTTGATTCTAAAATACAATGAGTATTTATAGATGTAATAATATATTTTCAGGTTAGCTAAAAAAAATATCTTAAATTGCGATTAGAAGCTATTAGATCTTATGTCCTCCCCATTTATATCTAGGCATTTCAAAAATTAATTCAAGACACATTTTTTAATATAAATCACTGGCTTTACTCAAGTAATAAATTTATATTATACTCTACATCAACATTATTGTGCATACAAATGTCGGTAATGATTTTTCTTATATACTACAATAATCTTATATAATGAAATTACTAAGCTAATTAAACCTAAATAAAAAATAATTAAATTCTCACCAATTATTTTAGTAACAAAAATAATACAACAGCTTGAAAGTAAAAGAATAAATAATGGAGAATATCTTTTATTGTTGATCCAATTCCAAACTTTATATTTTCTATTGATAAAAATACCAGCAAGCCCAGAAATATACCCTATAATAGTACCAATAATAACATCCAAGGGATGATGAGCACCTACTCCTATTCTAGTAGATGCTACTATCAAACCTATAGTGATTATAGAAAAAAAATAGAGGATTCTATACTTTATTTTTTCAGGCATAAATGCAAACATCAAAATAGTAAGTATAGTAAAAATAGTTATTGAATGACCTGAAGGAAGACTATTATTACCTGACAACGTTTTTCCAATGATTATAAAACTATTATTATCATATATCGCAGCAGGTCTTGGTATGGCAAAAATACTTTTCAATGATTTAGAAAATAAAAATGATATAATTGAGGCCCACAATACTGTTTCCCATATTATTGGAGCGTATATAATAAAAATACTTAAGAATGATAAAAAAATAAAACCATTTCCTAATTGAGTAATATTAGATTGAATACTTGGAAATTGCCCTAAATATGAATTAATAAAAATGAAACCATTTTTTTGAATATGTATATATCCCATTACATTTAAAGCATCATGAAGATAGAGAAACAGAAAGATAATGATTAATAATAATATAGGTAATAAAAATAATTCTACGCGAAGTTTAGAATAATTTTTAATAATCTTTGTATTCATTTAAAATTTTATATTTTTAGTTTTGTTGCAACTGCTTTATAAATGATATTTCGTAAACTCCAAAAACATCAATAAAAACTTGTAAAACACTATTAAGCAGTCCTATATATTAAAGATTGAATTAAATGGTAAATTTTGTAATGTTTTTTTAAACGGAAAATCAGAAACTCCAAATTATTATACCATAGAGACCAAGAATACAAGTTTTATAGCAAACTCTTAAATTTTATATAGCTAGTAAGATAAACTTAATTATATCTTGTAAAGCATTCCAACATATAAATTAGAGATTAAAGCTTCTCCATAAGGGTTGCTATATATTTTATTAAAAAGATTTAAATCAAATAATCTAGAGTTTAGTATCATGTCCTTTAATATTAATCTTCTAAATAATCCTACATATGTAAAAAACTAAAATATTTTCTTTACCACAACACTTTGCAGTAGTCTCAAAAATTAAATGAAGCTTTGATTGATAAGACAACTTTGAATTAATCATATACTTTCTTTTAGACCACAAATATATATACACCTTCACCTTTTACAATTGTGCTAATATTTCATTGCACTAAAAGAAGTATCGATAGAGTACATACTTCTTTTTTACTCTGTAGGATAAATTTTACATCAAAAACTTAGACTAACTAAAATACACTGCCCTAATACCTTTTCTTTCAAACAATTCTCTTAGATAGATGATAATTAGTTTCATTTTCTGGAGAGTAATTTTGCATCATACTTAATTAGAAAGAAATCCTTAAATTATTACTACAGCAAATTTTTATAAAATATTTTTGATATTATCAAAATAGAAAATACCTTGCATATCTAATTTGAAGAAAAAATCACACCAAAGAATTTAAAGACTGCAAACAAAAATATCACTTGCCAAACTTGATATTTTATCCATAAATATTTCAGAATAGTGGTCTTGGACAAAGTAATTTTATCATGTGAATATTATAAGGTTCATATATTCAAAACAACACAGAGTAAGAAAGAATGTATTGTAGCACATTTAAAAATGCAAAGAGTGATTTAGTTATCTAACAGCTTTTAATTCTACAAAAACTGAGAAATAAAGTGATGAAAATTATTTTAGATATTGTAGCGACTACAAAACTAATTGCTAAAAAATGTTTTTCAAATACCTTACTTAGATTTCAGATCGTTTTCACGTCCCTAAATCACCCCTCTCAACATATTAGAATAAAATCAATAGCTGTCTATTGTATAGGAAAATCAATTAATATCGGAAAACAGAATTTTTTGAAAACCAAACTACCACAAAGCTATTCCTGAAAAGGTTTAGTTTTTTTTACAAAAAGCCAGAAACATTGGACCCGCATCCAAAAATAAAGAGTTAGTATTTTTTTAGAGAAGCTCCAATTATTGAAAAACAACTTACATTATCAACAAAATAAGATGAACATATAACCAAAGGATGGTTAAAGATGCTATAACAAATTTCCCATTATCCAGAAAATTGAAGTAAGTTAATTTTAAATCATTTTGTAACGGATCTAATGATACTTTTACATATTATGTTAATTATAACAATATCCTTAATACGTTAGATCCAGAAAATGCAAACTGCTACTGAATCCTTTTCAATTCAAAAATCAAGAACTTCAGATTACAATTAATAATGGTGTAAATGATAAGAACTTTTTATATTTAAGTTACCTAAACTTTTTAACCTGATCTGTATTAATTTTAAATAAATCTTCAATTATCTTAAAAAACTCCAAATAATTACATTGGATAATGAACAATTATATTTTTGATGTGAATTTTTTAAAATTGAACTCCAATTTTTTTAAATTCAGCAGCAGCTGTCAGAAAATGGGCAGTAATCCAATATACTGTCCACTGTTCACTGTACCCCCCTCTTAAGTTAAATACATTTGACATATTACCCTGTTGAGCAAAATTAGTTTCCTGTAATTGCTCTCCTTGAGAACCATACGGATCAATTAATTGACCACAACTTAAAAACATAGTTCTTGCTAGACGCTTTAAAGATTCATTCTTCATGTATTGCCCCATTTTATATACTGAAGGAGCAATCAATACTCCATAAACGTCTAAATGCTGGTTTTGAACAGAAACGCTAGTCCATCCTCTTGACTTGAAATTATGATCGGCTAACCTTCCTGCAGGCATTGGAATATCCCATACTACTGTATAACTTAATGTCACATCACAAGCATGCTTAGCATATACTAAAAATTGTAAATCTTTAGTATATTCATATGCAGCTAAAAAAGCTTGAAAAGCACCCCAGGCCCCCTCTTTATCTTCACAGGTCGCATCCAATGTCCCCCCCCAGTATGGCTCTTTCATTGTGATATGTCTCTTAATATAATATTTAGTAGCTTTTAATGCTGCATTTTTGTAATCAGAGCTGTCAAATAATTTTGACGCTTTAAATAGGGGTGCAATGAAGAAAGCCTCTGAAGTATTCTTGGGCTTCCAATCTGACCTTAATATTCGTTTCGCAAATATATCACAGGATTTTTTAAGAAACTCTTTCCAAATTTGGCTGTTTAACTGTGGATGGTTTTTAGCTTCAACAATTGTATTTACAATTGTATTAATTGCCTGCCCCTGTGATATTAGATCTTTCGATGACCATTCTTTACTATTGATATCGTATACAACATTAAAACCATTTTCATCGAATGGTGAGGAACAAATATGATCCATGCTAAGCTGTATTTTATTCCATATATCTACATCTTTTACGTCTTCTGACAAGACTTGTAACGCATAAGCAGGTGCTTCACTTTGTCCTGCCCACCCTAAAACAATTTGAGGCTTTAGAAATGAGGGATACATATTATAGCCTGCATAATCCTTATTTGCTATCCATCTGGAATTTGTAAACCTATATTTTGCCTTAATAATTTCAGAATATTTTGGAAAGTCATCAGTATAAAATGGTTTAAAAATATCAATAGATGTGTAAATAGGTCTTTGAAATCCAGACCCTTCTTTCTCTATTTGAAAAGCATCTAAATAAAATGTTTTTTCAATAACTGTCCCTGGAAGGACTTTTATAAATGCCCACTCATAAGGTAAATTATCACTTTGTAATGCTTTAACTGTATTTTTTTTTTGATTATATGCTACAGGACCAGATAACAAGCGAATTTCCGTATTATACTCATTAGTTAGCAATCCCATAGACCACCATTGATCAGGAAGGTTGCCCATATAAACTGGAGATGGTTTAGTATGTAGGGCAGCCCCAAAATACGAGTCCCCCTCTTTCCATTCTAGGGAAACAAACGGCATTGGGAAACGATGTTCTTCAAACAAAGCCTCTTCACCTGGTTGATTATGATACCATGGTACATTATTTTTTCCATTAATTTCTCCAGAAGGATTTCCATAATATAAAATGCCTGGAAGAAAAGGTTTTGTAATTCTCGAGGGAATTGTCCATCTAACAGCAAGAGTTATTGAGTCAAGTTCAGTTTTTCCCTTCCATTCAAATCTTCTTATACATTTTATTTTTCCTAAATCATATTTATAAAAATCCTTAAATATCCATTCACCTTGAGACAATTTTAGACTACCCGAAAGAATTTTCCATTCACCTACTGATTCCAGATGAGTTGGTTTTACATGTTTCCAATCAGAAGGCCATTTATTTTTCCATCCCAAAGCTATTGACCATAAGCCTTCATCTGGGGACGATAATAGTACCTTATTGGCATAATTTAAAGATATTTGATAATTTTCATTTATTTTTTTTACAGACAACTCCTGACCATACAAACATGAATACTGAAAAATACAAACATAGAAAATAATCAACTTATGAACTGTTAGCCGTCTAATGATAAAAAAAATAGTTTCCATAATAATAAATTATAGTTATTATCTTAAATATACTTTTTAGTAATGAAATATCTAAAACAAATTATTGTATTTTTATATTTCAATAAATCTAATTATTAGCAATTAAAAATTATACTTTATAAAGCAAGTGATCATACTATCTAAGTTATTTAACATTTTTTTAAATAGTTATAAGAAAATAACAATTATTTTAACTCTATTTATTTAGAGAGACGATATACATATCCTATATTGAAAGAGTTTAGAGATATCCTTTCTTTATCAGAAAGTAAAGAATTGAGCCCAGAACTTCCATTTATTCCTTTAAAGGACAAAAACAAACTATTATTTCCAATACTATAGCCAATTTTAGGTTGATAGTAGAAGCCTCCTTCTATTGATCCTATTGCATAACCTAAATCAGTCGCAATATAAAACTGTTGATTTAAATTATATTGAGCAGATATTGCTATAGGTAAAAAGCTATAATCCCTACCTTCGTTTTTATTTTTTTCAACATAAAAAGTATATCCTAGAGTAACTCCTAAATCAATTTTTTCTATCACCTTCCATGTATAATATACATCTATACCAAAGTTAAATGAAGTTTGTTTAGAGGTATCGCCAATAGGTAAACCAATATTAGTTCCTACTTTAAATCCATTTGCGTTTTGTGCGTAAATAGCTGAACCCAATAATGTAAAAGCTACAAATACAATTTTTTTCATATATTAATTATTTAAAATTTTAATTGCAAATATATACACACAACCTCCTCTTGCTGATACATTAAATATTGAATAATGCAAAGGAAGTATAAATAGAGTATGTTCTTGATACATAAATCAACCCAATAAATAATGCCTTGTCATTAAATAAGTTAAGTATTAAGCTACTTAAATAATAGAAATGAAACAATCAACATTATTACAGAAATAAATAAAACTCTTATCAGCAAACTTAAAGCTTGTAAAAATTTAATATTACTTAACTCTAGACACTACGTATTTTTTTTAGTTATAGAAATAACATGAAGTTGCTACAGAATAAAAGGATTAAACTTAAAATAAGAAAGGTAATCTTAAAAAATACAGATTGCCTTCACTAAGAAGTTCACTGGTAATCAAATTTCACATTTAGCTAAATAAAACTGAATTATAAATTTTAAATAATCTTATCAACATCGGGTAGTAATTACTATTTATATAACACATAAAAACAACCAGCTAAACAAAAATATAATGATTAATTAACTTGACAAGACACTGGCGATTATAGAAGTTTATAAGAAATCTAAACATCGAAACCTTTTCGTTTTTTTTTTAAAATTCTAAAAAAGGTAATATTGCTAAAATTCCTTTAGGAACTATAGAAATAGCGATAAATGCCAGGTTTTTACTATAGTTTCAAAACTTATTGTGGTTAATCATTAAAAACATCTCCCTTATATCGCCATCATTTGTGTTAAGTTACAATAAGTAAAGAACTTAAAATTAAACGGAGGCATTCGAGATAAAACCCTTAATTGAAAATGGTGCGAATTTCAGAAATTCTATTCTCCATTAAATAAATTAATATAAAAAAACATCTGGTGAGTCATAAAAAGATGAAAATTGAAGTGCTATGATATATCTGAAAATCTTAGAGAGATTAAAAGACACAAATCTGATATGTACTTATAAATAATCACTTTTCTATCTATCTTCATTTTTTTTTCTTAATCTCCTTCTTAATACATAATATCTATATAAAACACGATCATATCTAACAATAAAAGCTAGTAAACCAGCTGTAAACAATAAAGTTTTTAAATGAAATATTTTATATAAAAAGCCACCTAGTATACACCCTGAAAAAAAACATATTATAATTACTACTTTCAAAATAATGTTTTTTTTTATCTGCCGATGTATTACTTCTCTTTTTTCAAAAAATAATTTAGATAAATCTATTCCTAAGTCAGTAAACAATCCAGTAAGGTGTGTAGTTCTTACAACTGACTGGGATACTCTTGTTACTAACGCATTCTGAGACCCCATTGTAAAAAGTAAAAAACAGGCAATTATATGTGGGGAAACAGCAATGCCAAACGATCTAAAATCTGAAAATCCCATTAAAGTTAATATAAGTATTTCAACTATTAAAGGAATAAGATGTGGGCGAATCTTTTTATAATCAAATGAAAGTTCTACTATAAAACTTGAAGTGAAAGCTCCTGCTAAAAAAGATAAAATGAATAAGAGATAAATAAACGCTATGTAATAATTTTTTAAAAGTACTTCCTCAGAGAAAAAGGCAAAATGCCCTGTTATATTTGTTGTAAGTATTTTAATTGATAATACTCCGACAATATTTACTATTCCCGCAACAAATGAAAGTGCAGATGCTAATTCCAGATTATGAAAATAAGTTCTATTTTTTCCTCTATGCCTAAACATAATTTTATATAAATAAAATCATAGATCAATACAATTTATAAACTCTGACCAATCCCTACAGCTTTTTTAAATAGGCTTGAAACTTAGTCCTTGTTCTTGTAAAAGCTTCTGCTCCTGCTCTTTATAGTATCCACTAACCAATTTGTCATGGATAGCTTCAAAAGCTGCAAGAGTTTCATTGATTTCAGCATCTGTATGAGAAGCGGTAGGAATAAGTCTTAAAAGGATCATTCCTTTAGGAATTACCGGATATACTACAACAGAAGTAAATATACGGTAGTTCTCTCTAAGATCTTTAACCAATAGGGTAGCCTCTACAGGAGTTCCCTGCA
>Ga0308161_1000317_pt1 | contig 86452 bp, 82 predicted proteins | sample PhyFR2_FD_201034 | JGI IMG/M metagenome (GOLD analysis project Ga0308161, IMG submission 201034) | Phyllosphere microbial communities from UC Gill Tract Community Farm, Albany, California, United States - DLSLF.R2 | ecosystem: Host-associated > Plants > Phyllosphere > Unclassified | place: USA...
ATACTCGATTTTTATCTGTTCAGAACACTGAATGAAGTGCGGGAAATCACGGAAAGAGGGTTATCAGAATATAACTGTGAACGCCCGCATGAATCAATGAACAATATGACGCCGGAGGAACACCGACAACACCATTATTTGGCTGGGATCTCAAAAAATGTCTGGAACTAAAACAGGTCTATTTACACTACCGCAATGCGCTGGCGGTGGATGCCAGCGGCGAAATTATTCCAGCGGCTGCGCGCGCCGTTCTCGGCGGGCAAGATTTCAGGCGTGGTGGATACGCTGAAGCTGATGCTGATGCTGCCGCAGCAGTCCGACCCGGCGCGCCGCCTGATAGGCTTTCGCAACGGCGTACTGGATACGCGTACCGACAGCTTCAGCCCCCACAGCAAACGCTTCTGGTTGCGCACGGTCAGCGAAGTGGACTTTACCCCGCCGGTTAAGGGGGAGACGCTGGCAACCCACGCGCCGCACTTCTGGCAGTGGCTGGACCGCGCCGCCGGACGCGACGCGGCAAAGCGCGATATTATTCTCGCCGCACTGTTTATGGTGCTGGCGAACCGCTACGACTGGCAGTTGTTTCTGGAGGTCACGGGTCCCGGCGGCAGCGGCAAAAGCATCATGGCCGAAATCGCCACCATGCTGGCCGGAACGGACAACACCACCTCCGCGACCATCGAGACGCTGGAGTCATCGCGCGAGCGCGCGGCGGTGATTGGCTTCTCGCTAATTATTTTGCCCGATCAGGAGAAGTGGAGCGGCGACGGTTCGGGCATCAAGGCGATTACCGGCGGCGACGCGGTATCCGTGGACCCTAAATACCGCGATGCCTACTCAACGCACATACCGGCGGTGATCCTGGCGGTTAACAACAATCCGATACGCTTCACTGACCGCAGCGGCGGCGTATCGCGCCGCCGGGTTATCCTGCACTTCCCGGAATCATCCCGGCAAACGAGCGCGACCCGCAGCTGAAGGACAAAATCAGCGGCGAGCTGGCCGTTATCGTGCGCCAGCTGATGCAGCAGTTCAGCCAGCCGCAGGACGCAAGGACGTTGCTCCAGTCACAGCAGAACTCAGATGAGGCGATGCGCATCAAGCGTGACGCGGATCCGATGGTGGACTTTTGCGGCTATCTGTTCACCACGCCGGAGCCTACTTCGCTTTACATGGGGAACGCCAGCATCAGGCCATTACAGCCGAGGCGCTATCTCTACCATGCCTATCTGGCTTATATGGAGGCGAACGGTTACAGGAATCCACTCAGCATGAAGATGTTCAGTTTGTCGCTGGAGAGCATTATGCGCGAGTACGGGCACCATTATCTGAAGCGGCGCACCAAGCTGGGGATGCAGACCAATCTCGATCTGACTGAGGAAAGCAGCAGCGACTGGCTGCCTAAGTGTAATGCCGCCTGAACTTCTTAATAATAAAAACCGGCGAATGCCGGTTTTTGGCGCTAAGGGTGGCCGTTAAAATCTAATAGGCCGCCTGTAAAATCTGTTCACTTCTTTTGTAAGAGTGCTTTAGTAACCAGATCTTACTAATAAGATTTAAGGCTGCTTTGAGCGAGAAGAGGACGATAGCAATACTGAGTGTAAGAAAATGACAAAGTGGATAACTACACGTATAACGATTCCAGCCATCAAGCGGGTATAGCATTGCCATATCGTCAGAACGTTAGCTGTACTTTTGCCGCTCTTTCTTTATCTGACGCCGTTTCCAGAGCGGTGACGGCATCTTCCATGCTGAATTCTGCAGATAGCAGTGGGAGCGGATTTATTTTACCGGACTCCAGCCATCTGACTGCGGTCGTAAATTCATCAATGAATCGGAATGAACCTCGCAGCTGAATCTCTTTCACCAGTAATGGGCCAACCGGATAATTTACCTCAGCAGTTCCCATGCCCAGCTGGACAATAATGCCTGCTGGACGTGTGTAAGACACTACAGAAGCGATGGCAGCCGCTGCGCCAGAGGCTTCGAAGCAGACATCAAAAAGTCCCCCATCTGCAGTCCAGGATGAGCTAATTATTTCGTCACGCGGGTCATACGCGGCTGAAGCGCCCACTGTCATTGCCAGAGCGCGGCAGCGCTCACTGATATCGGTGGCGATCACTTCCGTTGCGCCCGAAGCCAATGCAGCGGCAATGATAAGGCAGCCTATTGGACCGGCACCGGTGACCAGAACGCGGCTGCCTGCTATGTTCCCCGCTTGCTTAAGCGCGTGGATGCACACCGCGAGCGGCTCAGCAAAAGCAATGATTTTTGCATCAGCGTATTCTGCGTAAGGAACGCACTGCTGCGGGCTGACCACCACATACTGCGCAAAGCCACCGTTTACATGCGGAAAGAACTGCGCGCTGCCCATAAATCGCATTGATCGGCAAAGATTTTGCCTGCCGCTCCGGCAAATCTTGCATTGCTGGCATGGCTGCGAAGGGTTGATGGCGACACGCTGGCCAGCGTGAAGAGTACTCGCGTAGGGCGCTTGTTCAACGATGCCGACAAATTCATGGCCCAATACCATCGGCGATTTCAGCACGGACATTCCGGCTTTGCCGTGTTGAAAATAGTGGATGTCTGAACCGCAGATCCCGCCGCGCTCGACGCGCACCAACACTTGTTCTTCATCCCAGCTGATGTTTTGTGTTTCCACGGACACGTCGTGTGCCCCTCTAACCATGACCGCTTGCACTGTTTTCTGATGCATGACTTATCCTTGCACATTTGATGGAGTGTTTAAGGTTTTCTTTTCGTTACTGTTTTGTTCTTCTCCTGGCGGCGTGATCAATTCAATTTTACCGACCAGGAACAGATAGGCGAGAAAACCCGCCAGCGCGACGGCGGCGATATACCACATCGCATATTGGAAATTCTGCGTACGTTGCAGTATTACGCCGATGATGATCGGGCTGGCAATACCGGAAAGGTTGCCAAAGATATTCAGGAAGCCGCCGATGGTGCCGATCAGATGACGCGGAATAACGTCGCTGCATACCACCCATCCCAGGTTTGAGAAGGCGTTGGCGAAGAAGGCCACAGACAGGATACCAATGGCGATCACCGGTTGATCCTGGAAGAAATTCACCAGGGCAATCGAGCAGGTCAGCAGCATGCCGGCCATCACCGGTAGTTTGCGTGCAAAGGTACGGCTGCGACCGCGCTTAAGCAGCATGTCACTTAAGGTGCCGCCACACAGCACGCCCGCCATCGCCATCAAATAAGGAAACATCGCGCCGATGCCGGCTTTATCAATCGACAGATGTAAGCCTTTCTCCAGATAAACGATGAACCAGGTCAAGAAGAAATAGAGCGTTGAGGAAGCTGCGAACTGCGCGATGAACAAGCCCCATGTAGTGCGCTGGCGCAGGATATAGCGTACCGAATGCCAGTTTACCCGGCTTTGGGTGTTTTGCGAGGCGGAACCGTAACCTCCACCTTTCCGGATGATGTTCAGCTCGGCCTGATTAACCGCGCGACTGTGCTGCGGATCGCGATAGGCGAATAGCCAGTAAATACCGAAAATGATGCCTACCGCACCGGAGAGATAGAACGACATCTCCCAGCCCCATTTGCTGACGATAAACGATAGCGCCGGAGTCAGCAGCGCCAGGCCAATGTATTGCGCACTGGAGTAGGTTGCGGTGGCGCGTGCGCGCTCATGGTCCGGGAACCAGGTAGCGATGATTTTTGTATTGGAAGGAAAAGAAGGCGCTTCGGCCATGCCAACCAGCGCGCGGCACGCCAAAAGCATCATAAAAGAAGCACTTGCCGTGGTGAACAGGTTATGTGATGCAAGGCCCATCAGTAGCGTGAAGACACTCCACAAAACAATGGCGCTGCCGTACAGCCAGCGCGAGCCAATACGATCCAGCAAATAGCCGACAGGGATCTGACTCATGGCATAAAACCAGGTAAACATGGAAAACAGCAGGCCCAGCTGCGTGGCCGACAGGGTGAATTCGCCCTGAATATGTGAGCCCGCAACGGACAGATTTGCGCGATCCATGTAGTTAATCGCGGTGACAACAAACAACATGGTCAGCACCGAGAAACGCGTTCGAGTGGGTTTGGTTGTCATGAATGTGCCTGTATCAGTAAGCATTTGAGGGACGCGTTAACAATTCGAATTTGCTGTTGAACGTCGTCAGCACGGTTAACAGCACGGCGAAAACCAGCGATCCACCCATGAATACATAAGATGCCGCCGGGCTGCCGGTCAGGCCGTTCAGATAGCCGACAATCCATGCGCCAATAAAAGAACCGAGCGCGCCGAAACAGACGACGAAAGACATTGCGCCCGCAACGACATTGCGAGGAATCATTTCGGGAATTGCGGCGAAGAAAGGTCCATACGGCGTATACATCGCGCCACCGGCGATTACTAATAGTGTGTAGGAGATCCAAAAGTGCGAGGCGCCCAGCGTGAACGACGCAATAAAGCACACCGCGCCGAGGCCGAGGAAGGTCACTACGATAGCTTTACGCTGCTGAAATTTGTCAGAAAACCAGGATGCGGCCAGCATCAGCGGTATGGCGAGCAAATAAGGTGCCCCCGACAGCCAGCCGGTGGCGACGATGCCAAGTCCCGAGGCGGTTTTGAGAATCGACGGCAGCCACATGATGAAACCGTACATGCCGATGTTCCAGAAGAAATGAATAAACGCCAGCGCAATCACTTTGGGCGAACGGAAGGCTTCACGGTAATTTTTAACCGGCTTGATTGCCTGCTGTTCGGCAGCCAGCGCGTTTTCCACAGCACGTTTTTCTGCTTCACTGAGCCATTTGGCATCTTTTGGCCGATCGGCGTACACCGCCCACCAGATAAACGCCCACAGAATGGCCGGCACACCTTCAATGATGAACATGCCGCGCCAGCCAAAGGCATTCACCAGATACCCGGAGAGAATCGACATCCACAGTACGGTGATGGGATTACCGAGAAACAAGAACGTATTGGCTCTGGAGCGTTCTGCGCGGGTAAACCAGTGGCTCAGGAAGATCAGCATCGCCGGCATTACCACACTTTCGGCGACGCCAAGCAGAAAACGGATAGCGGCCAGCAGCGCAACGTTGTGCACCATGCCGGTAGCGGCGGCAAGCGCGCCCCAAAGAATCAGGCTCCAGAAAATCAGCCGTTTCGCAGAGTGCTTCTCTGCGTAGATGCCGCCCGGCACCTGGAAGCAGAAATAGCCGAGGAAAAACAGCGCACCGAGCAGGGATGAAATCGCGGGCGTGATGTTGAGATCTTCCGCTAATCCGGCCGCCGCGCCGAAGCCATAATTGGCGCGATCAAGATACGCCAGACTGTAGGTGATGAAAGCGATGGGGATTAGTCGTCCCCATCTTTTGGTAGGTAAAGTCCCTGCAACGGTCTGATTCATGGTTCTGACCTCTTATGGTTTTGTCGGTAGGGTACGTTTGCGTCTTGGTGCTCAGGGGAGTGATGGCGAGCGCTACAGCGTGGCGAGCCAGCCGCCGTCCACGTAAATCATCTGGCCATTGACGTAGTTGGAGGCGGATGACGCCAGGTACACGGCGGTGCCAATCAGTTCTTCGGGTTTGCCCCAGCGGCCTGATGGATTGCTGTTACAGACCCACTGATTGAATTCCTGGTTATTCACCAGCGCTGCGTTCATATCGGTCAGGATGTAGCCGGGACCAATACCGTTTGTTTGGATATTGTGGACAGCCCATTCTGCGGCCATTGATTTGGTCAGAAGCTTAATCCCGCCTTTTGCTGCGGTGTAAGGCGCAACCGTCGGGCGCGCGGCTTCGCTGGTCAGTGAACCTATATTGATGATTTTGCCGCCGCTGTTACGGGCAACCATTCGTTTTGCTGCCGCTCGCGCGACCAGAAAAGCGCTGGTGAGATTGACATCCAACACGCGCTGCCAGTCACTCAACGCCAGTTCCAGCATCGGCTGACGAAATTGAATACCGGCATTATTGATTACGATATCAACGTGAATATTGGCTCGATCGAACTGGTGGAACACGTTCTCAATTTCATCTTCTTTGGCCACGTCAAAGATAAAGCCGGAGGCGTTGTAGCCTTTGCCCTGCAGCTCACTAAGTGCGGTATCCATGTGTTGCTGACGTGTGCCGTTCAGGATGACGTTGGCACCGGCTTCAGCCAATCCGCTGGCATAGGCTAGTCCCAGGCCACGAGTTGATCCGGTAATCAGCGCGGTTTTACCTGTAAGGTTAAAAAGGGAGTTCATTGCACATCCTCATGTAGCATGACTAACAAGTTGATGGGGATTGTTGTACTTGAGGTTAAGGAAACCGGCAATTATCCTGGAGGCAAAATGCAAGGTGCTTCACAAAAATTGGGTTTACTTCGTTGAAGGATTAAATCGAGATTTAATCATTATATATATGATAAATAAAAAATAAATTAGAATTCTAATAGTGCTCGGCAAGCCTTGTCTGGCAAAATTTATCTTGTGCTGTTTTGCCATAAACGATACAAAACCAAACATGTAGGACAAGTGAGTATTTAATGTGACGTTGGAAAGTGTGCCAAAACATAACATCGTGGATGTGATCTACGAGCAGATGAAGAAAAACATCCAGGATGGCATTTGGGAGCCGGGCTGCAAACTGCCTTCAGAGCCAACGCTAACGGCCACTTTTCAGGTGAGTCGGGTGAGCGTGAGGAGTGCGGTACAAAAGCTACGGGACTTGGGCGTGGTGGTTACACATCACGGTAAAGGCACCTACGTTACGCGCGATGTGGCACGCTACGGTGCTTTCAACGATAATCAGCCAATTCTGCATCTTTCGCAGGAAGAGTTTGATCACATGCGTGTTTTTCGTCAGACGGTTGAGTTTCGCTGCATGGAACTGGCGGTGCAAAATGCCAGCGATGACGATATCAAAGAGTTGGAAAAAGCACTAAATCGTATGCTGGTGAATAAAGACGATTATAAAAAGTACTCGTTGGCAGATTACGACTTTCACCTGGCAATCGTGAAGGCATCGCATAACTCCATATTTATACATGTGATGGAGTCGCTGAAGGGCATTTACGTTCATTATCTGGAAGAACTCAACCGCGTGTTGGGGATTACTCTGGAAAGCGTTGAAGCCCATATCAAAGTCTTTATGGCGCTGAAAAATCGTGATGCCGCGCTGGCAACTGAAACTTTGAATAGCGCCATGACTCACAACGTGCATGCTATTGAAGATGTACGAAACAACTAATTTATCCTAAAAGCCCGCTGGGCTTTTTAAAACAGAATACATGTAGGACATCTTACAAGATATTGAGAGGTAACATGAGCAATCTGAAGATTACAAACGTTCAAACCATACTGACTGCGCCTGGCGGAATTGATTTGGTTGTGGTCAAAATCGAAACCAGCGAGCCAGGTTTATATGGCTTGGGCTGCGCTACATTTACGCAGCGTATCCACGCGGTAGCTGCGGCGATCGATAATTATATGAAGCCATTTTTGTTAGGCAAAGATCCCGCACGTATTGAAGATATTTGGCAATCGGCAGCAGTAAGCGGCTACTGGCGTAACGGTCCGGTGATGAACAATGCACTGTCTGGTGTAGATATGGCGCTGTGGGATCTAAAAGGCAAAGTGGCCGGGTTGCCGGTGTATGAGTTGCTTGGCGGTAAATGTCGTGATGGCGTAGCGCTGTACCGGCACTGTGACGGCGCTGACGAACTGGAAGTGGAGGACAATATTCGTGCGCGCATGGAAGAGGGCTATCAGTACGTGCGTTGCCAAATGGGCATGTACGGTGGGGCTGGAACGGACGATTTGCGTTTGATTGCTGGTAAACTGGCGAAGGCGCGCAATATTCAGCCCAAAGTTTCGCCGCGCACACAAACTCATGGTGTTTATTTCGATCCTGATGCCTATGCGCGCGCAGTGCCGCGCTTGTTTGATCACCTACGTAATAAACTCGGCTTCGGCGTGGAGTTTATCCATGATGTGCATGAAAGGATCACGCCCATCGCCGCGATTCAGATGGCCAAATCGCTGGAACCCTATCAACTGTTTTTCCTTGAAGATCCGGTCGCGCCAGAGAACATTGATTGGCTGGATAAAATGCGCGCGCAGAGCAGCACGCCGATTGCAATGGGCGAACTCTTTACCCAGATCAACGAGTGGAAGACACTGATCCAGAATCATTTAATTGATTACATCCGTTGTCATGTCAGCACTATAGGCGGTATCACACCCGCGAAAAAGTTAGCCACCTTTGCAGAGCTGTATGGTGTAAGGACCGCCTGGCATGGACCAGGAGATATTTCACCCATTGGTGTGGCGGCGAATTTGCACATTGATGTGAGCATCACGAATCTTGGTATTCAGGAATATACACCGGTTAACGACGCATTAATGGAGGTGTTTCCAGGGTGTCCGGAGATTGATCGCGGCTATGCATATATTAGCGACCGTCCTGGGCTCGGGGTCGATATTGATTTGAAAGAAGCAGCAAAATACCCGGTAATGGGTGATATCCCTGAATGGACTAATGCTCGCTTACCAGATGGCACTGCAGCACGGCCTTGACGGCTATTTATCACTAACAGGTAGTGCGCAAGAGAATATGCAGCAGCGCGCACTAACTAAGTTTCGGCCTCACTCTTAGTACCACCATCAGTAAATAATGCAGTAACACGCCCGAGATTTGATTAATACAATCTGCTGTAAGCTAATTCCGCTTCGGTCACGAAACGGACGCGCGAGGCATGTCCACTATGAGCGAACTGCGGATGTCGGTGATTAGTCTCTTTAGCCAGATTACAGGTATGAGCCGCTAATATAAGCGGCTGCATCTTAAACTTATTCTGAGTAGCAGTGCTCCGCCGACGGGAAGCTGCCGTCTTTGACGGCGGCAATGTAACTTTTTAACGCGCCTTGAATGTCGTTCTGCCCTTTCATAAAGTTTTTGACGAATTTCGGGGCTCTGCCAGTGATGCTCAGGCCGAGCATGTCGTGCAGCACTAAAACCTGTCCATCTGTATCCGAACCAGCGCCAATGCCGATGACTGGTACGGACACCGTCCCGCTCAGCGCTCTACCCAGCGAGGCGGAGACGGCTTCAACCAGCACCATTGCCGCGCCGGCTTCTTCAAGTTTTTTCGCGGTGTCGACCAGTGCGGCCGCCTGATGGCTGTCACGTCCCTGCACTTTAAAACCGCCAAAGACGTTAACCGACTGAGGGGTAAGTCCAATTAGAGAGTTGGTTAGCTCGTTTATTGCGGATATTATAAAAGTCCGGAGAAGGCCGGACTTTATGAGATGCTGTTCAGAAGCAGATGATATTCAAATTTGAGCTGATCCACCGTCAACAAACAGTTCACTGCCGTTAACAAAGCTACTGTCATCAGAAGCAAGGAATAATGCGGCGGCAGCCACTTCTGAAGGTTCAGCCAGACGGCCCAGAGGAGTAGTGGCTTCTACAGCGCTTATCATTTCACTATTGAATTTGTCATCAGGCGAAAGACCATGCCAACCCGGTGTTGAAGTGGCGCCGGGCACCAGGATATTAACCCGGATTTTTCGAGGCGCGAGTTCAAGAATCCAGGATCGGGCAAAATTTCGCACTGCTGCTTTACTTGCGCTGTAGACGCTAAATTCAGGTACGCCGGTGGTTGCGCTGGTTGAACCCGTCAGAATGATGGATGCACCGTCTTTCAGCAAAGGTAGTGCTTTTTGTACGGTAAAAAGCGTGCCTTTGACATTCGTGTCGAAGATGCGATTGAAGTGTTCTTCGGTCACGGCCGACAAAGAGGCAAAATCACCGCCACCTGCGTTGGCAAACAGAACGTCAATGCGGCCAGCCCTACGCCGAACTTCTTCGAACAAAGTACCGAGATCATCCATATTCGAAATATCGCAGACGAGCCCGGTTGCGTCATGTCCTACCTCGACTACAGCTTCTTCTAACTCACGCACGCGTCTTCCCGTCATAAAGATTTGCGCACCTTCAGCCGCAAAACGTTTAGCGGAGGCGAGACCAATTCCGCTGTTAGCACCCGTGATAACAACGACTTTTCCTTCAAGCTTACCCATTTTTTTATCCAGATTAAGAAGCGGAAAAGCATGTTATCTTTATACTTTCGAATATAATAGTACCTACCAAAAGGTAGGTATGAGGATTATGATAATGGAATCAGTCTGTGGTCTTGATGTGGCCCTGCGTTATATTGGTGGTAAATGGAAACCTATACTGTTGTTTCATTTGCAATTTAGTCCACGACGTTTTGGTGAGCTGAAGCGCCTTACTGAAGGTATCAGTGAAAAAGTATTAATTCAGCAACTCAAGGACTTAACAGAAGATGGGATTGTATTGAGACACGATTACAGAGAAGTACCGCCAAAAGTTGAATACGCGATTACAGATTTTGGCAGAACACTTGCGCTTGCATTACAACCTCTCTGCGAATGGGGCAATGCGAACCGAGAAAATGCGAGCGCTGTTGAGCGACTGCATAAAGATGCTCGCTGAATTTATTTATAATTTTTACTAAAAAGCCAGACTACTGCTGCTGCATTGATAGAGGGAAAGTTGATGAAAAGAATTGCGATAGATATGGATGAGGTAATTGCTGACTTTAACAGCAAAATGATCCCAAGCTTTAATGCACGTTTTAATGCACACATAACTCTGGCTGATCTCGAGGGGTTAACCATCCAGCAGTTACGGCCCGATATAAAGGAACAGGTCCAGGAGATGATCGGCGAAGCCACATTTTTTGGTGATCTGGCTGTAATGCCTGATAGTCAGCGAGTAATTAAAATATTGGCCAAGAAGTACGAGATATTCATCACCACAGCGGCGATGGAGTTCCCCCTTTCGTTTGATGCGAAATTCCGCTGGCTAGAATATCATTTTCCATTTATTAATCCGATGAATATTGTTTTCTGTGGAAGCAAAAGCATCCTCAATGCGGATTATCTTATCGATGATAACGCGCGGCATTTTGAGAAATTTAATGGCGAAGCGATTTTATTTTCTGCTCCACATAATAAGCATGTCACAGGCTTCCACCGGGTGAAGAACTGGCTGGAAATTGAAAGTTTTTTTTACGCTAATAAGTGATTTTAAATATTTGCAAGGTCCGCTCTTGGCACAGAGCGGACTGACAATCAGGCTAATGTCCGTTGGGAGATTTTAGTTAAAGGGGGTAATAATCAGCACAGTTGTGTCATCAAAAGGGCAATATATCAGAGCGTCCAGGCTTCCTTTGTTAACTGGTACTCTCCGGGGTGATGAAGTCAAATATTTCTGATTAGGATATGAAATTATTGCTTTCACTACTTTTAGAGGGACCTAAAAATAGTTAACAGTCTCTTTTTTACGGTACCTCTTATGTTTATTATTCAGACAGTCAGGGAGGAATTTAAAAATTAGATATTTTATTATGGGGTTGTTGTCAGGAAACCTACAATTATTATCAGGTTGCGCTTTAAGTTACAGGTTAGTAGTATGTTCCCGCTTAAAAATTATTAAAATTCGTATTATTTTAGTTAAACTTTAAGGAAAAAAATGAAGTCGGGTTATTATTATGTTTGTAATAATTCATTTCTGGGGATGGTAGTCCATCAAAAAGGTTGCAAAAATCTCCGGGAAAATGAAAAAACATTTCTTGGGACGTTTTACGGTTATTCCCAGGCTATGGCCATAGCCAGGCAGCGTTACCCTGAAGTTGACCAGTGCCAGGAGTGTCTGGAATTGAAGGATAACACCCGTAAATCACCAGCAGAGGAGAACTCGGAGAAATTTTTGAGTTCCAGTAAGAGGCCTAAAGCCAGTGTAAATAGACCCGTTTTAGTTCCAGACATTTTTTGAGATCCCAGCCAAATAATGGTGTAGTCGGTGTTCCTCCGGCGTCATATTGTTCATTGATTCATGCGGGCGTTCACAGTTATATTCTGATAACCCTCTTTCCGTGATTTCCCGCACTTCATTCAGTGTTCTGAACAGATAAAAATCGAGTATTTCTGTACGGCATGTCCGGTTAAAGCGCTCAATGAAAGCGTTCTGCGTCGGCTTACCCGGCTGGATAAACTCCAGTTTTACTGCATGTTTCTCTGCCCATTCAGCCAGTGCCAGGGAGATAAATTCCGGGCCGTTATCCATACGAAGCATGGCCGGATAGCCACGGTTTGCCGCGATCCTGTCGAGTACACGGACCACTCGCTGAGCTGGCAGATTCAGATCGATTTCAATCGACAACGCCTCACGGTTAAAGTCATCAACGACATTAAACGTGCGAAAACGACGGCCACAGACCAGGGCATCATGCATAAAATCGACAGACCAGCTCTGGTTCAGCGCTTCCGGCGTGGCCAGTGGCGAGGGATTACGCACCGGCAACCGTTGTTTGCCCTTACGACGAAAATTCAGCTTCAGCAGACAGTCAATACGGTGGATCCTTTTGTGATTCCACGGGTGTTCCTGCCGCCTCAGAACCTGAAAAAGTTTCGGAAAACCGTATCGCGGGTATCGCCCGGCCACTACCTGCAACGCGACAATAACGGGTTCGTCACGTGTGGTATCCGGGCGGTAATAGTAAACCGTTCTGCTCAGGTTCAGACTCCGGCAGGCCTGACGGATACTGAGTCCGAACGTCGTTATCAGATGAGTGACCAGCTCACGCTTACAGGCTGTTTTTAAAGCTTTTTTTCGATAACATCTTTCAGCGCCCGGTTCTCAGGGCTCAGGTCGGCAAACATCTGTCTGAGACGTCGGTTCTCGTCCTCAAGATCCTTGATCTTTTTAATATCAGAAGCCTCCATGCCACCGTATCTGGACTTCCAGCTGTAGTAGGTGGCTTCAGAAATACCGGCCTCCCTGCAGACATCTTTAACAGTTCGTCCGGCTTCAACCGACTTAATCACAGCGATGATCTGATGCTCAGTAAAACGGGCTTTACGCATAGCGATCTCCTTCGTTGGCAGATTGATTATGCCGGATGATCTCTGAATGTGAATGGCACGATTATGCGGGGGACTTACAGAAGCTCAATGCTAGACAGGTCGAGACCGTAAAGCCCAAAGAAAAAACGTAAAAAATCACCTATGGTGGCGGCTTGCTACCTTGTGTTTATGGATTCAACATGCATATCAAAACTGGTAACCTTCAACCTTCAAAGGCTATGTGCCAGATAAATTTGTGATTAATAGAATTAATGGGTAGGTATTACCGCCTACCCATTAATTTTTATATTTTGTTGATTTTTTCTAAAAGGTTTACAATAGATTTCCCAATGGCAAAAGCAAGATTTACAGGTACGGCGTTACCTATTTGCTTATATTTTGCAGACATAGAACCTTCAAATATCCAATTGTCAGGAAAAGTTTGAATTCTCGAATATTCTCGCACAGTTAATGGTCTTGTCTCTTCAGGATGGCACCGCTCAGTTTGCTTTTGTGCAGGTGCACAGGTTAGAGTAAGGCTTGGCTCGTCCCAAGATAAACGACGCGCCATCCCTGTTTTCCCTCCACCTAAATAATAGCTTTTGAGCATATATTCTTTCTGAATATCCTCAGGAAGGTCTCTCCAGTATCCACCGGGAGGAACCATACTTAATATCTCAGATTTTCTTTTAGGATACTTTTGCCCCTCTGATTCAGGAACATCGGTGTCATATAACTCACCCTTTTTTAATGCATCTTTAAGAGTGAGAACTTTATTATAAGAAGATGGCCACTCGAAATCGATGCCATCAGTTAAATCATTTCTGACTGCAACTAGAATTAGACGTTCACGTTTTTGTGGTACTTTATAAAACATCGCCTTCAGAACGCGGGGTTCAAATAATTTATAACCTAGTTCAGAAATAATGTTTTTTATTGTTTCTAAAGTCCGACCATCATCGTGATTAAGTAAACCACGGACATTCTCTGCCAAAAGAATCTTGGGGTTGATTTCTTTTACGGCTCTTGCAAATTCAAAGAAAAGAGTGCCACGAGTATCTTCAAAGCCAAGTTTTTTACCTGCATAAGAAAATGCTTGGCATGGGAAACCACCAGCCAATACATCAACCTTGTTTTTATAAGGGGTAAAGTCTACTTTGCTAACATCCCCTTCAACGACGTTCCATTCTGGTCGATTTTTCCTTAAGGTTTTACAGGCATGTGAATCAATCTCGTTAAGTAAGACAGATTTTAAACCTGCCTTTTCCAGACCTAAAGCCATACCGCCTGCGCCAGCAAATAATTCCAACACTGTGTAGACATTGTTGCAATTTTTGATCTCATCTGACCACTTGCTTTTAAATAAAAACTGAGCTTGTTCGAAATTTTTTAATTGCTCTTTTTTGTAGAAACGATAATTGTTTTCATCATTTCTCTGAGAAGCAAGCTTGCCTGCTGTATCCCACCTTCTAAGAGTTTCCTTTGAAACTCCTAAAATATCTGCTACTTCTGAAAGTGAAAATTGTTCTTTTATCATTTTTAGTAACCACGCTAACATTAGTCATGGTTACTACTGTATGTCTTTACAAGTGTATTGTCAAACGTTGATCATGGTTACTTATCGTACGCAAGATGAAAATATTCAATGAAACTTTCTTTGTCTGGGATTGAAAAACCCTTCTGCTCGAGTCTTTCATTAAGCACATATTCAATTGCACGAGGTAGCGCCGCGTGCAACTCTTTCAGTGCATTTGGTCTGCCAGTCACAAGCTGGTAGAAGCTTGCTCCATCAATGATGCGGATATTGGGATTTGATGGGCACTGTGTACCACTGCCTTTATTTGATGGGGTGAAAGGAAGATCGGTGCGCAAAGGTCTGCGAGGTATTATGTTTACAAAGTAAGCACAATAATCTTTGAATTTACTGTGCTTAGGAGATACTAGTTCGTCTAGACCTTTGTATTTATCAGCTAAATCGCCACCAGTTACAGTTGAGTATTTATTTTTCACTTCAGCAATAATTTTCCTCTCTTCATTCAGGAGATCGACTATCCCACCAATCCCCATATCCTGCCACCCTTCTACATGACCTAGTATTTTCTGGTGAAAGGTTCCAACATGGTTCTGAATGGTTTTCTGACGCTGTCTTGCTAGCTCAGAATTACGCCACTCTACATGTGAGATAAAACCCGGCGCCTCAAAGAGTGCACCAAAAGGGTCTATCACATTGCTATTAAAGGTTTTTTCAGCAGCATCTATTTTGTTTTTAGCTTTTCTTAAAAGGGTTTCAACCTCGTCGAGAAAATTTTCATCGCTGATGAATTCAAGTAATGCCATGCCTCTCTCCAATTTTTTTCTAATTTATGATCATTTGAAAATGGTTAGTCCGAGTCGTTTCTGCATTCTCCATTAACCATGCACTTGCTCCAAAAAACGGATTTGAAGCAAGTGCAGCCATAATAGCGGCTGGAGCCATAGAAGAGAAAGGCTCATATTGGTAAAATTTGATGCCCCTCCTGGAAACAGACAGTTGAACCATGTCCTCTTACTCTCAATGCGATAAACAGTTACAGGCAATGTCTTGTCACTATAGCTATCATATTTAGAAATCGATAAGTTCAACGGTAAACGTTTGCAGTCGTACTCTAGATAGTGGCGAAGCGTGTTGGCGGGTTAGCGCACAGGTTAGATGGAAACTACATAAATGCCTAAAATACACCCTATAGGCTGTATTTTGCAAATACAGCCTATAAGTTGTAATGTTTAAATACAGCTTACAGTATGTATATGACTCCAGGATGGTTGGCGATTTATGAACCCTTTATATCCGTTGAAAACCTTGAACCAGTTGCGCCCATTGCTGATTGGCTTTCGTAAAGCTAATCAATTGACCCAAAGGGATGTTTCTGAAAGGTTAGGCGTAACACAGCAAACCTATGCCCGGCTGGAAGCAAACCCCGCCAGCGCCAGTATTGAGCGGCTGTTCAAAGTATTTAATGTGCTGGGGATCGAAATAATGCTTTCGTCCAGGCCTTCATCATCAAATATAGAGCCAACAGAAGAGCCGGTTAAGCTTATGGACTCGCCTGCCAGGTGGGAAAAGTGGTGATGATATGCTTCGCATGCAACAGCGTTTAGCTATCTGGATGAACGGAATTCAGGTCGGATTTTGGGAGAAGGTTAACGCCATTCTATGATGTTTTATCGGCGTGGCCTGTCATTGGGCAACGTAAAAGTCAAATCCCCTGGAAGAAATGTAAACTGGCAATGGCTGTTCGCGGCAGCAGTAATTATTATCACCTCTATAGAGTTCAGCGTCGGCACTGGATAAATCATGGTAAATTAACCGGATTGAGCCAACAACAAGTCGAATCAATGATGGAGAACATTATCTCCGGGACACCAAGAGTGATTGAACGTGTATCAGCGTTGCTGCCAGATTATTTCCCTTCAGAACTGGCTGAAAGCGTTTTTTCGGGCATGCAAAAACAGTGTGAAAATTTAACTTAAAAAGAATAAATTTACATATTGTCAATGCGTTAAAATATTACAGCTCTCATGTTAATAGAGTTTTCATTAAGGCGTTTTGCTTGAAATTATCTTTAAATATCCCTTACAACTGCATGATTTATCACTTAGATGTATTATCAGTTAAAGATATTGCGGAATATAAAGCCCACACTCACCCCCGCCGCCACTCATCTAAACTAACTGAATACAGCAAGCTGGGCGGCGCATTCTCTACATCATAAATTTCTTCAACATACTTCAATCCAGCTTTCAACAGCACTTTCTGCGAAGCCAAATGATCGCCTCTCACCACCGCCGAAATCATATCCAGTTGTAGCTGCTCAAAACCATAATCAACAGCGTACCGGGAAAACTCGGTTGCTAATCCTTTGCCCCATGCTTCGGTAGCAAAACGGTATCCAAGGTTGTTAACGGTGATAGCGGCATAAGTGCTGACGCTCAGTCCACCAAAACCCATTATCTTATCTGGCGTTTCATTCAGTGAAATTGCCCATAACCCGAAGGCCTTTTCTTCCCAGTGAGTCAGCCAGCGATTCAGAACAGCTTTCGCATGGCTGATATCCGGGTAAGGGCCAGCAGGGTTGAAAGTATTCGTTGCAGGATCGCCGTAAATTCTGAATAAATCTTCGACATCCGACGCGGTTACTGGCCGCATCGTCAGACGTTCCGAGTGTGCAGGCATTTAATTCTCCGGATTATTGGCTGAAAATGGATAACCCATTAATAAGCCCCATAGTAATCTAACTTATAACGTTGCCCGTCAATTTGCAGATCGCGCCCCGGTTTTTCGATCGTGCCAAGTTCTCCCTGCTGAATGGCGCGGTCAAATGCTTCGGAATATTTGTCCGGACACGAAATTCTGTCCCGACACGAAAATCCTGCAATGTTACGCCATTGCTCATTTTCTTCGCTAAAGGCGGTGATTTCACGCTGGTCGCGATCGTATACCAGTACTTCAGGCTTACCGTCATTATTGAGATCCATGGTCCACGCGATACAGGGTGATGAAGCAACAAGGCAGGTGCGCACCCCGTAACTGTTCTCGCTCAGGCTCTGCCACCAGCTTTCCGGTAACAACGGGCTCCCTTTACGTAATGTAATCGTTTGTCGCAGCTTTAGCGCTTTTAATGCCGGGGATTCATCTCGGGTCTGGCTGGTCAGTAATGATGCGAGGGTGCCACGCTGCTCTGCTGGGTCCGCCAGCCACTGCGGATGAGCTTGCAAGGTTAGCAACGCCTGATGACCACGGCGACCAGCAATGCTGAACATGTAGAGATCGCCGGGGTTCGCCTGCTGCAAGCCTTGCTCAAGTCGTGATAACTGATTATTTATCGTAATACGGTAAGGGTCGAGAGCCGGGCTGTGTAGCAGTAGCCACAGTATCGCCATCAGACCCAGAACACAGGTACTCAGCATATCAAGTTTTGGTGAGTCATCACGCCATGCTCGTCGTTGTAGCCAGGCAGTGCCAACTGTCCAGACCAGGGTGACAGCAATGACTGCGGCAGCATTGATGCGATCCATTGTCCAGCCATACTGTGCTACGCGCAGCCATAGCGCCCAGGCTGCCAGTATTGCGAACAGGGGCATCAGCCATTGCGCGACGACCACCAATTTGCGTAGCCAGCCAGGATAGCGCAGTGCGGTTGCTGTGGGTGAGCAGACTATCGCGGTCATCACCATCATCGCCAGCGCCATGGTCGTAAGCAGCAGTACGGTGGAGACATTTTTGGGAATAATTATCAGCCCGGTAAAAGGCAATACGGCGAGGAATATCAGCGAGACAGCGGCGTGGAGCGGCAGCGCCACTGCGGCCATTAACGAGATAACCCGTTTGAAAATATTGCCGGCGGCAGGAAGGCTGCGGCATAACGCTATGCTTGCTGCAATGACAACGCCGGTGGCCACGGGCGGAAAAATATCGTTATAAAAAAACCATCGATCAAATAGCCTGAGCTCAATCAGGCCGAACAGATTGCTCCACAGCAGCATAACCAACCAGAATAAACCCGTGAGCAGTGTGGCGACGATTACGGTAAAACTGTTAGCCCAAAGCGAAGCAATTACAGCGGTCGCCATGTTGTCACCCGATTTCCAGTTACGCGCCTGCATAAAGGGTAATATCAGAAATAACCAGAAGACAATAACCGGCATGATGTCGACAATAAAGAAGCGCGAACTGTCGTCGCGAAAGTTCCAGTCCAGCCAGAGGGTAATTAATGCCAAAAACGGCAGAACTGACAGAGCGAGCAGCCAGGGCAAGGGAGATCGAAAGCGGGTCACAGTGAATACCAGCACGCCGGTAAAGCCGCTCAGCAGGACCAGCAGCAGCGCTGAAGTTTGGAAATACATCAGCGTGGCCCAGCTTGAGCCAGCTAAAAATCCGGTAATAATGATACCTGAGCGGCAGGTCGGAGTGAGTGGAGAGGTTGCAAGCATTAAACAGTCCTTGTTATGCCAAGCGCAGCGTGTGAAAACGTTAATCCTGATAGCCGTTATCTTCGGTATCAGAGTACGGAAATCATATTCTTGTTTGTGTCTGCGGCCAATATGCTGACAATATAAAGAATGAGAAATGTGATCCCACATCAGATAAATAACATCAGTATTTATCTTGTGTAAATAAAATTGTCAGGGATAGCTTTTAAGAAGTACATTGCTTCACAGCAATAATGTCGTATAGCAATGAGAAGGAGCCTCTGATGCTATCAAAACCGAATCTGACCTGCACACCGTTACGTTTTCCATTTACGTTTTACCGGAAAAAATGAAGGGAAAAGTTTTTGACGGTTCAATAACGATAATATTCAGACGTTAAATTGTCAGACATAGATAAAAAATAAATACTACTGAACATCAGGATTTTTGTCAGTTCTCACCGATTAATATCCTGCAAGCACTATTCGCCTTAGCTAAAAATCCTCTGGATGCTTGCCTCATGTTGACGCACCTGTGCAATCACTGTTTCAGCATCTCCTGAACCCTTTTCTGTTGCGTTGTGCAAGATGATCACTTCCATGCCTGGAGGTGCTGGCTGGGTAAAATTGCAGAAAGCGAGGTAAAGAACACTGACAATGTTGAAAAAAGCAAGTAGGATTTAATCCTACCCGGCGGAAACTAAGGTGTTACCGATGAGAACAACACAGCAGATGAGTATTACGCTGCCGAATGAAATGGCAGCGCAGGTGAAAGCACGTGTGGCCAGTGGCGAATATGCATCAGAGAGTGAAGTTATCCGGGAGGGGCTCCGGGCGTTGATGGCTCGTGATAATGCGGTGGAACAATGGTTGCGGGAGAAGGTAGTTCCTGCGTGGGAAGCGCTGCAAAACGGTGAAACAGAAAGCCTCAGTGGTAACGATATCAGGGACAGGCTGAAAGCCGAACACAGGAAGGTTACCGGAGAGGGATAATGGACTACAAGGTCGTATTCGCATCGGAAGCGGAAGAACAACTGGCAGAATTGTATCGTTATATCGCAAAAGCGGCGACACCGGAAACGGCTCTGGGCTATACGGAAAGTGTTATCGGTTACTGTGAGTCTCTGGAGCGTTTTCCGCACCGGGGAAATCGTCGTGATGATATCCTGACAGGATTGAGGGTAACGAATTATCGCAAAAGAACAATCATCGCCTTTATGGTACGTGATAAGACGGTAAGCATTTTGGGGATATGGCATGGCGGTCAGGACTATGAAGACGATCTGCTGGCCGATGAAACAGACTGATAATAATCGGCTACAGTATAGGTAGTCAGTTTCATCTGCCATTTGTAAGCATATAGTGTTCCATCCTCAGATAAAGCGCATTTGGACTAAATGATTGTCAGATTAAAATGTGTTAAATTCTGCAATCAGTTACGGTTGTTATATGCTGGTGCTTATTGCTAACATTATGCTCCCCCCTGAAAAATGCATTCAATAAATATTGAATGAAAATAAACTTGTCATAAATACTCTAAAAGAGATAAATTACTGTGCAAGGCATGAAGCCACATTATCTTGAGAAGGAGCCTCTTATGTCATCCGGTCTGAATCTGACCTGCACACCGTTAAGTTTTCCATTTACGGTTTACCGGACAAAAAACAAAATGAATGATTATCATGCTGATGATATGAGGCATGGTGATTTAAGTGAGTTTCAGTTAAAGGAACACTTTGGATTACATCAGATAGTTGAAGGTGTTAATCCTTATACTAACGAAATTTCGCGCTATCCTGTTGGTAACTACAGCTTTGCCAGACCGGCTATTATTACTGAAACCCGAAGTCGTGAAGAAATAGCGCAAATGCTATTTGATCAGTTCAGACAATACTCTGCACCCGTTTCCTTTATGGGATATCGAAAATTATTTATCAGTTTGATAAACCATCTGCAAACCGGGGATGGTGAGCCATTTTATGATGATTTATTGAACACAGCTTATCATAAGCAAATTGTAAGTGATACGACTGAAAATAGTTCACTTCTGACAATAAAAAATGTTATAGAAAGTAATATCGACTGGGGTGTGTCTGTCTATCCTGATCAATACAAGGATGAGTTTAATCAAAAGTTAAGCGGAGTTATTTTACCAAAATTCAATCTCTGGATAGATCGTGTTAACGGTTTGGGGATTTCCGTTCATGATATTTATGCAACACATATCACAATTCAATCGCTGACTGTGGATCAGGATGGTTATACTGCAATAGTTCATTATCAGGGACAGGATCATTTTGGGCTGGATGACAAAGATATAATGAGCCAGTTATATCATAACCTGCCAATTTTTCGGATTTGGTTTATACTGCAGCGCTGGGAAAAATTCGGTTACAAGCCATTTGTTACTAATATGGAGGCGACTATCGAGTTCAAAGGGAGACGAAAATGAAGAGTAATTATTTAAAGATAGCATTAATATTACTTCTCCTGCCTTTGATTTATTTTATTTGGCTTCTTGCACAACCAGTACAAATAATTGCAGTGCATACAAACAGCCACTGGACAGAAGTTTTGGTGAAAAACTTCCCTTTAACCAGTAGAGGGAAAGTCGACTGGTGGGAAAGTAACAAAACACGGTTAAAGGAAAAATATGGGATGCCTGAAACAGATAATGATGGTAGATATTCAATAACATTCTGGGATTTTGGTAATGGATATGAGATTGAACAGCCGGATAAAAGTACTTTTTTCCCCAGCAAAGACACCGATCATCTGTTCTGCTTTGAGGATATGAAGGTTAAAGCGAGATGCATAAGGAAAGAAAATATTCTGATGAATATAAATACCACCAGTGAAAATCTTATAAGGTTTGACGCAAATGGAGATGTGTATTATCAGGATAAAAACGGGAAAATATCTGAAGGAGAAAGATTCTCTTATACGGTTAAATAAAATGCTCTATAAGGAATTATAGGGGTGGCCTGTTAAAGCTATCGCGGTTCATTCAGATGAAAACAGACGCTGTAAAGTAATGAATAACTCTCCTTTAACGGATCATGGAAATATTGACAGGTAGTTAATTAACAAAAGGTTTTTGAAAACAGATATGCTGGCTCCGAAATTATCAATGATGGTGGTTATTCTGTTGTTATTTGGGGGTAAGTGCAATTCCAAATAACCCAATCAGCTTTTCTTTAGGTGATACATACTATTATCAGAACCAGAATGGTGAAATTAATAAAGGAAGATGAATCAAAAATTATCGAGTGTCTGACGACTAATCTATAAGCGGATCAAATGAAAACTCTCACGTTAAATATTCTTGCTGCATTAATTATCACTGCAACTATCTACCTGATCTGGAAATTTTCCCGACCGACCGAAATAGTCGCTGTCCACTTGAGTCAATACGCAAGCTATATAGTAGTTAAGAACTTTCCATTTACTGACAGTGGAATGATAACATGGTGGCAGGAGAACAGAGTCTTGTTAAAAGAGAAGTATGGTGTGCCAGAACTTGGTTCTGAGGGAAGTGAATCGATTTCTGTCTGGAACTTCGGGATGGATATCAAATTGAAAATCCGGATAAAGATTCATTTTTCCCCAGTAAAGATACTTCTTATTTATTATGTTTTGCTGATATGAAGGTCAAAGAAAATTGTATTGTCAAAGATTCCTTGATGAGCATAGGTAAAACACGTGATGGTGTAATACTCTTTCGATTTGGGAATAAAGTATATAGCGAAAAGGATAATGGGGAGGTGGTTCGCCGTAAAATCTCTGGCTCTTAAGCACTGTTAATCGGGACAGGGTAGCTTCTCTCGCTCAGGCTCAGCCGTCTGGTGTTTACTGCTGAACATCCATATATGGTGTAACACATTTTTGCGGCTTACGAAAATGAACGTAGTCACCCGCATACGCGGCTTATCACATAGCTTTTCAACCTGCGAAAAATCCTAACCACACCCTCTAATCTGCCACTTTCCTATCAATCTGCAAAAAACAATCGCCCAAACCATAAGTCAAATTTTTCCGACAATATATGATGCGCACTCAAATAGTTTTCTTTACGACCAGCAAGCACTTTACCGGCTGACTTTGCAGTCTGGCGTTGTTACGCCTTATATATATGGATGTTGAACTTATATTTCTTTTCGCTTCCGCTGTGTCGGGGTTTCTATTTTGCTAAACCAGAGTTTGAGTGGCGCGAAATATTTCTGATTTTTGTGCCGTTTGACGCTTTATCCACTGATGTTCAATCAATTCCGGCATAGGAAATAGTAATGAAACAACTCATCCTTTCAGCAGCAGTTGCTACTGTGGTTCTCGGCATGTCTGCGGCAAATGCAGCAGATAATAATGTAGGCGGCGGCCAGGTTAACTTTTTCGGTAAGGTGACTGACGTTTCCTGTACCGTTTCTGTCAATGGCCAGGGCAGCGATGCTAACGTTTATCTGGCTCCGGTTACCCTGACCGAAGTGAAAAACGCCAGCGCCAACACCTTCCTGAAGCCTAAATCCTTCACTATCGATGTCTCTAACTGCCAGGCGGCAGACGGCACCGCACAGGATGACACCAGCAAACTGGGGGTCAACTGGACCGGCGGTAACCTGTTAGCCGGTGCGAATGCCCAGCAGCAGGGATATCTGTCCAATACCGAGAGCACCGGTGCACAGAACATTCAGCTGGTACTGGCGACCGGCACTGATGCCAGCCTGACCAATAAAATCATCCCAGGTGCCAGCGGACAGCCAAAAGCCACCACCAGTGCGGTGAATAACGGTACGCGTTTCACCTACTACGTCGGTTATGCCACCAGCACCCCGGATACGGTTTCCACCGGCGTGGTAAACAGCTACGCGACTTACGAAATCACTTATCAGTAATTGCTCTGTTAACCACAAGCGGCAGGATTCTGCCGCTTATTTTTTGAGGTAATGATGAAGTACATTGTGCTTTTTTTCTGTTTCATTTTCAGTGTTGCCGCTCAGGCCAATAATATTATTACTAATGGCACCCGCTTTATTTATCCCGGAAATGAAAGAGAAATAACGGTACAGCTGTCGAATACAGCGGATCGCCCGGCGGTCGCGCAGGCCTGGCTGGATACCGGGGATGCTAACGCCACGCCGGATACTATCACCACGCCATTTATTATTACCCCGCCGGTATCGCGTGTTGATGCCAAAAGCGGCCAGACGTTGCGGATTAAACTGGCGAACGATCATGGGCTGGCAAAAGATCGCGAGTCACTCTGGTGGCTGAATATTCTGGAAATCCCGCCGGTTACGGCCAGTGAAAAAGCCGAAAGCCAGAATATGCTGCAACTGGCGATTCGCTCGCGTTTTAAATTTATTTACCGGCCTGCCGGGCTGGGAAATCGTGAAGCCGCCGCCGATAAATTAGTGCTGAGTGCGGCGGATAAGCGCCTGACTATCCGTAATCCCAGCCCATTTTATCTGACCCTGACGCGTATTTCGCACGATGGCGGCGCGGCGCTGAATGCGCATACCGTAATGCTGGCACCGCAGTCCAGCAGCACCCTGACGCTTTCTGGATCGGTCCGGCGCGGAGAGACGCTGACGGTGAATAATATTAACGATTACGGTGCCGATATCGCGACACAAGTGGTTGTGAAGTAGGGAACCGATGATGAAGCAGCGGGTGTTGAGCGGCGTGAGTCGGAGAAAAAGGACAGCAACGATATTGCTGTCGCTGTGCTGTTTTCCGGCTTTTTCCAGCGCCGAGGAGAGCCAGAACCCGGTTTATCAGTTCAATGATGGCTTTATTATGGGCAGCAAGGATAAGGTCGATCTGTCGCGATTTTCCACCAATGCCATTACCGAAGGTCGCTATTCGGTGGATGTGTATACCAATAATGAGTGGAAAGGGCGTCAGGAACTGAATATCACCCGCGCGGAAGATGGAAAATTAGGGGTGTGTTACACCCGTGCGATGCTGGTGCGCTTTGGTATTGCGGTGGAAAAACTGAATCCAGAACTGAGTCAGCGTGAAGGTTATTGCGGACGCTTGCAGCAGTGGCGTGATGACCCGAATGTCACTGACCATTTTATTCAGTCTTCACTGCGGCTGGATATTTCGGTTCCGCAGCTTTACGAGGATCAGCTGTATAAAAGCTATGTCAGCCCGGAATACTGGAATAAAGGCATCACCGCACTGAATCTTGGCTGGATGGCGAACGTCTATAACAGCCATCTCTCATCCGTTGATAGCCGCGACGACAGTAGCGCCTGGCTGGGGATTAACGCCGGGCTGTCATGGGATGGCTGGTTACTGAAACATATCGGCAATCTGGACTGGCAGCAGCAAAAAGGATCCGCCAGCTGGAACAGCAATCAGACCTATTTACAGCGACCGATCCCGCAGATCAATTCGATCGTCAGCAGCGGGCAGATCTTTACCAGCGGTGAGTTTTTCGATACCACCGGTTTGCGCGGCATTAACCTCGCCACCGACGATAATATGTTTCCCGATGGTATGCGCGCCTACGCGCCGGAAATTCGTGGCGTGGCGCAAAGTAATGCGCTGGTGACGGTGCGCCAGTCGAACAATATTATCTACCAGACGACAGTATCGCCCGGGCCTTTTATCCTTACGGATGTTTACCCTTCGGGTTATGGCAGCGATCTGGAAGTGTCGGTGAAAGAGGCCGATGGCAGTGTGCAGGTGTTCAGCGTGCCCTATGCGTCGGTCGCGCAGCTGCTGCGTCCGGGTATGACGCGTTATGCCTTATCTGCCGGTAAGGTGGATAACGAGAATCTGCGCAATAAACCGATGCTGTATCAGGGCAGTTATCAGTATGGCGTCAACAACCTGTTTACCGGCTATGTCGGCGTAACGGGCTTTGATCAGTATCAGGCTTTTCTGCTGGGAACCGGGCTGAATACCGGTATTGGTGCGTTATCACTGGATGTGATTCAGTCACGTCTGAAGATGGATCAGGGTGAAAAGAGTGGTCAAAGTTATCGCGCCACCTTCAACCGCATGTTTGCCGAGACGCAAACCAGCATCGTGCTGGCGGCTTATCGCTACTCGACGAAAGACTATTACAACCTGAACGATGCGCTGTATGTCGTTGATCAGCAGAAGAATGCCGGGCGAAACTACAGCCTGTGGCGTGAGAAAAACGGCTTCAGCTTTACGGTAAATCAGAATCTGCCAGAGGGATGGGGCGGGTTTTATCTTAACGGGCAGATTTCTGACTACTGGAACCGCTCCGGTAGCGAAAAGCAGTATCAGCTGAGCTACAACAATATGTTGGGTCGCCTCTCCTGGTCGCTGGGCGGGCAACGTATCTATACCCCGGACAGCTCCGGGCATCGCCGTGACGACCGCATTTCACTTAACTTTAGCTACCCGCTGTACTTTGGCGAAAGCCGTACCGCCAGTCTGACCTCCAGTACGGCCTTCAATAATTCGCGCTTCAGCAGCACTCAACTGGGGGTAAGCGGGTCGCTCGATGATGAAAACAACCTTGGTTACGGCGTGAGCACTTCAACTTATCGCGGCGGTCAGCATGATGTCGCGCTGAATGGCAGTTATCGCACGCCTTACAGCGCGTTATCGGCCAGCTACAGCCAGGGCGAGGGATACCGTCAGAGTGGCCTGGGGGCCAGCGGTACGCTGATTGCGCACCGGGGCGGCGTGACCTTCTCGCCGGAAACCGGCAGCACGCTGGCGCTGGTGGAAGCGAAAAATGCTGAGGGCGCGCGTTTACCTGGCTCGCCGGGCAGCAGAGTGGACAGCAATGGCTACGCCATCCTGCCCTATCTGCGCCCGTACCGGATTAACGCGGTGGAAATCGATCCCAAAGGCATGGCGCAGGATGTGACATTTGATAAAACCGTCAGCCAGGTGGTGCCTTATGAAGGCAGCGTGGTAAAGGTGGCGTTCGGTACTACGGTTGAGCGCAGCATGATGATTGTTGCCCGCCAGCGCAATCATGCGCCGTTACCGTTTGGTGCCAGCATTGTCGATCCGGCCGGTAAGGAGATTGGTGTGGTCGGGCAGGGCAGTATGCTGTTTATCAATGATGAAAAGGTAAAGCAGTTTGCGGTCAGATGGAGTGGTGGCCAGTGCGACATCAATCTGGAACAGAATAACGCTAAGGAAGTGCTATGTCGCTGAAGACAATGTTGCGCTGTGCCGCCGGGCTGCTGGCCCTGATCGCGGTATCCTCTTATGCTGACTGCACGCGCCTGGCGCAGCGCACCGTCACGCTGGATATGGTGGTCGGCAGAGTTGTCGTCAACCCGGATCTGCCGGTCGGGTCGGTGATTGCTACCCGCAACTGGACCATGTCGGCCGGTGATGGCGCCAGCTACCGCTGCCGGGGCACCTCGAATTTCGTCGCAAAAGTGGTAGCGCCTGGGGCGATGGATTTGGGCAACAAAATCTACTCCACCAACGTGCCTGGCATTGGCCTGCGCTTTAGCCGCGGCGGCGCGACGGTCAATATTGTCTATCCTGGTAACTATATTTCCAGCACTTCGCGCACTACCGATTACTCACTGGAAGGTTCGCGCTTTACGCTTGAAGTGATTAAAACCGCCCAGCTGACCGGCAGTGGCACCATTGCCAGCGGCAAATACACCTCGTATGACTATCAATACGGTAATAATCCGATCCTGGAAACCTGGCTTAGCGCCAATGCGATTACCGTGGTTTCCCCTTCCTGCACGGTGCTGGCGGGCAATAATATGAATGTGGATCTCGGAATGATTAAGCGCAGCGATCTTAAAGGCCGGGGCAGCTACGCCGGGGGACGTCAGTTTAATCTGCAACTGCAATGCAGTGGCGGTATCAGCGCCACCGGGTATGCGAATATTAATACCACCTTCTCCGGTACGCTGGCGAGCGGGACCACCGCCAGTCAGGGCGTACTGATTAACGAGAAAACCGGTTCCGGCGCGGCGCAGGGAGTGGGAGTACAGGTGCTGAAGGATGGCTCACCGCTGGAGATGAATAAAAAGTACAGCATTGGCCAGTTACGTAACAATCAGACGCAATATATTACCCTGCCGTATACCGCCCGTTTCTACCAGTATCTGCAAAATATCAGCAGTGGCGAGGTGGAGTCACATATGGTGTTTAATCTGACTTACGATTAAAGCCGGCGTCGGCAGACAATAAGGTTTCACACCACGCCGGGTATTCCCGGCGTGGTCAATCCACCGTAGCGGGTTCGGCAGTCAGCGTGGCGATATTGACCTCTTTCCAGTAGTGTCCCTGTAAAGCAAACCACGGCATGCCGGCAAGCCAGCGCTGATGCTGTTCATTTTCAATACCTTCAACCACCACTTTGTAGTTGTTACAGTGCAAAAAACTGAGCAATGAATGCATTAGTTGTTTACCCTGACTTTCTCCCATTAAATACCAAAAAATGTCTTTATCGATTTTTATATAGTCAAAGTGATGACGTCGAATGGATGCCAGCCCGGCATAGCCGGAGCCAAAGTCATCAAGCCATAATGGCAGTGCGTGCGCGGTTGCGCTTTGCAAAGGAGAGTTGTCGGTAAGGCTACAGGAATGTTCGTTAACTTCGAAGTGAATGCATCCTGTCGCTTTTACCCGCCGGATAATGGCAGAGTCTTTCAGCAGCGTAAGCGTATGGCTATCCAGATTAATCGTGACATAAATCTGACGTTCGTTGAACCAGTCTTTATGCGCTTCAACTAAATCGAGTTGTTCATGTATTATCGCTTCGCGAACAGCAATGCTGGCAAAGCTAAAAAAGTGTTCCGGAGAGAGGGGGGTTAAACTGGCGTGCAGACGGGTTAAACATTCTACAGCCACCAATTTTCCGGCAGCAGAAAACATTTTCTGAAAAACATAGCTGACAGAGATATCATCCCGGGATAAATTTTCAATAAAAGCTTTTTCTGATTCCATTTTCTTCTCAGTAGCATTGGCAGTTTTTATCTGAGCTTTTCAGAGTGTGCGGCTGCCTGATCCCTGTCATACTTCGCCATCAATGATTAAATCCATCTTATTATAAGATAACTTTTTAGTTTAATCTTCTGTTTATAGTACTTAAGGTGATTTTTTTATCTGTGGCTGACCACAAAGTTCTTCGGTTTTTTTACTGCTGGCGACAGAATGCAGTCAGTTATTAGTCGCCGCCAGTCTTTAAGACATTGAGTGGTATTTGTACCATTTGTTCTGCTTTTTCTGATGGAGTATCAGATTCATCAATATATCATCCAGCTCTCTTTCTATATGCCCAATATTTCTGAAATTGCAGGCGAGGTGAAGATAGCTTTTTTTCTGGTTATTGATGTCTATTTCACTGATCTCTTTGATATTGATGATAAAAATATCTGTTGAGATTTTTCCATAGCTTTCAAAGTCGAGAACGGTATTTTTAAGGATAGAGCCAATTAGAGCGGGGGCGTCAATAACCGGTGAGACGATCAGCGCGCAACCGCCTTTAGAAATGTTTTTTATTTGCAGTTTATAAGGCTCGCCATTTTTAAATCTGCCGTGACAGAAGAAATTATGATCTTCTGAAACATCAATTCTCAAATCTTTTCTTCGCTGCGTAATATTGATTTTTTGTGGCATCGGAATATGCAGCAATGCCTCATTGTCAGCGCAGACAAGTTGAGTGGCTGCCGTTTTGAATTCAATGTTTGAGATATTATTCTGAATGGAAAAGTGCAGCGTCTGATTGCCATTAACAATTTTTTTATTAAAGGGTATCGCAAGGCCATTTAAATCTATCTTACACAGGCGGCTTATGACGATACCTTTGTTACAAGATATCTCAATCCGGCTGTTTTTTTTGAATGCTTCCCGCAGCACGGCTAAAATTTCAAAGCGGTCTTTTTTTTCGTATACGCCATCCATACATCAATCATCCTTTTCAATGCTTTCTGGTAATCATAGATCCTGAGCAGTACAAGGCTTGTTAGCGGGCAATATGCGGTGTTAATGCCTGGGTGATAACAAAGTGTGAATGTAATATAACTGCCTTGCATAACGAAATATGGAGGTTTTTTCCAGTAACATGACTGGAGAGGAATATTATAATAAACCCGTAAAATGATTACAGAGAATATATTAATTAAACTGTTGTGTAACCAGCTAATTTGAGTCTATCTCAAAAAAAAATTTCTTTAATTGTTATTCCCTATTAATTATGAATGATTGATTTGTTATCCGCAAAGGTATAGTTAAGTTATATTTATCATTTTGCGTGATTGATATTCCAGTAATGTGTAACAGATTATCTGAGCGTGTTACCGGTCAGTTTGATTGAATCAGATAAATCATAATGATTACCTGACAGGAAAATAACATTAAGTAATTATTTGTAGTGGGGTTTTACTATTTTCGCGAGCAAAAATAAGAACATGATTTTTCTTCATGTCACATGTGATTTTTTCAAAACCATAATTTATCTGATTAGTGTAACGTGCCAAAAGGAATCAAAAAACATTAATGAGAATAATTATGACGTCAAAACACACATTACCGCCATTCCGTACAGATGTCGTCGGCAGCTATCTGCGTCCGGCCTATTTGCATCAGGCTCGCAGTCAGTTTGCCAAAGGGGATATTAGCGCTCATAATCTTCAACTCGTTGAAAATAAAGCTATTACCGAGCTGATTGAGAAGCAGAAAGCGGCGGGGCTGAAGGTGATCACCGACGGCGAGTTCCGTCGCAGCTGGTGGCATCTCGACTTTATGTGGGGACTGAATGGAGTGGAAAAGGCCGGTTTATCCCATGGCTATGTATTTGACGGGATTGAAACGCGCCCGGAAACCGCGCGGTTAACCGCTAAGATCGGCGGTAAAAACCATCCTTTTCTGGAACATTTCCGCTTCCTGTTACCGTTTGCCGACGCGGGTATTGTTCCGCGTCTGACCATTCCTGCGCCAGCCCAGTTTTTTAAAGAGCTGTATCGCCCGGAGAATAAAGCCGCGACGGAAAGCATTTACCCCACGCAGGCGGAATTAATTCAGGATCTTACCCGTGCTTATCAGACCTTTATCGCCGAGCTTTATGCTGCGGGCTGCCGAAACCTGCAACTGGATGACTGCACCTGGGGCATGATGGTTGATGCGCGTTACAATAATGCTGGCGTTGCCGATCGCTCATTATTGAAAGAAGAACCCTGTGATTGTCACTCAACCACCCATACGGTGATTAGCGATAACGTTCAGTCACTGGCGGAATTACTGCTGGCGATTAACAATGCCGCCATCGAAGGTGCGCCGGACGATCTGATTCTGACTACCCATGTTTGTCGTGGTAACTATCGTTCCACCTGGGCTGCCAGCGGCGGTTACCAGCCGGTTGCCAGTGTACTGTTCGGCAGAGAAAACGTTTCGGCTTACTATCTTGAGTTCGATACTGAACGTGCCGGTGATTTTTCCCCTCTGGCTGAAGTGAGCGGTGACAAAAAGGTGGTGCTGGGTCTGGTATCGTCCAAAACCGGTGAGCTGGAAGATAAACAAGCGGTTATCGACCGTATTAAAGAGGCGACGCAGTATATTCCTCTGGATCGCCTGTGCCTGAGCACTCAATGCGGCTTTGCCTCGACCGAAGAGGGTAATGCGCTGACGGAACAGCAGCAATGGGCGAAGATCGCGCTGGTAAAAGAGATCGCCGAAGAGGTGTGGAAATAAGTTTTGCCGTTAAAGCGTGTTGGCTGAGCATCCGGGCCATTGGCTGGCGGATGCTCAGTGATTTGGATCGGCAGGATATGGGCAAGTTAATATTAACGAAGCCGCCGATCTATTGCGGGAGATCGCCCATCAGGTTGATTTCCTCAATACGGCGTTTATTTATATTTATTTCGCATTGCTCAATTGTGGGCTGATAGTCAAAGCCTTCCTCTCCAATTTGAGAAGCAACTGCCAGACAGAAATCTTTTTTGTATCTTTCCCAAGTTTTTTGAGATTTCGATAGTCGCTTTTGAAACACACTGCCGGTTGTTTCTTCACTTTTACTATTGAATGGATCCATAAAATTAGAGTCATTTATTATTGAGGTTAATTTTTTCTCTAAAACACGGTTTACCTCTTTATTACTTTTTTTCCACTGTAATGCAATACAGTTTTCACCTTCATGGCGATTGTCTATCTTTGCATAGCATGCATCTTTTTCACTGCCTGCCATCAGTGGAGTGACGGCGAGGCAAACGGATGGGAAAAGAATCATAGTGATGAGTGTAAAAGCTTTAATTTTCATTTTAGATACCTGATTCTGTTTCTGCTTGACTCAAATGTCATGTAGTAAGCATTACTACTGATAGGTGAAATTAACTTACTTTCATCGTTATCCATTGCAGCTAAACATAAAATTTCAGCGTGAGTAGTGCCCTGATAGTATATATCAACCAGGACGTCACGGATTTTCTGATTTAATAAGTGCCAGGGAGTTGCTCCTTGCTGATTTTTCGTGTTCCGTAAATAAGACCTCCCGGTCTCATCGCGTTTAATTCTGTAAGAAATCTCAAACAACCTGATCTGCTGCCGATGGCTGATTTCCCCGACCATTGGGCCATACACTTGTACAAACTTCCTGGCCTGACTAGATTTCAGACCGGCGGCTTTGTGGCAAATAACCGTTTGAATATTACTGGCGAGTCTATTAGCGCTGGATATAAATAAATTTGTTAATAAGTAAAATTTAATTGAGATAAATATCACTCTTTTCTACAGAAGTCGAGGAGGACAGAAATCCTGATGGTATAGAGTAAATTGTATTATCTTTCATATGGTTAAATTATAATACCAGTCTAATTTTTAGCAGTACGTGTTATTAATTTTATTTCTTCAATGCGTCTGATATTCATCTTTATATTGCATGACATAACTGAAGAGTCATGTGATTGAGCCCATTCGCCCATTAAATTAGCATTCGCTTCGCATAGGTTATTTCTTGCTTCCTCCCACGCCTGTTGCGATAAATCAAACTGCTTAATGAAAATTTTGTTTATTTTATCCCCGTCAGGCTCAGTTAAATGGAAAGGATCATCATATTTTTCCATGATAATCGCTTTCATGGTGCTGATTTCTCTCTGTAGATCTTTACGTGATTTATCCTCTTCTAAAGAAATACATTCCTTTGAACTGTTAACTTGTAATGAGGCTTCGGTAAAACAATGGTTAATGGATTTCTCTATATCCAGCATGCTTGCATATACAGAGTTATCCCACAATCCAATAATAAATAGAAACAAGGCGGTTGTGTTTTTCATAACAAATTCCTTATTCTCTTTCTTTCTTTTTCATATTGACTATAGTGAGCACTTTGATTTATTACATCTATCAACTGCTTTGGGTTATTACTCGCAACAGCTTTAACAAGTACAATTACATCATCTACACCCTGATAGACGATATCAATATATACCTCTTTTATTTTTACATCAATTGCATCCCATGTTGCGGCGTCAGGAATGTTTTTTGTATATTTCAGATAATAATTTTTTGATAACTTTTCATAATTTGGATAAATAATCTCAAACAACCTGATCTGCTGCCGATGGCTGATTTCCCCGACCATTGGGCCATACACTTGTACAAACTTCCTGGCCTGATTAGCTTTCAGACCGGCGGCTTTGGAGCAGATAACCGCTTTAAACTCCTCCAGACCCGCCTGACGTAGCGTGGAATAGACTTCTCCTCGGCTGCGGCCACCCATATCGTAGCCCCTGCCCAGCGTGACGCCTGAATTTTGGCCTGGCCAGTGCAGCACGCGTGAAAAAAATGGGGCGCGATGCTGGCGGTAAGGCACTACTGCGGTAATATAGTCATGCCCTTCAGCATCAAAGGTTATCTGACCCTCGTGCACATGCAGCGGGCCATTCGGCTGCCGCTGCCGCCAGTGGGGCGACATCTCTTTTAGCGCTTCGGTAAACCAGCTGTCGGTGGGGCCAACCAGTCCGCTGGGTGACAAATTGAGCAGTCGCTGATACCAGACGACCGCTTCGATAGTATCCTGTCCGCATTTGCCGCTGATTTCCAGTTCGCGGCCGGTAGCCTGCTGATAGCCAGCATTCATCACCATTCGCTGGAGTTTTTTGACTTCTTCCGGCTGGTTGGTGCCGCAGGTGCCCACCGAGGTAAACACCAGGTTCGGGTGTAACACCATCGGGTCGTGATAGCGCTTTTGGTTCATCAGAACTCCTTTTCATCGCCCGGTAATGGCGGTTTCCTTTAACTTCTTTCCCTGATACTAATCGCGAGGTTATTAACGTTATATATAAATTTGATATTATTAATGATGGAATTAATTACAGCTTATTACGATAATGTTTAATCATTAATAACGCTTTTAATGAAGAATAAAGTAAAGCATAAAGCGGTTTATTTACCAACAACTTTCTTTAAGCCGTTGTGATTAACGACGCACCCGTTAAGCTGCGTCGTTAATCAGTCAGTTATTGTGGCTGGGTCGGCACAATTTTAATATTCACCATACCAATTCCCAGTCTGCGCGGGTCATGGCCGATAATATTACCGGTATCGGAGATTATCGGCTCTGGCGGGGTAATCACCAGCGTGCTGGCCTGCTGTGGGTTGCGGAAATGCAGAGTGGTGGTGGTCGCCTGTTCAGCCAGGTTCAGCAACTGAATATCCTCGCCGACGCTGACCGGAATCGGGCGGTGGATATTCGGGCCGATAGCGCGTGCGGTTATCACCAGATCAAAACTCTCTGGCAGGGGATCACGATATTCAATCTTCACTTCCGGGGCCAGATTGGCATTCGACCAGCGTCCCCACTCTTCCGGGCGCGAAATACCGCTAAAACTTTTCACCGCTTGCGGTGCGCCAGGCAGATGGAAAATAAAGCTGTCGGCCTGATAGCGGATATCATTATCTTCAATCTTAAGCTGGGCGATATTCTGTCTGAACCGTTTTTCGTCACCTTGTACCGGCTTAAAGTCGGCGGTGCCGTGATAGTTGTCACCGACAATCTGCATCACCTGCGGTTGCGCGTTTAGCTGTCCGCTGGACAGGCAAAGATCGTTGGAAAGCGCCAATTGCGGCTGCCAGATACGCGCCATCCTGAAACATTTATCTACCCAGAGAAACGTATCCCCGGCGGCGAATTCCGCCAGCTGATAGCGCAGCGGGGCAGAATATTCCCCCTCCGGGAACGGCTCCACCTTGCCTTCGCTAACCCGCAGCAGTAACGGCAGCTTAAAGTTCGCGCCGGAGAAACTGAAGGTGCCGTTTTTCTTATCGATAGTGAAATCGGTCAGGGTCTTAGGAAAGTTCCACAGGCGAATAATGTCCGGCTTCCACTCGCTAATTTTTTCTTTCATATTGAGAAACGCGGAGGAGAGCGAGATACCGGACAGGCTGCTGCGCCCAAGGCCGATATAGTTATCACCGCCTAAAATATCCAGCACCGTCGCACCGTTATCCAGTGAACTGCGCTTTACCGCATTGAGATCGGTATCTGGCTGATCACCACGAATAATAAAGAACAGATTCTTCCGATCCTGTTTAGTGAGGTATTTATAGGCGGTGTTATTCATCGCCAGATGGTCACTGGAGACCACAATCACGGTATTTTCGAACCAGGGTGAGGCCTTAATTTTCTCAATCAGACGCGCGATATGCTGCTGGCTACAGGTGACCGCGCTGAAGGATTGATTGGCTTTACCCTCGATGCTGTAACTTTTGCGCTGACAACTGCGTGAGATAAAACCGTCCGGATGGTGGGTATCGACCGTCAGGGTAAACAGCGCGAAGCGGGTGTTCTGTTGCGACAGTTCGCTAAATTTCTGATACACCTCATCCAGTACCGTATCGTCGTAATAACCCCAGTTATTACGGTATTTCGCATCGGCCACCCGCTGTTCCAGTTCACGCGCACCATACAGATTCTGGCTGTCGAAGCCATGGGATTTCAGAAACAGATCTTTACCGGCAAAGCGCAAATCTGCACCCTGGATAAAGTAGTTGGTATAGCCGGAAGCTTTCAGAATATCGCCGAGGCAGACGTTTTCCGGGTAGAAGCTCGACAGTGCAGCTGACGCATTGCCATTAAACGGCGCAAATAGCGGAATGCCGCATTGTGAAGCCACCATGCCGGCGATGGTATATTCCGTGCCGGGGAGTTGCTCGGTCTGGCTGAAATCAATCGCCTCGTCTTTCAGCGCACCCAGCTCCTCGGTCAGGCCAGGAAAGGCCTGTGGGTCGAAATAGGTGCGTTCGAGGCTTTCGGCATAGATATACACCAGATTAGGTTTACGGCCGGTCATGGTTTTGTGCGGCACCTGGTAGTGTGCGGCAAAATCCGATTCGCCCTGACGCGTTTGCGAGCGCACCAGATCAAATACCTGCTGAAAAGCGGGAGTGGTTTTAATTGAGGCCAGTGACAGCAGTAAAGCCAGCAGGCTATAGCCAAAATGGTGGGGCAGATGTTTGCGCCGCCGTAAAATCCAGGAGAGCAGACCGAATATCAGCAGCAGTCCGACCATCAGACCTGTGGCCGGCAGAATATATTTACTGATCCCGGCACCTTCCAGGCTGTTGGTCAGGGTGTAGATAACCGCATCATTTATTCCGTCGCCGGTAAAATAGTTACTGGCAAATAAGGTCGCATTAAGAATGACAAATAAACCTGAGGTGATCAGAATAACGGTAAACCAAATATTATTACGCCCGGCCTTTAATGCATAAAGTAAAATAGCAGTTAAAAATAAAATAACTGAAAGTAGTTCCGACGACATCAATTCCTCTCTTGTCATAAAGCCGCGTTCCCTTGCGCTTACCCTCCTTACCGGCAGCGATACCCGCGTCCAATTTAGCCTGAGAGGCGCAGGCAGGCAACTGGAGGTAGCAGAAATGCGGGCTGTATCAGAATCAGGCAAAAAAAGACCAGGCTGAGGGAACCTGGTCTTTCGGCAGGAAAGCGGTCGGAAATGATCAGAGTTCGCCGGTGATATACTGGGCAACGCCGTTGCCAAAACTCCAGTCGCCTTTGTCATTGGTGATAAACGAGATCATCAGATCGCTGCCGGCAATGCCGCAGCTCTGTTTAAATTCGCGCGCCAGTTCCGCCATAAAGAACTGTTTTTGCTGGTCGCTGCGTGGGCTGGTAAATACCCGCACCATCACCAGATTATCGGTGCGTTGCAGTCCGAGGCCGGTATCTTCAAAAACCATCTGATATCTTTTATTCTCGTGAACAATCTGATAGCGATCGCGCTCCGGTACCTGAAACGCCGCCAGTACCGCGCGATGCGCTGCATCCAGCAGGGTTTTCATTTCAGACTCTGAGCGGCCCTGAATAACATCGAATTGTAATAACGGCATAGTAACTCCTGACATTGCGTAAAAGTGGGTAACTCACCGGGTTATCCTGCACCTGCTGGCGACGAAGAAAAAGCGCTATACTTAAAATGATTATTTACTATTTTGAACAATGACTATGAAAGAACTGAAAACCGATGCGCTGTGGATTCATCTGCACTGGCTGACGGTGCTGGCCGAGCAGGGAAGTTTTACCCGCGCAGCCGAACGGCTGGAAGTCAGCAAAGCGGCGATGAGCCAGAAGATTAAACAGCTGGAAGAGATGGCGGGCGTGGCGCTGGTGCAACGCACCACGCGTAGTGTGCGGCTGACCAGCGCCGGTGAAAAACTGGTGGAGGATCTGCGAGCGCCTTTTTCGCAGATTGCCCGGAGTTTTTTCAGCGTCAGGGATTCCAGTGGGCCGCTGCGTGGCCTGGTGCGGGTAACCGCGCCGGTGGCGTTTGCCCGCCAGCAACTGGTGCCGCATATCAGCAGTTTTTTGCGCCAGCATCCGCAGGTGCGCGTGCAGCTGGAAGTGTCTGATCGTCTGGTGTCACTGGCCAGTGAAGGTTTTGATCTGGCGATCCGCCACAGTAATAGCCTGCCGGAAACCCATGTCGCGCTGCCGCTGTGCGAGACGCGTGCGCTGTTAGTCGCCTCGCCGGGATATCTGGCGGAATATGGCGAACCGCAGACGCCGCAAGCGCTGCATCAGCATCAGTGTCTCTATTATCCACGTGGAGTCGAGTTACCGCGCTGGACGTTTGCCCGCCATAGCGCAGCCAGCGAGCAGGTGACGGTCAGCGTCAGCGGGCCGTTTGCCACCAATAACAGCGAGTCGATTCGCGATGCGGCGCTGGATGGTTTAGGTATCGCCATGCTGCCGGATTTCAGCGCCCGCGCCGCGCTGGATAACGGCAGTCTGCAAGTGCTTTTGCCGCAGTGGCGCACCGTCGGAGCCTTCGCCGATAAGCTGTATATCGTGCGGCCCTACGCGCCTCAGGTACCCCGTGCTGTCACCGAATTCAGCCACTGGCTGCGCAACGCTTTTCAGCGCGATTCCTGAGGTTTTTCGGCAGCACCGGTCAATGAACTACGCTTAAAGTAGTGAATTCTCACTTGTCAGCAAGGAGAACAACATGACTGATGCGCCATACGGCCTGATCGCCGTTGATAAGCAGGGTAGCAATGTACTGTTTCTGAATCCGCAGACTTTCGCCGTTGAGCAACAACTTAACGCCTTTCCCCCGCGACCGCATGAGCTGCTGATTTTGCCGCAGCAGAATAAAGCTTATGTGCCGATTTTCGGCGATGGCATCCACGGTGATAACCCGCATCCCGGACATAAAATCGCAGTTATCGATCTGGTGACACGTCAGCTGAGCGGGTTTATTGATATTCGTCCGCTGGTATCGCCGCATACCGCGCGGCTGGGCCGGGATGGCCGGGTCTATATCTGTTGTGAAAACAGTGCCACTATTCTGGTGATCGATCCTGAAACCGATCGGCCGATCGATCAGATCGCGCTGCCTTCGCATAACAGTCATCGCCTGACGATTCTGCCGTCAGGTCGCAAACTGTTTACCGAGAACGAAGAGGATGCCAGCATCACGGTGATCGATCTCTGCACCACGCACGGTGAAGTGGTGGAGAATATTTTGATGCCGCGCGCGATTAACGGTATTGCCGCGTCGTCGCGCTATCCCTACCTGGTTGCCACCGATGCCGAGCGGCCATTGCTCTACGTGCTTGATGCGGAAAGCCACCGTATCCGGCATTATCTGCCGTTACCAGGACATAAAAAAGCCGCGCAAATTGTTCGTTTTAGCGATGATGGTTCGCTGCTGATGGTGATTGGTGATGGCGAACCGATTGTCACGCTGTTCGATGAGATGCTGACGCCGCTGAAACAGATCGAAGTGGGCAATAAACCGATGGACGGCTGCTTCAGCCCGGATAATCGCACCTTACTGATTGCCAACGAAGAGGATGGCACCCTGAGCGTCATCGACGTGATGGCCGGCAAAGTGATTGCCACGCCGTCGGTCGGACGCGGTTGTGAAGTACTGAGTTATTTTACCCTGACCTGAAACTGTTTGAGAGGGAGTGGATGAACAACTACAAAGTGGCAGTGATTCCGGGCGACGGCGCTGCCATCAATGTTTGAACCGGTGCACGGTTCGGCACCGGATTTTGCCGGGCAGACTATCGCCAATCCAGTAGCGACAATCGGGTCAGGCGCGCTGATGCTGGAGCATCTCGGCGAGCACGCGGCGGCACAAGGCATGATGCAGGCGCTGGAGCACGTCACTGCCGAAGGCCTACTGCATCAGACGCAAAGCGCCGACGCGGTATTACGCCACATTTGATAGTGATGCCGGTATCACCGTATGGAGCAATACTGATGGATTTCACCCGCGTACGCATTGAAACACCCCGCTTGATTCTTCGTCCTTTGATCTGCTGTTAAGTGAACGCAAGGAGTAAATGATGCAGGGACCCAATCCCGATAATCCTTATCCGATGGCCGGTTTTCCCCAGGTTTGTTATCTGAAAAATGTGGTGCAGAACCCGCAAATTGAGATTGGTGATTTCAGCTATTACGACGATCCCGAGGGTGCGGAGAATTTTGAACGCAACGTGCGGTATCTGTTTCCGTTTATCGGCGATAAGCTGGTGATCGGCAAGTTTTGTGCGCTGGCACGCGGGGTTAAATTCATTATGAACGGCGGCAATCACCTGCTTTCCGGCGTCTCGACCTATCCTTTCTGGATATTTGGCGGCGGCTGGGAAAACAGTATGCCGCCAGCCAGCGCGTTGCCGTTTAAAGGCGATACGCGGGTCGGCAATGATGTGTGGATCGGTTATGACGCGCTGATTATGCCGGGGATAAAAATCGGCAATGGCGCGATTATCTCTGCACGTTCGGTGGTGACGCGTGATGTGCCTGCGTACAGCGTCGTGGGCGGCAACCCGGCTGCGGTGATTAAAATGCGTTTTGCGCCCGAGCAGATTGCGCGTTTAGAAGCGCTGTGCTGGTGGGACTGGCCGGTGGATAAAATTACTGCCTGTCTGCCGCAAATTATTGCCGGGGATATTGACGGGCTGGCGGGTGAAAACTAAATAAATGGCCGGTTATATATCGCCGTACTCCAGTGACGGCTACTGGCATGTTTTTCGCCTTGCCAGCCCTGCTTACGAAGCTCACGGGCGATCATTTTGTTCATGATGCCGTGACCGACCAGTAAAACCGTGCCCTGCTCAGACAAGCGGATCAGCTGAGTTGCCGCCTGCTTAGCGCGTGCGGTGGCAGATTTAAATGACTCCACCGAGCCGGAATAGCCGCAGAACCACATTAAGCGCCACAGCGACAGCCACACCGCAGGCGGCAGGTGCAGGCGCGCCAGCGGCAGAATCGGGATGTCGACCTCGCCGTACAGTGCATCGCTACTGTGCGCCTGCATCCCGAGTTTTTCCACTGACGACAGCGCGCGCGGCAGGGTGCTGGTGACAATCACTTCGGCCTTTCTGGCGATCATCAGGCTGCGTTGCGGCGGCAGATCGCTGACCAGCGAAAGATTATACTCTTCACACCATTGCGCCATCGCCAGCGCCGAAACTCGCGCCGGAAACGAATGATCGGGTTTTCCGTGCCGCATCAAAATTATGACCATATTATTCAGCCTGTGTTGCCGTCCATGCAGGTTAGCCGATTGCGCCAGTGCTGACATCTCTGACAGACACTTTCAGAATCAGTCCATCGTGAACGATACCTTCATCTGAATGTCATCTTGCCATGCGACAAACAGTCGCCAGTTGAAAGTTCAGCAGCGTGTCAGACTTAGCGGCAACAGATTAGCACTACAACAGTTGAAAAAAAAATCACGGTTTTTTCACCGATTGATCATTGTTTAACCTGTTGATTTTATGAGTTATCGATTTTACCCTGACGAATGAATGTAAAGGTAAGCTAATTATTAGTCGTATTTGCTATTGATTTATCTACGCGCGTAGATACAATCAAAGGGTAGTGATAACTCACAGCGCTTGTTGTTCTGGCTGCTCCGTGATGGTCGCATTTGTTTCGCGTTACTTAAGCGATCGGTTAATTAAAAACCGACAGACGCGCAGCAAAAATAAGATCCTGACACCAGGGAATCCTTTACTGACCTTTCATCATGGCTCAGAAACTGAGCGTCTTCACCGGGGAGTTATCTCTTCGTAAGCAAGGACGATGACCCACGGAAGGGCGCTCTTAAGATCTCCTCACATCAGGGAATTTTTTGAATGACCGCACCTCAATCTGTAGTGCAAAAGGCTTCGCCAGCGGCACACTCCGCTGCTGATGAACGACTCACCACCGAAGAAGGACGCAAAGATTTCTGGCGCGCCACCTTCTCCTGCTGGTTGGGTACCGCGATGGAATACGCCGACTTTGCCCTCTACGGACTTGCCGCCGGAATTATCTTCGGCGACATCTTCTTCCCCGAAGCCACCCCTGAGATGGCGCTGCTCTCCAGTTTTGCGACCTGGTCCGTTGGTTTTATTGCCCGCCCGATCGGTGCGCTGTTTTTTGGCTGGCTGGGCGATCGCAAAGGCCGCAAGGTCGTCATGATCACCACCATCATTCTGATGGGCGCTTCCACTACCCTGATTGGCCTGATTCCCAGCTACGCTTCGATTGGCTTATGGGCGCCGGCTTGTCTGGTGATTCTGCGGTTTTCGCAGGGATTTGGTGCAGGCGCGGAGCTTTCCGGCGGCACCGTTATGCTGGGTGAATATGCCCCGGTGGCACGACGCGGGCTGGTTTCCTCAATCATTGCGCTCGGTTCCAACAGCGGCACCTTACTGGCTGCGGTCGTGTGGCTGGCAGTGGTACAGATGGATCAGCAACAGCTTCAGGATTGGGGCTGGCGCATCCCGTTTCTTTGCAGCTCGCTGATCGCCCTGACGGCACTGTGGATTCGGCGTAATCTGCGCGAAACCCCGGTTTTTGAACGCAAAAAAGCGCAGTTACAGGCGCAACGCGCTGAAATGATTGAGGCAAGTCCGCAAGCAGCAGACAGCCGTGGTTTCTGGCAGCGCAGTAAAGCGTTCTGGATTATGGTTGGTCTGCGTATCGGCGAAAATGGCCCTTCTTACCTGGCTCAGGGATTTATTGTCGGCTATGTGGCGAAAGTGCTGATGGTGGATAAATCGGTGCCGACCACCGCCGTGTTTATCGCTTCACTATTAGGCTTCCTGATTATTCCGCTGGCGGGCTGGCTGTCCGACCGGTTTGGTCGCCGCATTACTTACCGCTGGTTCTGTCTGTTACTGATTATTTATGCCTGGCCGGCGTTTATGCTGCTCGATACCCGTGAACCGGCGATCGTGATTGCGACTATTGTTACCGGTATGGCGCTGGCGTCATTGGGTATTTTCGGCGTGCAGGCCGCATGGGGCGTGGAGATGTTTGGTGTGCACCATCGCTACACCAAAATGGCGGTAGCCAAAGAGCTGGGTTCGATTTTATCCGGTGGTACCGCCCCGCTGATTGCCGCAGCGATGCTGTCATTGACCGGCCACTGGTGGCCTATTGCGGTCTATTTTTCCGCGATGGCGGGGATCGGTTTTCTCACCACCTTTGTGGCACCGGAAACTCGCGGGCGCGACCTCAATCTTCCTGAGGACGCCATCTGATCGCGCGGCGAAACAGGCTGGCCGGGCGTTGCCTGGCCAGTATTTTCTCTTTTATCGATTAATTTGCAGGTAAAGGGTTTGGCTAAACAGCATTCTGAGCGTGTCACCCGTTCTGACGTCGCCAGACTGGCGGGAACCTCCGTCGCGGTGGTGAGTTACGTTATCAATAATGGCCCGCGGCCGGTCGCAGAAGCGACGCGTCAGCGGGTGCTTGATGCGATCAAACAAACCGGTTACCGGCCTAACGGTATTGCCCGTGCGCTGGCTTCCGGCAGTACCAAAACCTATGGCTTAGTGGTGCCCAATATTTCCAACCCGTTTATTGCTTCCATGGCGCATGCGCTGATACAGGAAGCGCTAAACGACGGGCTGGTAATTTTGCTGGGGGATGCGGGCGACGACCGTAAGCGTGAACGGGAACTGATTCACAGCCTGCTGAATCGTCAGGTCGATGGCCTGTTTTACAACAGCGTCGACCGGCACCCGTATATTGATCTGATTAAAACCAGCGGCACGCCATTTGTGATGCTGGATCGCGTCGATCCGGAATTACAGGTCAGCATGCTGCGGGTGGATGAGCGTGCCGCTTCATGCCAGGTGACCGAACATTTACTCAGTCACGGCTATCAGGATGTCGGCATTATCGCCGGGCCGGGCGAAATGCTGAATGCCCAGGATCGCATCAACGGCTGGCGTGACGCGATGGAGAACTATGGCTTAGTGATTAATCCGGCGTGGATTTTCCCGGCCAGTTATACCCGCGAAGGCGGCTATCAGGCGACAGAGCAAATGTTGCAGGGCGATAAGCTGCCACGTGCGCTGTTTACCAGTAACGAAGCGCAGGCGATTGGGTGTATTCGCGCCTTGCAGCAGCACAATATCCGCGTACCAGAACAGATTGCTCTGGTGTGTTTTAACGGAACCGATCAGTCAGCCTATCATGTACCGGCGCTGACGACGGTGCGCCAGCCCATCCGGGAGATGGCGAAAACGGCCATTGAGATGCTGAAAGCATGGAATGGCGAAGCGATGCTGCGTGAGTTTTCTCACCAGCTGGAAATCGGCGAATCCTGTGGTTGCGCGTCAGCCAGGCCGGAAAGCGCCAGCAAATAAAGATAATAACGATGAAAAGATTAATTATTGATTGCGATCCGGGGAATGGCATCGCAGGAGCCAATGTTGATGATGGTCTGGCATTAGCACTGGCTATCGCCTCGCCGGATATTGCGCTGGAGATGATCACCACCGTTGCCGGTAATACGCCGGTGGACGTGGGCTATCGCGTGGCTCAGGATCTGCTGAACCGCCTCGGGCTGACGATTCCGGTGTATAAAGGCGAAAGTCAGGCGTTGCAGGAGCCACCAGAGCCATGGCGACAGGTACTCGATCAGCGTGTGCATCAGCTGAATCTGACGCATTTATGGCAGGGCGTGCGCCAGCCGTTAGCGCAGGATACGCCGACCCACGATGCGGTTGATGCCATCGGTCAGCTGATTTGTGACCATCCCGGCGAAATTACGCTGGTGGCGATTGGCCCGCTGACCAACGTGGCGCGCGCGATGCAGCGTTATCCGCAGCTGGCCGAATCGGTGGCGGAGATTGCCATTATGGGTGGCGTCTTTGCCCTTGATGATTATCTGAAAGACACCAATTTTGGTCTCGATCCGGAAGCGGCTCATCAGGTACTGACCAGCGGAGCGAATATCACGCTGGTGCCGATGGATGTCACCACTCAGACGTTAATGACCCATCAGGATCTCGACAGGATTGCGAAGATCGATAAGCCGCTGGCGCGTTTTGTCACGGAAACTTTTCGTCCGTGGATTGATTACTCGATGAAAACGCGCAATCTGTCCGGTTGCTGGATCCATGATGCGCTGGTGGTTGCCTGGCTGTTAAACCAGCGGGTAGCCAGCGCCACCGATTATCTGGCGGATGTCGAGCTGCGTCCCGGCCCGACGCGCGGCAAGTCGTGGCGTTATCGTCAGCCATTACGGGTCGATGTCGGCATTCAGCAGCCGGCAGGTGGCATGGTACATGTGCTGCAAACGGTGGATAACACCTTGCTGTTAAGCATGCTGGAGCAGGCGCTGGCCGCGTCAGAATATTGAGGAAGAGTGACCTGATAAAGTAGCGGAGCCGTTTTCGGCTCCCGTCCTGATGGCTAACCCTGGTCACGGGCGGCGAGATCGCCGCCCGTTCGGGAAAAGCGAGATATTAGCGGCTGAGTCAGGCGTTAAGACTTCTCTTCCAGCGTACGTAATCAATCAGCAAAAACAGCAGCAGGCTGATGCCCATCAATGGCAGGCTAAATGCCAGCGCAATCACCAGCACCGACAGTAAAAAGCGCCCGCTGAGACTCAGTTTACGCCAGCCATAAATCAGGGTATCGGCCGGACTTGCCTGCTGGTGAATTGCCGGACGGCGCAACCACCACATGCGATAGCCCAACACCACCATCAGGCATAACCCTATGCCAAACAGCGCCAGCACCAGCTGGTTTGCCAGCCCAAACAGCACGCCCATATGCGCGTCGATTCCCCAGCGCGTCAGTTTGGCTAACAGGCCAAAACTGGCGAATTCGACCTTGTCTGTCACCTGGAAGTTATGTGGATTAACCGCGACGGCATCCACCTGCGTTGGCCAGCGACCATCAATCTCAGATACCACCCAGGCTTTGTCAGCATGGTAAGCCGGACGAATTTCCACTTTACCGGCATCAATATTTGCTGCCCGGGCGGCAGCCAGCACCGCATCAAATTGTGCCGGTGACAGCGGCTCATGTTCGGCGTGGTGAGTCATCATCGCCTTATGATCGCCATGATGCTCCGCATGCTCATCCACCGGCATGGCAGGTTGCGCGCCATCCAGCTGGGTATTCACCGCGGGCGTCAGCCAGCCAAAATGCGCGCGCATTTGCGAAATATTATTACCTGCCCAGTTCGACCAGGTTAAGCCGGTAGCCGAGAAGAACAGCAGACCTGCAAGCAGCACCAGGCCAAGCGTGGTGTGCCAGTGGCGCTGGCGCAGGAAACGGGCGGTGCGTGAGGCTCGCTGAGTCGCTACCCGGCGGCGCGGTGTGCGGCTTGTGGCCCATAATGCCATCCCGCCCAGCGCGGCGATCCACAGCCAGCTGGCTGCCAGCTCACTGTAATTACGGCCAACATCACCGAGCAATAAATTGCGATGCAGATAGTCCAGCCAGGTACGAAACGGCAGGATGCCACTGGTGCCATACGCCGTCAGCTCGCCGCGAATCTCCAGCGTTTTAGGATCGATAAAGACCGCATGCGTTTCCGATGGGCCTGCGTTCGCGCCGCGAAACATCACCCGGGTGGTCGCCCCGGCAGCGGGCGCAGGCCGTACTGCGACGATATGGGCTTCAGCGCCCATATGTTTAATCGCGCTGGCTACCTGTTGCGAAAGCGGGCGATCTTCACCACTGGCGCTGGTGTATAACTGCTGCGCATACAGCTGATTTTCCAGCTGCGGTGTCAGAACATACAGCGTGCCGGTCAGTGCGGCGACGAAGATAAACGGGCCGATAAACAGGCCAATATAGAAGTGCAGACGACGCAGCAGATGCGTAATCGCCTGCGCACTTTGTGCATTTTCGGCGCGCGCGGCTGGCGCGGCCGGAATGATTTTTTCCGACATAGAAGTTCCTTTGCCCATAGCAGGCATGTGCAGGTGCCTGTCGATTGTCGCGACAGGTTAATAAATTAGCGTTTTCAGGAAATCAGTGTCGGAAGCGGCGGGGCACGCGAACGGAAGTGAATCGGAACAAAGATGGCGATATACAGCGGCTCAGGATGCGCCACCGGGCGCGTCGCCGCCTGTAGCATACTCCAGAGTGGAGGCAGGTTACTCAGGTTCAGGGGCAGATGGATCAGCAATACACAGTAGCCGCAGGCGTTATCATCCATCATCGACATATGATGCATCCGCGTGGGCGGCGACAGCTCAGATGACGTCATCTGATGCGGCATTTCGGCCATCGCCATCTCGCCGTGGTGTGACATCATCATCATTGGCATCTCTGCGCCACGCGCATGCGCCAGTGATTTTGAGATCACCGGTGCAACAAACAGCAGCAGAATCGCGAACAGGCCAAGCCAGGCGGGCAGGCGACTGCGCGAAGCATAAATCTGTATCAGAGACACACTTTGCCTATACCTTTTCAACGCGGGGGGATTGTAACGGAAACCACCCCAGATGTTGATAACGTTCTGTGCAGAAACTTCCTGGCTTCAATAGAGAACTTTGTGCTGTTTGCTGGCAGGCTGCGCACGGGCGGATAAATCAACCGCCGCGGCTGACATACTCTGAGCGGGCATAACGCGAATCACGCGATTAAGGAGAAGGCGTATGACCGCTGTCGATACGGGTCTCACCCACGTGGCATTTGAAGTAAAGGATTTGGCAAAAAGCATCGATTTTTATCAGCGCTATGCCAGTATGAAGGTGATTCATCAACGAGAACCCGGCGCGCCCGAAGCAGAAAAGGTCGCCTGGCTTTCCGATCTGACGCGTCGCTTCGCCATTGTGTTGGTGCAGACGCAAATCAGTGAAGACACGCCGCTCGGGCCGTTTGGTCATCTCGGGGTGGCCTGTGCCAGCCGCGCAGAGATTGATGAAAAAGTGGCGATGGCGCAGAGGGAGGGGGTACTGCGCCGCGCGCCAGAAGATTATGGTCTACCGGTGGGCTACTGGGCGTTTTTCGCCGATCCGGATGGTAATACGCTGGAGCTGTCATATGGTCAACAGGTGGGATTCACCGTCGACCAGGCGTAACGGACAGCGGCAACCGGCTGCTGTCCATGATTTCAGATTACTCAGCTGGCTGACAGACATCGACCCATTCTGCTGCGGTCAGGTCAGCCATCTGCTGCGGCGAGATACGCACCGCACTGTGAATCGCGCCAGCAGCTGGCAGCACTTCGGCGAAGGCTTGCAGTGAAATATCACAATAAACCGGCAGTGGATTCTCGAGACCAAACGGGCACACGCCACCCACCGGGTGACCGGTCCAGTTGACCACTTCGTCGGTCGTCAGCATGCGGGCTTTAGCTCCCAGCGCCTGTTTTAATTTGCGATTATCGAGGCGGGCATCGCCGCGCGTCACAATCAACACCACCCGATCTTTCACTTTCAGCGACAGCGTCTTGGCGATTTGTCCCGGCGTGACGTTATGGGCGCTGGCCGCCAGCGCCACAGTTGCGGTGCTTTCAGCCAGTTCAATAATATCAATCTCAGGGGCGCGATCGGCAAAGTACTGCCGCACAGACTCCAGGCTCATGCTTTTCTCCAGACTTTTAGCAGCAGATAAAGCTGCCACAATGGCTGGGATCTGTAAACCGGAGGAAAACGGAAAAATCGTCAGAAAATGGCGGCAGAGGTCAGGCGCATTTTAGCGTGCAGTCGCCACAGCGTTGCACATCAGGGATACGATAGCGCTGGCAGCAGCTACGGCGCTGCATGGCACCGTCGCGGGGAATCATGGTGCGGTAAAGTGGATTGTCTGTGCCGTTAAGCAGTTCGCGCGAAAAGAACAGCGCATGCTCAAGGCTGACCAGCGTATCTTCATCAAGAAAAGGTTTCAGCTCGCTGAGAAACCAGTGCATCAGGTAGCCGGTATTGTTCCAGATCAGTTTGGCATTAATATCGCCATGTTGTTCAATACCCTGAACGACCGGCAGCAGGTGGCGCTGAATCATGCGGTCGATGCGCTGGCGGGCGCTGAGGTAGCGGGCGTCTTCATCTTCACGCACGTCGAGCCAGTAGCAGGCAGGGCGGCCAGTTTCGTGAAATTCAATATGGAAATGTTCCGGGGAACAATCCAGCGCGCGCGGCTCCAGCAACAAAGCCATCATCATCGGCGGTACAATCAGGCCGAAATACCATTGCGCCCAGAGTGACTGTAGCGGTTTGGCTTCACGTGGCGTGTGCGGGTGGTCGCGATAAAGATGATCGCTGTACAGATGAGTGAGCGGTAAAAACGTCTCAGGTTGCGACCAGTTTGCCAGCGGCATGCAGGCCGCGGGGGCTTCTTCACCCAGCTTAACGCTATCAAGAAAATAAGCACGATGTTCGCTAAACAGCGCATGCAGCGCAGCACCGAGCGATCTGTCACTTTGCAGAAAGATCAGCGGACTCGAACCATACTCATAAGCCTGACGCGTAATGATTGCCATGGGCATCCTGTGTGAAGCGTTAACCGTGATACGAAAACAAATGATAATCGTTCTTGATTCTATCCGGGATGCAAAACGCAGGCAAGCTGATAAACGGCTATCTTTCATCCACCGCATTTATCGCCAATGGCTCGGATATTACTCTTAAGGTTTTTTTGTCTCGGAATATTCTGGCGGGGAATAATCAGCCCCATCGGGGGGCTGCAATCGGTTAAAGAATATCGACGGGTTACGGGGTATTCGCGGCCGGCAGGTCATCCCAACAGAGAATAGTATTGCGGCCCTGATTTTTAGCCACATACAATGCGCGATCGGCATTAGCCAGCGCCAGCTCAAAGTCATCGTCAAACAGCGGAGCGATACCGGCGCTGATGGTGACGTGCGTGGCGACCCGTTCATTAAAACGGTGCGGGATATCCAGATCCAGAACGTACTGACGAATGCGCTCGGCCAGCTTCAGGGCAATGGAGGCGTTAACATTGGTCAGCAGCACCAGAAACTCTTCGCCACCGTAGCGCGTCACAATATCACGCGAACGTACGGCATCCCGTATCGCCACCGAGACGCGGGCCAGCGCCTGATCGCCCATCGCATGACCGTAATTGTCGTTATAGGCCTTGAAATGATCGATATCCAGCAGCAGGACGAAATGGCTGCCTGAGTGGTTCTCCAGCACGTTTTGCAGCCGGTTTTTCAAGCCGCGACGATTATACAAACCGGTCAGCGGGTCGAGCATGCTGAGATCGCTGTAGGTCTGTTTTTCTTCATAAAGCTGGGACATCAGCCGACGGGTAAAGCCATCGCTGCGCCGCCGCATAAAGTGGTGCAGGGTAAAGCCGGTCAGCGGGAGCGCAATGGTAAACAGGATCATCAGCAGGTTATTACCGTTGTCGAGCACCAGTACGGTCGCGGCAGCGGGCGCGGTATGCAGGCAAAATGCCAGCAGATGATCGCTCAGGGCGATTGAGCTGATAAAGAAAATACTGATTAAGCTGATCAGTAAGTAGCTGCCATCGAAATAAAATATCAGCTCATATTTCAGTGCAATATGCCAGGCCAGAGTATTCCTGTTATCAGGGCGACACTATTCAATAACGGGAATTTGGCTTGTGGCTTTAGAAACATCCAGCCTAACAGCATGGTGCTCATAGTGGGGATCAGCAGTGTTGGCAACAGTATCCGCGACGGCGATTGATGATGATGATTAAGTAAAAAAAACAGTGATGTCGCTGTGTTTAAAAAAAGAAATAACATCACAGTTAGCCGATATTTGCTGTGAAGCAATTCGTCATAAGTTTGTAATTTCATATATATACTCGCTGCTGCCCTGAAATATCAAAGCACTACGCCCGAATTCAATTTTATTATTCGAACATGAATAGTTTTAAGTTGTTATTATTTTGTTTTTTATAAATATTGATCGAGCGCAATCTATCACTTTACTCCTGGTCTGTCATCCTCAGGGTCAAAGATTCAACAATTCTTGCTGCATAATGAAAAAAACTATCATATGCTATTGGTAATCATTATCATTCACAGGCAGTGGTGGCGGATACGTTATGGGGAGTAAACGGGATGTCAGGAAAACGACTGGATAGCGCCTGGGGCGTGCTGTTACCTTGTGTCATGATGCCGTTAATGGCATTGATGGAACTCTCGTTTGATCAGTGGCGACTGGTGATGGTGATTGCCCTGCTGGCGACGATCAGCATGCTGTATCATAAAAAGCTGCGTCATTACCTGCTGCTGCCGTCATGCGTGGCATTAGCCGGATGTATAATCGCTATATCGTTGAAATTTACGGTATGGTGAGGGAAGTACAGCAACAGGGAAGTGATAAAAATCAGGGCAGAAACGCCAGGGAGAGTTTACAACTTGGTGCGAAGAGAGGGACTTGAACCCTCACGTCCGTTAAGACACTAACACCTGAAGCTAGCGCGTCTACCAATTCCGCCACCTTCGCATCGTCGTTGTAAATTTTATATCACTGCTGCATTGGTGCGAAGAGAGGGACTTGAACCCTCACGTCCGTTAAGACACTAACACCTGAAGCTAGCGCGTCTACCAATTCCGCCACCTTCGCGCAAATGCAAAGCAATATCATGGTTGTTGGTGCGAAGAGAGGGACTTGAACCCTCACGTCCGTTAAGACACTAACACCTGAAGCTAGCGCGTCTACCAATTCCGCCACCTTCGCGTACCGACAATACTTTAATTAGTATTGCAACCACGGAGGCGCATTCTAGAGATTTTCACCGGCACGTCAACAGATATTTCATCGTCACGGAATGATTGCTTTAAAAAGCAACATTTCCATGACGATTAGCTGAATCAGTAAGTTGCGAAAGGCGGCATTGACGGCAAACTGCTGATTAGCGTTTTGCTTTCGCCGCGCGACTTAATACCGCACGATAAACCTTAAAGCGCCCGGTCTGTGCCAGCACTTCATGGCTGCCAAAAGTCTCATCGAGAATGGCCGGGTAAGGCAGGAAGGCGTTGGCAACAATGCGCAGTTCGCCGCCCATATTCAGGTGTTTTGCCGCGCCGCGAATCAGCGTTTGCGCCGCATCGAGGCTGGTCTGCATCCCGTCATGGAACGGCGGGTTGGAGATAATCATATCGAAGCGGCCGCTGACGTCAGAGTAAACGTTACTGGCAAACACTTCGCCTTCCAGCTGGTTTGCTGCCAGCGTCGCTTTACTGGCTTCAATGGCGGCGGCACTGACATCGGTCAGCCACAGGCGGACTTTAGGTGAGTGGCTGGCCAGCAGGGTGGAAAGCACCCCGGCACCACAACCGACATCCAGCACTTTGCCTTTGGTATGAGCGGTAAAGGTCGACAGCAACAGATCGCTGCCAATATCCAGTCCGTCACGGCTGAATACGCCAGGCAGCGTTTTAATGGTGAAGTCGTCGAGGGCATATTCGCCCCAGAAGTTTTCAGCATTAAACTCCGGGTTGATGTCGAGACGGCCGTGATACAAACCGCAACGGCGCGCGCTGTCAATTTTGTTCAGCGCTGCCCATTTACTGACCATTTCTTCCGCACTACGCACACCGCTGCGGTTTTCGCCGATAACAAAAATATCGCTACCCACCGGTAACAGTGACAGCAGGTTCTGTAACTGGAACAGTGCTTCTGGCTTATTTTTCGGCCAGTAGTAGATTAAGGTATCGCAATCACTGACCATCTCAGCGCTGGCCACCAGGCTGTATTGCGCATTTTCACCCATCGCACGGCTCAGGGTCTGCCAGTGATGATATTGCTGGGTATGAACCTTGCTGTGTGCAGTCTCCAGTTGAGCGGGCAGGTCATCCTGCAGGTCACCGGCAAACAGCACGCGGCGTTCAATAAATTCATCACTGTGGCGCAGAATAACTTCACTGGCCGGGGTAAAAGCGGACATCGGATGGCTCCTTATAAATCAGAACAGCGATTATACCTTAAGTCGTCCATGTTGCAGCAAGGCAGCTACAGAATGAATGACGGTAAAAGGGATTGTTCAGCAATAGCGTGGTTTGTTGGCGCATATTCGATGGGTTTGTTAGCATAGCGGCGCAATCGGGCGACCAGACGGGAAAAAATATGTCTTCCAGACGTGACTGGTTATTACAGCAAATGGGCATTACGCAGTATGTACTGCGGCGTCCGCGTGCCTTACAAGGGGAAATTGCTGTCTCCTTGCCGACGCACACGCGCTTGCTGATTATCGCCGATGTGCCGCCCTCTACCGATGATCCATTAGTCAGTGACGTTTTGCGCGCACTGGCTGTTGATCCGCACGATGCCTTTGCATTAACGCCGGATCAGCTGGCGATGCTGCCGGATGATAATCATTGCGCCAGCTGGCGCTTAGGCATTGATACGCCGCTGACGTTGCAGGGCACCCAGCTTGCTTCTCCTGCTCTTGAAGAGCTCTATCATAATGCCAGTGCCAAACGCGCACTGTGGCAGCAGATCTGTGAACATGAATCAGATTTCTTTACTCACCCCGAACGACCTTAGTCACGCATTTGCCATTGAACAGCGTAGCCATGCTTTTCCGTGGACGGAAAAAACCTTTGCCAGTAATCAGGGCGAGCGTTATCTCAACTATCGGCTTGATGTCGATGGCGTTATGGCTGCGTTTGCCGTCACGCAAATCGTGCTTGATGAAGCCACGCTGTTCAATATTGCCGTCGATCCGGCTTTCCAGCGCCGTGGGCTGGGGCGTCAACTGCTGGAACATATTATTGCTGAGCTGACGCAGCGTGAGGTGTTAACGCTATGGCTGGAAGTGCGCGCCTCAAATCTCGGGGCGATTGCGCTATATGAACAGCTGGAATTTAATGAGGTATCGGTGCGCAGAAACTATTATCCGACCGCTGAAGGACGTGAAGACGCACTGATCATGGCTTTAACCCTATAGCGGGCAACGCCTGCGCAGATAAAACAGGATTTAACGACAAGATGTTAAAAGATTGGGATTGGATCTTATTCGACGCCGACGACACGTTATTTCATTTTGATGCCTTTGCTGGCTTACAGCGCCTGTTTCAACAATACGATGTGCAGTTTACCACCGCGGATTATGATGATTACCAGGCGGTAAACAAACCGCTGTGGGTGGATTATCAGAACGGTGTCATCGGTGCATTACAGCTTCAGCACCAGCGTTTTCAGGGCTGGGCGGATAAACTGAGTGTTGAACCACATGAGCTTAACCGCGGTTTTCTGGCGGCGATGGCGGAAATTTGTGTGCCGCTTGAAGGTGCCGTTGGCCTGATGAACCTGCTGAAAGGCCGGGTCAAAATCGGCATTATCACCAATGGTTTTACGGCACTACAGCAGGCGCGTTTGCAGCGCACCGGTTTCCTTGAGTACTTTGATCTGCTGGTGATCTCAGAGCAAGTGGGTTATGCAAAACCTCATCCGGCGATTTTTGACTATGCGTTAAAGAAAATGGGTAACCCACCACGCGATCGCGTGATGATGGTGGGAGACAACCCGGATTCCGATATTCTCGGCGGTATCAACGCTGGCCTGGCGACCTGCTGGCTGAATGCGGATAACCGTGCCAGACCTGAAGGGATTGAGCCAACCTGGCAGGTCTCTTCGCTGAAACAGCTGGCTGAAATTCTCAGCGCTTAACTGCGCACCCCGGCTTTTCCGGTTGCCAGACAGACTCTGTCTTTCTGGTAACCACACTTCTCTTTAGCGGTTCCGCTGTGTTTACCTCCTCGCTGACTTATTTTATCAATCCGTCATTCCCGCCCCGGAAGCAACAATCAAAAAATGAGAAAAGTTTTTTTCACTACTCAAATCCAGAGTGGTGGCTTTTTTTTGTGCGTTATATCATAAATTTTATCAATGTTTGTCGTCTGTTTCCTACAACCGTGGCGCAAAATATCGAGGATTTGTGATTATTTCTATGTGAAAGAATAATTAATGATTATTAGTTGGTTAACAAAGCGTTGAATTTTTGTCGGGACACTATAAACTGCGCAAATTATGATGTTTAAAGCCGTAATAAAACGCAAGTGTGCGTTACCGGGTGCAGGCTCGTGCGGTAGCCATGGTCAGATAAAATTTTATTATCATTATGATTTACATGATAAAGTAACAAATATTACAACGTGATCATTACGTGTTTACTTATCATATCAATGAAATTCTCTCCCGGACGATAACAGAGAGTCGAAGCAAGGAAGTTTTAAGGCATGTTGAACGTTATCCCCTGATGTTCATCATTACCGCACAGGAGTGCAGTTTCTGGTTACTCGTTAGCTTATCAATTACCCTGATGTTGCTTTGTATTTAGCCTGTTTTAATTTTTTTATTCTTAATAAAATTGATTAAATTAACTGGCGTTTTTTATCTGTTTGCCAGAGCAGTGCCGATTGCGTTTTCTCTGCTAATCGGAGGCTTTAATCAGCCTGTTTACCTCGCCAGTCATTATGGCGTGATGTCATTAGTGTTATGGAAAATTTATGAGGATCATGGTGAAAATTCGTGTCGCACTAAGTCTGATTGGGGTGTTAAGCCTTGCTGGTTGTCTCCCTCGAACGCCGCCGTTAACGGATGAGACGATAGTTTCCACGACTGTCGACGGCGTGAAAATTAACTACCGGCACGCCATTTTGCCCCCTGCGCAGTTCACGCCGCTGAATGAAGAGTATCGCGCACTGTATAACGCGTCAGTGATGAACCGTCCTGATTTCGGCGGCAAACTGCTGCGCTATCTGAGCAACGGTGAGACCTACACGGTGGCAGGCAAGGTAGAAAATGGCTGGTATGCCATTGCCGGCGATCAGCAAGAGCTGATTGGCTACGTTCCTCTGCGTGCCGGCGTAAAAAGTGAGCTCTGGGATAAGACCGTCAAAGCGGATTCCCGCCGTAAACGGGTAAGGAGCAATCAATCTGCTAAGCCGACCTGCGTGGCAGTTGCTGGCGAGAGCAAAGCTTGCCAGAACGCTAACAACGGTACCTGGATCATCGATTAAAATCGCTTCAATGGAAGCATTGCTATGAATGGATTCAACGGGTTGCGTCTGAGTGCTCAGGCGTTGTTACTGGCGGTGCTGCCGCTGGTCTCTGGCTGTTTTTCATCTTCCAACAGTTCGCAGCAGGTGCGTTACAGCCTGTCTTTTCAGGCACATCCGCAAATTAATGAATCCGCTCCGCTCAAGGTGAGAGTGCTGTTACTGAAATCGGACGCGGATTTTATGGCGGCAGATTTCTGGTCACTGCAAAACGATGCCCACGCCTTGTTGGGTGCCAATCTGCTTAACAGCGAGCAGTTTTTTCTGCGACCAGGACAGCTGAATAAAAAAATCAGCGGTCAGGGCAGTGGCGAAGCACGTTATCTTGGCATTCTGGCTGAATATCAGTCACTTGACGGCAAGATATGGCGGTTGTCATTGCCGCTATCGGCTCCTGGTGAGGGGCTTTTACACTCCATCTGGCAGGGATCGTCAGGGGAGACAGATGCGGAAGTTATTGCGGATATCAACGGCATTCGCGTTATTCGCTGACAGGATTAAGTCTTTGAAAAGGAAGTCATTATGAATCACCCGGCAAAAGTGGTGTGGAGCGAAGGGATGTTTCTGCGGCCGCATCATTTCCAGCAATCGGAAAGCTATTTCCATCACCTTATTCACGCCAGGGCGGAGCTGCAACACCCCTGGCAGTGGGGTTTTTTCGAGCTCGAAATCAATCACACGCTGCTGCGGCAGGGAAAACTGGCACTTAACTCTGCCCGCGGCCTGCTGCCCGACGGGACGTACTTCTGCTTTCATGACGGGCGTGATGCGCCCGCGCCATTGTTCATCGCAGACCATTCCGCCGGAGCGAAAGTGGTGCTGGCACTGCCTGCGCGTCGTGGTGGGCGTGAAGAAGTGATTTTTGACGAGGCGGGGGATTCGCTGGCACGCTTTGTCAGTTTTGAGCAGGAAGTTGAAGATGTTAACGCGGTAGCCGTGGGGCAGACCGCCGTTCAGTTTGGCCGGCTGCGACTGAAACTGATGCTGGAAAGCGAACTGTCGGCCGAGTGGACGGCGTTAGGCGTGGCGCGGTTTAACGATACTCGCAGCGAAAATCAGCTGCGCCTCGACCCGGCTTATATTCCTCCATTGCTTAACAGCAGCGTCAACGCCACGCTGCGCAATTACCTCCATGATCTGCAAACTATGCTGACGCAGCGCTGTCAGCAGCTGGGCCAGCGTCTGCAACAGCCAGGACGTTTTAACCAGGCTGATACCGTTGATTTTATGCTGCTGGCATTACTCAATTATCATTCAGGTCAACTCAGCCACCTCAAACACCTCCCTTTATTGCACCCTGAACAGCTGTGGCGTCAATGGCTGGCTTTTGCCTGTGAACTGACCACCTACACGCCCCGACGTTTTCCTGACCAAACCTTGCCTGAATACTGCCATGACGACCTGGCGCGATGTTTTGCGGAACTTATGCTGATGCTGCGCCACGGCTTGTCGCAGGTGCTGGAAGAACATGCCATTCAGCTGGTACTCACCGAGCGTTCTCACGGTCTTAGCGTGGCAACGGTGGCCGATCAGGCAATGATTCGCGAGTTTGGCTTTGTGCTGGCGGTGCGTGCCGATATCCCTGGCGAAACGCTGCATATCCATTTCCCGGCGCAAATGAAAATCGCGCCGGTGGCAAAAATTCGCGACCTCGTACATCTGCAACTGCCAGGCCTGGTGCTGCGTGCCATGCCGACCGCACCACCTCAAATTCCCTGGCATGCTGGCTACAGCTATTTTGAGCTGGAGAAAGGCGGTGAGCTATGGAAGGAGATGGAAAAGTCCGGCGCGTTTGCCCTGCATCTGGCGGGGGATTTTCCCGGCCTGGAGATGCAGTTCTGGGCGATTCGTAGTCATTCAGTCTGAATCAGTGAGCGCTTATGATGCAGGAACGACAATCCACCGGCAGTAATACCCTTTTCCCTGGCGCGAACAGCAGCAACCTGTTGGTGGTTGCTGCCAATTCGTTACTGAACGCTATTCCTGATATTCGCCATTGCGTCACGCATGCTGATCCGGCGGGATTGCGTCAGCAATTGATTGACGAGATCCGCCAGTTTGAGATGCATTGTCAGCGCTCAGGCTTACCCTATGAAATGATCGTTGGCGCGCGCTATTGCCTGTGTACCGCGCTGGATGAGGCTGCGGCGCTGACGCCGTGGGGCAGCAGGGGCGTCTGGCCGGGAAGTGGGCTGCTGGTGACTTTTCATAATGAAACCTGGGGCGGCGAAAAGTTTTTTCAGTTACTGGCTAAGCTGTCGCAAAGCCCGCGTGAGCATCTCTGGTTACTCGAGTTGATTAATTTCTGTCTGCAACTGGGCTTTGAAGGGCGCTACCGCGTTATGGATAACGGGCGCTCACAACTCGACACCATCAAACGGCGCTTATTGCAGATGATTCATGGCGTGCGTGGAGGATATTCGCCACCGCTGTCGCCACATCCTCTGGATCAACCGCAGGCCAGTAAGCTATGGCGACCGGTGGTACCCCTCTGGGCGGTTACCGCACTGACCGGATTAATGGCCTGCTTGTTTTATATCGCGCTTAACTGGCGGTTGAGCGATCGCGTCAGCCCGGTACTGGCGGCGATTTATCAGATCGTACTACCTGAAGTCGCCATTCCTCATCCGGCACCGCCGCCGCCGCCAGCTTTAAATCTGCGCGGGTTTCTGCGTGCCGAAATCGAGCAGGGACTGGTGACGGTGCGTGATCAAGCGGCTCAGAGCGTGGTAACCATAAATGGCGATGGTCTGTTCGCTTCGGCATCAACCACCGTTCGCAGCAGTTATCGGCCGGTACTGGATCGCATCGCCCAGGCGATGGATAACGTCAGCGGCAAGATTCTGGTGGTGGGTTACAGCGATAACCTGCCGATACGCAGTGTCCGTTTTGCGTCGAATTATGAGCTGTCGCTGGCGCGGGCAGAGTCGGTACGTCAGATTTTGCAGTCACATCTGACGCAGCCTGAGCGTGTTAAAGCCGAAGGGCGTGGTGAGAACAGCCCGCTGGTCGCCAATAATAGCGCCGAAAACCGTGCCCGCAATCGGCGGGTTGAAATAACACTATTGGTTTCACCCGAGAATACTCGGGCAGAGCTGAATCGCCGGTCGCAAGGAAATTAACCCATGCTGAACAGACTTTTTGCTTTCCTGACCAGCCGGTTGATGTGGGGGTTTATCGGTATCACCGCGCTGGCTGTGATTATTTGGGTGATCGGCCCACTGCTTGCTGTCGCTGATGCCCGGCCACTTGAACCTGAAATCAATCGCCAGATGCTGATTGGATTACTTTACCTGCTGTGGGCAATCAGTCGCGTTGTCCCTCGCCTGTATAACGCCTGGCTTAATCGCAAACTAATGGGAAGTCTGAGCCGCGTAACGCCGTCCGGCACAGGCGAGCGTAAAAGACTCACCGGCGAAGAACAACTGCTGGCGGATCGTTTTAATGAAGCATCCCGGCTGTTAAAAAAAGCCCATTTTCTCCGTGCAGAGAGTCAGTATCAGCCGCGCTGGATACAAAATTTCAGCCGCCAGTACCTTTATCAGTTGCCATGGTATGTGATTATTGGCGCACCGGGCGCGGGTAAAACCACCGCGCTGCTCAACTCAGGCTTACATTTTCCCCTGGCCGATAGCCTGGGCAAAACGGCACTGCGCGGAATCGGGGGGACGCGCAACTGTGACTGGTGGTTTACCAGTGAAGCCGTACTGATCGATACCGCCGGGCGTTACGCCTTGCAGCAGAGCCAGCAGGCGCAAGATGCGGGAGAGTGGCAGCGTTTTATTGCGTTGCTACGTAAATATCGCGCGCGCCAGCCGATTAATGGCGTGATCGTGACGATCAGCGTGGCCGATCTGCTGACACAGGATCCGCAGATCGCGCAGCAGCATGCCCGTTCCCTTCGCCAGCGTCTGTCAGAGCTGCATGAGCAGTTAGGCATTGGTTTTCCGGTCTATGTGCTGGTGACCAAAACCGATTTGCTGAAAGGGTTTCGCGCCTATTTTGCGGAATTTGATAAAGCGCAGCGCGATCAGATATGGGGTTTTACTTTTCCTCGTGAGCAGGTAAAGCAGGCGGGCTTTGATCTGGCAGAAGCCTGCAATCAGCACTATTTGCTGTTGCAACAACGGCTTGAGGCTGGCCTGCCCGATACCCTGTTACAGGAACAGAATGCGCAAGCGCGTGCTGAAAGTTATCTGTTTCCACAACAGTTTGCCGCATTGCGTCAGCTACTGGTCGAGATGCTCGGCAATGTGTTTTCCCGTTCGGACTTTGAAACGCCATTTTTTCCACGTGGGGTTTATTTCGCCAGCGGAACCCAGGAGGGGCTGCCTTTTGATAGGGTCATGGGTGAACTTCATCGTGCCATGCGGCTACAGCCCAGGGTGGATGAAGCGCCTGCTGCTAACAGCAATAATGCCTGGGATCGTGTTAATAAAGCTGCGCCCGTTCCCGCCAACAAAGGCCAAAGTTTCTTTCTTAAAAATCTGCTGCAGGATGTGATTTTTCAAGAGTCGGGGCTGGCTGGCAGCAACCGCTGGTGGGAGCTGCGTAATCGTGCGGTGCTGTGGTCCGGCTATCTGCTGCTGGCTACATTACTGATCATTGCCGCTATCCTCTGGCTGACCAGCTATCACCACAATCAACACTGGCTGCATGAAGTACAGCAAAAAGTGCCGCAAATTGAGCAGCAAAGTAAGCAGTTGCAGATTTCCGGTGAGAACGATCTGTTCGTGCTGCTGCCGTTTCTTAACCAGCTGCAACATCTGCCCGAAAGCCAGGATTTTAATCGTGCTGCGCCACCGCTGACATGGCGCATGGGACTCTATCGCGGTGTGGAAGTCAATGATGCCGCCATGACGTTGTATCAGAAGTCACTACGTCAGTTGCTACTGCCACTGGTCGCGCAGGCGATTACCCACTGGTTGAAAAATGATAACGGCAGCGATGCGGATTACAGTTATGAGGCACTGAAAGCCTACAGGATGCTGTATCAGCCTGATCGGTATGACGGTAAATTTTTACACGCCTGGCTGATGCTGAATGTGCAGCGTAATCTGCCATCCGGGGTGACCCAACAGCAAATTAAACAACTTGATGACCATCTGACACAGCTACTGGAATCTCAGATCCAGGCCTCTCCCTATGCACGCGATGACAATTTGATCGCTCGCCAGCAGGCGCTCATTAATCAGGTCGCTTTGTCACAGCGAGTTTATGGACGTATAAAACGCCTGCTGGAGCATAACGCAAACTTAAAACCGGTTTCCCTGTCATCTCTCGGTGGACCGCAAAGTGAGCTGGTGTTTTCACGCAAGAGCGGAACTTCTGCCAGCGAGGGAATAAGCGGATTATTTACTCCGGAGGGTTACTGGAACAGCTTTAATAAAAATATCGATGCCATCACCGCAGAGCTGCATAAAGACGATTTATGGGTGCTGGGCGGGCACAGCCAGAACGAAAACAAGCAACAAACGGATGACGCCGTGCGTCAGCTCTACCTCACTGATTATATTGGCCAGTGGCAGAGTTTGATCGAGGATATTCAGCTGAATAACAGCGCCAGCCTGGCGCAGCGTATTAATACCGCCCGTCTGCTTTCCGGCAACAATTCACCGCTGCGCAGGCTGGTGGTAAATCTCAGCCAGTATCTGATGCTGGAACGGTTACCGGAACAGCGTGCTGAGGCACAGCCCAAGCCTGAGTTGACGTCGGGTCGTGCGACTCAAACCTTACAGGCACTGTTTCGTTCTCCGCAGGCGGTGGCGCTGGTCGATTCGCCGCCGTCGCCAGAACAGGCGGTAAATCATCACTTTGCCGCGATCATTGAACTGGCGCAGCCGTTGGAAAAAGGCGGAAATGTTGTGGTTTTCGACGATATTCTCCACCAGATTGATGAGCTTTATCGCTATCTGACTGCGGTTCAGGATGCGGCTAACAGCGGTATGCCTCCGCCCTCCAGTGAGCCAATCAGCCGGTTGCAGGCCAGTGCCGGGCGTCTGCCAGGTTCGTTACAAACCATGCTGACGGGTCTGGCGGTGGGCGCCAGTAGCGATACCCAGCGGCGCGATCTGGAAAATGTCAGCAAGCGGAGCAATGTGGAAGTCGGTAGCTTTTGTCGCCAGGCAATTGCCGGACGTTATCCGCTGGTGCGTACGGGCACGGCAGAGGTGACGCCGGACGATTTGGCACGCATGTTTGCGCCCGGCAGTGGGCTGATGGACAGCTTCTTCCGCGATAATCTGGCGAATAAGGTGGATACCACGCAGGCCAACTGGCGTTTTATGCCGGGTATTGACGGGAAAGCGTTGCCTGGTGGGGAAGCCATTCTGCGACCTTTTCAGCAGGCGCAAAGCATTCGTGATGCTTTTTTTGCCAATGGCGCCAGCTCCCCCTCTTTTCGTACCACGCTGCGTACGGTGCGGATGGATAGCGACATCTTAAACCTGACGCTGGATGTCGATGGTCAGATCCTGCGCTACAGCCATGGGCCGCAAGTCGTCCAGCTGGTGAGCTGGCCCGGCCCTGGCGGTACCAGTCAGGTGCGGATGCAGTTAGGGCTGATTAACGGCAAATCAGCCACGCTGGTGACGAATGGTCCCTGGGCGCTTAACCGCTTTTTTGACCGTGCGCGTCTGGCCAGCGGCAGTAGCAGTCTCAGTCGTCAGGCGACTTTTATTCTGGACGGCCATCAGGTCACGCTGGAGTTCACGCCAAACAGTATCCGCAATCCGTTTCAACTCCCCGGCTTTTCATGCCCATAGCTGCAAGGAAATGATAATGAGTGATTCCACTGCGATTGGCTGGTACGGAAAATTACCCAGTGCCGGAGACTTTTTGCAGCGACGCTTTCCTGACGCGTTGATCAACCAATGGACCCACTGGTTTCAGGTGGGACTGGTGAACTGGCAAAAAAATGCCGGGGAGCGGCAGGCGAGCGGGCGTCATTTTAGCCATGCACCGGTATGGAATTTTGTCGTGCCGCCGATGCTGGATAGCCAGCTGATACAGATGGGATGCCTGCTGCCAGCCTGCGACAGTGTCGGTCGCCACTACCCGGTTTGCGCGCAGCGTACCTTTACCTCAACCCAGTGGTCACCACAGATGCTGTCAATGGCGGGTGAATGGTATCAGCAGTTGGGTTGCGCTCTGAAGCATGCCGTGAACCATTGTTACTCCGCCGAGCAACTCGATCAGACTCTGCTGGCCATTCCTGCGCCACCGGATCCGGCAGCGGAGCGACGTTCGGCTATTTTTGATGTGCTGGGTTATGGCGACAATCTCAGCACCCTGAGCTGGAAGCAGGTTTCTGACTGCTTTGACCCGCAGCACTACACCAGTTTCTGGTGGAGTAATCAGACTGACGGTTTCCCGCTTTATACCCATGTTCATAGCGGCAATCTGACCGGACAGCTTTTTTCGATGCTGTTCGATCCTGCTGGTGGTACCCGACCTGGACGCCATGGCCTCTATCCACCAATGTTCGAATAAGCCTGAAGAAAGGAATCGATATGGAACTCGACGCATTATTAGCGCCGGTTAGCCCCGAGCGACCCTGTGGAGAAAATCTCGAATATGACGCCGATTTTATCGCCATGGAACTTGCCTGTACCGGCAAAGCTGAACAGCAGTTTGGCGATACCCTGATTCCAGCCGAGCCTGCCGACTGGAATAAAGTGGAGGCGCTGGCATCCGGGGTACTGCTACGGAGCAAAGATCTGCGTGCGATGCTGGCGCTCACGCGGGCGTGGACACATCTGAAAGGACTGAACGGTTATGCCAGGGGGCTGAAATTAATTACGCAGTCACTACAACGTTACTGGCAATCGCTTTATCCGGCTCTGGAAGAGGGTGGGGAAGTGAGTCCTCACTATCGCATTAACGTCCTGGCAGGCTTGAGTGATAAATCGGCCCTGACCCTCGCAGTGCGGCAGGCTTCGCTGTTGCGTTCAGTGGCCGATGAAATCACTTTGCGTGATGCCTGTGCGCTGCTTGAAGGCAGTAAAAGTGACTTTCCTGATTATCCCGGTGGCCGCGTGCGATTGATGGATGAACTTTCCCGTAGTGAACATCCCAATATAAATGCAGTGAAAAAGATAAGTGAGTGCTTGCAAACAATTCGGGAAATACTGACTGAACAGTTTGGTGAAGCGAGCGCCCCGACAATGGTTCAGCTAATCAAAACCATCAGCACGGTGGAGCAAGCCTGCCGGATTACCGATCTTTCCGTCATGATTCCGCCCGCCCGCGCTGCCGATGACATAAAGCAGGTTGCTGCTGAGGTTCAACTGCCACAACCCGATAAGCACGGATACCGCGCCACCGGTCCTCAGTCACGTAGCGATGCGCTGATGATGCTGGAAAAGGTTAAACAGTACTTTGCCGAATACGAGCCAGGCCATCCCGCCCCGCTAATGATCGAGCGTGTTCAGCGGGTCATCGGACTCGATTTTATGGATATGGTGCGCGAGCTGGCACCCGATGGCGTTAATCAGCTTGAGAATATTTTTGGCCGTCGTGCCAACTGAATACCCCGGGTATTCAGTCGCCTATTTCTTTCCTGTATCGCATAACAGATGGAGCTAACTATGCATAACAACAAAGCTGGCGGGCAGAAGTTTATCGCCCAAAATCGTGCGCCACGCGTTCAGATTGAGTATGACGTGGAAGTTTATGGTGCCGATCGCAAAGTCCAGTTGCCTTTTGTAATGGGCGTAATGGCGGATTTAGTCGGTAAGTCAGGTGAGAATCAACCGGAAATCGACCAACGCAAGTTTGTGGATATTGATGTCGATAATTTTGACGATCGTATGAAAGCGCTCGGACCGCGGGTGACGTTTCGCACCGAAAATACGCTCACCGGAGAGGGTGGACTGAATATCGATCTGACTTTCAACAGCCTGAATGATTTTTCGCCGGATGCGGTGGCACGCAATGTTGCGCCGCTGAATCAGATGCTTGAGGCCCGCATCCAGCTGTCAAATCTGCTCACCTATATGGATGGCAAAAATGGTGCCGAGCAGCTGATCGCCAATATTCTGCAAGATCCTGGGTTATTGAAGTCGCTGAGCTTTTTACCGCAGTCGGCAGAAAAAGCCGCCAATAGTCCGGACGAGGAGGGTTAACTGATGAATCAACTACAGCCAGAACTATCTCCGCAGCAGTTTAGCGAAGATGAATTTAGCGCCTTGCTGAACAAAGAGTTTCGACCGAAAAGCGATCAGGCACGTGCGGCAGTCGAAAGCGCAGTTAAGACTCTCGCTCAGCAAGCGCTTGAGCACAGCCTTACGCTATCCACTGATGCTTATCGAACTATACAGGCGTTAATTGCCGAAATAGATCAAAAACTGTCTCAGCAGGTGAATCAGATTATTCATCATCCGGATTTCCGACAGCTGGAAGGGGCATGGCGCGGCCTGAGTTATCTGGTGAATAATACCGAGAGCGATGAAATGCTTAAAGTGCGCTTTATCAGCATCTGCAAACGGGAGCTGGGGCGCACGCTAAAGCGATATAAAGGTGTCAGCTGGGATCAAAGCCCGATTTTTAAAAAGGTTTATGAAGAGGAGTATGGTCAGTTCGGCGGCGAGCCATTTGGCTGCCTGGTGGGAGATTACTATTTTGATCACAGCCCGCAGGACGTGGAGTTACTCGGCGAAATGGCACGCATCGGTGCGGCTTCTCACTGCCCGTTTATCAGCGGCACGGCGGCAGGAATTATGCAGATGGAGTCCTGGCAGGAGCTGGCGAATCCACGCGATCTGAGCAAAATCTTTCAGAATACGGAGTATGCCGCCTGGCGCAGCCTGCGCGAATCTGAGGATGCCCGTTATCTTGGCCTGGTCATGCCGCGTTTTCTTTCGCGCCTGCCCTACGGCATTCGCACTAATCCGGTCGATAGTTTTAATTTTGAAGAACAGTGCGACGGGGCTGATCACAGCAATTACACCTGGAGCAATGCGGCCTATGCCATGGCGGCCAATATTAATCGTTCATTTAAACAGTACGGTTGGTGCACATCGATTCGCGGAGTGGAGTCCGGTGGCGCTGTAGAGAGTCTGCCAGCCCATACCTTTCCGGGCGATGACGGCGGAGTCGATTTAAAATGCCCGACGGAAATCGCCATCAGCGATCGCCGTGAAGCAGAACTGGCGAAAAACGGATTTATGCCGCTGGTCCACCGCAAAAACTCTGACTTCGCCGCCTTTATAGGAGCGCAGTCACTGCAAAAACCAGCCGAATATCACGATAACGATGCTACCGCCAACGCCCGTCTCGCAGTACGTTTACCTTATCTGTTCGCCTGCTGCCGTTTTGCCCACTACCTGAAATGTATTGTCCGCGACAAAATCGGCTCTTTTCGTGAGCGCGATGAAATGCAGCGTTGGTTGAATAACTGGGTGATGAATTATGTTGATGGCGATCCGCTAAACTCCTCACAGGAGACTAAAGCGCGTAAACCGCTGGCTGCAGCAGAAGTGGTGGTGGAAGAGAGTGAGGACACGCCAGGCTATTATTCAGCAAAATTCTTTTTGCGCCCGCATTATCAGCTGGAAGGATTAACGGTATCTTTGCGGCTGGTTTCAAAATTACCATCGCTTAAGTCGGGTGATAAGGGGTGAGAATAATAATGTGACAGTCAGACTGAACATTCTATCTGCCTGAATTCTTGTCGTTGTGTCATTTTCTTCTTCGTTGGCAGATATCGAAGATCCTGAATGCCAGAATAAATGTATTTATTAACTCTTTTAAAATGAAAAGGAAGCATTTTTATAATGATTCAGGAGTCATACCAGGCGGATATATGATGAATTGCCTGAGGATTTATCATAGTCCAGAACTGGATGAGTTATCTAAAGAGGTTATCTACGATAATCCTTTTAGCACCAGGTATAAGGACCATGCTCAGTAACTAACTTGACCCTGTCATGATGGTCAAACCCTCTGAATAATCACATGTAGCAGCGATATTCAGAAGCGCGGCAAAGGTAAAACATGGAACGTTTTATTTTATCCCCATGATTTTCTGCATGCCATATCAGTGCTTTATCTATACCCATTAACTGAAAGCACAGTGGGCAACATTGCAATTTCAGCTGTAAGGGTAAAAAGCAAAATTAACCTAAGAGTAGATAATTATGCCTATTGATATGTTTATAAAAGTTGACGGTGTGACAGGTGAATCGAAAGATGCCAATCATATCGGCTGGACAGATATTAGTTCTTTTTCCTGGGGGGCATCACAACAGGGTAGTTCAGGTGATGCTGCGGGAAAAGTCAATTTCACCGATCTGCATATTACAACGTTAATTGATAAATCTGTAACGGCGTTACTGAAATTCTGCTCTACGGGAAAACGGGTCAAAAACGTCGAACTCTCGCTGTGTAAAGCCGGAGGAGAACAGGTTGAATATGCAAAGATCACGCTGGAGGATGTGCTGGTCACCTCAGTAGATTATAGCGGAGCGACCAAAAACGATACTCTTGGCATTACCTATAGTTTCCAGGCTGCCAGGGTAAGGCAGCAGTATTGGGAACAAACCAGCTCTGGTGGCCGCGGTGCAGAAACCAGTATGGGGTGGGATATTAAAGGGAACAGAGAGATGTAACATATAAACCTCCTCGTAGGGGGAGGTTTACTTATTATCCCCGAAATTGCGTCGCTATGGATATTGTAATAAAATGGATTATTATTTTTGCATTTACTGTCCCGTTACAGGCTATTTCTGTGGTACCTCTTTCTCCTGATGATTTTTCACAGAAATCTATTTTCAATAACTGGTTGCTGAATCGCTGTATTGGTAAAGTTGAGCCAGAAAGTAAAATGATGGATGATGCTTTTAAAAGCGCAGCAGTCTGGCTGAAATTTAGTAAATTACCTACTGATGCATTTAATGAAGGCGATGGCTTGGTTGAGAAATATTTGAAGTTGAATTTCGATGGTTCTGTTAAGAGTGATTATAACGTGCTTAAGTGTACTTTGCTTGCAAGTAGTCATGAAGCCACTTCTCTTTTCGAAAAACATGATATTTGAAGCTAAAAGGATTTAATATGGCAGATAAAATAATTAACATAAAAAGAATATCACAAACAAAAGATTCGACCATAAGTAGATATGAAATGCCAAGCAGTAATATATCAGGGTTTATTCTGGAAAGGCCTGGGCCTGATACCACGGAAGTTAACTTAAGGCTAAGGATACCTGAAGGATTTTACAGGCTCAAATGGCATAATAGTAACATCAGATCTGTTAGACCTTTCAACCCTGTACCATTAATCTATAATGAAAATGTTTCTATATCGAGATTCATTCTAATACATAATGGCAATTATCCGGTAAATACAGATGGTTGTTTACTTATAGGAGGATCAAGAGGCGTGGATTTTGTAGGAGGCAGCGTTGTAAAGTTACAAGAACTGAAAACTCTTCTGCAGAGTGAAGGGATAGAAAAGTTTAGACTTTCTATCAAATCATGCTATTCAGATTGCAATTAAATATTATAAGTGAAATAAATGCTGAAAATAAATCTGGCTGCTATATTAATGGTGGTTGCATTTTCCTGCTTTGCAACTGAAAGAGATTCGTCAACTTCGATAGCAAAAAATGTTAATAAGGAGCGAGCGGCGCTGTTATCGTATCAGGGAGTATTACAAGCTTATTGGCTACCTGTCTGGAGTGATGATGGTAAAAAAAATAACCCAGAAATAAATATTCGATTCTTTATTTATGAAAAAAATAAAAAACAATGGAAAGTAATAAATATTGATAATGGGAAGCATAAATCAGCAGGGTTTGATGTTGTTTCATATATTAAAAGATTTTTTTTAAAGTTACCTGATGATTTCCTGAAGTACCGGGAGGGCCATATAGAACAGTATGGTGTTTTGACGGTGAAGGATTTAAGAACCTATGTGGAGTGTGATCATAAATACCATGATGCTCAATCCGTTAATTTTACTCCGAAGTGGCATAAGGTTATTAATATTGATGAGCTCGAGTCAACCGCCGGATGTGAGCGCTATCCTTATATAATGACCTATGCCGTACGCCCTGGAAACAGTCTGCGCCATTTTAAACTAGCACCTTCAGAACAGGCTGAAAATGGTGAGGTTATTCCTGTTAATACTCCGATTAGTAAAATTAAAACTATCAATGAAAACTGGATTTATGCCGCGAATTATGATGCGCATTCCCCCGGGCTGGCTGGCAGGATAAGGGGCTATATTAATAAAAAGGATATTGTTCCGATTAATTAGCCCTCTTTCTGTGGGTGCTGTGGTTATATGAGTTATCCTGATAAGATTTTTATTAAAGTTATTTGTTCTCTATTTATTATTACAACGGCTTCACTTTCCTCACAAGCAAAAATCCATTACTCAGCTCAGCAATATATAAAAAACTATGCATTCAGTACCTGTATTGCTCAGGGCTATAGAGGCTATCTTGAATTCGGCGAGCACTCTCTTTCTGCACATACTGCAGTCAGAGAACTGGGACAAAAATTTTTGGCTTAGCATTATGCCAGCCAGTCAGGGCAGCCGATGATATTGGCAAAATGCATCGAATTTCTTTATAGCGAGGAACTGGACAAGTTAATCATGGAGTATAAAGATAAACAGGACGAGTAAATAATCATTACGGTTTTTTCACCAGGGTAAATAATTCATTAACAGAGTATTACAGAATTGAACTAAGGATAATTATTAAAACTTAAGGGATTAAAATGAAATATTTATTGAAAGTTAACCTTTTCACTATGCTGTTTCTGTCGTCCTTTACTAGTCTGGCGGAAACTATCACAACCTTTAACGGGCGTCATTTTACTATCGAGATTGAGTCGCAATGTGATATTACTGCGGAGGATTGCGAAAATGTCAGATTTCATTCGGTGAGTCTGACGAATGGCGGCTTGCTCGATTTGAATGGGCGTACGATAAAATTATCAGGCGATGATAATGTTTTTGGCTACCAGTTCAATCATGGGGAATATATTTATCGTTTATCTCCTGATATTTCCAGTATTAATTACTGGTATCTGACGGTATTAAACCAAAATAAATTAGTGGCAGAAGATTCCGGGGTCATGAAATAGCGACTAACTGTCTGCGGCATAACTTATTTAAGTCACTCCGCTAATAGTTTCTGATAAGACGGCGCTTAACTGGAAGTTGCGGGTTATGGCCGGAACGGAGAACACCTTAACCGCAGGAAAACGTTATGCGATTTACGATTATAACCACCAAAAATGGTCATCAGCCGCCGCAGAGCCGTTGTGATTTTCTGCCGCCTGGTGGCACGATTGGCCGCGGAATCGACAATAATCTGGTACTGCCCGATGATGAGCGCACGATATCCCGCTTGCAGGCCATTGTTCATATCACGGCTGAAGGTGATTGTCGTATTACTAACCGTGGCAATGTCACACGTGTCATGCTGAACGATATTCCCCTGGAACGTGGTCGGCAGGTCGATTTACAGGATGGCGATATCATCGGTATTGATGATTATCGTTTGCAGGTAAACGATTTACAGGTGGATGGCGCCGCCGCTGCGCCGGACAGGCCAGAAATCCCCCCCCCGACGCCTGCGCTAAATACCGCATCCGCGCCTGTTCCCGGTGAGATCTGGGACGATCTGGTGCAGGAGTTCTCAACCGCAGGCAACTTTTCCAGCCCAACAGCCGCACAGCCGCAGGGGGCGGTTAATCCGTTCACTGAACCTGTAAACGCCGAGCGTAATCCTGTTGACCCGCTGTCGTTGCTGGCAGACCAGAGCCCGTCACTGATGCCGGAACAGCGTCAGCGCTTACCTGAGGAGCTTTTCAGTGACGATAAGTTGTTCCAGACGGACAGTTTATTTGCGGATCACACGCCCAGTACTTTGCTGCAACATCCTGCCGGAGCGGTTGTCAGCCGACCGCTCAGTACCTCTCAGGATGAGCAGGATCCACTGGCACTGTTTGGTGCAGATCATTCAACCGCGCAGCTTAGCCAGGATCCGCTGGGATTAATGATGGCGGAGCCGGTGCTAAGTGGCGATGCGGCGGATTCGCCAAAGTCTCCGCCGTTAACCACCGCGCCATCTGCTGCCATGCAGCCTCAGAGCGACCAGCAGTATGACGGTATTACTTTACCCACACCGCAGGCGGTCGCGCGAACCCATACGCCACCGCCAAAAGGACGCCTGCGCATCGATCCGGTAGCCGACAATGTTGCGCATCAGTCGTCAGTACCAGACAGCAATGAAGCCTTGCAGGGAGAATTATTGCAGGCCTTAATCAATGGGATGGGGTTAAACGATATGCAGCCAACGCCGCGCTTTGAACCCCATAATATGGAGCAGCTCGGGCAAATGTTGAGTATGTTTTCACAGGGTACGGTGGCACTGCTCTCTTCCCGCTCGATTCTCAAACGCGGCGTCAAGGCAGAAATGACGGTGATCCTCGACGAAGCGAATAATCCTTTCAAGCTGTTGCCATCCGGCAAAACGGTGTTGATGCAGATGTTCGGCAGTCGGATGCCGGGCTTTATGCCGCCGACCCAGTCGGTGCGTGATGCGCTGGTTGATCTGCAAGCGCATCAGCTTGGCATGATCGCCGGGATCCGCGCGATCATCGCATCCATGTTGCAATCCTTTAATCCTGAGCAGCTGGAACAGGAAGCGCGCAACGATGGGGTGACGTCGCGCCTGTCGTTCCCGCGCAGCCGGAAAGCGACGTTATGGGAACAGTACAGCAAACGCTACCAGCAAATTGCCGGTGAAATCGAAGATGACTTCCACACGCTGTTTGGTGAGGCCTTCTTACATGCCTACGACATGGAAGTTAACCAGTTTAAAGACTCTCAGAATCGATTGGATAAATGATGAATATCACCTTTGCTTCAATGTCGAATCAGGGCGATCGCGAAACAAATCAGGATCAGACGGGTGAAATTGTGGGTGAACGCTCGGCATGCTTTGTGGTGTGTGACGGCGTGGCGGGTTTTCCCGGTGGTGACGTTGCAGCAAAGCTGGCGCGCAACACCCTGCTTGACGGCTTTGACGGCCAGCAGCACCTTGATGCACAGCATATCCGTCAGTATGTGACGGATGCTAATCACGCGATACGGCAGCAACAAAAAGCGCATCCGCAGTATGGCCGTATGGGCACCACTATGGTCAGTTTATTTATCGATCGTGACTATCAGCTGGCTTACTGGGCACATGCGGGCGACAGCCGATTATATCTGTTTCGCCGCGGCTATCTTATCCATACCACTCTCGATCATAGCCTGGTGCAGCAGATGAAGGATGCCGGGCATCAGACCGATGGCATCAACAGTAATTTGCTCTATTTCGCTTTGGGTATGGGCGATGAGGAGCGCGATGCAAGCTACAGCGATGTGGTGCCGATTGAAGATGGTGATGTTTTCTTGCTGTGTACCGATGGCTTCTGGCATGAGGTTTCCCGACAGCATATGCAGCAGTCGCTACATATGGTGAATACCCCGCAGGAGTGGCTGACGTTAATGCATCAAATCGTTAAGAAAACGGATGAACGCACCGACGCTAAACAGGACAACTACAGCGCCGTTGCCGTCTGGATAGGCTCACCGCAAGACACCACGTTGTTGCACTCGCTGTCAGAGGCAGCACAGTTTATTCCCATTCGTGATTGAGCTAAGGAAAGCTATGAAATTCTGTTTCCCGGTGATGTTAACGTTGCTGGCCGCTTTCAGCGTCAGTGCACAGGACTATCGCGTGGTCTATTCCCCCTCACTGAAGCTGGAGGTGTGGATTGACGATCTGAAAGATAACAGCCCGGCAAGCTGGTGTGCTGCGGAACTGCCAGTGCGTATTGTCGCGACCGGCGCTGAGCAGTCGACAGTGCTGAATGATTTTCTGCCGCGTGTCGGCAGCCTGTTGGAAAAACAGTGTCCCGCTCTGGCTCAACTGAAATGGCAGATGAATGACGGCGATGGCAAAAAGCTGGCGCAGGGAAGTGCTGCGAAAGCGGAAAACTGGGGAATGCGTGTTGAAGCCTCTCCCGGCGAAGCCGGTGCGCCGCCGCTTATTCAACCCACGGAGGCGGTGCCGGCTGTTGCTGCGGATACCACGCCGTGGCTGCAATTCAGTTTAATTGAAGGATGTCATTTTCGCGGCTATTGGGGCGAAAACAGCCTGGCCAGTGCCCTGTTTGTGCCTGCGAAACAGGGCGCGCAATGTGGCAGTGATGGCTGGCTGAGTGGTCAAAGCCAGGTAACGCAAATTGAGCAGGGTACGGCCAAAAATCTCAATGTACTTTTCCTGCAAGGTTTTCAGGTGCTGGGATTGAACAACAGCGCGGCCGACGACACCCTGACCATTACCACCGTCAATAATCAACGAATGGTGCTGCATAACAGTGAATCCCCTGATAGCTGGATGATTTTACCTTATATCAGCCAGCTCAGCGGCTGGCAGGCAGATGGCACTGTTGCTGTTCAGCTGGCTTCTGCCGAGGCAAAAGATGAAGAGCGTCTGCAAGCGCTGCTGGATGACGTGCGAAAAGTCTGGTCGCCATATATTGCGGGTGAAACAACGATAACCCTGGTGCTGGTTGAAGCCTTGCAGCCCCAGCTTAAGGATCCGACGGACGGAGCCTGGCGCACCATCAAATAACTTTTGGCAGCAGAGAGACTCAGGATGAGTAATCTTTTCAACGGACGTAAACCACTGAGCGGCAGCGAGATGCTGTATGCGGGTTATCAGGCGCGCAATAAAAAGCAGCCGCTGAGTGCGCGCGACACTATGCAACCGTCGTTGCTGGACCGTCTTACCGATGATCAGCCCGATAAGCCGCATGAGTTGCCCGGCAACCGGCTGATTACCCACAGTGAGCTGCGCCGCAACGTGCTGCGTGATTTGCAGTGGCTGTTTAACGCGGTCAACAGTGAGAGCCAGCTCGATTTGCAGCCTTACAGCCACATTCAGCGTTCCACTTTTAACTTTGGCATCGCGCCGCTGGCGGGCAAGCGGATGAGTGATATTCAATGGCCGGATTTACAACGCAAAATCACTGCCGCCATCCTGCATTTTGAGCCAAGAATTATACCGCAGGGATTGCAGGTCGATTGCCTCTCCAGCCATAAATCTTCTGAACTGCATAATCAGCTCGCGATTGAAATCCGTGGCCGACTCTGGTGTGTGCCGTACCCGCTTGAGTTTCTGTTTCGTAGTGAGGTCGATCTGGAAAACGGTCATTTTGAGCTACAGGAAGTGGGTTAACTATGGAAAGGAAACTGCTCGACTATTACAACCGTGAACTGGCCTATTTGCGTGAAATGGGTGCTGAGTTTGCCGAACGCTACCCCAAAGTGGCGGGCAGACTGGGTATGCAGGGTATTGACGTCGCTGACCCGTATGTCGAACGTTTAATGGAAGGTTTTGCCTTTCTGACTTCGCGGGTGCAGCTCAAAATGGATGCGCAGTTCCCGCGCTTTACCCAGTCTCTGCTGGAAATGATCGCCCCCAATTATCTCGCACCTACCCCTTCAATGGCGATTGCACAACTGCATCCCGACGGTCGTAAAGGCGACCTCAGCAACGGTTTTCGCGTACCGCGCGGCAGCATGATGGAGAGTCTGACGCTAAAAAAAGAGGGGGTAACCTGTAACTACACTACGGCTCATGAGGTGATATTGCAGCCGCTGCGCATCAAAAACGTTGAGCTGGGCGGGGTGCCGGCGGATATTCCGCTCGCTCAGCTGGGATTAAACCAGCGTGGCGCGGTCAGTGCATTGCGTATTCAGATTGAATGTTTCGATAACGTGATGCTGAGTCACCTCAGTTTCGACCATCTGATGTTCTTTCTGAGCGGCCCGGATATTCAGGCGCAGCAATTACTTGAGCTGATTATGCAGCACCGGGTGGGGCTGTTTTGCCAGACCAGTGGCGGCCAGCGCATCATACTGGATGATGAGGCGTTAGTGCATGAAGGTTTTGCCGCTGATCAGGCCTTGTTGCCGGATGATTTACGTAATTTCGATGGCTACCGCTTGTTGCAGGAGTATTTTGCTTTTCCGGCGCGTTTTCAGTTTATCAGCGTCAACCAGTTGCAGCCTGTGCTGAAGTGCAGTGACGGCCTGCGCGTATTCGAAATTATTGTACTGCTGGATAAGAGTGATATCGCGCTGGAACGGGTAGTGGATGCGAGTTATCTGGCGCTGCACTGCACGCCGGTGATTAACCTGTTTCCTAAGCTGACCGAGCGGCAAAAAATCAGCGACAGCCTCAACGAATATCATCTGGTGGTCGATAATATTCGCCCGCTGGACTATGAGATTTTTTCGGTACAGAAGTTAATTGCCAGCAGCAATGCCCAGCGTGAAGAACACGTTTTTCGCCCGTTCTGGCACACCTTTAGTCAGGACGAGGGTGATTATGGTGCTTATTTTTCGCTGCGCCGTGAGCCGCGCACCTTATCGGAAAACGCCGGGCGCTATGGCACGCGCACCGGTTATCTCGGCTCCGAAGTATTTCTCTCATTGGTTGATACGCATCATTCACCGTGGCACCAGGATCTGCGCTACCTGACAGCGGAAGTAACCTGTACCAGTCGTGATTTGCCGTTGCTGTTTCTGCAACAGGATCAGGGCAATTTTGGGATGTCTGATTCAGTGCCGATTTGCCAGCTAAGCCTGTGTAAAGGGCCGACATCACCCCGGCCGGCTTTAGCCGAAGGCGAGATTAGCTGGCGTTTAATCAGTCATTTACAGATGAATTATCTTAGCCTGATGGATGGCGATGACGGGCAGGGCGCGGCGGCATTACGTCAGTTGCTGGGGCTGTATGCCAATCTTGCTGAAGCCGCGGTAGCCCGGCAAATCGACGGTATTCGCCACTGTCAGCTACAGGCTGTTCACCGACGCGTGCCGCAACCGGGGCCAATGGTATCGGCGCGCGGCATTGCTATTGAACTGAACGTTGATGATCAGGCCTTTTCCGGCTCCAGTCCGTGGTTGCTGGGGAGTGTGCTGGAGCGCGTCTTTTCGCGGCTGGTGGCAATAAACAGCTTTACGGAATTGACGCTGACCAGCCAGCAGCGTGGTGAAGTGGGCTACTGGCCGCCACGCCTCGGTAAGAGGTCATTAATATGATTCAGCAAGTGGATCACACCCAACGCTTATCTGAGGACTTCTGGTCACCGTTGATGGCCGCGCCCTGGCGTTACGATCTGTTTCAACTGCTGCGCCGGATTGATGCCCTGGCGGGTGAGCGCTATCCGCTTGGGCGTGCGCCGCTTCCACACCACGAACCCTTGCGTATTGGTCAGCAGCCTTCACTGGCATTTGCACCATCAACCCTGGCCTGCGTGAAACCGCGTAAAGACTCGCCGCTGCACGAGGTGTCGATTTACAGCTTTGGTCTGTTTGGCCCAAATGGTCCGTTGCCTTTGCATCTGACGGAATATGCCCGTGAGCGTAGCGATCATCATCAGGATCGTGGCTTTGCTTCCTTTGTCGATCTGTTTCACCACCGTCTGGCGCTGCTGTTCTATCGCGCCTGGGCAGATGCGCAACCTACCGTTTCGCTCGATCGGCAGGATCTTCATCACTTCGAACAGTATCTCGCCAGCCTGACGGGAATGGGACAACCCGCACAGCTCAAGGCTGGCGCTCTGAATGCGCATGCCCGCTATGCGCTGGCAGGGCATCTCAGCCGTCATGGGCGCAATGCACAGGGAATGGTGAGAATATTGCGTCACTACTTCCGCATCCCGGTACAGCTGGTGGAGAACGTGCCACACTGGCAGCCGGTTGATCGCCGCGAGCGCACCCGCCTGGTGGCGGGGCGTAAGGCACATCGCTTAGGGCAATCCACCTTTCTTGGTATCGCTACCCGCGATGCACAGCATAAGTTCTGCATTGAGTTAGGGCCGCTATCGCTGGCGGCTTATCGCCACTTTCTGCCGGATCAACGCGGCGCACAGCAGTTATGCGCCTGGGTCCGGCAGTATCTCGGTATTGAATTTGTCTGGGAGGTGCGCCTGATCCTTGCGGCGGATGCGGTGCACGGCGTAACGCTGGGTGGGCAGACGCGTGTCGGCTTTGACAGCTGGCTGGGGCTGACTGACAAAGCGCGGCCACGCGGAGATTTTATTTTTAATCCGGAGGAACAAAAAACCTTGGTCGACTGACCGTGCCAGTAAGCCAGCAAACCCCAGTTCGGTATTTCACTTTCCCTCTTTCCTCCTCACTCTTCTATCGGGACATACTATGTCAGAAATCAGCCGTGCCGTACTTTTCGGTAAACTGGATAAGCGGTTATTGACCTCGCTGGAGAGCGCCACCGCGTTCTGTAAATTGCGGGGTAACCCTTACGTTGAGATCGTTCACTGGCTGCATCAGCTTATGCAGCATGACGGCGACCTCCAACGACTTATCCGCCATTTTTCACTGGATGAAGAAGCCCTGATGCGCGATATCGTCGCGGCGTTGGATCGTTTGCCCAGAGGCGCAAGTGCGGTTTCTGATCTCTCCGAACATATCGACAGTGCTGTTGAGCGTGCCTGGGTTTATGCCTCGCTGAAATTTGCTGCGGCTGAGATTGGCGTCGGTCATTTACTGATCGGCATTCTGAAAACCTTCAATCTTGCCAACGTATTGAAGGGGATCTCATCACAGTTCAGTGCGATTGGCGTCGAAGCATTACTTGAACAGTTTACGAAGATTTTTCCTGATGCTCATCCGACGGCAATTGCCGCATGCGCGGATAGCGGGCGGCTGTCGGCGTCAGCAGGCGAGGGAACGCTGGCACAGTATGGACAGAATCTGACCGCACGCGCGCATCAGGGTGAGATGGATGCGGTGGTCGGGCGTGATGACGAGATTCGGCAACTGATCGATATTCTGTTACGTCGTCGCCAGAACAACCCGTTACTCACCGGCGAAGCGGGTGTGGGTAAAACAGCGGTGGTTGAAGGACTGGCGCTGCGCATTGCCGCCGGTGAAGTACCGGAACCCTTGCAGCAGGTGCAGCTCTGGTTGCTGGATATCGGACGGTTGCAGGCCGGAGCCGGGGTGAAAGGCGAATTTGAGTCACGCTTGCAGGCGATAATCGGTGAGGTTCAGGCCAGTCCGCTGCCGGTAATCTTATTTATCGATGAAATTCATACTCTGGTGGGGGCGGGTGGGCAGCAAGGTACTGGCGATGCGGCTAATTTATTAAAACCGGCGTTGGCGCGGGGGCAGTTGCGAACCATTGGTGCCACCACCTGGGCAGAGTACAAGAAATATATCGAGAAAGACCCGGCATTGACGCGTCGCTTTCAGACGGTACAGGTGAAGGAACCGGACGAAAGTACTGCGGTGTTAATGCTGCGCAGCACGGTGGCGGCGCTGGAAAAACACCACCGCATACTGTTGCTGGATGAAGCGGTTCAGGCCGCGGTCAGATTATCCCACCGCTATATCCCCGCCCGCCAGTTACCGGATAAAGCCGTGGCGCTGCTGGATACCGCCTGTGCTCGCGTGGCCATTGGTCAGGCAGTCCGACCCGCGCCGCTTGAGGATTGCCTTCATGGAATTGCCGCATTGCAAATTGAGCGACAGATAGCTGAGCGCGAAGCGAGAGTGGCGCTTGGCGATCATTCGCGTCTGGCTACGCTTGATGCCGATCTCAGTGCGCTCAATGCTGAGTGTCAGCAATTAACTACGCGCTGGCAGCAGGAGCGCGAGCTGATCGACAAGCTGATTGCGTTGCGCGGGCAGTTGCAGCAGAAAGAGATGACTGAAAGCGCAATACATCATCAGCAACTGGCTGATTTACAACGGCAAATGCGTGAAGTGCAGGGTGACACACCGCTGCTTTTTGCCGCAGTAGATGCCAGTGTGGTGGCTGCCGTGGTCGCTGACTGGACCGGTATTCCGCTGGGCCGTATGGTGAAAAATGAGATCGAAGCGGTGCTGAATCTTACCGATACGCTCAGCCAGCGGGTAGTCGGTCAGCGTCATGCACTGGAGCTGATAGCAAAGCGGGTGCGAACGTCGCGCGCGCGCCTCGACGATCCGCACAAGCCGGTCGGCGTGTTTCTGTTGTGTGGTCCTTCTGGCGTGGGGAAAACCGAAACTGCGCTGGCGCTGGCCGAGTCGCTGTATGGCGGCGAACAGAACCTGATCACCATCAATATGAGTGAATTCCAGGAGGCGCACAGCGTTTCAACGCTGAAAGGCGCACCACCCGGCTATATCGGCTATGGCGAGGGCGGTGTGTTAACTGAAGCGGTGCGTCGTCGGCCTTACAGCGTGTTATTGCTGGATGAGATTGAAAAAGCGCATCCGGACGTTCATGAAATCTTTTTCCAGGTGTTTGATAAAGGCTGGATGGAGGACGGCGAAGGGCGTCATATCGACTTTCGCAACACCATTATTATCTTAACCTCGAATACCGGCAGCCGCTTAATCAGCACCCTGTGTGCCGACCAGCAGGCCATTCCGGCACCTGACACACTCAGCGCCGCGCTGCGCACGCCGCTGCTGGAAGTCTTCCCGGCCGCCTTGCTGGGCCGCTTACTGGTCGTGCCTTACTACCCGTTAAACGATGCGGTAATGGCCACCATCGTCACGCTGCAACTGCGGCGTATTCAGCAGCGTTTACAAGAAAATCATGGCATCAGCTCACAAGTCAATGACGATGTAATCGCCCGGATTGTCCAGCGTTGCACCGAAGTAGAATCGGGTGGCCGCACGGTTGACGCCATTCTTACCAATACCCTGTTACCGCAAATCAGCCAACTGCTGCTGTCTGCCTGCGCCCGCGATGAGTCATTTCGTCGTTTGCATATTGGCTTAGAACACGACGAGTTTTGCTGTCAGTTTCAGGTTTAAAGCGATTCGCTATCAGAGAGTTATCCATTATGTCGCAACAAGATAACACCCGAGTAGTCCCGCATGCGTTACCGGTTGGCTACCGTTTTAATGAGTTTGAAATTCAGCAAGTGATTGGCGGTGGAGGCTTCGGCATTGTCTATCGCGCCTGGGATCATCAGCTAAAACGCAACATTGCTATCAAGGAGTTTATGCCAGCCTCGCTGGCGGTGCGCAATGACGAGATGAAGCTGGTATTGCGTAGCGATCGTTTCAGCAAAACGTTCCAGGCCGGGCTGAACAGCTTTATCCAGGAAGCGCGACTGCTGGCGCAGTTTAATCATCCGAACCTGTTGCATGTGCTGCGGTTTTGGGTGCAGAACGACACGGCTTATATGGGGACACAATATTACAGTGGCACCACGCTTTCCCTGATGCAGGCTGAACATCCTGAATTAATTGATGAAAACTGGATTCGTAGCCTGCTCTCACCGCTGTTTGGTGCCATCAACATTATTCATCAGGCGGGTTATCTGCACCGCGATATTTCGCTGGATAATATTCAGATTCAGGAAGATATGACGCCGGTGTTACTCGATTTTGGTTCGGCGCGTAAAACCATCAGTAACCTCTCGGATGAAACCGAAACCATGCTGAAGCCGGGTTTCGCGCCAATCGAACAGTACAGCGATAACAATGAGAGCGAGCAGGGACCATGGACCGATATCTATGCGCTTGGCGCGGTGCTGCACACTTTAATTACCGGATCGCCACCGCCAGTGAGCGTGGTTCGCAGCATTGAGGATAGCTACCAGCCACTGGCGGAGCGGCGTCCGGCGGGTTATTCACTGCCGATGCTGCACGCGATTGATTGTGCGCTGGCGTTAAAGCCGGAAGAACGGCCACAGAGTACCGAGCAGATGGCGGCATTGATGGCACAACCGCTTGAGGAGGTGTCCAGGATATCTCAGGAGAAAGCGGCCGGGTCGCCGTTATTGCCGGTAACGGTGGCCGAACCTGTGCAGCAAGATAAACCGCCATCGGTTTTGCCGCGTCGTTTGTGGGTGCCGACAATGATTGCCACAGCTGTGCTGGTAGGGGGGATATTGGGCAGTGTTATCCGCGGCAGTAGCAACAGTCAGCCGCCTTTGCAGGCATCACAGACCGCCGGTGAAAACAGTGACGCAGTAAAAATTCCTGCGGTCATCGCTGAAGAGGAGGCCGCGCCGCCTGAAGCAGAGAAAGAGCCAGAGCCGCCAGCCCCGATTGCACAGGTGTATATCAAATTAGTCGCCGGTGATGAAGTATGGCTCGACGGCAGCCAGCAAGCTCTGGTGCCTGCTGCCAACGGTTTTGCCCGCTTGCAACTGCCTGCGGGTGAATATCAGTTCAGCATTACTAATCAGGGCCAGAAGCGCGAACAAAAAATCAATATTGATCGCGAAGGAACCTGGCTACTCAGTCCACAACTCTGAGGCGGCCTGCCATCGTTTAAGGTCATGTTAAGTATGCTTATTTAGGGAATCGCTATGTCAGAAAGGATTACAGCAACACTGCCAATGGATGGCCTGCTTTTCTGGAAGCTTGAAGGAGAAGAGGCGCTTTCGGAGGCTTTTACTTTACAGGTTACCCTGCTCAGCACCGATGCGCGCATTGAACGCCGCGCGCTGCTGGGTCAGCCGATTACCTTATCGATCCCAGTTCAGGGCCTGCTGGCGACCCGCTATCTGAATGGCAAAATCACGCGGGTAAAAGTCCACAGTGAGGAGCTGAACGGTACGCGCTATGCGGTTTATTCACTGACGATGGAGCCGGATCTCTGGCCGATGAAGCGGGACAGGAATCTGCGCATTTTCCAGAACCAGACGGTGCCGCAGATTATCAAAAGTTTGCTGCACCAATACAACGTGACGACAGAGGACAAACTGAGCGGCCGCTATCGGCTGTGGGAATATTGCGTTCAGTATCAGGAAAGCAGTTTTGATTTTATCAGCCGTCTGATGGAACTGGAGGGCATTTACTACTTTTTCCGCCATCAGCAGGATCAACATGTGATGGTGCTGATGGATACGGTAAGTCAGCATCAGCCTTTTCCCGGTTATGAAACGATTCCCTATCACGTTACTGCTTCCGGCGGCGTGACCAGTGAAGAAGGTGTCAGTCGGTGGGCGCTTGAGGATCATGTCACGCCGGGGATTTACAGTCTGGATGACTATGATTTTCGCCAGCCCAACGCGATGCTGTTTAAGGCGCGTCAGAATCCGGTATCGCCGTCGCCAGGTGAAATCGACGTTTATGACTGGCCGGGACATTATGTCGAACATCAGCATGGCGAAAACTATGCCCGCATTCGCCAGCAAGTCTGGCAGGCTGCACATCAAAAAATCAGCGGTAGCGGTACGGCGCTGGGTATTGCGCCGGGCCACACTTTCTTACTGCACAATGCGCCCTGGCTAAGTGATAACGGGGAATATCTGACGATTAAGGCGGAGTATCAATTTGCGGAAAACCGCTATGCCAGCGGCAGCGATGATCAGAGTGAAAAGCAGATAGATTTTATCGTTATCCCGGTCGATTGCCCGTTTCGCGCCGCGCCAAAAACTCCGTGGCCTAAAACCTGCGGGCCTCAAACGGCGAAAGTGGTTGGGCCGCGAGGCGAGTCGATCTGGACGGATAAATATGGCCGCATCAAGGTCAAATTTCACTGGGATCGACTGGCGAAAGGTGATGACAGCAGTTCTTGCTGGGTGCGGGTTTCCAGCGCCTGGGCCGGACAAGGCTTTGGCGGCGTGCAGATCCCGCGGGTGAATGATGAAGTCGTGATCGACTTTATCAATGGCGATCCCGATCGCCCGCTGGTGATCGGCCGGGTATATAACGAGGCCAGCATGCCGCCGTGGTCGCTACCGGCGGCGGCAACGCAGATGGGATTTATCAGCCGCTCAAAAGATGGCACGCCGGATAATGCCAATGCGCTGCGTTTTGAAGATAAAGCCGGGGCAGAACAGGTATGGATTCAGGCCGAGCGCAATATGGATACGCATATTAAGCACAATGCCAGTCAGCATATCGGCAGCAATCACACTCACTTTGTCGGAGCCAGTGAACAGCGGCGGGTGGCAGAGAATCAGATGCAGGCGGTAAAAGGTGCCAGGGAGCTGCTGACCGGCAGCAGTAAGCTCGACGCAGTGGTTGACGGGCATGTGCTGGCAGCCGGTACCGTACTGAGGCTGGAATGCGGCAAAAGTGCGATTGAATTAACCGCCGCGGGAAAAATTAATCTGGTGGGCACGGGGTTCAATATTTTTGTTGAGGGGGATGGGCTGATTACCACCAGTGGTGGTGCCTTAACGCTAAATACGGAGGGCGGGATCCCGGCTACCAGTGCGCCCGGGGATGGGCATCGTGCACTTATTTTGCAGGCGGTTGAGGAGAAGTTTTTGCCGGAGAAGGAGGGGAAGAGTCAGGGGAAAGGGATTGGGGAGCAGGGAGTGACCATGATGAATGCAATCAAAAAAACCAATGATAATAGTAAGAAGAAAGCTCCCGTTAAAAACCGTCCCGCTCATGTACAAAAATTCATTGAGGATAATTTGATAGCTGCAAAGAAAGTTCAGTCTGATTGGGGAGTACCCGTTTCTGTGACATTGGCCCAAGCTGCTCAGGAAACAGGATGGGGGGCACATGTAAAAAATAATGCGTGGTTCGGTATTAAAGGTAAATCACCCGCCGGCAATACAGCAGATTTCAAAACATCAGAGGTTATTGATGGAAAGAGAATTTCAATTACTGATAGTTTTCGTTCATATGAGAGCTTTGCTGAGGCGGCAGATGATCATGGGCGGTATTTAGTCAATAATCCGCGTTATAAAAATGCGTTTTCTTTCAAAGACGACCCCGCAGCATTTGTGGATGAAATAGCTAAAGCTGGATACGCAACTGATCCGAATTATGCCAAAAGCTTAAAAAATATCATATCAGCTCAACATCTTTCTAATTTTGACAGAGATTAAAAAGGAGTGATTGTGAAAAATATATCTATAAAGTATCTACTTATTTTTTTCTGCATGCTAATTCCGGATATATCTCTGGCCTCAGTAGCAGAAGTTAAGAAAGATAATCAATTTTCTACGCAGAGTAATGAGGATAAAGCCGTACTGGCAGTTTATCAGGCCATAAGGAAAAACAATCTTTCAAAACTGAGAGATCAGTGCCTGGCTTATGAGTTTAGTGATAGTGCTGACGCTGATTTTTTTATCGTTGATGTCAGAGAAAATAAAAGGTATGCAATTTGTGGTGGAGATTCGGATACATCAGTGCATCTTTTTAGATTTAAAATGAATAAAAAAGACTTTTCATTATCTACAGATGCAGGTTCAGTTGATGGCACTTTTCATAAGCTGAAAAGATAAGTTTCTCAATTGGGGTGGCAGAGAATCAGAGGCAGGCGGTAAAAGGTGCCAGGGAGCTGCTGACCGTTAGCAGTAAGCTCGACGCAGTGGTTGACGGGCATGTGCTGGCAGCCGGTACCGTACTGAGGCTGGAATGCGGCAAAAGTGCGATTGAATTAACCGCCGCGGGAAAAATTAATCTGGTGGGCACGGGGTTCAATATTTTTGTTGAGGGGGATGGGCTGATTACCACCAGTGGTGGTGCCTTAACGCTAAATACGGAGGGCGGGATCCCGGCTACCAGTGCGCCCGGGGATAGGCATCGTGCACTTATTTTGCAGGCGGTTTAGGAGAAGTTTTTGCCGGAGAAGGAGGGGGTTATCCAGCCTCTTTCCAGCACATCAGTAATTAATAAGCCACGTTTAATTATAGATACGCCTAATCATGACTCATCGAACTTTACTTTTGATGAAGAGACACAAAAGCTTATAAAAAATCCCCTACCTTAGTTAGAGCTCTTGAAACAATTTATAAAAATCAGTGGGTTATAAAAAAAAAGGTGCTACTGGGGGAGGGACTACAGCGGATAGATTCAATAAAGTAATAACAATAGACATTAATAATATGCATTCTCCTGAAAAAATATTAGTATCACTGGCACATGAAACAGGACATGCGCTTTATAAAAGACCGGTTGATACATCATCACGTGATGCGTTTATTAATAGTATGTTAAGAGATGAGGGAGCTGCGACATTAAAGAATATCGTAGTGCAAAGAGAAATCATTGCTAACGGAGGGCCTGATATAGGGGGTGCTGGTAGTTCAAAAAATATTGCTGCTTATAATCAAATTTATGATCAATGGAATACGAAGGAAATCGCAATGAAAGAAGCAGAAGAGGCTATTGGTAGAGTATATGGGAAAGGAGAAAAGACTTCAAATACACATGAACCCTATGAGGATTATTATGGAGGTTGGTATGATAGAAATATTAAATAGAAAAAATATATTTATATTTATGTTTGTTTTTTTCTCAATGGGTAATGTAAGAGGTAATTCAATGGATAATAATATATGGTCGTTTTTAGAATTGTTAAGAAAGGAATTCATAATGCCAGTCGATAAATTTAGTGAAATAACCGGGGTGAAAGTAAAGCTTGAGTATTATAATGAATTCACCATTTTTTATAGAGCTGAAGGGGTGAAATTATCAGAAAATATAAATATTGGAAGCATAGATCTGCGAGCGAACGGGAATGAACTACACTTTCCATCTATATTGTCTTTCGATATTTCTGGTCGGTGTATTACTCTCAACGATATTAAAGATAAATTTTCTCATTTAGAAATTGTTGATTATCCAGGAGGGCACTCTCTGAATGACGTGACCACATATGCTACTAAAAATGATAGTCATGGTGTAAGGCTCGGTTTCAGCTTCGCAGAAAAAAATCCTGATTGCCTTGCGAGAGTTGTAATCAGAAAATAATTCACTTTAATTTTTTGATGATATATTGTTTTGAACGAAAAAGGAGAAGGAATTTAAACAATCAAGGAGGTGATATTAAGGAAGTCAAATGGGGTTTTATTCGTTATTTAAATGATAGTGAGTTTTTATACTTTTTCAGATAAAGGTATTGTTATTGAAAAATATGATAAAATTGAACAGATATCATCATTTTTATCCTGTATTAAATTTTAACAAGAGTTGAAGTCATTACTTAAATATGATTATCAGGATTTTATAGGAAATTTTAATGTTAATGCCGTCCCTCATAAAACTGCTGGTGTAGGCTTTTTCGTAGAAGGGGGGCAGGAACTTTATCTGTATAATGCAATAGCATTGATAATCAACTCAGATGGGCGTATCTAAGCTGCTTGGCTCACGCCTAAAAATACGGTAATCAGGTATGCCAGTAATGATTCCAATCAAACGGATATCCCAAATGAATTGAATTGAAAGAATGGGGAGCCAGATTTGATAATATCGATTTCAAACCGAAAAAATTGTCTGAGACTACGCATGAGTATTACAATTTTTTCATTCACTTCTAAATTGAACATCTATAAAAGTATTCATTTTAATCCCAAATTCAATACCTGCCACCTGGCCTAATCTAACTTTATTAAAAATGAGCCAATCATAATGGAATATCATATTCAGGAAGGAACTTTCTCTGTTGGTGAAAAGAGTTGGCTGGATAATAGCTTAAATATACTGCGCAACGATCAGGATGATATTTCTATCATTATCAGCCGTGGCCCCATTCCGCCAGACTGTGACTTTGAGCAGGCGTTTAATCAGCAGTGGTCCACCCTGCGTGAACAAATGGGAAAGGTTAAACAGTCTGCTTTCGAACGTGTCAGCGCAGGCCCATTGCGGCAGATACGCGCGATAGAAGTGGCCAGTGAATTTGAACATCACGGGCAGTATCTGTTTCAACGGCAGCTGGCAGTACAAGTGCCTGATAGTGCCGTTTTGCTGGTAGTGACTTATTCGTCGCAGCATGCGTTTAGCGAGCAAGATTTACAGCACTGGGAAGAGCTGAAAAGCACGCTGATTTTAAATGCCACCGACAGGACGTCTGAACCATGAACGATAACCGTGCAGCCCGTCAGGGCGATGCGCTGATGCACGCCAGCGTGTTTGCCGAGATCACCAGCCTGCTGGTGGAGGGCGCGGCGTACGCCGCAGCCGGTGC
>Ga0308161_1000318_pt1 | contig 86372 bp, 75 predicted proteins | sample PhyFR2_FD_201034 | JGI IMG/M metagenome (GOLD analysis project Ga0308161, IMG submission 201034) | Phyllosphere microbial communities from UC Gill Tract Community Farm, Albany, California, United States - DLSLF.R2 | ecosystem: Host-associated > Plants > Phyllosphere > Unclassified | place: USA...
AGAAACACCTGAAGTCAGACTGAAGGTCTGGAATCAGTACAGAATCGGTGGAGCGGTAGTTCAGTTGGTTAGAATACCTGCCTGTCACGCAGGGGGTCGCGGGTTCGAGCCCCGTCCGTTCCGCCACCCTTTTAGGGGCGTAGTTCAATTGGTAGAGCACCGGTCTCCAAAACCGGGTGTTGGGAGTTCGAGTCTCTCCGCCCCTGCCATAAAAACAATCCTTTGCTCCGGCAAAGGATTTTTTTTGTCTAAAATTTACCTCTCAGACTCTCCATTTTCTTCCTTTCACGCCCAAAAACAGCAACCAAAAGAGTCAGTAATGGCTGACCCTGATGATCTCTGTTCTCTTTTTAAACCAATAAGTTATTTAATAACCGGAAATTTTAACAGCTGACGGATATGTGACTGTTGATCGCTGTTCTGTAACCAAACCGCATACAATGGACGTACCGCAACAGGCGTGTCCGGAATCACCAACAGGTCAGGATAAAGACTGTGCCAAACGTCGGGTAAAAACGCACAAGCTCCGGTAGTATGCAGCAATTGTCGGGTTAAATGCGCAGATGTGGTAGTGAGAACCGGCACATCATCAGCCCCTGCCAGGTAGCTTTGATGCTGATGAAAATCCGCACCCCATTCCAGTTTTATATAGTCATACTTTTCACGTTTTTCACTCTGGCGTGAGCGGAACAGCGTCAGTGAAATATGACCAATTTGCTGGCTTGTCAGCTCATCCATTTTCGGCGCTTCGGTGGTGATCAGCAGGTCGAGTTGACGCTCATGCAATTGCTTAACCAGCAGATGTCGCTGAGCGACCCGCGCTTCAAGGTGCAGGTTCTGCTGATTCTCATACAGCGATTGTAGCCACGGTGTCAGATAAGCTTCCCACAACGATGCACTGGCACCGATAGACAGCTCATGATGCTGCTGAGTGTGCGAGACCTCCTTCTTGGCCATCATCCAGGTACTCATCAGACTCTCGGCGTAGGGCAGTAAACGCTCTCCGGCAGCCGTCAGACGAATATTATTGCGATGGCGAGTAAAAAGATTCACACCTAACTGATTTTCCAACTGTCTGATACGAAAACTGACCGCAGACTGCGTGAGATAAAGTGCTTCAGCCGCACGCCCAAAGTGGCGAGTTCTGCTCACCTCAAGAAAGGTTTTAAGTAATTCCGTATCCACAGATATCTCCCAAAAATCATTTGTCGTAATGATTTAAATGTTTTGTTTTACACTCTGTCAAGCCTATCTAATACTCCGCGCCATAAATAGCACGGCCATATAAAGAGTCAGGAGCGTGTAAAATGGCGGAAAGCTTCGCAACAACTAATCGTTTTTTTGATAACAAACATTATCCACGCGGATTCTCTCGTCACGGTGATTTCACCATCAAGGAAGCGCAACTTCTTGAACGTCACGGTTATGCGTTCAATGAGCTGGATCTGGCAAAGCGTGAACCGGTAACGGAAGAAGAGCGTCTGTTTATCGAAGTGTGTCGTGGCGTACGTGAACCGCAAACAGAAGCGGAACGCGTCTGGTCAAAGTATATGACACGTATTAAGCGTCCGAAACGTTTTCATACCCTTTCAGGCGGTAAGCCGCAGATGGAAGGCGTTGAAGACTATTCTGACAGCGACGATTAAATTAAATGGGGCTTTCAGCCCCATTTTTCATTCCAGACTTTTATGCAGATGAATCAGCAGGCGATCGATAGCGCGATAGCTCAACGCTTCATGCAGATGTGTACGTTGTATCGCTTCTTCACCCGCCAGGTCAGCAATGGTGCGCGCAACCTTCACAATGCGTTGCCATGCCCTGACTGAAAGCCCCAGTTTATTGAGCACTGATTCCAGCCATTCAGCGTCCTGCTGCGATATCACACACCACTGCTGAATCTCACTGTTACTGAGCATGGCATTACACTTCCCGGCGCGACCCAACTGCCGTTCCCTGACCGCTAGCACCCGCTGTCTGACCGTCTCTGTTGATTCACTACACCGCTCGCGGCTGCTTAACATTCCCGAAGGCAATAATGGCACTTCCAGTGACAGATCAAATCGGTCGAGAAACGGTCCTGACAAGCGACTCAGATAGCGTAACGTTTGCTGTGGCGAGCTGCGACTATGAATGCCCTGGTAATGGCCTGAAGGGCTGGGATTCATTGCTGCAACCAGCTGAAAACGTGCCGGATAAGTGACTTTTGCGCGCGCACGTGAGATCGAAATTTCTCCCGACTCAATAGGTTCTCGTAATGCGTCCAGCGCGCGTCGCTCAAATTCCGGCAGTTCATCAAGGAACAGCACGCCATTATGGGCGAGAGAAATCTCACCCGGGCGCGGCAGCGAACCGCCGCCGACCAGCGCATACATCGAAGAGCTGTGATGAGGCGCACGGAACGGTCGCTGACGCCATTGTTTATGCATTGTGCCACTATCGACCAGGCTGGCAATCGCCGCGCACTCCAGTGCTTCGCTGTCGCTTAATGGCGGCATCAGACCCACCAGTCGGGTCGCCAGCATGGTTTTTCCCGTGCCGGGCGGGCCAATAAGCAGCAGATTATGCCCACCGGCGGCGGTAATTTCTAACGCGCGTTTGGCCTGCTGCTGACCGATAATTTCATTGAGATCGAGCGGATTACCGGTTTCAGCCGGCGCACTGGCAACGGCCGCAGTCAGGATGGCCTGACCATGTAAAAAAGCACAGACCTCCAGCAGGTTGCTGGCGATGAGGCTTTCACCCTGCTGAATTAAACCAACTTCCTGCTGATTATCATGCGACAGAATCAACTGACGGCCACAGTGCCGTGCCGCAATTGCCGCAGGTATAGCGCCCTGTACGGCCCGTAGCGCGCCGCTAAGTGCCAGCTCCCCCAGGAACTCACAGGCAGGCAATTTATCCCCAGGGACTTGCTCTGAGGCGGCAAGAATAGCGATAGCGATCGGCAGGTCGTACCTGCCTCCCTCTTTCGGCAAATCGGCCGGTGCAAGGTTTACGGTAATCCGTTTGGCCGGGAAGGTGAATCCGCTATTGATGATCGCACTTCTGACACGGTCACGCGCCTCTTTCACCGTCGTTTCGGGTAATCCAACCAGCGACAATGCTGGCAGCCCATTGCTTAAGTGCACTTCGACTGTAACCAGCGGAGCTTCTACTCCCAGCGCCGCGCGCGTTGAGACAATCGCTATCGTCATAATCACTCCTTGTTACCCGCCAGAGTGTCCTGAGAATCACTGAGTGACGATGGGCAAAGCAGAATGATGCGTGGCATGCCGAAAATAATCGTCGACGGTTGCAGAAGGATGAGTAATTTCTGACGATATATCGCAGAACTGGCGGAAAGATTCATCACGACAGGTGCGTAATGAACTTTTTTCAGTATCCGGCTTATTCGCGCGATAACAATCGCTTAACGTCGTTCTGTTTAACCCGTCTCAAAATTTCTCGCCGAAAAAAGTTGTCATAAGCTGGCTAACTGTGATAACTCTGTAGGCATTACTTCGAACAAGCGAAAAACCGAAACCGAAATGAAAGCCCTTCTACGAGTGATTAGCCTAGTCGTGATTAGCGTGGTGGTGATTATTATCACACCTTGCGGGGCTTCGCTTGGAGAAAGAAAGGCTTAGAAATCAAGTCTGAATTCACAAAAAACCCCCGCACCGAAAGGTCCGGGGGTTTTTTTTCGACCAGACGTAATGTCAGCGAATGAGAGAGGAATAAAGAATGAACAGTAGCATAAAATGCTGTTGTTCCCAGCGAGAGGCGGGGGAATAACTATGAATGGTGCTCAGTGGGTGGTTCAGGCGTTGCGTGCGCAAGGTGTAGAAACAGTATTCGGCTATCCGGGTGGCGCAATCATGCCGGTGTACGATGCACTCTATGATGGCGGCGTCGAGCACCTACTGTGTCGTCACGAGCAAGGTGCCGCAATGGCAGCAATCGGCTATGCGCGCTCTACCGGCAAAGTGGGCGTGTGTATCGCCACTTCCGGTCCGGGCGCGACTAATCTGATTACCGGCCTGGCAGATGCGATGATGGACTCTGTGCCGGTGGTGGCTATCACCGGGCAGGTATCGTCGGCCTTTATCGGCACCGATGCGTTTCAGGAGATCGATGTATTAGGTCTGTCGCTGGCGTGCACCAAACATAGTTTTCTGGTTGAGTCGCTCGACGATCTGCCTTCGGTAATGGCAGAAGCCTTTGCCATCGCCCAGTCTGGCCGCCCTGGCCCGGTGCTGGTCGATATTCCTAAAGATATTCAGCTGGCGAATGGTGAATTAACGCCGCATCTGCTGCCGGTAGAAGAAGCGCTGGCGCATCCGGTTAATGAGTTACAGCAGGCGCGTGCAATGCTGGCTCAGGCAAAAAAACCGGTGCTGTATGTTGGCGGCGGCGTGGGTATGGCGCAGGCGGTTCCGGCGCTGCGTGCCTTTGCAAAAGAGACGGGAATCCCGACTGTTGCCACGCTGAAGGGGCTGGGTGCACCGGACGCGAACGATGCCTGCTATCTGGGTATGCTCGGAATGCACGGCACCAAGGCTGCCAATTTCGCGGTTCAGCAGTGTGACTTGCTGATTGCGGTGGGTGCACGTTTTGACGACCGCGTCACCGGTAAGCTGGATACCTTCGCCCCACACGCCAGTGTGATTCATATGGATATCGACCCGGCCGAGCTGAACAAGCTGCGTCGTGCGCATGTTGCATTACAGGGTGATTTCAATCAGCTGCTGCCAGAGATGTATCAACCGATTGATATCACGGCCTGGCGCGAACATGTGATGGCGCTGAAGGCCGAGCACAGCTGGCGTTACGATCACCCGGGCGAAGCGATCTACGCGCCGCTGTTTTTACATCAGCTGTCGGCTCGCAAACCAGACAGCGCGGTAGTGACCACCGATGTCGGTCAGCACCAGATGTGGAGCGCTCAACATATGAGTTTTAGCGCGCCGGAGAATTTCATTACTTCCAGCGGGTTGGGCACGATGGGCTTTGGCCTGCCCGCCGCGGTAGGCGCACAGGTTGCGCGGCCGAATGACACGGTGATCTGCGTATCCGGCGACGGCTCATTTATGATGAATGTGCAGGAGCTGGGCACCATCAAGCGTAAACAGCTGCCGGTGAAAATCGTTCTGCTGGATAACCAACGGCTGGGTATGGTTCGCCAGTGGCAGCAACTGTTCTTCTCTGAACGCTACAGTGAGACCAACCTCTCTGATAATCCCGACTTCCTGATGCTGGCCCGCGCATTTGATATTCCCGGCCAGCGCATCACCCGAAAAGACCAGGTCGACGCCGCATTAGACGCTCTGCTGAACAGTGAAGGGCCTTACATGCTGCATGTTTCAATCGATGAGCATGAAAACGTCTGGCCACTGGTACCGCCTGGTGCCAGCAACGCAAATATGATGGAGAAAACCTCATGAATCAGCATCAATTGTCTATCGAAGCACGTTTCCGACCTGAAATATTGGAGCGCATTTTACGCGTTGTTCGCCATCGTGGATTCCAGATTTGTTCAATGAACATGGCCTCGTCGAGCAATGTGAGCAATATTAATATTGAAATGACCGTTGCCAGCCAACGCTCCGTCGATTTACTGTCAGTACAGCTGAGTAAATTAATGGACGTTGCCTGCGTTCAGGTTCAACAACAGACAACACAACAAATCCGCGCGTAGTCGCGAAAGGAAATAAGAATGACGACGAAGAAAGCAGACTTTATCTGGTTCAATGGCGAGATGGTTAAATGGGAAGACGCTAAGGTCAGCGTTATGTCCCACGCGCTGCACTACGGCACCTCCGTATTCGAAGGCGTCCGTTGCTACGACTCGCACAAAGGCCCGGTAGTTTTCCGCCATCGTGAACATATGCAGCGTCTGCATGATTCTGCCAAAATCTATCGTTTCCCGGTCAGTCAGAGCGTCGACGAGCTGATGGAAGCGTGCCGCGAAGTGCTGCGCAAAAACAACCTGAAAAGTGCTTATATTCGTCCGCTGGTATTTGTTGGTGATGTCGGTCTGGGCGTTAACCCGCCAGACGGTTATAGCACTGATGTGATTATCGCTGCTTTCCCATGGGGTGCTTACCTCGGTGCCGAAGCGCTGGAGCAGGGCATCGATGCCATGGTTTCCTCCTGGAACCGCGTGGCACCTAACACCCTGCCAACCGCAGCGAAAGCCGGTGGTAACTACCTCTCCTCTCTGCTGGTTGGCAGCGAAGCGCGTCGTCACGGTTATCAGGAAGGTATCGCGCTGGATACCCAGGGCTACATCTCTGAAGGCGCAGGCGAAAACCTGTTTGAAGTGAAAGATGGCATCCTGTTCACCCCGCCATTTACCTCTTCTGCCCTGCCAGGCATTACCCGTGATGCCATCATTAAATTAGCCAAAGATATGGGTATCGAAGTGCGTGAGCAGGTGCTGTCACGTGAATCCCTGTACCTGGCAGACGAAATCTTTATGTCTGGTACCGCTGCGGAAATCACCCCGGTGCGCAGCGTTGACGGTATCCAGGTCGGCGAGGGCAAACGTGGCCCGGTGACCAGGCGTATTCAACAAGCATTCTTCGGCCTGTTTACCGGTGAAACGGAAGACAAATGGGGCTGGCTGGATCAGGTAAACCCATAAGTATAACGATTTGGCGAGCGGGCCATTGTCCGCTCGCAACTTATTCAGACTGGAGTAAATAGAGCATGCCTAAGTACCGTTCCGCCACCACCACCCATGGCCGTAATATGGCGGGTGCCCGTGCCCTGTGGCGCGCTACCGGAATGACTGATGATGATTTCGGTAAGCCAATCATCGCGGTTGTTAACTCATTCACCCAATTCGTTCCAGGACACGTGCATCTGCGCGATCTTGGCAAACTGGTCGCTGAGCAGATTGAAGCGTCTGGCGGTGTGGCAAAAGAGTTCAACACCATCGCAGTCGATGACGGAATCGCCATGGGTCATGGTGGCATGCTGTATTCACTGCCGTCTCGCGAGCTGATTGCTGACTCCGTGGAATATATGGTGAATGCCCACTGCGCCGATGCGATGGTGTGTATCTCCAACTGCGACAAAATCACCCCGGGAATGTTGATGGCCTCGCTGCGCCTGAACATCCCGGTGATCTTTGTTTCCGGCGGTCCGATGGAAGCCGGTAAAACCAAGCTGTCCGACAAAATCATCAAGCTCGACCTGGTCGACGCGATGATTCAGGGCGCAAACCCGAATGTCAGCGATGCTGACAGCGACCAGATTGAGCGTTCCGCCTGTCCAACCTGCGGCTCCTGCTCCGGCATGTTTACTGCTAATTCAATGAACTGTCTGACTGAAGCGCTGGGTCTGTCGCAGCCGGGTAACGGTTCACTGCTGGCGACCCATGCCGACCGTAAACAGCTGTTCCTCAATGCCGGTAAACGTATTGTTGATCTGGCAAAACGTTACTATGAGCAGGACGATGAAAGCGCTTTGCCACGTAGCATCGCCAGTAAAGCGGCGTTTGAGAATGCGATGACGCTGGATATCGCCATGGGCGGTTCCACCAATACCGTACTGCACCTGCTGGCGGCGGCGCAGGAAGGTGAGATTGAGTTCGATATGAGTGATATCGACCGCCTGTCTCGCCTGGTGCCGCATCTGTGTAAAGTGGCACCAAGCACGCCGAAATACCATATGGAAGATGTGCACCGTGCGGGTGGCGTACTCGGTATTCTCGGTGAGCTGGATCGCGCCGGACTGATGAATAACGACGTGCGTAACGTACTGGGTCTGAACCTGAAACAGACGCTGGAACAGTACGACATCATGCTGACCAAAGACGAAGCGGTGAAGAAGATGTTTCGTGCCGGTCCGGCGGGCATTCGTACCACCCAGGCGTTCTCACAGGATTGCCGCTGGGACACGCTGGATGACGATCGTCAGGAAGGCTGTATCCGTTCGCGTGAATTTGCTTTCAGTCAGGATGGCGGCTTAGCGGTGCTGTACGGCAATATCGCGCAGGACGGCTGCATCGTGAAAACGGCTGGCGTCGAGAAAGAGAGCCATGTCTTCCGCGGCCCGGCAAAAGTGTATGAGTCACAGGATGACGCGGTTGAAGCGATTCTCGGTGGCAAAGTGGTGGCGGGCGACGTGGTGGTCATCCGCTACGAAGGGCCAAAAGGCGGGCCGGGCATGCAGGAAATGCTCTATCCGACCACTTATCTGAAATCGATGGGCCTCGGCAAAAGCTGTGCGCTGATCACCGACGGCCGTTTCTCCGGCGGGACTTCCGGTCTCTCTATCGGTCACGCTTCACCGGAAGCGGCTGCGGGCGGTGTTATCGCGCTGGTGAAAGACGGTGACATTATTGATATCGATATCCCGAACCGCGGCATTAAGCTGGATGTGCCGGATAACGAACTGCATGCGCGTCGTGAAGAGGAAGAGGCACGTGGTGCTGAAGCCTATACGCCGCACGGCCGTGTACGCCAGGTCTCTCTTGCACTGCGTGCTTATGCATTGCTGGCCACCAGTGCCGACAAGGGTGCGATCCGCGATAAGAGCAAGCTGGGAGGCTAAAAATGGCAGAGTCTCAACCGCTACCCGATGCACCTTGCGGAGCCGAATACCTGCGTGCGGTGTTGCGCGCGCCGGTCTACGAAGTGGCGCAGGTGACACCGCTGCAAAAAATGGAAAAAATTTCTTTGCGTCTGGGTAACACCATTCTGGTAAAACGCGAAGATCGTCAGCCGGTTCACAGCTTCAAGCTGCGCGGCGCTTACGCGATGATTGCCAGTCTGACGGAAGAGCAGAAAGCGCGTGGCGTGGTGACGGCTTCAGCGGGCAACCATGCCCAGGGCGTGGCGCTGTCGGCCACCAGGCTGGGGATTAAATCGCTGATCGTGATGCCGGTGACAACGGCGGATATCAAGGTCGATGCGGTGCGGGCGTTTGGCGGTGAGGCTTTCCTGTTTGGCGCGAACTTCGACGAAGCGAAAGCCAAAGCGATTGAACTGTCGGAAGCGCAGGGTTACACCTTTGTGCCTCCGTTCGATCACCCGGCGGTGATTGCTGGCCAGGGCACGCTGGCGATGGAACTGTTGCAGCAGGATGCGCACCTTGATCGGGTTTTTGTCCCGGTAGGCGGCGGTGGCCTGGCAGCCGGCGTGGCGGTGCTGATTAAACAGCTGATGCCGCAAATCAAAGTGATTGCGGTGGAAGCCGAAGACTCAGCCTGCCTGAAGGCCGCACTGGAAGCCGGTGAGCCGGTCGACCTGCCGCGTGTCGGGTTGTTTGCTGAAGGCGTGGCGGTCAAACGCATCGGCAATGAAACCTTCCGCCTGTGCCAGGAGTACCTCGACGATATCATTACCGTCGACAGCGACGCGATTTGCGCGGCGATGAAAGACCTGTTCGAGGATGTGCGTGCGGTGGCGGAGCCTTCCGGGGCGCTGGCGCTGGCGGGGATGAAGAAGTATATCCAGCAGCACGACATCAAAGGTGAACGGCTGGCGCATGTACTGTCGGGTGCCAACGTCAACTTCCACGGGCTGCGCTACGTTTCAGAGCGCTGCGAGCTGGGAGAACAGCGAGAAGCGCTACTGGCGGTCACCATCCCTGAGCAGCAAGGCAGCTTCCTGAAGTTTTGCCAGCTGTTAGGTGGCCGGGCGGTCACTGAGTTTAACTATCGCTATGCTGACGCCGATAACGCCTGCATTTTTGTTGGCGTGCGCTTAACCCGTGGCATTGAAGAGCGGGGTGAAATCATTGCTCAACTTAGCGAAGGCGGCTACAAGGTGGTGGATCTATCCGACGATGAAATGGCGAAGCTGCATGTGCGCTATATGGTCGGCGGACGCCCGTCAAAACCGCTGCGTGAAAGGCTGTTCAGCTTTGAATTCCCGGAGTCACCGGGCGCATTGCTGCGTTTTCTGCAGACGCTTGGCACCCACTGGAATATTTCGCTGTTCCATTACCGTAGCCACGGCACTGACTATGGTCGGGTACTGGCCGGTTTTGAACTCGGTGAAAACGAACCGGAATTTGAACAGCATCTCACCGCCTTGGGCTATGACTGCCACGATGAGACGCGTAATCCGGCGTTCAGCTTTTTCCTCGCCGGGAAATAATCCGCTTACCTACAGCAGATTCCAGAACGCATCGATAAGCGGCTCATTGAGCCGCTTTTTTTGTACGCAAACGCCCAGCTCGAACGGCGCAACCGACTCGACATTCTCCAGCACCAGCACCCGATTACGCACCGGCTCAGGGCTGTTCTCCAGCACCACATCCGGCAGCAGCGCAATACCGCAACCCAGCGCGACCATCGACACAATCGCCTCATGCCCCGATACCGTGGCGTAAATCAGCGGATTGGCGATGCGATGGCGGCGGAACCACAGGTCGATGCGCCGACGTGCCGGCCCCTGTTCAGGAAGGATAAACGGAATCTGCGACCAGTCCGGCTCCTCGTGAGTCGCCTGACTGCGCACCGGACACGACAGCGCCGGGGCAATCAACACCAGCGGAATATAGCCGAGCGGCGTGAAGTCGATACTCGCCGGTAAGGTTTCCGGTCGTCCGGCAATCGCCAGGTCAGCTTCGTTCGACTGGACTTTCTCCACCGCGTCGGCGGCATCGCCGGTCGTCAGCTTAATTTCAACCAGCGGATGTTCGGCGCGGAAGCGGTCGAGAATCGGTGGCAAATGGCTGTAGGCGGCAGTGACCGAGCAAAACAGCCGCATTTCGCCACTGAGTGAAGGGCCGTTCTGACCGATAGCATGGCGCAGCTGCTGATACTGCAACAAAGTATGCTGCGCGAACTGGCGCAGACGCTCACCGGCATCGGTCAGCGTGACGGTGCGATTATCACGTAAAAACAGTGCCTGCCCAAGATCCTCTTCCAGACGCTGAATCTGGCGTGACAGAGTCGAAGGGCTGACATGCATGGCGCGCGCCGAGCGGCCAAAATGGCGGCTTTCCGCCAGATGCAGGAAGAGTTTCAGGTCACGTAAATCCATGCGATGCGGGCCTCGTTTTTGCGTTGCAGTTCTTGCAATGTCACGTTGTTAATATATCAATTTAAGCAATGCATTTCCTGTCATATGATGGGGACAATTAACGGTGAGGCAAATAAGCGCCACACCATCAGAATAAATGATAAACACAACCTCATACGGAGTACCCATGGCTAACTATTTCAATACTTTGAACCTGCGCAACCAGTTAGCGCAATTAGGTAAATGTCGCTTTATGGCGCGTGATGAATTTGCTGATGAAGCAAGCTACCTGAAAGGTAAAAAAGTCGTCATCGTTGGTTGTGGTGCTCAGGGCCTGAACCAGGGTCTGAACATGCGCGACTCTGGTCTGGATGTGGCTTACGCTCTGCGCGCTGAAGCGATTGCAGAAAAACGTGCTTCATGGCGTAAAGCGACCGAAAACGGTTTTAAAGTTGGCACTTACGAAGATCTGATCCCGCAGGCCGATCTGGTGGTTAACCTGACGCCGGACAAGCAGCACTCGGCTGTCGTTCAGGCGGTTCAGCCACTGATGAAAGATGGCGCTGCGCTGGGCTACTCCCACGGTTTTAACATCGTTGAAGTGGGCGAGCAGGTTCGTAAAGACATCACCGTTGTGATGGTTGCGCCAAAATGTCCGGGTACCGAAGTGCGTGAAGAGTACAAACGTGGTTTCGGCGTACCGACGCTGATCGCGGTTCACCCGGAAAACGATCCGAAAGGCGAAGGTATGGCGATTGCTAAAGCCTGGGCGGCGGCAACAGGTGGCCATCGCGCCGGTGTTCTGGAGTCTTCTTTCGTTGCTGAAGTGAAATCTGACCTGATGGGCGAGCAGACTATTCTGTGTGGCATGTTACAGGCCGGTTCACTGCTGTGCTTCGACAAGCTGGTAGCGGAAGGGACTGACCCGGCTTATGCCGAAAAACTGATTCAGTTCGGCTGGGAAACGGTGACCGAAGCACTGAAGCAGGGCGGTATTACCCTGATGATGGATCGCCTGTCTAACCCGGCTAAACTGCGTGCTTTCGCACTGTCTGAGCAGCTGAAAGAGATTATGGCTCCGCTGTTCCAGAAACATATGGATGACATTATTTCCGGCGAATTCTCATCCGGTATGATGGCTGACTGGGCGAACGACGATAAAAATCTGCTGGGCTGGCGTGAAGAGACCGGTAAAACGGCATTTGAAACCGCACCACAGTTCGAAGGCAAGATTGCTGAGCAGGAATACTTCGATCACGGCGTGCTGATGATTGCGATGGTGAAAGCGGGCGTTGAGCTGGCGTTCGAAACCATGGTTGATGCCGGCATCATTGAAGAGTCTGCCTACTACGAATCACTGCATGAACTGCCGCTGATCGCGAACACTATCGCACGTAAGCGTCTGTATGAAATGAACGTGGTTATCTCTGATACTGCGGAATATGGTAACTATCTGTTCTCGTATGCGGCAGTGCCACTGCTGAAAGAGTTTATGACCACGCTGCAGGCGGGCGATCTGGGTAAATCCGTTGCCACCACTACCGTTGATAATGCGCAGCTGCGTGATGTTAACGAAGCGATTCGTAACCATCCAATCGAGTCTGTTGGCCGCAAACTGCGTGGCTACATGACCGATATGAAACGTATCGCGGTAGCAGGCTAATTCAGGGCGGCGAAAACACCGCCCCTGCGAGGCGCCTTCGGGCGCCTTTTTTAATTGCGGTACAACACTTTGATGATGTGGTAGCCAAACTGCGTGTGCAGTGGACCATAAGGTTCCAGCAGCGGGCAGGAGAACACCACTTTATCAAAAGCAGGAACCATTGCTCCTTGCTTAAACTCACCTAAATGACCGCCTTTTTTGCCTGACGGGCAGGTGGAGTGCTTCTTCGCCAGCTTCTCGAAGTCGCCGCCATTTTTCAGTTGCTCCAGAATATCCAGAGCCTGTTTCTCTTCCTTAACAAGGATATGCAATGCTGCCGCAGTTTTTGCCATTATCGTACCTTGAGTCTTGGGGTTTCCGCTCGCTATACTACCACGCTATTATTTCTTCCCTCCGCAATTTCATTGAGTGACTTCCCCTATGCGTCTGAATCCTGGCCAACAACAAGCGGTAGAATTTGTCACCGGACCTTGTCTGGTGCTGGCGGGAGCGGGTTCTGGCAAGACGCGCGTGATAACCAATAAGATTGCCCATCTGATCCGCGAATGCGGTTACCAGGCGCGCCATATTGCAGCGGTGACTTTTACCAATAAAGCCTCGCGTGAAATGAAAGAGCGCGTGGCGCAAACCCTCGGTCGCAAAGAGGCGCGCGGGCTGATGATCTCCACTTTCCACACGCTGGGGCTGGAAATTATTAAACGCGAGTATGCGGCGCTGGGAATGAAATCCAACTTCTCGCTGTTTGACGATCAGGATCAGCTGGCGCTGTTAAAAGATCTGACGGAAGAGTGGCTGGAAAATGATAAAAATCTGCTGCAACAGCTGATCTCGACCATCTCCAACTGGAAAAACGATCTGATCGATCCTCCTCGTGCGGCGGCGCAGGTCAGCGGTGAGCGCGATAAAATTTTTGCCCACTGCTATGCGCTGTACGATCGTCACTTAAAGTCCTGCAACGTGCTGGATTTTGACGATCTGATTCTGCTGCCGACCTTGCTACTGCAACGTAATGAAGAGGTGCGCGAGCGCTGGCAACAGCGTATTCGCTATCTGCTGGTGGATGAATATCAGGATACCAACACCAGTCAGTATGAGCTGGTCAAACTGCTGGTCGGATCGCGTGCGCGTTTTACCGTAGTGGGTGATGACGACCAGTCGATCTACTCGTGGCGCGGTGCGCGGCCACAAAATCTGGTGCTGCTAAAAGAGGATTTTCCTGCGTTGCAGGTGATTAAGCTGGAGCAGAACTATCGTTCCTCCGAGCGCATCCTGAAAGCGGCGAATATCCTGATCGCCAATAATCCGCACGTATTTGAAAAACGGCTGTTTTCCGAGCTGGGCTATGGTGCGGAGCTGAAAGTGGTGACCGCCAACCATGAAGAGCATGAGGCCGAGCGGGTGACCGGCGAGCTGATCGCCCATCACTTTATCAATAAAACCCAGTACAAAGATTACGCCATTCTTTATCGCGGGAATCATCAGTCGCGGGTATTTGAAAAAATGCTGATGCAGAACCGTATTCCCTATCGCATTTCGGGTGGCACCTCATTCTTCTCGCGTCCGGAAATTAAGGATCTGCTGGCCTATCTGCGCATTCTCACCAACGCTGATGACGACAGCGCTTTTCTGCGCATTGTGAATACGCCACGGCGTGAAATTGGTCCGGCGACTTTGCAAAAACTGGGTGAGTGGGCGATGCAGCGCAATAAAAGCCTGTTTACCGCCAGCTTTGATATGGGGCTCAGTCAGACACTTACCGGTCGCGGTCTTGAATCATTGCAGCGTTTCACCAGCTGGTTGCAGGAAATTGCCCGACTGGCAGAGCGTGAGCCGATTGTGGCAGTGCGGGATTTGATTCGCGGTATCGACTACGAAAGCTGGTTATTTGAAACCTCGGCCAGTCCAAAAGCCGCTGAAATGCGGATGAAAAACGTCAATACCCTGTTCCAGTGGATGTCAGAAATGCTGGAAGGCAGTGATATCGACGAGCCAATGAGTTTAACTCAGGTGGTGACGCGCTTTACGCTACGCGACATGATGGAGCGCGGGGAAAGTGACGAAGAGCTGGATCAGGTTCAGTTGATGACGCTGCACGCTTCCAAAGGCCTTGAGTTCCCATACGTTTATCTGGTCGGCATGGAAGAGGGGCTGCTGCCGCATCAGAGCAGTATCGATGAAAACAATGTCGAGGAAGAGCGCCGTCTGGCCTACGTGGGTATCACCCGCGCCCAGAAAGAGCTGACCTTTACCCTGTGCCGTGAGCGCCGCCAGTATGGCGAAATGGTGCGGCCAGAACCGAGTCGTTTTCTGCTGGAATTGCCGCAGGACGATCTGAAATGGGAAAGCGAACGTAAAGTGGTCAGCGCGCAGGAACGTATGCAAACCGGCCAGAGTCGGGTCGCCAATTTGCGTGCGATGTTAGATAAGGCGAAAGGCGGCTAGTCTCAGGAAATCGTCAGCGGCCAGTGAACATAACTCTGCCAGTGACTTTCCTGTTCGAGCAATTCAGCGCGTAACGGATGCGCCTCCAGCCAGCCAGCCGGTAAGGTCAGATGCAAAGTAACATCATCAGCCTGCAATCGCACCGCCGGCAGGGTGTCGTCACGACGGCGGCTGGCGAAAATAATCGCTAAACGCAGCAGTCGGCACAGGCGCTCTGCCATACGTGGCGGCACGGCATTTTGTTGGCTCAATAGTGCCAGATCGATGCTGTTTCCCTGATTTTGTAGCAACGTTGCCAGCAGTTTTTTCTGAGCGGGAGTGAAGCCAGGCAGGTCAAGATGACGAACTAAATAAGCGGCATGCTGGGGTGCTTGTTTAAAATCGACGCTGAGGCCAATTTCGTGGATCAGAGTGGCGCTTTCCAGCAGTTCCCGACATCGTTCATCCAGCTTCCACTGCTGGCTCACCTGGCGGGAAAAACTTTCCGCCAGCTGGCGCACGCGTTCTGCCTGTTCGGCATCAATGGTAAAACGGCGCTGAATATTTTGCAGCGTACGGCTGCGGATATCGCGGTCAATGGGCAGATGCAGCATGCCATACACCAGGCCTTCGCGCAGTGCGCCGCCCGCCAGCAACATGCTTTCAATATTCAGCTCCTGAAAAATGGCGATCAAAATCGATAAGCCACTCGGAAATACCAGCGCACGTTCCAGCGTCAGCCCTTCAATCTCCAGCTCTTCCAGCTTTCCACACTGAATGGCGCGCTGTTTTAGCTGCTGAAGTTTACTCAGGGTGATGCGTTCATCCATTCCCTGCGCCACCATTATTTCCTGCAACGCCTGAACGGTGCCGGAAGCCCCTACGCACACCTGCCAGCCGTGAGTTCGCAGGGTGTCGGCAATCGGCTGAATCATGGCGCGAGCCGCCTGTTCGGCCTGCTCAAAATTCGCCTTGCCCAGATGGCGATCGGCGAAGTAGCGCTCCAGCCAGGTGACACAACCCATTGGCAGACTGAACAACGAGGTAGCCTGTGAGCCATTGCCAGTGACCAGTTCAGTACTGCCACCGCCAATATCCACCACTAAACGACGATCGGAACCACCGGTCGTATGAGCAACACCCTGATAAATCAGGCGGGCCTCTTCTTCGCCGGTGATCACGTTAATCGGGCAACCCAGAATGTCCCCCGCGGTTTGCAAAAAAGCATCCGCATTGGCTGCCAGTCGCAGCGTGGCGGTCGCCACTACGCGAATCTGCTCCGGGGGAATGTCCTGTAACTGCTCGGAAAACAGTTTCAGACACTGCCAGCCGCGCGCCATCGCTTCATCAGACAGATGATTTTCCGGGTCAAGACCCGCCGCGAGACGCACTTTACGCTTTATACGCGCAACGGTCTGGATATTACCCGCCACCTCGCGCACCACCAACATATGAAAACTGTTAGACCCGAGATCTATCGCAGCATAGAGTGATGAGGCGCTTAGCATGGCTGGCTTAACTCGAACGTTTACGGTTATTGTTACGCGGCGCACTACCACGGCGGTTATTATTATTACCACCACGACGCGGGCCATTGCCTGAACGATTACGCGTTAAGCGCTTCGGCGGCGGTAGATCGGTCATCAGCGCATCGCTGTTGTATTTGCTGACCGGAATGTTGTGGCCGATATACTCTTCGATTGCCGGCAGGTTGAGTGCGTACTCTTCACAGGCGAGGCTAATCGAGTGACCACTGGCGCCAGCACGACCGGTACGGCCGATACGGTGCACATAGTCTTCGCGATCGTCAGGTAAGTCGTAGTTGAACACGTGAGTCACGGCAGGAATATGTAAACCACGCGCAGCAACATCGGTCGCTACCAGGATATCCACGTCACCTTTAGTGAAATCCTCAAGGATACGCAGGCGTTTTTTCTGCGCCACATCACCGGTCAGCAAACCGACGCGATGTCCGTCGGCAGCCAGGTGGCCCCAGACGTCTTCACAGCGGTGCTTGGTGTTGGCAAACACGATGGCACGATCTGGCCACTCTTCTTCCAGCAGCGTCTGTAACAAACGCATCTTTTCTTCGTTAGAAGGGTAGAACAGCTCTTCCTGAATGCGGTGGCCGGTTTTTTGCTCTGGCTCGACTTCAATATACTCGGCGTTATTCATATGTTCGAAAGCGAGCTCACGAACGCGCCAGGAGAGGGTGGCGGAGAACAGCATATTAAGGCGCTGGTTGGTGGCCGGCATACGGCGGAATAACCAACGGATGTCTTTAATAAAGCCAAGATCGAACATGCGATCGGCTTCATCGAGTACCACGACCTGAATGGCGCCGAGGTTGATATGGTTCTGTTTGGCATAATCGATCAGACGACCGGTGGTACCAATCAGCACGTCCACGCCGCTTTCCAGCACTTTAAGCTGTTTATCGTAACCATCACCGCCGTAAGCCAGACCTAATTTCAGGCCGGTAGACTTGGTCAGAGGTTCGGCGTCGGCATGGATTTGCACGGCCAGTTCACGCGTCGGAGCCATGATTAGCGCGCGCGGTTGATTCACCTGGCGACCTTCTGCAGCCGGGTGAGAAAGAAGATGATGGAACGTTGACGTCAGAAACGCCATCGTTTTGCCGGTACCGGTTTGCGCCTGACCTGCTACATCACGCCCTTCGAGCGTGAAAGGTAATGCGAGCGCCTGGATAGGCGTGCAGTTATGAAACCCTTTACTTTCAAGAGCTTCAATGACCTGAGGGTGCAGGGCGAAGTCGGAAAACTTCTGTTCGGTTAAGTGTGTTTTGCTCATAGTGTGGTAGAATATCAGCTTACTATTGCTTTACGAAAGCGTATCCGGTGAAATAAAGTCAACCTAAGTTGGCAGATTTTACGCCAACCAGCCAGGCATAATCTTGTGGAGTAAGACATGAGCAGCGATAAAATTGTTCACCTGACCGATGACAGCTTCGAAACCGACGTCCTGAAAGCCGAAGGTTTAACGCTGGTTGATTTCTGGGCAGAGTGGTGTGGCCCATGCAAAATGATTGCACCGATTCTGGATGAAGTCGCTGACGAGTACGAAGGTAAGCTGACCATCGCCAAGCTGAATATCGACGAAAACCCAGGCACTGCGCCTAAGTACGGTATTCGCGGTATCCCGACACTGTTGTTATTCAAAAACGGTGAAGTGGCAGCAACGAAAGTTGGCGCACTGTCTAAAGGCCAGCTGAAAGAGTTCCTGGACTCAAATCTGGGCTAAACCCTGGTCGGCTCTGGCGGTCTTCTTAATTTTATGCAGACCGCTAGACGCCCGGCTTTAAGCGTGCTAAGTTACTTTTACTGCATTGCAAACTTACTTACCTGGTAGTTTGAATCTTAGATTTTCCCTTGTTGAGCACTGTATTTCGCACTGAAATAACCAGGCATTCAGCAATCTGACGGTTAGCATCAATAATTTCCGGCATCGCGTTCCAACCGTCTCCTCGTTTTCAGATCAGCATTTTCCTGCAAATGATCGCCGAGCGGACAACGGAAACAGTGCCATAAAACAGGCATGGACGATATTGCCATACCTTTCACGACAATCATTTCGAGATTTACCCCGAGTTTAAGAACCCACCATTATGAATCTTACCGAATTAAAAAATACGCCGGTTTCTGATCTGATAACTCTCGGCGAAAATATGGGGCTGGAAAACCTGGCCCGCATGCGCAAACAGGACATTATTTTCGCCATCCTTAAGCAGCATGCAAAAAGTGGCGAAGATATCTTCGGCGATGGCGTGTTGGAGATATTGCAGGACGGATTTGGTTTCCTCCGTTCTGGAGACAGCTCCTACCTCGCCGGTCCCGATGATATCTACGTTTCTCCCAGCCAAATCCGCCGTTTTAACCTCCGCACTGGTGATACCATTTCAGGCAAGATTCGTCCGCCAAAAGAGGGCGAGCGTTATTTTGCACTGCTGAAGGTTAATGAGGTTAACTACGACAAACCCGAAAACGCGCGTAGCAAAATTCTGTTTGAGAACCTAACGCCGCTGCACGCTAACTCGCGTCTGCGTATGGAGCGTGGTAATGGTTCTACCGAAGATTTAACCGCACGTGTACTCGACCTGGCTTCGCCAATCGGTCGTGGTCAGCGTGGTTTGATCGTCGCACCGCCAAAAGCGGGTAAAACCATGCTGCTGCAGAACATTGCGCAGAGCATTGCCTACAATCATCCTGATTGTGTGCTGATGGTATTGCTGATCGACGAACGTCCGGAAGAAGTGACCGAAATGCAGCGTCTGGTTAAGGGTGAAGTGATTGCTTCTACCTTTGATGAGCCGGCATCACGTCACGTGCAAGTTGCCGAGATGGTTATCGAGAAAGCCAAGCGTCTGGTTGAGCACAAGAAAGATGTCATCATCCTGCTTGACTCCATTACTCGTCTGGCACGTGCTTATAACACAGTAGTACCGGCTTCCGGTAAAGTGTTAACCGGTGGTGTGGATGCTAACGCCCTGCATCGTCCGAAGCGTTTCTTCGGTGCTGCGCGTAACGTGGAAGAGGGCGGAAGCCTGACCATCATCGCGACCGCGCTGGTCGATACCGGTTCGAAGATGGATGAAGTAATTTACGAAGAGTTTAAAGGCACCGGTAACATGGAGCTGCATCTCGCCCGTAAAATTGCTGAAAAACGCGTCTTCCCGGCAATCGACTACAACCGCTCCGGTACCCGTAAAGAAGAGCTGCTGACTTCCCAGGAAGAGCTGCAGAAAATGTGGATCCTGCGCAAGATTATTCACCCGATGGGTGAGATCGATGCGATGGAGTTCCTCATCAATAAGTTGGCGATGACCAAAACCAACGACGAATTCTTCGATATGATGAAGCGCTCCTAAAAAACAGAAAAATCCCATAAATCGCCACGCTCAGACGTGGCGTTTTTCGTTTATGGGCTATACGATATGTGGTGCCCGAGGGATTGCTCGGGTAGCACCGTAGTAGATGTGATCTTAATCTGGATTAAAATTAGCCCTTCTCCGTGGCGCTTTCTTTCAGTTTTCACTGATGGAATGTATACGGAAATCGCGGTTAACTGTTCAAACGGGCCCCGAGCCCGCATATAAAATGATGGCAAGGATAGCGTTAAAGTATTTGCCCTTCGCCATTGCAGGATTTCAGAATCGGGTATGACTTTTGCATATATATTGCATGTTGACCTGAGATTCTTTGCTGAGAGCTGTTAATGTGAATTTACTCACGATGAGTACTGAGCTTGCTTCAATCTTTCTGTTTTCACTGGTATTTCTGTTTTTTGCGCGAAAAGTAGCTAAAAAAATTGGACTGGTGGACAAGCCAAACTACCGTAAACGCCATCAGGGCGTGATCCCACTTGTCGGTGGTATCTCAGTCTATGCAGGGATTTGCTTTACCTTTTTGATCACCAATTACTATGTTCCGCATGCCTGGCTCTATCTCAGCTGTGCTGGCGTGCTGGTGCTGATCGGTGCACTGGACGATCGCTATGATATTAGCGTGAAGCTGCGTGCCTCGGTTCAGGCGCTGATTGCGATTGTGATGATGTATTACGGTAATCTTTACCTGCTCAGTCTCGGCCATATTTTTGGATCCTGGGAGCTGGTCGTCGGGCCATTTGGTTATGTACTGACGCTGTTTGCAGTGTGGGCGGCAATTAACGCCTTCAATATGGTGGACGGCATTGACGGTCTGCTGGGCGGGCTGTCGTGCGTGACCTTTGCCGCCATCGGCATCATCCTGTTTATTGACGGTCAGCTCAGTCTGGCGATGTGGTGCTTTGCCATGATCGCGGCCATTGTGCCTTATATCCTGCTGAATCTCGGCACCTTTGGCAGACGCTATAAAGTGTTTATGGGAGACGCGGGCAGTACGCTGATTGGTTTCACAATTATCTGGATTTTACTGGAAACCACGCAGGGTGAAACGCATCCGATTACGCCGGTAACTGCACTGTGGCTGATTGCGATTCCGCTGATGGACATGATTGCCATTATGTACCGCCGGTTGCGTAAGGGGATGAGCCCGTTCTCTGCCGATCGTCAGCACATCCATCACTTGATCATGCGAGCAGGTTTTACCTCTCGTCAGGCTTTTGTGCTGATCACGCTGGCAGCCGCGCTGTTGGCGGGAATTGGAGTGATGGGCGAATATCTAAAATTTATTCCTGAATGGGTGATGTTGGCATTGTTCTTGCTTGCATTTGCTTTGTATGGCTACTGCATAAAACGTGCCTGGCGAGTGGCGCGATTTATTAAACGTATGAAGCGCAGAATGCGCAACTCGAGTGCCAATAAAAACATTTCCTGAATAAAACAGGTAAAGGACGCCATGAAAACAGAACCTGAAGCTTTGTCACGATCGGCCACTGTGGATAATGAGTTAGATATTCGCGGTCTTTGCTGCACGCTATGGCGAGGCAAACCATGGATTATCGGTCTGGCGTTACTGTTTATCGCTGTCGCCTTTATTTATTCACTGTTGGTGAAGCAGGAGTGGAGCACCACGGCGATTACTGACCGCCCGACGGTCAATATGCTCGGTGGTTACTACTCCCAGCAACAGTTTCTGCGTAACCTCGATGCGCGTACCAGTTCCATGGCGGTTGCGCCGCAACCCACGGTGATGGAAGACGCCTACCAGGAGTTTGCGATGCAGCTGTCAGCTTATGACACGCGCCGCGACTTCTGGCTGCAGACCGATTACTACCAGCACCGTAAAAGTGGCAACAGCAAAAATGATGCCGCCCTGCTGGATGAAATGGTCAATAACATCCAGTTTACTGCCGCCGATGCGACAAAAAATATCAATGATACTGTCAGACTGGTGGCTGAAACGGCGGCAGATGCCAACAACCTGCTGCGTCAGTATGTCGCCTTTGCCAGCCAGCGTTCTGCGCGTCATCTTAATGAAGAGCTGACCGGTGCCTGGGCAGCGCGCACGATTCAGCTAAAAGCGCAGGTTAAACGTCAGGAAGCGGTTGCGAAGGCGATTTACGATCGCCAGATTAATGCGGTGCAGCAGGGGCTGAAAATTGCTCAGCAGCAAGGGATTAATCAGACCAAAACTGACACCCCTTCTGAGCAATTACCCGATTCCGAACTGTTCCTGCTGGGACGCCCGATGTTGCAGGCGCGTTTAGAAAACCTTGAGGCCAGCGGCCCGAGCTACGATCTGGATTACGATCAAAACAGAGCGATGCTGTCGACACTGGATGTCGGGCCGACGCTGGATGCCAAGTTCCAGACTTATCGCTATCTGCGGACGCCGGAAGAGCCTGTTAAGCGCGACAGTCCGCGTCGCCTGTTCTTAATGATTATGTGGGGTGCAGTGGGTGCGCTAATTGGCGCAGGCGTTGCGCTGGTACGTCGACCACGCGCTTAATCGCGCGCTTACCTGATTCCGTACTTACGGCAGACGAATTAAGAGAGCTACAGTGAAAGTATTGACTGTTTTCGGCACGCGTCCGGAAGCCATTAAAATGGCGCCGCTGGTCCATGCCTTATCTCAGGATCCGCAAATTGACTCGCGTCTCTGTGTCACCGCCCAGCATCGTGAGATGCTGGACCAGGTGCTGCGATTGTTTTCGCTGACGCCGGATTACGACCTGAATATTATGCGTCCTGAGCAGGGACTGACCGAAATTACCTGTCATATTCTGGAAGGTTTAAAAGCGGTTTTTGCTGATTTTAAACCAGATGTAATCCTGGTGCATGGCGATACCACCACCACGATGGCCGCCAGCCTTGCTGCTTTCTATCATCGAATTCCGGTGGGTCACGTTGAAGCCGGACTGCGTACTGGCGATCTCTGGTCTCCCTGGCCAGAAGAGGGCAACCGCAAACTCACCGGCCATTTAGCCAGCTTACATTTCACGCCGACCGAAAATTCACGGCAGAATTTGCTGCGCGAAAACTTGCCCGCTGAACGCGTTTTTGTCACCGGTAATACGGTGATTGACGCACTGTTCTGGGTTCGGGATCAGGTGCTGAAAGATGACACGTCATGCGAGAATCTTGCCAGCCGCTATCCGTTTTTACAGGCGGATAAGAAAATGATTCTGGTCACCGGCCATCGTCGCGAAAGCTTTGGCGAAGGTTTTGAGCGAATCTGCCACGCGCTGGCGGAAATCGCCCGCCTGCATCCGGAAGCGCAAATTGTCTATCCGGTTCATCTCAATCCCAACGTCAGCGAGCCGGTCAATCGTATCCTGAAAGATATCGATAATATCGCGTTGATCGAGCCGCAAGAGTATTTGCCATTCGTCTGGCTGATGCAGCGCTCATGGCTGATTCTTACTGACTCCGGCGGCATTCAGGAAGAAGCGCCATCGCTGGGCAAACCGGTGTTGGTGATGCGTGACACCACCGAGCGACCTGAAGCGGTTGATGCCGGTACGGTTCGTCTGGTGGGCACCGATGTTGAGCGGATTGTGTCCGAAGTCAACCGCCTGCTGACCGACGAAGATGAATACCACGCGATGAGTCGCGCGCATAATCCTTATGGTGATGGTCATGCCTGCGAGCGCATCGTACAGGCTCTGAAAAATAATCGAGTAACCCTATGAGTTTTAATATTATTTCAGTTATTGGTCTGGGCTATATTGGCCTGCCAACCGCCGCCGCTTTTGCCTCACACCAGAAAAAAGTAATTGGCATTGATATTAATCAGCGTGCAGTGGATACCATTAATCGCGGCGAAATTCATATTGTCGAACCCGATCTTGACCGCGTAGTGAAAAGCGCGGTGGAAGGCGGCTGGTTGCAGGCCGCGCTTAAACCGACGGCGGCCGACGCCTTTTTGATTGCGGTGCCAACACCGTTTAAAGGCGATCATCAGCCGGATATGTGTTACGTGCAGGCGGCGGCGCTGTCGCTGGCGGAAGTACTGAAAAAGGGCGATTTGGTGATTCTCGAATCCACCTCGCCGGTCGGCGCTACCGAGCAAATGGCGGAATGGCTGGCGGAAGCCCGCCCCGATTTAACCTTCCCGCAGCAGGCTGGCGAGCAGGCCGATATCAATATTGCCTACTGCCCGGAGCGCGTATTGCCGGGTCAGGTGATGGTCGAACTGATCAAAAATGATCGGGTCATCGGCGGCATGTCACCGGTCTGCTCGGCGCGTGCCAGCGAACTGTATAACATTTTCCTTGAAGGGGAGTGCGTGATCACCAATGCGCGCACCGCCGAGATGTGTAAGCTGACGGAAAACAGTTTCCGCGACGTTAACATTGCGTTTGCCAATGAGCTTTCCCTGATTTGTGCCGATCAGGGGATTAACGTCTGGGAACTGATTGCACTGGCGAATCGCCACCCGCGCGTGAATATTTTGCAGCCGGGGCCGGGCGTTGGTGGTCACTGCATCGCGGTGGATCCGTGGTTTATCGTGGCACAAAATCCGACGCAGGCGCGACTGATTCGTACCGCCCGCGAAGTGAACGACGGTAAACCACACTGGGTGCTGGATCAGGTCAAGCGCACGGTGGCAGATTGCCTGGCACACAGCGACAAGCGTGCCAGTGAGCTGAAAGTGGCCTGTTTTGGTCTGGCATTTAAACCGAATATTGACGATCTGCGCGAAAGCCCGGCGATGTCGGTCGCCCATCTGGTCGCTGACTGGAATGCCGGTGAAACCTGGGTGGTGGAGCCGAATGTGAAGAGCATTCCGGAAAAACTGGCAAACGAAGCAACGCTGGTCTCAATGGAGACCGCCTTACAGCATGCCGACGTGCTGGTGATGCTGGTGGATCATCAACAATTTAAAGCGATTGATGGCGCGCAAATTAACCAGCCGTGGATTGTTGATACTAAAGGAGTCTGGCGTTGAAACGCATTCTTGTCACCGGCGGTGCCGGATTTATTGGTTCAGCCGTGGTAAGGCATATCCTCACGGAAACCGAAGATTGCGTGGTTATCGTCGACAAACTGAGCTATGCCGGAAATCTGGCCTCGCTGGCACCGGTTGCGGATGACCCGCGCTTGGCCTTTGAGCAGGTTGATATTTGTGACCGTGCGGCGCTGGACCGGGTTATCGCCCAGTATCAGCCTGATGCCATTATGCATCTTGCCGCAGAAAGCCATGTTGATCGCTCGATTGATGGCCCGGTGGCCTTTATTGAAACCAATATTATCGGTACCTACCAACTGTTAGAAGCGGCGCGCCACTACTGGTCGGCCCTGGACGCGGTAAAAAAAGACGCGTTTATCTTCCATCATATCTCGACCGATGAAGTGTTTGGCGACCTGCACGATGGTGACGCGCTGTTTACCGAAAGCACTCCTTATGCGCCGAGCAGCCCCTATTCGGCCAGTAAAGCCAGCAGCGATCATCTGGTTCGCGCCTGGTTGCGTACTTACGGTTTGCCGGTGGTCATCACCAACTGCTCAAATAATTACGGCCCGTATCACTTTCCGGAAAAACTGATTCCGCTGATGATCATCAACGCGCTGGCCGGTAAACCGCTGCCGGTATATGGCAACGGTGGACAAATTCGTGACTGGCTGTACGTGGAAGACCATGCGCGCGCACTGTATCGGGTGATGACGCAGGGCCGCGTTGGCGAGACCTACAATATCGGTGGGCATAATGAACGCCGCAATATTGAAGTGGTTGAAACACTGTGCGCGCTGCTGGAAGAGCTGGCACCGGAAAAACCGGCGGGCATCAGTCATTACCGTGATTTGATCACCTTTGTTACCGACCGTCCGGGCCATGATTTACGCTATGCGATTGATGCCAGCAAAATCGATCGCGAGCTCGGCTGGCGGCCACAGGAGACATTCGAAAGCGGCATGCGCAAAACCGTCAGCTGGTTTTTAGCCAATGAAAGCTGGTGGCAAAACATTCTGAATGGCAGCTACAAGCTCGAACGTCTTGGCTTGTCCCGGTAAACGCAACAGAGAAGGAGCAGGCGATGAAAGGTATCATTCTGGCAGGCGGTTCTGGCACGCGTCTGCATCCCATCACCCGGGGTATCTCGAAGCAACTGTTGCCGGTTTACGATAAGCCGATGATTTATTACCCGCTGTCAGTACTGATGCTGGCGGGTATTCGCGACATCATGATTATCACCACGCCGCAGGATAAGGCGCAGTATCAGAATCTGCTGGGTAATGGCGATGAGTTTGGTATTCATCTGCATTATGCCGAGCAGGCGCATCCTGACGGTCTGGCACAGGCCTTTATTATTGGTGAAGAGTTTATCGGTGACGACGCTTGCTGTCTGGTGCTGGGCGATAATATCTATTTTGGACAGGGATTTAGTCCGAAACTGCGCAATGTTGCAGCGCGCACCCAGGGCGCGACGGTATTTGGTTATCAGGTGATGGATCCGGAGCGTTTTGGCGTCGTCGAATTTGACGAGAATTTCCGTGCGTTGTCGCTGGAAGAGAAGCCGCAACAGCCGAAATCCAACTGGGCAGTGACCGGACTCTATTTCTATGACAATCAGGTGGTGGAGTTTGCCAAACAGGTCAAACCTTCCGCGCGCGGCGAACTGGAAATTACCTCAATCAATCAGATGTACCTTGAGCGCGGTGAGCTGACGGTTGAGCTGCTGGGACGCGGTTTTGCCTGGCTGGATACCGGCACCCACGACAGCCTGATTGAAGCCAGCACCTTTGTGCAGACGGTGGAAAAACGTCAGGGCTTTAAAATTGCCTGTCTGGAAGAGATTGGCTGGCGCAACGGCTGGCTGGATGATGAGGGCGTGCGTCGTGCCGCCGAAGCGCTGGTGAAAACCGGCTATGGTAAATACCTGTTGGATCTGCTGCATGCCCGTCCTCGCCAGTATTAAACCCCTTGAGTGGGAAAACAGCTTTTTCGCACTTAACAGTGGGCTGCTGGACTTTAGCGTGCCGCAGCCACTCAGTTCTGAACAACTGACGGCCTTTGATGTGGTACAGGCCAAACTCCACAGCCAGCAGACGGCCGAAATTGATGCCCTGAGCGCGCTTGGCTTTCAGTTAGTGGAAGGCGAAGCCGATTTATCACTGACCATCAGCGGCACGCAGCGGCAATCTGGCATTCGTATTGCACGTACTGAGCATATTGCACAGCTGCGCGCGGTGGCCAGCGAAGCCTTTGCACAAAGCCGTTTCCGCGCGCCCTGGTATCAGCCGGGTGACAGCGGGCGCTTTTATGCGCAGTGGGTTGAGAATGCGGTACGCGGCAGCTTCGATCATCAGTGCCTGCTGGCAATGGATGAAGCAGGGGCAATGGAAGGTTTTGTGTCACTGCGTGAATTAAGCGACGGTGAAGCGCGTATCGGCCTGCTGGCAACCTTGCCACAAGCGCGTGGCAAAGGGGTCGGCAAGCGGCTGGTTCAGGCCGCAGCGGACTGGTGCCAGGCGCGTCGACTGACGCGTTTACGCGTGGCAACTCAACTGAGCAATCTCGCCGCACTGCGGCTCTATCTTGCAAGCGGTGCCAGTCTCGACAGCACCGCTTACTGGCTATACAGGTAACCCAATGATTCCATTTAATGCGCCACCGATAGTCGGAACCGAAATCGAATATATGCAGTCAGCCATGGCCAGCGGCAAGCTGTGCGGTGATGGCGGCTTTACACGTCGTTGTCAGCAGTGGATGGAGCAACATTTCGGCAGCAAAAAAGTGCTGCTGACGCCATCCTGTACCGCTTCGCTGGAGATGGCCGCGATACTGATTGATATTCAGCCCGGCGATGAAGTGATTATGCCGAGCTACACCTTTGTTTCAACGGCGAACGCCTTTGTGCTGCGCGGTGCCACCATCGTATTTGTCGATGTGCGGCCAGACACCATGAATATCAATGAGACATTGATTGAAGCGGCGATCACTGAGAAAACTCGCGCCATCGTGCCGGTGCATTACGCCGGGGTTGCCTGTGAAATGGACGCGATTATGGCGCTGGCACAACAGTATAAGCTGTTTGTGATTGAGGATGCCGCGCAGGGCGTGATGTCGACTTACAAAGGTAAGGCGCTCGGCAGTATCGGCCATATTGGCTGCTTCAGCTTCCATGAAACCAAAAACTACACCGCGGGCGGGGAAGGCGGCGCCACGCTGATTAATGATGCATCGCTGGTTGAGCGTGCGGAAATTATTCGCGAAAAAGGCACCAACCGCAGCCAGTTCTTCCGCGGGCAGGTGGATAAATATACCTGGCGCGATATCGGTTCGAGTTATCTGATGTCGGACCTCCAGGCCGCCTGGTTATGGGCGCAACTGGAAGCGGCGACGAAGATTAATCATCAGCGCCTCAGCCTGTGGCAGCACTACTACGATGCGCTGCAACCGCTGGCCGACAGTGGTCGTATTACGCTGCCTTCCGTCCCGGCCGACTGTCAGCAGAATGCGCATATGTTTTACATCAAGCTGCGCGACCAGCAAGAGCGTCAGGCGTTAATTGACTGGCTGAAGGAAGCGGAAATCCTCGCGGTGTTCCACTATATTCCGCTGCATTCGTCACCGGCGGGCAAGCGTTTTGGCCGTTTTGCGGGCGATGACCGTTTCACTACTCCGGAAAGTGAGCGCCTGCTGCGTCTGCCGCTGTTTTACAATTTATCGGACAATAACCAGCATACGGTTATCAATTCGCTACTGAGCTTCTTTTCCTGATATGTCACTGGCTAAAGCCTCAGTGTGGACCGCGGCGTCGACACTGGTAAAAATCGCTGCCGGATTGCTGGTGGTCAAGCTGCTGGCCGTGTCATACGGGCCGAGCGGTGTCGGGCAGGCGGGTAATTTCCGCCAACTGATTACTGTGCTGGGCGTGCTGGCAGGTGCCGGCATTTTTAACGGTATTACCAAATACGTTGCAGAGTATCAACAGCAGCCTGAGCAACTGCGGGCGGCGACCGGTACTGCATCAACCATGGTGCTGGGCTTCTCGACGCTGCTGGCGGTGGTTTTCCTGCTGGCAGCGAAGCCGATCAGTATCGGGCTGTTTGGCCATGCGGATTATCAGCAGGTGGTGCGCATCGTGGCGTTCCTGCAAATGGGCATTGCCTGGGCCAACCTGTCGCTGGCGATCATGAAAGGCTTTCGCGATGCGATGGGTAACGCGCTGGCGCTGATAATTGGCAGCCTGATTGGTGTCGTCGCCTATTACGCCTGTTACCGAGTTGGCGGCTACAGCGGCGCGTTGGTCGGGCTGGCGCTGGTTCCGGCGCTGGTGGTGGTGCCTGCGGCGCTGCTGCTGGCAAAACGCGACCATCTGCCGATGCGCTATTTGTTGCCACAGTGGCACAGTGAACTGGCGCGCAATCTCGGTAAATTTACCCTGATGGCGTTAATCACGTCGGTGACCTTGCCGGTGGCCTGGGTGATGATGCGTAACCTGCTGGCGGCGCATTACAGCTGGGAAGAGGTGGGTTTATGGCAGGGTGTCACCAGTATTTCCGACGCTTATCTGCAATTTATCACCGCCACGTTCAGCGTCTGGCTGTTGCCAACCCTGTCGCGGCTGAAGACGAAAGCGGAAATCTCCGCAGAGATCCTGCGTGCGCTGCGCTTTGTGATTCCGGCGGTGGCGGCGGTCAGTTTCTGCGTCTGGCTGTTGCGCGACTTCGCCATCTGGCTGCTGTTTTCCAGCCAGTTTAGCGGTATGCGCGACCTGTTTGCCTGGCAGTTGCCGGGTGATGTGCTGAAAATCGCCTCTTACGTCTTCGGTTATCTGGTCATCGCTAAGGCGTCATTACGTTTCTACATTTTAACTGAAATCAGCCAGTTTATTTTACTCACGGCATTTTCACGTTTATTGATTCCGCTACATGGCGCAACCGGGGCGGCACAAGCCTATCTGGCAACCTATGTGGTTTATTTTGCGCTGTGTTGCAGCGCTTTCATCATTTATCGTCGACGAGTATGACTACACTGATTCACGTACTGGGATCGGATATTCCCCATCACAACCTTACGGTACTGCGCTTTTTTAATGATGTGCTAAGCGTCAGACAGCCGGCTGCCGACGCCCGCCATTTTATGGTGGTAGCCAGCGATGGCAGTGCATTCTCTGCGTTTAGCGCGCTGAATATCGAGCTGTTTGCCAGCAAAAAAATGCTGGCTCAGGCGGTTATCCAACGGGCGCAGCAGCGACAGACACGCTTTTTCCTGCACGGTCAGTTCAATCCTCAGCTGTGGCTGGCGATATTGCGCGGAAAAATTAAGTCGTCGCAGGTGTACTGGCATGCCTGGGGCGCAGATCTGTATGAAGAGTCATCCAGCCTGAAGTTCCGGCTGTTTTATCTGCTGCGCCGCCGGGCGCAGGGTAAGGTCGGCCATCTGTTTGCCACTCGCGGCGATATTAACCATTATCATCAGCGCCACCCCGACACGCCGTCATCACTGCTCTACTTCCCGACGCGGATGCAGAATCAGGTTCCGCAGCACGATCAGGCTGAGCGGCCATTTACCGTGCTGGTGGGCAACTCGGGTGACGCGAGTAATCGCCATATCGAAGCGTTGCAGGCGCTGCACCAGCAGTTTGGCGACAAGATAAAAGTGGTGATTCCGCTGGGCTATCCGGCGAATAATCAGCCCTATATTGACCGCGTGCGGCAGGCGGCAGAAGCGTTGTTCAGCGCGGATAGCTTGCAGCTGTTAACCGATAAACTGGAATTTAATGACTATTTGCAGCTGATTGCCCGCTGCGATCTCGGTTACTTTATTTTCCGCCGTCAGCAGGGTATCGGCACCTTATGTTTACTGATCCAGGCCAACGTGCCCTTTGTGCTGAGCCGTGAAAACCCGTTCTGGCAGGATTTGGCCGAGCAGCAGGTGCCGGTGTTATTTAGCGGCGATGATCTGGATAAGAGAAGCGTGAATGAGGCGCGTCGCCAGTTAAGCTTGCTGGACAAGCCCGGCATCGCCTTTTTCGATCCGGCATTTATTGCGGGCTGGCAACAGGCGTTAACGCTGGCTGAAGGAGAGATGGCATGAGCCTGATGCAATTTAGTGGCTTGCTGGTGGTGTATCTGCTGTCGGTCGGATTTATTCTCACGCTGACATTTCGTGAATTTCGCCGCGTGCGTTTCAACTTTAACGTCTTCTTCTCGCTGCTGTTTTTACTGACGTTCTACTTTGGTTTCCCGCTGACCTGCATTCTGGTATTTCAGTTTGACGTCAATGTGGTGCCAGCGGAATACCTGTTGCAGGCAATGCTGGCGGCCAGCTGTTTCTATGGTATCTATTACGTCAGCTACAAAACCCGTTTGCGCGCGGCAGACCGGTCACCCCGGCGACCGGTATTCAGCATGAACCGTGTTGAAACCCATCTCACCTGGCTGATGCTGGCGCTGGTGGCGCTGGGCACCGTTGCGGTGTTCTTTATGCATAACGGTTTCCTGCTGTTCCGGCTGCATACTTACAGCCAGATCTTCTCCAGCGATGTCTCGGGTGTCGCGCTGAAGCGCTTTTTCTACTTCTTTATCCCGGCGATGCTGGTGGTGTACTTCCTGCGTCAGGACTCGCGCGCCTGGTTGTTTTTCCTCGTCAGTACCGTGGCATTTGGCCTGCTGACTTATGTGATTGTTGGCGGTACGCGCGCCAATATCATTATCGCCTTTGCCCTGTTCCTGTTTATCGGCATTATTCGTGGCTGGATTACGCTGTGGATGCTGGCGGTCGCCGGTATGATGGGAATCGTCGGCATGTTCTGGCTGGCGTTACGGCGCTATAACCTTGATGTCAGCGGTGCCGAAGCGTTTTATACCTTCCTCTATCTGACGCGCGATACCTTTTCGCCGTGGGAAAACCTTGGTCTGTTACTGCAAAACTACGACAAGATTGATTTCCAGGGGCTGGCACCGATTGTGCGCGACTTCTACGTGTTTATTCCCAGCTGGCTATGGCCAGAGCGTCCGGGCATTGTGCTCAACAGCGGCAACTACTTTACCTGGGAAGTGCTGAACAACCATTCAGGGCTGGCGATCTCACCGACGCTGCTTGGCTCGCTGGTGGTGATGGGCGGCGCAGCATTTATCCCGCTCGGTGCGGTCGCGGTCGGCATGATTATCAAATGGTTCGACTGGTTGTACGAACTGGGTAAAGCGGAAAGCAACCGCTATAAGGCCGCTATCCTGCAAAGCTTCTGCTTTGGCGCGGTGTTTAACATGATTGTGCTGGCCCGCGAAGGCGTCGATGCCTTCGCCTCGCGCGTGGTGTTTTTCTGCATCATTTTTGGTGCCTGCGTGGTAATGGCTAAACTCCTTTATTGGTTATTTGATCGTGCGGGATTGATTCGTCAGCGCTTCCGGCGTGCGGCAGTTCATCCGGCAATACAACAATAAATTCTCTCCCGGTGCATTTGCCGGAATGAAGTAAGGGAAAGGTAATGGAAGTGACCTCTGCTGCGCCGCAGTATCAAATTCGCGGTTTGTCGTTGTATGGTTTTCGCGATATGGCGCAATGCCTCGATTTTCTCTATGGCGATAATCGGCTGAAGACCGGCACGCTGGTCGCCATCAATGCAGAAAAGGTGCTGACGGCGGAAAGCGATAGCGAGATGCACAAGCTGATTGATGACGCGGAGTATAAATACGCCGATGGCATCAGCATTGTTCGTTCTATCCGCAAAAAGTACCCACAGGCTGATGTCACGCGGGTTCCCGGCGCGAACTTATGGGAAGCGTTGATGGAACGCGCCGGGCGTGAAGCGACGCCGGTGTTCCTGATTGGCGGTAAACCGGAGATTCTGGCGCAAACGGAAGAGAAGTTACGCCGCCAGTGGAACGTCAATATTGTCGGCAGCCAGGATGGCTACTTTGCGCCGTCCGATCGTGAGGCGTTGTTTCACCGCATTCGCGCCAGTGGCGCAAAAATTGTTACCGTCGCTATGGGCTCGCCAAAACAGGAAGTGCTGATGCGTGATTGCAAAGCTTTCTGGCCGGATGCGCTGTATATGGGAGTAGGCGGTACCTACGACGTGTTTACCGGTCATGTAAAGCGTGCGCCGCTGGTCTGGCAAAATATGGGCTTAGAGTGGCTGTATCGCCTGATTTTGCAGCCGAGCCGGCTACGTCGCCAGCTCAGACTGCTGAAATATCTCAACTATCATTATCGTGGTCAGCTGTAATTTCCTGTTCGCCTTGCAGAAGCGTGCTTAATTAACCAGCAAAAAAGGCGAAAAACGCCTGTTGTTTCGACGGAATGCACAAAGCGTAAGCAAACGCGTTTTTTTTGTGAAAAAAGCACTGGACAGGATCGGCTCACATCCGTAGTATGCACATCCGCAACGGCGCTACGCGCCCGTAGCTCAGCTGGATAGAGCGCTGCCCTCCGGAGGCAGAGGTCTCAGGTTCGAATCCTGTCGGGCGCGCCATTTACTTTGTGCGCAAGAGCTGCGGTGGTAATATTTATCGCGTTTCCGGTAGTAAGTAGTACAGGCAGTAAGATGTGGTGGCTATAGCTCAGTTGGTAGAGCCCTGGATTGTGATTCCAGTTGTCGTGGGTTCGAGTCCCATTAGCCACCCCAGATTTTGTTACGGTATGCGAAGGTGGCGGAATTGGTAGACGCGCTAGCTTCAGGTGTTAGTGTCTTAACGGACGTGAGGGTTCAAGTCCCTCTCTTCGCACCAAACAAAATCCATGAGTTGTGAGCAGTACATATCGGCGAGTAGCGCAGCTTGGTAGCGCAACTGGTTTGGGACCAGTGGGTCGGAGGTTCGAATCCTCTCTCGCCGACCATATTTCGAAACCCCGCTTTTTAGCGGGGTTTTTTGCGTCTGGCGTCCGGACGACGCATATTGCCTGGTGTTTAGAAAATTATTAGCCATCGGGTAAAAAAATCCCTTCATTGTCTCAATTAAGAGACATTTAACTCATTGTTTATAAATTGTTTTTTAATTTTAAACTGTCGTTGTCGTCATATAGCGACGTCATTCCGGCGGGCTGTAGCCATTTAACGACAGTCGTCACAGTGGTTTTCGCCGACCTGTTAATCATTAATGCGATAAGAATTAATCAGTTAATAAGTCATTGCCATGATAAGTGCAATTCTGGCATGGAATATGCAATACTGATTATGTAGATGCTCATTCCACCTCTTATGTTTGCGAATGCTTCATAAACCTGGGAATGACGCAGAGCCATTTTACGGTGCCAGTTGTCCAGCCAGCCAATATCGTGATTCACCTTATTGGATTCACAGGACATTACGTTGAGTCTGGTACCAATCGGTTGTCTTACCGATCTGATATTTACACCTGCCATTTTGGCAGGTGTTTTTTTTTGCCTGAATGAAAAAAGGGGCGACGTAAACGTCGCCCCTTAATGGGTTGTCAGGGCGGTATACTCGCCGCCCGTTAATCCGCTTAAGGATTATTCTTCAACGTCAGCAGTAACCCGTCACGTCGCATCTCTGCCGCTTCTTCCGGCTTATGCTGGCGATCAAGGCTGTCAGCCAGCCACGCGTAATCAAAGGCGTCAGGACGCTGTTTCAGTGCTTCACGAAACGCTTCGCTGGCCTGTTGCCATTCACCGTGTTTCATCAACAGCTGTCCCAGCGTGCTGTGCAGCAGGGGAGTGGCACCGTGTTGCTTAATCTGCTGGCGCAGCGCTTTTTCCAGCTGCTCCGGATTGCCGGTTTTCAGGCGCGGCATCAGCAGCACCAGACGTTCGTCATACTGGCGTTTCAGTCCATCCAGCACGATGCTCTGCGCTGTGTCATGATCGTCACATTCAATCAGATGATCCGCCATTGCCACCTGCAATGCCGTTTCATGGCGGGTTTTGCGACTCTGATCCTGCCACCAGCGCTTCAGACCTTCGCTGCCTTGCTCGGCCATCGCCTGATTCATCAGGCCTAACCACGCCTGCTGTTGCAGCGCGCTACGGTGTGCTTCATCGCTGACCTGGGCTTTCTCCATCGGATGAAGAATATCCAGCAGCGAGCCCCATGCGCCGGTACGAATATAAGCTTGTTCCGCCAGGCGCAACACTTCCGGATGGCGCGGAGCCACTTCCAGCAGACGATCGATGCCATGACGTGCCGCATGATCTTCATGCCGTGCCAGCTGAATGCGCACGCGGGTGATTTCTACCGGCAGCTGATCGCTTCCGGCCAGTTCCGATGCGCGCTCCAGATGCTGATTGGCCCGCATTTCATCACCGCGTTGCTGTGCCGCTTCCGCCGCCAGCAGATAGTTCACCACCGGCTGCTCAGCATGGTCGGCATTGCGCGACAGCAGTTTTTCAACTTGCTTGTAGTCGCCTTCCGCCAGCTTTACCAGCGCGGCCTGCGTCTGTTTACGCGCCCGGCTGCGTTTGCGCCCTAAGAACCAGCCACGCGTTTTGGCACCGGTGCGGAAAATACGGCGTAACAGCCACTCCACGGCCAGGATCACCAGCAGCGCGAGGATCAAAATGATCACCAGACCGGTGACACTGGTTTCGATATTCCAGTTATCGGTCTGAATCAGTACGTATCCCTGATGACCTGCGATCATCGGGCCAATTACCACGCCGGCAATCAGCAAAAGAAAAAGCAAAAGGACTTTAAGCATGCTTATTCTCCCTGCTGCTGCTGCTGCTGCTGCTGCTGCTGCTGATCGCCTGACGGCTGCGCCAGCAGATTGCGTACCCGCGTCTGCATCAGTTTATCCAGCATCGGCTGGCTCTCCAGCGTATCCGGCACATCCATCGCCACCGTCTGCTGGCTTAATTCATCCAGCTGCGCCAGGAAGGCTTTGGTACTGGCGTCATTGGTGTCATACCAGGCGCGGACCCAGGTTGAGACGGTATCAATCGACTGTTTATAGATCTCATTCTGATGGCGCGGTACCGCCTGGGCGGCAATCAGCAGGCGCGAGCGAATATTCTCACGCAGATAGACTTCCTGATTCGGTGCCAGCAGCGGTTCGGCGGTATTATCACGACGACGGACGGTAATAAAATCATCCATAAATTTGTGCCAGCTTTTTACCAGGTTCTGACGCCACTCACGCAGCGAAGAGGAGAGCTCGCCGCCATCGGCATCCATTGGCGAGTCGTCGTTATCGTTATCAGCCAGACGTAAATTATCGACGCCGTTCGACAGCTGATTCAGCTTCAGAATAATGCCGTCGTAATCGACCTGGCTGACCGACGACAGGTTGCTGATATCCTGCGTCAGTGCGCGACGCACTTCAATCAGGCTGGGATCGTTCATATCGGCCAGGCTGGCATCGGCGCTTTTCAGCAGCGCAGCGGCGGTGGTGACATCCTGATCGCTCCACAGTTTGCGGCCCGCCAGTTTTACCAGGTAGTCCGCCTGCGCCAGCAGCCAGGTACGCGCATCGTTGCCGGAAATGGTGGTGACTTTTTCTTTCAGCTCATCCAGCTGTTTTTCGCTGGCGGCCTGGCGATCGCGCGCGGTCTGCAACGCGCTGGTTTGCGTCTTAAGTTGCTCACTTAGCTGCTGCTTATCATTATCCGCTTGCTGCTGCAGTGCGGCCAGCCGATCGGCCAGTGCCTGACTGGCGTCAGTCTGGGCCTGAGCCTGGTGTCTGGCATTAATATACAGCCCGGTGCCCAGCGCCAGCGCGATAACAATCGCCACGGCACCCAACACCGCGCCGCTGTTCTTTGACTTGCGTGGCGGTTTTTCTTCCGGTGACGTGGTTGTTTCTACCGCTGGGGTGGTCTCTTCAACCATGGCGGAGGAGTCTTTTTGTTCCGTCATTGTGGCACATCCCATATTAAAGTTTATTGTAACGCGCGCAGCAGCGCGTCGTTATCGGCCCCATCGGCTACCGTAATCTCCTGCCAGCCAAACTCCCTGGCCAGGGTAGCCAAACGTTCACTGACGACCACCAGTCGACAGCGTAATAACCATTCCTGACGATCAATATCGGGGAACAGTGAATAGAGTTGTTGCAGCATTTCGCCACTGGTTACTACCAGCGTATCCACACCACGATCGCGCCAGCGGCGGCCTTCACTCAGGCCGTCGTAAACTTTGGCACAGCGCTGGTAGCATTCGCAGAATGTCACGTCTGCGCCGCGTTCCGTCAGCGTTTCAGCTAACAGCTCGCGACCGCCATTGCCGCGTAAAATTAATGCCCGCTTGCCAGCCACCTGCATTAAAGCCGGTAACTGAATCAGCACTTCGCTGGTTTCGCGCTGGTGGGGATACTCTACCGGCAAGCCGCTGGCGGTATGCATCAACAGTGCGGTGGTGCGACCTATAGCATAATAGTTCAGGCTGGCGGGCCATGTTAAATCGTGCTGACGGATTATTGGCTGAGCATAATGAATCGCGTGTTGCGATAAAATAAACAGCAGGTCACCGGCTGCCAGTTGACTCAGCAACTGCGGCAGGCGATCGAGATCGCGGCCAGGAGTAAATTCAATCAGCGGCAGGCTCCAGGCAACCTGTCCCAGCGCGCGCAGGCGGCCGACCAGCTCTTCAGCGGCAGGCGATGGACGGGTTACCAGAATCGTCATACCGGCGAATTCCCCTGATAAACGTCAGCTAAAATTTCGCGTGCGCCGTTATCCAGCAGCTCTTCCGCCAGCGAGATCCCCATTTTTTCGGCATCTGCACGTGGGCCGCGACGTTCACCGCGAATCATCTGTTTGCCATCCGGCGAACCGACCAGTCCACGCAGCCACAGATCGTCGCCTTCCAGTACCGCATAGCTGCCGATGGGAACCTGACAGCCCCCTTCCAGTCGGGTATTCATGGCGCGTTCTGCTCTGACGCGTACCGACGTATCGTCATCATTCAGTGCCGCCAGCAGGGTGATGGTCTGCTGATCGTCAAGACGACACTCAATCCCCACCGCACCCTGGCCAACGGCCGGCAGTGACTCTTCCGCAGGCATGGCGTGGCGAATACGGTCGGTTAAGGCCAGGCGCTTCAGTCCGGCAACCGCGAGAATAATCGCGTCATAGTCGCCCGCATCCAGTTTGGACAAGCGAGTACCGACGTTGCCGCGCAGGGATCGAATCACCAGATCCGGGCGACGCGCGCTAAGCTGACATTGACGACGCAGGCTGGAGGTGCCGACAATCGCGCCCTGAGGCAGCGCGTCAACCGAGTCATAATGATTTGAGACAAAGGCATCAAGCGGATCGTCGCGCTCACAAATGGTGACCAGCCCCAGCCCTTCCGGGAAGTCGACCGGCACATCTTTCATCGAGTGCACCGCAATATCGGCACGGCCTTCCAGCATCGCCAGTTCAAGTTCTTTGACGAATAACCCTTTGCCGCCGACCTTCGCCAGTGGCGTATCCAGTATCACATCGCCGCGGGTTACCATGGGTACCAGTTCGACGTTAAGCCCCGGATGGCAAGCCATCAGACGCTGCTGAACATAATGTGCCTGCCATAAAGCGAGCGGACTTTGCCTGGTGGCAATTCTTAAAATTTTGTCTAACATGCTTGTTACCGTTTTGATCGTTCATTGATTATCCTATCATTGATACGGGAATGCTGTCAGTTTCAACGGCTTTTATGCGCCGGGCAGGGATGTGCAACGATGAGAAAGGTTGATTGAGTGTAAAACGTGCTAAACTGTTGTGTAGCGCAACTTTCTTTACGGTCAATCTGCCAGGTGTTAGATTGATCACGTTTCCAGCAATTATTCGCCCCACTATTTCTAAATCAAGCGGCGGATGTCGGAAACAGGGTTTGTTTTAAACACTGGGACAATCAGGCGAGACGTCTTGTACCTCTACATTGAGACACTGAAACAGAGACTGGATGCCATCAATCAGCTGCGCGTCGATCGCGCACTGGCTGCTATGGGACCTGCTTTCCAGCAGGTGTACAGTCTGCTGCCATCCTTATTACATTATCATCACCCGTTGATGCCGGGTTACCTTGAGGGTAACGTTCCACATGGCATCAGCTTTTTCACGCCTGATGAAACTCAGTTAAGCTATCTCAATGATTTAGAAGGTAAATCTGGTAACGCTGCCGCCTTGCCGGTTAAAGGCGAACGGCCGATTACCGGTGTTTACTCGATGGGCAGCACCTCATCTGTCGGGCAGAACTTCACTTCCGACCTGGATATCTGGGTGTGTCACCAGTCGTGGCTGGATAATGAAGAGCGCCTGCGCCTGCAAAAAAAATGCACGCTGCTGCAAAAGTGGTGCGCGTCGATGGGCGTTGAAGTCAGCTTCTTCCTGATTGATGAAAATCGCTTTCGCCATAACGAAAGTGGCAGCCTTGGCGGCGAGGATTGCGGTTCGACTCAGCACATCTTATTGCTGGACGAATTCTATCGTACTGCGGTGCGCATGGCCGGTAAGCGTATTCTGTGGAATATGGTGCCGGGCGAAGAAGAAGAGCATTACGATGACTATGTGATGTCGCTTTATTCGCAGGGCGTGCTGACGCCAAACGAATGGCTGGATCTCGGCGGCCTCGGCACGCTGTCGGCGGAAGAGTATTTTGGTGCCAGCCTGTGGCAGCTGTATAAAAGTATCGATTCACCGTATAAAGCGGTGCTGAAAACCCTGCTGCTGGAAGCGTACTCCTGGGAATACCCGGATACCAAACTGCTGGCGATGGATATCAAGCAGCGCCTGCACGACGGCGAAATTGTCTCGTTTGGTCTCGACCCTTACTGCATGATGCTGGAACGCGTCACTCACTATCTCACCAGCATTGATGACCATGCGCGCCTCGATCTGGTGCGCCGCTGCTTCTATCTGAAAGTGTGTGAAAAGCTGTCAGAAGAGTGCGGTAAAGCGGGCTGGCGTCGTGAAATTCTCAGCCAACTGGTGAAAGAGTGGGGCTGGGACAACGCGCGTCTCGCGATGCTCGACAGCCGTGCCGACTGGAAAATCGAGCGTGTGCGGGAAGCCCATAACGAACTGCTGGATGCGATGATGCAGAGCTATCGCAACCTGATTCGTTTCGCCCGCCGTAACAACTTAAGTGTCAGCGCCAGCCCGCAGGATATCGGCGTGCTGACCCGTAAGCTGTATGCCGCCTTTGAAGCGTTGCCGGGTAAGGTGACGCTGGTCAACCCGCAGATTTCGCCGGATCTCTCCGAGCCGCACCTGACCTTTATTCATGTTCCCAATGGCCGTGCCAATCGCGCTGGCTGGTACCTGTATAACCAGTCGCCGGATATGGGATCGATTATCAGCCATCAACCGCTGGAATATAACCGCTACCTGAATAAGCTGGTGGCCTGGGCGTGGTTTAATGGGTTGCTGACGGCGAAAACTCGCCTGCATATTAAAGGCAATGAGATTTGCGATCTGGCGCGTTTGCAGGAGCTGGTGGCCGATGTGTCGCATCACTTCCCGCTGCGTTTGCCGTCACCGACGCCAAAAGCGCTCTACAGTCCGTGCGAAATTCGTCATCTGGCGATTATCGTCAATCTGGAATATGACCCGACGGCGGCCTTCCGCAATCAGGTGGTGCACTTCGATTTCCGTAAGCTGGATGTGTTCAGTTTTGGTCAGCAGCAGCAGTGTTTAGTCGGCAGTATCGATTTGCTGTATCGCAACTCGTGGAATGAAGTGCGTACCCTGCACTTTAATGGCGAGCAGGCGATGATCGAAGCGCTGAAAACCATTCTCGGTAAAATGCATCAGGACGCAGCACCGCCGGATGCCGTTGAGGTGTTCTGTTACAGCCAGCATCTGCGTGGTTTGATCCGCACCCGTGTGCAGCAGCTGGTTTCGGAATGCATTGAACTGCGCCTCTCCAGTACCCGTCAGGAACCGGGGCGTTTTAAAGCGCTGCGCGTTGCCGGACAAACCTGGGGACTGTTCTTCGAGCGTCTCGGTGTCTCGGTGCAGAAGCTGGAAAATGCCGTTGAGTTTTATGGTGCGATTTCTAACAACAAACTGCATGGCTTGTCGATTAAAGTCGAAACCGATCAGACGCGTCTGCCGGCGGTAGTGAATGGCTATGCCAGTGAAGGCATCATTCAGTTCTTCTTTGAAGATACCCACGACGACCACGGCTTTAATATTTACATTCTCGATGAAAGTAACCGCATTGAGATTTATCACCACTGTGAAGGCAGTAAAGAGGAGCTGGTGCGCGATGTCAGCCGCTTCTACTCCTCGTCACACGATCGTTTTACCTACGGCTCAAGCTTTATCAACTTCAACCTGCCGCAGTTCTATCAGATTGTCAAAGCCGATGAGCGCCTGCAGGTGATACCATTTCGTAGCCAGACGCTGACGCAGCTGTGCGCCACGGTCTCGGACAATGACCATACCGATTACGTCGAGCGGATGCAGATGCATTGATCGGTTGTCGCCGATCGCCCCTTCCTTAGCTTTATCATTTGACTGAATCATAGCGCAGGCCAGACTCTGTCAATCTTCTGGCGAAATTGCGACAACGACAGCTGCATCGAATCGCCAATTCCTATTGCTTTTCAGAGTTCACCTGCGATGATAAGCAACCAGTAAGCATCAATCATGAGCAGAATGATAATGAACAAAACGATATGCCAGCTGGCGATGGCGCTGGCGTTAGCGAGCCTGGTTGGCTGTGGCCTGAAAGGCCCGCTTTACTTCCCGCCGAAGGATCAGCCGAAGCAGGAACAGCAATCCACGCAGCAGAGCACGCAAAACTCAGCAGTGACTCTGCCGGATGGTAGCGATCAGAATTCCACCACTACTCAGCCGAGTATGTAACTGACTCAATAACCTATGGCGCATCCGGCGGAGCAGAAAATGCAGTTCTCCAAAATGCACGGTCTTGGCAATGACTTTATGGTCGTTGATGCCGTCACGCAAAATGTCTATTTCTCACCAGAGCTGATTCGCCGTCTGGCGGATCGTCATCTGGGGATCGGCTTCGATCAGTTGTTGATCGTTGAACCGCCGTACGATCCCGATCTGGATTTTCATTACCGCATTTTCAATGCTGACGGCAGCGAAGTTGCCCAGTGTGGCAACGGCGCGCGCTGCTTTGCGCGCTTTGTGCGCCTGAAAGGGTTAACCAACAAAAGCGACATCAACGTCAGCACGCAAACCGGACGGATGGTGCTGAGCGTCAACAGTGACGAGCTGGTGCGGGTCAATATGGGCGAGCCGAATTTCGAGCCGCAGCAGGTGCCGTTCCGCGCCAATAAAGCCGAAAGCATCTATCTGATGCGCGCCGCCGAACAGACGGTGATGTGCGGCGTGGTGTCGATGGGCAATCCGCACTGTGTGATTCAGGTCGACAGTGTGAAAACCGCCGCGGTGGAAACCCTCGGCCCGGTGCTGGAAAGCCATGAGCGCTTCCCGGAGCGGGTTAACGTCGGGTTTATGGAAGTGGTCAGCCGTGAGCATATCCGGCTGCGCGTCTATGAGCGCGGTGCAGGTGAGACGCAGGCCTGCGGCAGCGGAGCCTGTGCTGCGGTGGCAGTTGGCATTCAGCAAGGATTACTCGCGGAAAAAGTCCGTGTTGATCTGCCGGGCGGCAGTTTGCATATCGCCTGGAAAGGACCGGGTCAGCCACTGTTTATGACCGGACCGGCCACTCACGTTTACGACGGATTTATTCATTTATGAAAAATGTCGGGGAGCAGACCGCCAGCGATGTGATGCTGGACGATCAGGCGGTAAGTGATTACCTGCTGCAAAATCCGGATTTCTTTATTCGCAATTCGCGCCAGGTTGAGCAGATGGTGATCCCCCATCCGGTGCGCGGCACTGTCTCGCTGGTCGAGTGGCATCTGGCACGTCAGCGCAACCATATCGCCCGGCTGGAAGAAGAGATTACCTTGCTGATGGAGCAGGCCACCGCCAACCATCAACTGTTCGATCGCCTGTTAGCCTTACAGGGCCATCTGGCGACCGCTCCGAGCCTGCACGATATGCTGAACCGCCTGCATCGCTGGGCGCGTGAGCTGGGGCTGGCCGGCGCCAATGTGCGTCTGTTCAGTGACAAATGGCGGATTGGTGCGCCTTCTGACTTTACCCAGCTGGCGCTGCCGCCGCAGGCGTTTGAGCCGGTACGTATTCAGCGCCTGGGTAAAGAGCAACACTATCTCGGCAGCCTGAACGGCCCGGAGTTACTGCTGCTGTTGCCGCAGGCAAAAGCCATTGGTTCCGTGGCAATGTCGTTGATGGGCGAGCGCGGCGATCTCGGGGTGCTGATTTTCAGCAGTCGTGACAGCCAGCATTATCATTCCGGCATGGGCACCTTGCTGTTGCAGCATCTGGCGCTGATGCTGCCGGAACTGTTATCGCGCTGGGTTGAGCGCGCATGAACAACGCGTCGCCTCTACAATCCGCCGTAGAGGGCTTTCTGCGTTACCTGAAAGTCGAGCGGCAACTTAGCCCGCTGACGCAAAAAAGCTATGCGCATCAGCTTACGGTGCTGGTGGCGCTGGCGGATGAGATGAAGATCGCTGACTGGGCAAAACTGGATGCTGCCCATGTACGCTCACTGGCGGCTCGCAGCCGCCGCGCCGGTCTGCAACCGGCCAGCCTGGCGTTACGCCTGTCGGCGCTGCGCAGTTTTCTCGACTGGCTGGTCAGCCAGGGGCAGCTGAAGGCTAATCCGGCCAAAGGGATTGCCACGCCGCGTACGCCGCGCCATCTGCCAAAAAATATTGACGTCGACGAAGTGAATCAGCTGCTGGAGATCGATCTTAACGATCCGCTGGCGGTGCGTGACCGCGCAATGCTGGAAATTATGTATGGTGCCGGTTTACGTCTGTCTGAATTAGTGGGTATCGACTGCCGTCATCTCGATCTGGCCTCCGGTGAAGTCTGGGTGGTGGGAAAAGGCAGTAAAGAGCGCCGCTTACCGATAGGCGGCACGGCGGTCAGCTGGATTGAACACTGGCTGGCGCTGCGCGAACTGTTTGCGCCTGACGACGACGCGCTGTTTTTATCCAACCAGGGCAAGCGGATTTCGGCGCGTAATGTGCAGAAACGCTTTGCTGAATGGGGTGTAAAGCAGGGCGTAAACAGCCATATTCATCCGCATAAGCTGCGTCACTCCTTTGCCACCCATATGCTGGAGTCGAGTGGCGACCTGCGTGCGGTGCAGGAGCTGCTGGGACATGCTAACCTGTCGACCACGCAAATCTATACCCATCTCGACTTTCAACATCTTGCATCGGTTTACGATGCTGCACATCCCCGTGCCAAACGAGGAAAATCCTGATGCATTTTTATCGCACGCTGCGACCGATTAAAGCCATTACCTTCGATCTCGACGACACGCTGTACGACAACTACGAAGTGATTCGCCGTACCCAGCAGGAGTCGCACGCTTTCTTACAGGCTTACCATCCCGGTCTGAATAATTTCACTCAGCAGGCTTACCAGACGCTGCGCGATGAACTGCGCCAGCAAGAGCCGGAAATTTATCACGATGTGTCGGAATGGCGACGTCGTGCGGTTGAGCGGGCGATGCTGAATGTCGGGCTGACCACGGCAGAAGCCGATAAAGGCTCACGTGAAGTGATGACGAATTTTGCCCACTGGCGCAGCCAGATTGACGTACCGGAAGAGACGCATCTGACGCTGGCGGCGCTGGCCGAACGTTTTCCGCTGGTCGCGGTCACTAATGGTAATGCCGAGCCGCATCTGTTCGGTCTTGATGGCTATTTTAAATTTATTCTGCGTGCCGGGCCGCATGGCCGTGCCAAGCCGTATCACGATATGTATCATCTGGCGGCAGAAAAACTGGCTATCCCGCTGGAAAATATTCTGCATGTGGGTGACGATCTGACCACGGATGTCGCCGGTGCTGTGCGCTGCGGCATGCAAGCCTGCTGGATTAACCTGCGGCAGGGCAACCTGATGAAAATCGCCGACAGCCGCTTGCTGCCGCATCTCGAAATTTCGCAGTTGGCATCGCTGACCGCGCTGATATAATACCTGTTAATATATCCAGTGAAACGCTGCGGCGTTTTCCCTGCCTGAATGGTGCTTATGGACGTTTCTGACCTGCTAAACAGTTTGAATGACAAACAACGCGAAGCCGTCGCGGCGCCACGCAGCAATTTGCTGGTGCTGGCGGGCGCGGGTAGCGGCAAAACGCGCGTACTGGTGCACCGCATTGCCTGGCTGCTGACGGTAGAAAACTGCTCGCCTTACTCGATTATGGCGGTCACCTTTACCAACAAGGCGGCGGCAGAGATGCGCCACCGTATCGAACAGCTGATCGGCACCAGCCAGGGCGGGATGTGGATCGGTACTTTCCATGGCCTCGCTCATCGCCTGCTGCGTGCGCATCATCTCGATGCCAATCTGCCACAGGATTTTCAGATCCTCGACAGTGAAGATCAGCTGCGTCTGTTAAAACGCCTGATCAAAGCGATGAACCTTGATGAGAAGCAGTGGCCGGCGCGTCAGGCAATGTGGTACATCAACGGTAAAAAAGATGAAGGCCTGCGGCCCAAGCATATTGAAAGCTACGGTAATCCGATTGAACAGACCTGGCTGCGGGTGTATCAGGCGTATCAGGAGGCCTGCGATCGCGCCGGGCTGGTCGACTTTGCCGAACTGCTGCTGCGCGCCCATGAGCTATGGCTGAACAAGCCGCATATCCTTAATCACTATCGCGAACGCTTTACCAATATTCTCGTCGATGAGTTCCAGGATACCAACAATATCCAGTACGCCTGGATTCGCATGCTGGCGGGTGACACCGGCCGGGTGATTATCGTTGGTGATGACGATCAGTCGATTTACGGCTGGCGTGGCGCGCAGGTGGAAAATATCCAGCGCTTCCTGAACGACTTTAATGGCGCGGAAACTGTGCGTCTTGAGCAGAACTATCGCTCGACCAACAATATTCTGAAAGCGGCTAACGCCCTGATCGCCAATAACAGCGGTCGTCTCGGCAAACAGCTGTGGACTGACGGCAGCGATGGCGAGCCAATTTCCCTTTACTGTGCCTTTAACGAGCTGGATGAAGCGCGTTTTGTGGTCAATCGCATCAAGGTGTGGCAGGAGAATGGCGGCGCGCTCAATGACTGCGCGATTCTCTATCGCAGTAATGCCCAGTCACGCGTACTGGAAGAGGCGCTGCTGCAAACCAGCATGCCGTACCGCATTTATGGCGGCATGCGCTTCTTCGAACGTCAGGAAATTAAAGATGCGCTGGCTTATCTGCGCCTGATTGCCAACCGCAACGACGATGCCGCCTTTGAGCGCGTAATCAATACCCCGACGCGAGGAATTGGCGATCGCACGCTGGATGTGGTGCGCCAGACCTCACGCGAGCGTCAGCTGACGCTGTGGCAGGCGACGCGCGTATTATTGCAGGAAAAAGCGCTGGCCGGCCGTGCCGCGTCGGCACTGCAACGTTTCTGTGAGCTGGTGGATTCACTGGCGCAGGAAACCGCTGAAATGCCGCTGCATGTGCAGACGGACCGGGTGATTAAAGACTCTGGCCTGTGGATCATGTATGAGCAGGAAAAAGGCGAGAAAGGCCAGGCGCGTATCGAAAACTTAGAGGAGCTGGTCAACGCCACGCGGCAGTACAGCTACCAGGATGAAGACGAAGATTTGATGCCGTTGCAGGCGTTTCTCTCCCATGCCGCGCTGGAAGCCGGTGAAGGCCAGGCGGATAAATGGCAGGATGCGGTGCAGCTGATGACGATGCATGCGGCGAAAGGCCTTGAGTTCAGCCAGGTATTTATCGTTGGAATGGAAGAGGGGATGTTCCCGAGCCAGATGTCACTGGATGAAGGTGGCAGGCTGGAAGAGGAGCGTCGTCTGGCCTATGTCGGCGTTACGCGGGCGATGCAAAAGCTGACGTTGACCTATGCTGAAACCCGTCGGTTGTATGGTAAAGAAGTCTACCACCGTCCTTCGCGCTTTATCGGCGAACTGCCGGTCGAGTGCGTGGATGAAGTCCGTCTGCGTGCCAGTGTCAGTCGGCCGGTTAATCATCAGCGTCTTGGCACGCCGGTGACGCAAAATGACAGCGGATTTGCCCTCGGGCAGCGGGTGCGTCACGCCAAGTTTGGTGAAGGCACCATTATCAATCTGGAAGGCAGCGGCGAGCACAGTCGGTTGCAGGTCGCCTTCCAGGGGCAGGGTATCAAATGGCTGGTGGCAGCATATGCCCGCCTGGAAACCCTCTGATATCCTGCCGGTAAAGTGGGCCGCTTGACGCCTTTTTCGACTCAGCGTAACATGCGCCCACGATTACCCTAAGAGGACATTCGCCTTGGACACACCCAGTCGATACTGGCTCAATAACCTGTTTATCAGGTGCAACGCCTAAGGCTATCCTCTTAAATGCTGGTAGCCTTTGTGGTTGTCAGCGACCTCTTTTTTTCCCGTCGCCTGAGTCAGCTTTGATCACGGACTGAAACGTTCTCGTTTCGCGTGTTCTGGCGCTATGTCCCATTTGTTACTGCAATTGGGAGTACAGCTATGCTGAGCGCATTTAAACTGGATAACAGCCGTTTATCTCGTCTGGAGCTTGAAGATACCACTGACCAGCTGACGTCGTCAGTCTGGGTCGACCTGATCGAGCCAGAAGAAGATGAACGCGATCGTGTTCAGTGTGAACTAGGTCAGAGCCTCGCCACCCGCCCGGAGCTGGAAGATATCGAAGCCTCGGCGCGTTTTTTTGAAGACGAAGATGGCCTGCATATTCACTCCTTCTTCTTCTATGAAGATGCCGAAGATCATGCCGGTAACTCCACCGTGGCTTTCACCATTCGTGAAGGACGCCTTTACACGCTGCGTGAGCGTGAGCTGCCGGCGTTCCGTCTCTACCGTATGCGCGCGCGTAACCAGACGCTGGTCGATGGTAATGCCTTTGAGCTGTTGCTGGATCTGTTTGAAACTAAAATCGAACAGCTGGCAGATGAGATCGAAAACGTCTACAGCGATCTGGAAAAACTCAGCCGGGTGATTATGGAAGGGCAGCAGGGCGATGAGTTTGACCGCGCGTTGTCGACGCTGGCGGAACTGGAAGATATCGGCTGGAAAGTGCGTTTGTGCCTGATGGATACCCAGCGTGCGCTGAATTTCCTCGTGCGTAAAGCGCGTTTGCCTGGCACCCAGCTGGAGCAGGCGCGGGAAATCCTGCGCGATATCGAGTCGCTGTTACCGCATAACGAGTCGTTGTTCCAGAAGGTTAACTTCCTGATGCAGGCGGCGATGGGCTTTATCAATATCGAGCAGAACCGCATTATCAAAATCTTCTCAGTGGTATCGGTGGTCTTCCTGCCGCCAACGCTGGTGGCATCCAGCTACGGTATGAACTTTGAATTTATGCCGGAGCTGAAATGGAGCTTTGGTTATCCCGCCGCAATTGGCCTGATGATTCTGGCCGGTCTGGCACCTTACGCCTACTTTAAGCGTAAAAACTGGCTGTAAACCCGCTGGTTTAACAGTTAAAACCTCCGCCAGGGATGGGCGTGAGGAGATTGATACTGGCAGATCCTTTCACATCCGCGTAACGTATAACCCCTTCTTTTCCCAACGCAAGTTTTCTCAATATGGAACGGCTGTCACTTTGGCTGCAATGGCTTACTCTGCTCAGCGCCTCGCTGCTACTGGGTTTTGCGCTGCAATACTTCCATGTCCCTGCCGCACTGTTACTGGGGCCGATGATTATCGGCGTGCTGATGGGGCTGTCCGGCGCGACGCTGCGTATCGATAAACGGCTGTTTATCCTGGCGCAGGCAATACTGGGCTGCATGATTGCACAAAGTTTATCCCCGTCGATTCTGCAACCGCTGATTGATGACTGGCCGGTGGTGATCGTCGTCCTGCTGCTGACGCTTGCCGCCAGCGGTTTATCCGGCTTTCTGCTGGTGCGTTTCAGTAGTTTACCGGGCGCGACCGGTGCCTGGGGATCGTCGCCGGGAGGCGCGTCGGCGATGGTAGCGATGGCGGGAGATTATGGTGCCGATGTGCGGCTGGTGGCATTTATGCAGTACCTGCGGGTGCTGTTTGTCGCGACGGCCGCAGCGGTGGTGGCGCGTATCGGACTGGGCGACAGTGCACACAGTGCCGCGTCGCTGGAGTGGTTTCCGGCGCTGGACCTGCGTTTTGTCGGCACCCTTGCCGTGGCGCTGGGAGGCGCCTGGCTTGGACAGCGATTCCGTATCCCTTCCGGCGCGCTGTTATTACCGGCGCTGTTTGGTGCCACTCTGCATGCCAGCGGCACCATGACATTGCAGGTCCCGGAGTGGCTGCTGGCGCTGGCTTATGCGCTGATTGGCTGGAGCGTCGGCCTGCGTTTCACCAAAGCGATCTTTATGCTGGCGCTGCGCACTCTGCCGCAAATGGTGCTGTCGATTATTGGCCTGATGTTACTCTGTGGGGGGATGGCGTGGATGCTGACGCGTTTACTGCATGTCGATCTGCTGACCGCTTATCTGGCTACCAGCCCTGGCGGGCTGGATACCGTGGCGATTATTGCGGCGGGCAGCCGGGTCGATATTGCCTTTGTGATGGCGATGCAGACATTACGCCTGTTCACCATTCTGCTGACCGGCCCGGCGATGGCGCGTTTTATCTCACGCTACGCGCATACGTGAACCGCGCAGGGTATACACCGCATCGAGGATAAACAGCGCCAGTGCAGCCCAGATAAAGCCAAAGGTCACCACTTTATCGTCAGTGAGCTGCTCGCCATAGAATATTACCGCCAGCAGGAACATCAGCGTCGGGCCGAGGTACTGGAAAAAGCCGACGGTCGACAGACGCAGGCGAGTGGCGGCGGCGGTAAACAGCATCAGCGGGATGGTGGTCACGATTCCGGCGGCAATCAGCAGCAGATTGAGCGACAGCGAATTGTCCGCTAAATGGCTGGTACTGCTGTCGGCGATGCCAAACAGATAGATGGCCGCCAGCGGAAACAGCCACAGCGTTTCAATCAGCATCCCGCTTTGCGCGTCCACCGCGATCTTCTTACGCAGCAGGCCATAAAATGAAAAGCTGATGGCCAGCCCGAGCGCAATAATCGGCAGCGAACCAAACTTCCACAGCTGCACCAGTACGCCGCAGGCGGCTAAGCCAACCGCCAGCCACTGCATACGGCGAAAACGCTCACCGAGAAACAGCATGCCAACAATCACATTTAACAGCGGATTGATAAAGTAGCCGAGGCTGGCTTCCAGCAGATGATGGTTGTTTACCGCCCAGATAAACAGCAGCCAGTTGCCGCCGATCAGCATGGCGGAAGCTGCCAGCATCAGCACTTTCTTGCGATTGTAGAGGTTTTTTCTGACTTGCTGCCAGTTGCGACTGAGGCTGATCAACACAATCATAAACAGGGCGGACCAGATCACCCGGTGGGTCATAATCTCGCCCGGTGCCACTTGCTGGATCAGTTTGAAGTAAGCCGGGGCGATGCCCCAGATCAGATAGGCACCCAGTGCGTAAAGCACACCCTGGCGGGTTTGTTGAACATCCATTAACGGCATTTTTCCTTTGTTGTTAAGCAGGTTCTGCGGGAACTCTCGAAACGGATCGCGCGACCGCGACATTTCATTACCCGATTAGATAGGTTGCTGTGGCACTGGCAATATACACGCCGGCATCGTTATGCAGCTCAACCCGCGCCACCGCCACTTTATTGCCGCCGCGCAGCAGGCTGCTGCTGGCGGTAAAGCGCTCACCGCGTCCGGGACGCAGGTAGTCGACGCGCAGGTCAATGGTGCCCATCCGCGACAGCCGCTGACGCAGCTCCTCTTCATTGATGCTCTCATGACGCGTCAGCGTACTGTTAACGCACACCAGCCCGGCGGCGACGTCCAGCACCGACGCGATCACCCCACCGTGCAGAATCTTTTGCGCGGCATTGCCGACCAGCATCTGCTGGTTATTAAAACTGAGCTCGGCGTAGTCCGGCTCCAGACGCTCCAGCTCAAGGCCGAGTGCGCGATTAAACGGCATATCATAGACAAAAATTTCACCAATCAGACGGCGTGCTGCGTCCTGAGTCAACAAAGTACCCGACATGTTGTGCTTTCCCGAATGCGGTTATGGAGACATGAATGTTAATAATTTGTGTATCTTATGCTTCTGTCGGCGTGCTTTCCAGTTTCAGAAATCAGCGCTAATGTTGGGCGGTTTTTCTGTGTAGAATGGCGTGCTTTTTACACGTCTATTTGCAGCGCTTGCTTTATTGGAGATCACTATGCGTATGCTTCGAGGATTGCTGGCAGCAGTCACATTACTGCCTGCACTGGCACTGGCGCAGGAAGCGACCATTAAAGAGGTTCATGATACCCCAGCCGTTCGTGGCAGCATCATTGCTAACCTGCTGGAGAAACATGATAACCCGTTCGTGCTGTATCCTTATGAGAATAACTATTTACTCTATACCGCAACCAGCGATTTGAATAAAGAAGCCATTCAGTCCTATGACTGGGCCGATAAAGCGAAGAAAGACGAAGTAAAATTCCAGCTGAGCCTGGCCTTCCCGCTGTGGAGTGGCATCCTCGGGGATAACTCGGTACTGGCGGCTTCTTACACCCAGCGTTCATGGTGGCAGCTTTCCAATCGCGGTGCATCATCACCCTTCCGCGAGACTAACTATGAGCCGCAAATTTTTCTCGGCTGGGCGACCGATTACCGCTTTGCCGGCTGGACGTTACGCGACGTTGAACTGGGTCTGAACCACCAGTCTAATGGTCGCTCCGATCCGACCTCACGCAGCTGGAACCGCGTCTATGCGCGTCTGATGGCGCAAAACGGTAACTTTATGGCGGAAGTGAAGCCGTGGTACCGTCTGCCGGAAAGCACCAGCAATGACGATAACCCGGATATCACCAAGTACATGGGTTATTACCGCCTGAAGCTGGGCTATATGATGGGCGACAGCATATTCAGCGTGCAGGGCAACTATAACTGGAACAGCGGCTACGGCGGCGCGGAGCTCGGCTGGAGCTATCCAGTCAGCCAGCATGTGCGCTTCTACACTCAGGTGTTCAGCGGCTACGGTGAGTCGCTAATCGACTACAACCACCGTCAGACGCGCGTCGGTGTCGGTGTGACGCTGAACGACCTGTTCTGATGCGACGGGTCAGTGAAAACTGACCCGCCACACACCATAAATCATGTCATACGAGATAAACGGGGAAGATGTGTCAACGGCTGCGGTAATCAACGAGCACGATGAAACGCTGGCGGCGAAGGTATTACAGGATACCTTCGGCTATCAGCAATTTCGTCCAGGCCAGCAAACCATCATTCAGGCGTCGCTAAGCGGGCGTGACTGTCTGGTGGTCATGCCCACTGGCGGCGGTAAATCGCTTTGCTATCAGATCCCTGCGCTGGTGCGCGAGGGGCTGACTCTGGTGGTTTCGCCGCTGATCTCATTGATGAAAGATCAGGTCGATCAACTGCTGGCTAACGGCGTGGCAGCGGCCTGCCTGAATTCGACGCAAAATCGTGAAGAGCAGCAGGAAGTGATGGCCGGTTGTCGTACCGGTCGTATCCGCCTGCTGTATATCGCGCCGGAACGTCTGATGATGGACAACTTCCTCGATAGTCTGACCCACTGGAATCCGGCAATGCTGGCGGTGGACGAAGCGCACTGTATCTCCCAGTGGGGCCACGATTTCCGTCCGGAATATGGCGCGCTGGGCCAGCTGCGTCAGCGGTTCCCGACGCTGCCGGTGATGGCGCTGACCGCCACCGCGGATGAAACCACCCGCAATGATATTGCGCGCCTGTTACAGCTTAACGATCCGCTGATTCAAATCAGTAGCTTTGACCGACCGAATATTCGCTACACGCTGGTGGAGAAGTTTAAGCCGACCGACCAGCTGATGCGCTATGTGCAGGATCAGCGCGGCAAGTGCGGCATTATTTACTGCAACAGCCGGGCAAAAGTTGAAGATACCGCCGCGCGCCTGCAAAGCCGTGGGATGAGCGTGGGGGCTTATCACGCCGGTATGGACAATGTGCATCGCGCGCAGGTACAGGAAGCGTTCCAGCGCGATGACCTGCAAATTGTTGTCGCCACCGTGGCGTTTGGTATGGGTATCAACAAGCCGAACGTGCGCTTTGTGGTGCATTTTGATATCCCGCGCAATATCGAATCTTACTATCAGGAAACCGGACGTGCCGGGCGCGACGGATTGCCGGCGGAAGCGCTGCTGTTTTACGATCCGGCCGATATGGCATGGCTGCGCCGCTGTCTGGAAGAGAAAGCGCCAGGCCAGCTAAAGGATATTGAACGCCACAAACTGAATGCGATGGGGGCGTTTGCCGAGGCACAAACCTGTCGTCGTCTGGTGCTGCTGAACTATTTTGGTGAAGGACGCCAGCAAGCTTGCGGTAACTGCGATATCTGTCTCGATCCGCCGCGCCGTTATGATGGTTTGATTGAAGCGCAAAAAGCGCTGTCGAGCATCTATCGTGTCGGCCAGCGGTTTGGTATGGGCTATATCGTCGAAGTGCTGCGCGGCTCCAATAACCAGCGTATTCGCGAGTTCCAACACGATAAATTGCCGGTATATGGCATTGGCCGTGAGCAGAGCACCGAACACTGGGTCAGCGTGCTGCGCCAGTTAATCCACCTCGGCCTGGTCACGCAAAATATCGCCATGCATTCCGCGCTACAGCTGACTGAAGCAGCGCGGCCGATTCTGCGCGGCGAAGAACCGCTGATGCTGGCCGTGCCGCGTCTGGTTGCCATCAAAAGTAAAAACAGCAGCCAGAAATTTTATGGCGGCAATTACGATCGCAAGCTGTTTGCCAAACTGCGCAAGCTGCGTAAGGCGATTGCCGACGAGGAAAATATCCCGCCATACGTGGTATTCAACGACGCCACACTGATCGAAATGGCGGAGCAGATGCCGCTTACCGCCTCCGAAATGCTCAGCGTTAACGGTATCGGGCAGCGCAAGCTGGAGCGGTTTGGTAAGCCGTTTATGGTAATGATCAGAGAACACGTCGACGGCGATGATGAATAATCTCTCTCGCGACGCCGATAACGCTTATCAGACAGGTAAAACATTATGTTAATGCTATTCCTCACCGTGGCGCTTGTGCATTTAATCGCCTTAATGAGTCCGGGACCGGACTTCTTTTTTGTCTCGCAAACCGCGGCCAGTCGCTCACGCAAAGAGGCGATGCTCGGCGTACTGGGGATTACCCTCGGCATTGTGGTCTGGGCGGGTGTCGCGCTGATGGGATTACATCTGATCCTGCAAAAAATGGCGTGGCTGCATCAGGTGATTATGGTTGGCGGCGGGCTTTACTTGCTGTGGATGGGCTGGCAGCTACTCTGCTCGGCGCGTAATCAACATAAACAGCCGGTGCAGAGTGAAGTCAAAGTGGCGCTGCCGCAAAAAGGCCGTAGCTTCCTGAAAGGCTTTCTGACCAATCTTTCCAACCCGAAAGCGGTTATCTACTTTGGCAGCGTATTCTCACTGTTTGTCGGAGATGACGTCGGTGCGGGTGAACGCTGGGGTTTGTTTATGCTGATTATAATTGAGACGCTGTGCTGGTTCAGCCTGGTGGCCTGTATTTTTGCGTTACCGGCAATGCGTCGTGGCTATCAGCGGCTGGCGAAGTGGATTGATGGTACGGCAGGGGTGTTGTTTGCCGGATTTGGTATTCATTTGATTATCTCGCGCTAACCGAGCGTCAGGCCACGGGCGGCGAAAACGCCGCCCGTATGCTAACCTGACACTTCCCGCCATCGAACTAGGCAATCTTACGAGCAGACGCCAGTAACGCCCCGACCGCCATAAACAGCCCACCAAAGATGCGGTTCAGCAATTTCATTTGATGCGGCCCCTTAATCCAGCCAGCAATTCGTGTCGCTAATGTCGCATAGCCAATCATCACAATAATATCGACCACCACGGTGGTGATACCCAGTACCAGGTACTGCATCGCCTGCGGCTGATGGGGGATAATAAATTGTGGGAACAGCGCCGCAAGAAACACGATGCTTTTGGGGTTGGTCAGATTCACCAGCACCGCGCGTTTGAACAGGCGTCGGCGCGGCATCGCTTTTGATACCGCATTTAAATCTATCGCCCCGGCGGAACGCCACTGCTGGATACCGAGCCAGATCAGGTAAGCGGCACCGGCCCATTTCAGAATTTCGAATGCCAGTAACGACTGAGAAAATAGTGCGCCCAGCCCAATGCCGACCAGCATAATATGCACCGACAGACCGACTTGCAGACCGGCGATAGACGCCACCGCACCGCGATAGCCGTGGCTGATACCGGTACTCATAGTATTAATGGCGCCCGATCCTGGCGACAGGCTGAGGATGCTGGTGGTCAAAAGATAAGTCAGCCACCATTCGATGGTCATGGGTAAAACTCCCTGGATGCGCAGAATTATGACACAATACGGCATTGTGGAATGATCTGCTATGGCTGGTGAAGCTTGCCATAGTGTCGATGATTTTTTGCGGAATTCATGCCGATGACGAAGCATCAAAATGACTGGCCGACGCGTGAGAAGGCCTTTGCAGCTTTCGCCACCGGACCGCTGCTCGATTTCTGGCACCGCCGGGAAGAGCGCGAGTTTGAGGGCGTTGATAACTTACCGATTCGCTACGTCCGTTTCACGTCGCCACAGCACGATAAAGTGATCCTGCTGGTGCCGGGGCGCATCGAAAGCTACGTTAAATACCCTGAACTGGCTTACGATCTTTTTCACTGCGGTTATGATGTGATCATTATCGATCACCGCGGCCAGGGACGATCCGGGCGTCTGCTACAGGATTCACATCGCGGACATGTGGTGGAGTTTAGTCACTACGTGGACGATCTCGAAGCACTCTGGCTGCGGGAAATTGCCAACAGTGACTACCGTCATCGCTTTGCACTGGCACACTCGATGGGCGGCGCGGTGCTGACACTGCTGCTGGCGCGACAGCCGCAGGCGTTTGATGCCGCAGTATTATCCTCGCCGATGTTCGGCATCTATTTACCGATGCCTGCGTGGATGGCCAGCCGGATCCTTGACTGGACGGAAAAACGCCCGGCGCTGCGTGATGGTTATGCGCTGGGAACCGGCAAATGGCGCGCGCGTCCGTTTGGCATTAACGAGCTGACCCACAGCCGCGAGCGCTATCGGCGTAATCTGCGGTTTTATGCTGACGATCCGGGTTTGCGCGTCGGTGGCCCAACCTATCACTGGGTGCGGGAAGGCGTTCTGGCCGGGCAGAATATTTTAAGCAAGGCTGCTGAGATCACCACGCCGCTGCTGTTGCTACAGGCCGGAGCCGAAAAAATTGTCGATAACCGTTCGCAGGATCTGTTCTGTAAAGCCATGACCGCAGCGGGTCATCCTTGCGAGGGGGGAAAACCTCGCGTTATTGCTGGCGCGCGTCATGAGATCTTATTTGAACGAGACGATATGCGCGCTGAAGCCTTAGATGCCATCGTGGAGTTTTTCGCGCGGCACAGTTAGCCACATTACTCAGATTTAACGTCAGGCGCGCCTGATTTCCTAATTTAACCAGAGGTTTGAAAGAATTATGTATCACGTTGTCGCATCCGATCTTGACGGCACTCTGTTGTCGCCCGATCACAGACTGACGCCTTACACCAAAGAGACACTGAAGTTACTCACCGAGCGCGGCGTGCATTTCGTGTTTGCGACTGGCCGTCATCATATTGACGTATCCCAGATGCGCGATAATCTCGAAATCGACGCCTATATGATCACTTCTAACGGCGCGCGGGTGCATAACAGCGCCGGAGAGCTGGTGTTCAGCCATAACCTTGATGCGGACATCGCCAACGATCTGTTCGCCATCAAATACCATGAACCGGATATTCTGACCAACGTTTACCGTGACGATGAGTGGTTTATCAATCGTCATCGCCCGGAAGAGCAGCGTTTCTTCCGTGAGTCAATCTTTAATTATCGCCTGTTTGAACCTGGCCTGCTGGAGACCGATGGCATCAGCAAGGTGTTTTTCACCTGTGATGACGCCGATAAACTGCTGCCGCTCGAGCAAGCCATTCTGGCGCGCTGGGGCGACCGGGTGAATGTCAGTTTCTCGTTCCCGACCTGCCTGGAAGTGATGGCCGGTGGCGTGTCGAAAGGGCATGCGCTGGAAGCCGTGTCGAAAACGCTCGGTTACTCGCTGAAGGAGTGCATCTCGTTTGGTGACGGTCTGAATGATAAAGAGATGCTGTCGATGGCGGGCAAGGGCTGCATTATGAGTAATGCGCATCAGCGTCTGAAAGACCTGCTGCCGGAACTGGAAGTGATTGGCAGCAATGCCGATGACGCGGTGCCGCACTATCTGCGTAAGCTGCTGCTGGATTAAGCGATAAATGGCCAGGACAAGCCTGGCCAGATTTCTTCGGGTTACTGCTGCTGTAAAAAGTGCACGGCTTTATCCGGGAAGTCGGTAAACAATCCTTCCACCCCAGCCTGGTTATACAGCGCGTCATACACCTGATTCACATCGCTGGCGTAATCCGGCAGCTTGTCGGCACGCACCGTATACGGGTGAATCTGTAGCTTGTTCTGGTGCGCGTCCTGCGCCATGTTGGTCAGCCTGATCTCGCCCGGCTTTGAATCGGCGGCAATCAGCATAGAGTAATCCGGCCCGATGCCATCAACATACTGCGCCAGCTGCTTCATCGCCCCAGGCTTAAACATCCAGTCATAGCTGTAGTTAATCCACTTCCCGTCTTTCAGCTCCTGCGTCTCTTTCCACTTGGTTTCGGTAATCAGCTGAACCAGTTTCAGATCCATGCCCATTTTCGGTTCCAGCTCGGTTTTAATGCGTTTGATTTCATTAAAATCGAAGCACTGTAGCCAGACGTTGTCGCTTTTGCTGGTGTAACCATACTGCTTCAACACTTCCAGCACTTTAACGGAGATATCTTTGCCTTCCTGACGATGGAACCAGGGCGCTTTGATCTCCGGGTAAATGCCGATATTTTTACCGGTCGAGTGGTTCAGCCCTTGCACGAACTCAATCTCCTCGGCAAAGGTATGGACGCGGAAATCGGATTTATCCATCGGGAAGCGGCCCGGATAGCTTTGCTCCTTCTTACCGTCAACGATTTCGAAGCCTTCAGTGAATTTCAGGCTTTTGATTTCCGCGAGGGTAAAATCGATCGCATAGTAGCGACCATCTTTACGCGCCCGATCGGGAAAGCGTTTCGCAACATCGGTCACGCGATCAAGATAATGGTCATGCAACACCACCAGCTGATCGTCTTTGGTCATCACCACATCCTGCTCAAGAAAATCTGCGCCCTGAGCATAGGCCATGGCTTTCGCCGGTAACGTGTGCTCTGGCAGATAGCCACTGGCGCCGCGGTGGGCAATGACTATTTTGCCGTGAGTTTCCGCCAGTGATGAAAACGAACTGACCAGAATAAGTGTTGCCAGTAAAGGTTTCAGCTTCATCATTACCTCGCTGTTAGTTAGCCTGGTTCATCTGCTGCTTATGTTTGTTCTCACTTAACATGGTCAGTAACAGCAGAATCACCGCCAGCACGCAGCCGCCAACCATAATAATAAAGCCGCCGTTCCAGCCGAAGTAGTCAACGGTATAACCGACGATGGCGCTGGCCGCGACCGAGCCGCCGAGATAACCGAACAGCCCGGTAAAGCCTGCGGCGGTGCCAGCGGCTTTTTTCGGTGCCAGTTCCAGCGCATGCAGACCAATTAACATCACCGGACCGTAGATCAGGAAGCCGATAACAATCATACAGGCCATATCCACACCGGGATTTCCGGCCGGGTTCATCCAGTAAATGATGGTGGCGATAGTCACCAGCGTCATAAAGAACACCCCGGTCGCGCCACGGTTGCCTTTAAACACTTTATCCGACATCCAGCCGCACAGCAGCGTGCCCGGAATACCGGCATATTCATACAGGAAGTAGGCCCAGGACGATTTATCCAGCGAGAAGTGTTTCACCTCTTTCAGATAGGTCGGTGACCAGTCGAGAATGCCGTAGCGCAGCAGGTAAACAAACACGTTCGCCAGCGCGATGTACCACAGCAGTTTGTTCGGCAAAATGTACTGCATAAAGATCTGTTTAGCGGTCAGCTCTTCTTCATGCTTATCGGTATAATCCGGTGGATAGTCGTTTTTATACTCTTCAATTGGCGGTAATCCGCAGGATTGCGGCGTGTCGCGCATCAGCGCAAAGGCGATAATCGCAATCACGATGGCGCCAAACGCGGGCATGTAGAGTGCCGCTTTCCAGTCGTTAAACCACGCCATACCCAGCAGGAACAGCAGGGGAGGAATGCCGCCGCCGACGTTATGCGCGCAGTTCCATACTGAAACGATGCCGCCGCGCTCTTTCTGCGACCACCAGTGCACCATGGTGCGACCGCATGGCGGCCAGCCCATTCCCTGGAACCAGCCACAGATAAACAGCAGCACAAACATAATCATAATGCTGGAGGTCGCCCAGGGCACAAACCCCATAATCAGCATCACGCAGGCGGCCAGAATCAGACCGGCAGGCAGGAATACGCGTGGGTTAGAACGGTCCGAGACCGAACCCATAATAAATTTCGAGAAGCCGTAAGCGATGGAAATACCGGACAGGGCAAAACCTAAATCACCGCGTGAGAAGCCCTGTTCGACCAGGTAAGGCATGGCCAGCGCGAAGTTTTTTCGCACCAGATAGTAAGCGGCATAACCGAAAAAGATGCCGAAGAAAATCTGCCAGCGCAGGCGGCGGTACAGAGGGTCGACACGATCGTCTGCGACGCGAGACTGGTGTGGCGCAGGTTTAAAGATACTTAACATAAAAGCTCCGATGGCGCATTTTTAGTGGTTGTTAACGGAAGCGCTGCGCGGATACGCAGATGGAAATGTTCCATTTCGCGCACAGGATAATGGCTGGTTTGATTAATGACTGTGAGTAAGTACACAAATGTTACAGTTTTATTACAGTCGCGGCTTGTTGCGTCACAAAATAGCCAATTTAACGCCACTTTTTTGTCGGAAATTTGCGCAGCGGGTTATATCCACATCATACTTATGGCTTTCGTTTGGTGAGCGTTTGCTTTCCTGTTGCAACATTTTTCTGTGGTTTATTTCATCACTCGTCAACCAGAAACTTGATTCGTTGTAACGGCAATTCGTTACAATAACGACTACTTTTTTCTGATGAGTGATTACTGTGGCATTACTGATTATCACCACCATTCTCTGGGCCTTTTCTTTCAGTCTGATCGGCGAGTATCTCGCGGGGCAGGTTGATAGCTGGTTTTCGGTGCTGATGCGCCTGGTACTGGCGGCGGTTGTGTTCCTGCCGTTTTTGCGCTGGCGCGGCTATAAGCTGTCGACGCTGCTACTGTATATGGCGGTCGGCATGTTGCAGCTCGGCATAATGTATCTGATCAGCTTCCAGGCCTATCTCTATCTCAGCGTCTCCGAATTCCTGCTGTTTACCGTGATGACGCCGCTGTATGTCACGTTGATCTACGATTTGATCAGCGGGCGTGGCGTGCGGCCGGGCTATGCGCTGAGCGCATTGCTGGCGGTGGCGGGTGCCGCAATTATTCGCTATGACAAAGTCAGCGACCATTTCTGGTTTGGCTTACTGCTGGTACAACTGGCTAATCTCTGTTTTGCCATTGGAATGGTCGGCTACAAACGCCTGCAAGAGACGCGGCCCATGCCGCAGCATACCGCGTTCTCGTGGTTCTATATTGGTGCGGTCAGCGTGGCGATTGTCGCGTGGTTCCTGTGGGGCAATCCGAATAAACTGCCATCGACCTCGCTACAGTGGGGCATTCTGGTGTGGCTGGGTATCGCGGCGTCAGGGCTGGGCTACTTTATGTGGAACTACGGCGCAACGCAGGTGGATGCCGGGACGCTGGGTATCATGAACAATATGCATGTGCCGGCGGGGTTGCTGGTCAATCTGGCAATCTGGCAGCAGCAGCCGCACTGGCCGAGCTTCCTGATTGGCGCGACGGTGATCTGCGCGTCACTGTGGGTACATAAACGCTGGATAGTGGGTAAAAGCGTGAAGGGATAAGGCGAACCGGAGCGGGGAACCGCTCCGGCACACTCTGCTGGCTATCAGGCTTTAGCGGCAGAATTAGCAGGACGGATTTTTTTGGTCAGTCCTTTTAAAAAGTTTCTTAAAATCTGATCGCCACATTCGCGATAGTTTTTATGCCCAGGCTTACGGAAGATAGCACCGATCTCCGCCTGAGAAACGGCAAAGTCTGCCAGTTGCAGGATTTCAGTGATATCGGTGGTTTTCAGGTTAAACGCCACACGCAGCTTTTTCAGGATGATATTGTTCGTCATCTTACGCTCGATGGATGGCACCGGTGCTTCTTCGCTTTTGCCGCGCAGGGAAAAAATCAGACCGTTCAGGAAATAGCCCATCAGCACGTCCGGCACCGGACGAAAGCCCTCTTCATCTTCCTTTTTCAGGAACGCCTGCATCTCTTCGAGAGAGACTTCGCTCTCCGACAGTGCCAGCGTACTGACCATTTTCGCGTCACTCATTTCCAGCATGTAGCGCACGCTGCGTAACACATCGTTATTGGTCATATTGAAATCTCTTCAGGTTAAGGAATGCATTGCGCCGCATTATACACTTCGCCCCTGAAGTTGCATCCGACGGGCGGCGAGAACGCCGCCTCTGACGCGTAATACGGTTTTTTTGGGTGAACGCCCTCAGAGGTGGCTGACAGTCAGCGGTAACGGTGTGCCGGGGCGCGATGCATCGCGGACAAATGGCAGATGATTGCAGGCGTGCTGGCGTGCGGAGCGGATAAACGCCTCGACCACCGGCTGGCGCTGCTCACCGTCGCGCACGGCGGCATACAGGCGGCTCCACAGGCCGTCCCCCAGGGTTTTGGTGACAATCAGCCCCTGATGTTCAAAGCTCTCCACCACCCAGTGCGGCAGCGCGGCAATTCCCATGCGTGCCGCAACCATCTGAATCAGCAGCAAGGTATTGTCGACGCTTTTCAGTGCCGGACTGACGCCCGCCGGTTGCAAAAAATGACGCCAGATATCGAGGCGATGGCGCTGTACCGGATAGATCATCAGCACTTCACTGGCGAGGTCTTCAGGTGAAATTGACTCAACTTGCGCCAGCGGATGGTCGGGAGCCAGTACCAGCCTGACTTCAAAATCAAACATCGGTGAATAGTTCAGGCCACTGCGCGGCAAGATATCTGAGGTCAGCACCACATCCAGCTCACCCTGTTGCAGCGCCGGTTGCGGATCAAAGGTCACGCCTGATTTAAAGTCCACCACCACTTGCGGCCAGCTCTGACGGAAATTGTCCAGTGCCGGGGTCAGCCACTGAATGCAGCTATGGCACTCAATGGCGATACGCAGCGTGGTCTGATGCGGCTCATGGCACGCCTGTAAGGCTTGCTGAATCTGCGGCAGCACCTGTTCCGCCAGCTGCAACAGAATCTCACCCTGCGGAGTAAAACGCAGCGGCTGGCTTTTCCGCACAAACAGACGGAAGCCGAGGCGTTGCTCCAGATCGCTGAACTGGTGTGATAACGCCGACTGCGTTTGATGCAACTGTGCGGCGGCGGCGGCCAGTGAGCCAGTATTCCTTAAGGCCTGCAGCGTCCGCAGGTGTTTGAGTTCGATCATGAGAGTCCTTCACATCGATAATGAACAATTTGCGCTTGTGGTTCATACAGTACCTGCACATTATAGCGGTGTAAACATCTGGACGGCTAAATGACCTGGCAAATCTAACTTGCCCAGTTTGAGATAACTTTACAGGACAAAGATATGACCATTCTGAACCATACACTCGGATTTCCACGCGTCGGTCTGCGTCGCGAACTGAAAAAAGCGCAAGAAAGCTACTGGGCAGGTAACAGCAACCAGCAAGAATTACTGGCTGTGGGTCGCGAGCTGCGTGCTCGTCACTGGCAGCAACAGAAAGATGCCGGCGTTGACCTGCTGCCGGTTGGCGATTTCGCCTGGTACGATCACGTGCTGACCACCAGTCTGCTGCTGGGTAACGTACCAGCTCGCCATCAGAATAAAGACGGTTCTGTCGATCTCGACACTCTGTTCCGCCTCGGCCGTGGACGTGCGCCAGGCGGCGAACCGGCTGCGGCAGCAGAAATGACCAAATGGTTTAACACCAACTATCACTATATGGTGCCTGAGTTTGTTAAAGGTCAGCAGTTTAAACTGACCTGGACTCAGCTGCTGGAAGAAGTCGACGAAGCGCTGGCGCGGGGACATAAAGTCAAACCTGTGCTGCTTGGCCCGGTGACTTATCTGTGGCTGGGTAAAGTGAAAGGCGAACAGTTTGACCGCCTGAGCCTGCTGAAAGACATTCTGCCGGTGTATCAGCAGGTACTGGCTGAGCTGGCAAAACGTGATATCGAATGGGTACAGATCGATGAACCGGCGCTGGTTCTCGAACTGCCTGACGAGTGGCTGAACGCCTTCAAACCGGCTTACGATGTGCTGCAGGGCCAGACCAAACTGCTGCTGACCACCTATTTCGACAGCATCAGCCAGAACCTGAAAACCATTCGCCAGCTGCCGGTTAACGGTCTGCATGTCGACCTGGTTCACGGTAAAGATGATGTGGTGGCACTGAACAGTAAACTGCCTGCCGACTGGCTGCTGTCTCTCGGTGTGATTAACGGGCGTAACGTCTGGCGTGCCGATCTGAGCAGCTGGTTTGAACGTTTACAGCCGCTGGTGAGTCAGCGTAAACAGCTGTGGATTGGCTCTTCCTGTTCACTGCTGCACAGCCCAATCGATCTGAGTGTTGAAACGCGTCTCGATGAAGAAGTGAAAAGCTGGTTCTCCTTCGCTTTGCAGAAGTGTGGCGAGCTGTCCCTGCTGACGCACGCCCTGAATAACAACGATGCCGCGTCACTGGAAGCCTGGAGCGCACCGATTCGCGCTCGTCGTCACTCCACCCGCGTGCACAATGATGCTGTGGGTCACCGTTTAGCCGCGATTACCGCTAAAGACAGCCAGCGCGACAGCCGCTATCAGGCGCGTGCTGCGGCACAGCGTAATCGCTTTAATCTGCCGGCATGGCCGACCACCACTATCGGTTCATTCCCGCAGACTACCGAAATTCGCGGCCTGCGCCTGGATTTCAAACAGGGTCGTCTGGATAGTAACAACTATCGCACCGGCATCGCTGAACATATTAAACAGGCGATTGTTGAGCAGGAACGTCTGGGGCTTGATGTGCTGGTACACGGTGAAGCCGAGCGTAATGACATGGTGGAATACTTCGGTGAACACCTTGATGGCTTCGTGTTTACGCAAAATGGCTGGGTACAAAGCTACGGTTCACGCTGCGTAAAACCTCCGGTGATTATTGGTGACGTTAGCCGTCCGGAAACGATCACTGTTGAGTGGGCGAAATATGCTCAGTCGCTGACCGACAAGCCAGTAAAAGGCATGTTGACCGGTCCGGTAACCATTCTTTGCTGGTCATTCCCGCGTGAAGATGTGTCACGTGAAACCATTGCTAAGCAGATTGCTCTGGCGCTACGCGATGAAGTGGAAGACCTGGAAAAAGCCGGTATCGGTATTATCCAGATTGATGAGCCAGCTCTGCGTGAAGGTCTGCCACTGCGTCAGTCTGACTGGGCCGCCTATCTGGAGTGGGCAGTGGATGCTTTCCGCCTGAATGCCGCCGTGGCGCAGGACGACACCCAGATTCACACCCATATGTGTTATTGCGAGTTCAATGACATCATGGATTCCATCGCGGCGCTGGATGCTGACGTGATTACCATTGAAACCTCGCGTTCAGATATGGAGCTGCTGGAGTCGTTTGAAGAGTTTGAGTATCCGAACGAAATCGGTCCGGGCGTTTATGATATTCACTCACCGAACGTACCCAGCGTTGAGTGGATGGAAGCCCTGCTGCTGAAAGCCGCGAAGCGTATCCCGGTTGGGCGTCTGTGGGTTAACCCGGACTGCGGCCTGAAAACGCGCGGCTGGACTGAAACGCGCCAGGCGCTGGCCAATATGGTAAAAGCGGCGCAGAACCTGCGTAACGCGAACGTCTAAATTTACTGTGTCGTTGTGTGGTACTGGTTGGGGCGCTTTGCGCCCCTTTTTTTATGCTCAAGCGGCAGGCGCGACGCCATAACGCTTAAACCAGGCGAGCATCCGTTGCCAGCCATCCTGCGCTGACTCCTGATGATAACTGGCGCGGTAATCGGCATTAAAGGCGTGTCCGGCATCGGGATACACGATGATCTCGGCATCGGCATTGGCGGCGCGCAGTGCCTGACGCATCACTTCGATACTTTCCTGCGGAATACTGTCATCTTTGCCGCCGTACAAACCCAGCACGGGTGCATTCAGGTCGATCGCGATATCAACCGGATGTTTCGGCTGTTTCATCGACTTGTCACCGACCAGCTTGCCATACCAGGCCACGGCAGCTTTCAGCTGTGGATTGTGCGCGGCATACAGCCAGCTGATGCGGCCACCCCAGCAAAAACCGGTGATAGCGGTATTGCGCATATCGCCGCCGTTACGTGACGCCCAATTGGCAACGTGATCGAGGTCAGCCAGCACCTGCGCATCCGGGACTTTACTCACCAGCTCATTAAATAAGGTCGGGATATCGTCGTACTCGGCAGGGTCGCCCTGACGGAAATAGAGTTCTGGCGCGATAGCCAGATAACCTTCAGTCGCCAGCCGGCGGCAGATATCGCGAATATGTTCGTGCACGCCAAAAATTTCCTGCACCACCATAATCACCGGCAGGGTGGCAGTGACATTTTTCGGCCTGGCGTGGAAGGCGGGCATATTTTCGCCCTGCGTCGGTATTGAGGTTTCACCAGATACAATGTCGGTACTGTCGGTAATAATGGTGGTCGATGCGGCAGGCGAAACCGCAGGAGCGAAGCCACTATTGCCTGGCTTTTGAGCCATGTTATCTTCAGTTTTCATCGTCCTCTCCATGCAAGCATTAGCGCAATCAGATAACTATAGCCAGGATTACACGGCGGCTATTTACTCTCCTCTTTAACACTCAGCGGGGGATAAGCGCAGGCCCGGATGTGGCAAATTACCGACACAAAGTGAATTTATGTGACTAATATCACGGTGTTAATGTATTTGAATGTAATTTTCATATTCATCGGTGAGTGAAATCACATATTTTTGCCAGCTATTGAATTACAGTAGCGCATTAGCATTTCCAACCTTTTTCAATTCAGGAGTCTGTTATGGCCCAGTCTGACGTTTTTCACCTTGGTATCACTAAAGCCGACCTGCAAGGCGCGACGCTGGCGATTGTGCCTGGCGATCCTGAGCGGGTGAAAAAAATTGCGGCACTGATGGAAAACCCTGTCCACCTGGCATCCCACCGTGAATTCACCAGCTATCGCGCTGAGCTGGATGGCAAGCCGGTTGTGGTCTGTTCAACCGGTATCGGTGGCCCGTCAACTTCTATCGCCGTTGAAGAGCTGGCGCAACTGGGCGTGCGCACTTTCCTGCGCGTTGGCACGACCGGGGCGATTCAGCCAGAGATTAATGTCGGTGATGTGCTGGTCACCACCGGTTCGGTGCGTCTTGACGGTGCCAGCCTGCACTTCGCGCCAATGGAGTTCCCGGCGGTAGCGGATTTCACCTGTACCACTGCGCTGGTTGAGGCGGCCAAAGCGGCGGGGGCGACCACCCATATCGGTATCACCGCGTCGTCCGACACCTTCTATCCGGGTCAGGAGCGTTATGACACCTTCTCCGGCCGCGTTGTCAGTCGCTACCAGGGCTCGATGGAAGAGTGGCAGCAGATGGGCGTGCTGAACTACGAGATGGAATCTGCGACTCTGCTGACCATGTGCGCCAGCCAGGGCCTGCGTGCCGGTATGGTGGCTGGCGTGATTGTTAACCGCACGCAGAAAGAGATCCCGGACGCGGTGACCATGAAGCAAACTGAAAGCGATGCGGTGAAAATCGTCGTTGAAGCGGCGCGTCGTCTGCTGTAGTTGATCTTCCCAAATACGGGCGGCATTCCCGCCGCCCGTATTGTCCGTTTGTATCCCGCCGGTTACTCCCCGCGCTTTTTATCTGGACATTCATACAGTGCGCCTCTACCTTTTCACTGTTCGACGCGGTGTGCAGGAGGAGCAGTGGACAATCAATATCTTTTTGGCGTGTGCCTTGGACTGGCAGGTTTGCTGGTAGGCTGGATTATTGCCCATTTTCGTTACGGTCAGCAGCAGGGCAGTCAGGAAACCGAGCGCCGGTTATTAGCGCAGTCGTTACAACAGGCAGAGTATGAACAGCAACGCCTGCAACAGCAATTACAGGCGCAGCAGCAGGAACAGCAACGCCTTGAAAAGGAGCTGCGTCAGCTGCATGGTGCGCTGGCCGCCGCGCAGGAAAAACTGCATCATTTTGACCACTGGCGCAGCGAAAGCGAGCAACTGAGTCGCGAGCTGCGTAACCAGCTGGAAATCAACAGTGCACAGGAAGCGGAACTGCGCGAAGTCACCATCCGTCTGGAAGAGACGCGCATGGCGGCCGAAGAGAAACAGCGCCTGCTGACCAACAGTGAACAGCGGCTGACCGCCCAGTTTGAAAATCTGGCGAATCGCATCTTTGAAAACAGCGGTCGCCGGGTCGATGAGCAAAACCGTCAGAGCCTTAACGGGCTGATTGCGCCGTTGCGCGAGCAGCTTGATGGTTTTCGCCGTCAGGTGCAGGAAAGTTTTGGTCAGGAGGCGCGTGAACGCCATACGCTTTCCCACGAAATTCGCAATCTGCAACAGCTGAACGCGCAAATGGCGCAGGAAGCGATCAATCTGACTAAAGCGCTGAAAGGCGATAATAAAACCCAGGGTAACTGGGGCGAAGTAGTGCTGAGCCGCGTGCTGGAAGCGTCCGGGCTGCGCGAAGGTTATGAATACCAGACCCAGGTCAATGTGCAGGTCGATCAGAACAGTCGGATGCAGCCTGACGTTATCGTGCGGCTACCGCAGGGTAAAGATGTGGTGATTGATGCCAAAATGACGCTGGTGGCCTATGAACGTTACTTTAATGGTGAAGATGACGTGACGCGTGAGCAGGCGATTGGCGAGCATATCGCCGCGATTCGGGCGCATCTGCGTTTGTTAAGCCGAAAAGATTATCAACAATTGCCCGGTTTACGCTCGCTGGATTATGTGTTGATGTTTATCCCGATTGAACCCGCTTTCCTGCTGGCCATTGATCGACAGCCGGAGCTGATTAGCGAGGCGCTGAAGCAAAATATTATGCTGGTCAGCCCGACCACGCTGCTGGTGGCACTGCGTACCATCAACAATCTGTGGCGATATGAACATCAGAGCCGCAATGCGCAGCGTATCGCCGACCGTGCCGCCAGGCTGTATGACAAAATGCGGCTGTTTGTCGATGATATGACCAGCATCGGGCAGAATCTTGATAAGGCACAGGACAGCTATCGTTCGGCGATGAAAAAGCTGTCTGAAGGGCGCGGTAATCTGATCGCCCAAAGTGAAAGTTTTCGCCAGTTAGGGGTTGAGGTCAAACGGCCAATAAACCCACGGCTGGCAGAGCAGGCTTTACCGGAATCAGCGGAAAATGACGCCGATGAAACGGACGATCAGCAGCAGGAATCCTCCGCGCCACCGATGAGTGAGATGCTGCGCCGTATCAATGAATAAACGCCGGGGTAACGTGCCTGGCTACCCTTACTCTGGTACACTTCGGGGATATTTGATTGTGGAGCAGGCAAAACAAATGGCAGATGAATCACAGGAAACCACACATTTCGGTTTTCGCACGGTCGCGAAAACCGAAAAAGCTGACATGGTTGCAGATGTATTCCATTCCGTAGCGGCGAAGTATGACCTGATGAACGATCTGATGTCTTTTGGCATCCATCGCATCTGGAAGCGTTTTACCATTGATTGCAGCGGCGTGCGCCGTGGGCAACGCGTATTAGACCTGGCGGGTGGCACCGGTGATCTGACGGCGAAATTCTCCCGTCTGGTGGGTGAAACTGGTCAGGTCGTGCTGGCGGATATCAACAGCTCAATGCTGAAGATGGGCCGCGAAAAGCTGCGTAACAGCGGTGTGGTCGGCAATGTCAGCTATGTGCAGGCCAATGCCGAAGCGCTGCCGTTCCCGGATAACTATTTTGACTGCATTACCATCTCTTTTGGTCTGCGTAACGTTACCGAGAAAGAGAAGGCGCTGGCCTCGATGTTCCGCGTGCTGAAGCCGGGTGGTCGTCTGCTGGTGCTGGAGTTCTCCAAACCGCTGCTGGATCCATTGAATAAAGCTTACGACGCATACTCTTTCCATATTCTGCCGCGCATTGGTGAACTGGTGGCGCAGGATGCCGAGAGCTACCGCTATCTGGCGGAGTCCATCCGCATGCATCCCGATCAGGAGACGCTGAAAGCGATGATGATGGATGTGGGCTTTGAAAACACCACTTACCATAACCTGACGGGTGGCATTGTCGCGCTGCACCGTGGATTCAAGTTCTAATCGGGAAAGCGAATGACTTTAACGCCGCTGTTAACCGCAGGTCTGGAGACCGCGCTTAACCAAATTCTGTACCGCGATCGTGGCCTGAAAGCGGCGCGTCAACGTTTGAATGGCAAGACCCTCGCCATCGATCTGCAAGAGCTGTCTCAACCATTGACGCTGGTGTTCAGTGAGCAGCAGGTCGATGTGCTGGGCGACTGGCAGGATACGACCGATTGCACCGTCAAAACCCGTATTTCTGTGCTGCGTAAACTCCGCGATCGCCAGCAGCTTACCGCGCTGATCCGCAGCGGCGAGCTGGAAGTGGATGGCGATCTGCAAGTGGTGCAGCAATTCTCCGCGCTTATCGATATGGCTGAGCTGGACCCGGCAGAGTATCTTGCGCCGTGGATTGGTGATATCGCTGCGCAGGGTATCAGCCAGTTTGCCCGCCGTGGTTTCAATTTCCTGCGCAGTGATGTGCAGCGCAAACAAAGCTATGCGGCACAGGTGTTAACCGAAGAGTGGCGTGTGGCTCCGGGCGCTTTAGAGTTGGCCTGGTTTGCCGAAGAAGTTGATGCCGTAAACCGTTCACTGGACGCATTGAGCGCCCGGTTAGATTCGCTGGAGGCGAAATGACGCTGGGAGAAATTCGCCGGCTGTATTACATCATCAAGGTGTTCCTGAGTTATGGCCTTGATGAACTGATCCCCCGCACGCGCATGACTCTGCCGATTCGGTTATGGCGTCGCTGCGTGTTCTGGATCCCCTATTCGCATCAGGATCAGCCGCTGGGCGCGCGTCTGCGCATGGCGCTGGAGCAACTGGGGCCGGTGTGGATTAAGTTCGGTCAGATGATGTCCACGCGACGCGATCTGTTTCCGCCACAAATTGCCGATCAGCTGGCGATGTTGCAGGACCGGGTTGCCCCGTTTGATGGTGAGCTGGCGCGTCGTCAGATTGAGCTGTCGTTAGGCACCACGATTGAGACCTGGTTTGACGATTTCGAGATTAAACCGCTGGCATCGGCGTCTATCGCGCAGGTGCATACCGCCACGCTGAAAGAGAATGGCAAGCAGGTGGTGATCAAGGTGATTCGCCCGGATATCCTGCCGGTGATCAAAGCCGATATGAAGCTGATTTATCGTCTGGCGCACTGGGTTCCGCGTCTGTTACCGGATGGCCGTCGTCTGCGCCCGGTAGAAGTGGTCGCTGACTATGAAAAAACCTTGATTGATGAGCTGAATTTGCTGCGTGAAGCGGCGAACGCTATTCAGCTGCGCCGCAATTTCGATAGCAGCAAAATGCTGTATGTGCCTGAAGTCTATTCCGATTATTGCAGCGAGTCGATGCTGGTGATGGAGCGCATTTACGGCATTCCGATTTCAGATGTGGTGGCGCTGGAGCAACATGGCGTCAATATGAAGCTGCTGGCAGAGCGTGGTGTTCAGGTGTTCTTCACCCAAGTGTTCCGCGACAGTTTCTTCCACGCCGATATGCATCCCGGCAATATTTTTGTCAGCTACGAGCATCCGGAAGATCCGCAATATATTGGTATCGACTGTGGCATTGTCGGTTCACTGAACAAAGAAGATAAGCGTTATCTGGCTGAAAACTTTATTGCTTTCTTTAACCGCGACTACCGTAAGGTGGCTGAGTTGCATGTTGATTCCGGCTGGGTACCGCTGGATACCAATGTCGAAGACTTTGAGTTCGCCATCCGCACCGTCTGTGAGCCGATTTTTGAGAAGCCGCTGGCTGAAATCTCCTTTGGTCATGTGTTGCTGAACCTGTTTAACACCGCCCGACGTTTCAATATGGAAGTGCAGCCGCAGCTGGTACTGCTACAGAAAACGTTGCTGTATGTCGAAGGCGTCGGGCGTCAGCTCTATCCGCAACTTGACCTGTGGAAAACTGCCAAGCCATTCCTTGAAGACTGGATTAAAGACCAGGTGGGGATTCCGGCGATTGTGCGTGCGCTGAAAGAAAAAGCGCCGTTCTGGGCAGAAAAACTCCCTGAGCTGCCGGAACTTTTTTACGACAGCCTGCGTCAACATAAACGTTTGCAACATAGTGTCGATAGACTGGTTACCGACATGAATGTTCAGCGCACTCGCCAGCATCAGTCACGTTTCCTGTTTGGCATTGGCGCGACGCTACTGGTCAGCGGCACGGCAATATTGCTCACCCATCCTGAATGGGATCTGTTGCCGGCAGTGATGATGGCCGGTGGACTGGTGTCATGGCTGATTGGCTGGCGTAAAACAAACTGATTGTCATAAACGGTAAAAAGACGCGTTAAGCTAAGCGTCTACGTCGCCACCCTGCGGGGAGTTGTTATATACTGCCCGCACCAGCATTTTATTACTTTAATTCAGAGGCAAATAACATGGGCGGTATCAGTATTTGGCAGTTGTTAATTATTGCCGTGATTGTCGTACTTCTGTTTGGTACTAATAAGTTACGCACGCTTGGTTCCGATCTGGGTTCATCCATCAAAGGCTTTAAGAAAGCCATGAGCGATGATGAACAAAAAGAGAAAGACTCTCAGGATGCCGATTTCACTGCCAAAACTCTGGCAGACAAACAGCACACTGACGCGAAAAGCGAAGAAGTTAAGAACGACAAAGACAAGGTGTAAGCCGTGTTCGACATAGGTTTTAGTGAACTGGTATTGGTGTTCGTTATCGGGCTGGTCGTGCTTGGCCCGCAACGACTACCGGTTGCGGTCAGAACCGTGGTCGGCTGGATTCGTGCGCTGCGTTCGCTGGCATCCAGTGTGCAAAACGAACTGGCGCAAGAGTTGAAGTTGCAGGAACTGCAAGACAGTCTGAGAAAAGTTGAGCAGGCCAGCAAAGATTCACTGTCACCTGAGCTGAAAGAGTCGATGGAAGAGCTGAAAAAAACAGCGGAGTCGATGAAGCGGAGTTACCTCGGCGACAACGAAAAAGCGGATGACGAAGCCAATACTATCCACAATCCTTTGGTCAAAGATCCGAAGGCGTCTCATGACGGCGTGACACCTGCTGAAGCGGATGGGCAAGCCACCGCTCCCGCACAGGCTCCTGCCGCGGTCAGTCCGGAAGCTCAGCCAGAAACGGCGAACAAACCGGCCCCGGTCGTCAAGACTGAGCCTGCGGCAACAGTGCGCACTCCAGCCTCAACCACTCACACAAGCGATGAACGTTAAACATGGCAGTTGAAGATACCCAACCGCTGATCAGTCATCTGATAGAGCTGCGTAAGCGCCTGCTGAACTGCATAATTGCAGTGATTGTGATCTTCCTGGCGCTGATCTATTTCGCCAATGATATCTACCAGATCGTTTCCGCACCGCTAATCAAACAGTTGCCTGTCGGTGCCAGTATGATCGCAACTGACGTTGCATCACCGTTCTTTACCCCGATCAAACTGACGATGATTGTGTCGGTATTTATTGCAATACCGGTGATTCTGCATCAGGTCTGGGCATTTGTTGCTCCGGCGCTTTACCGCCACGAGCGCAGACTGGTGATGCCGTTACTGTTTTCCAGCTCAGCACTGTTTTATATCGGTATGGCCTTCGCCTATTTTATTGTCTTCCCGCTGGCGTTTGGCTTTTTTGCCAAAACCGCGCCGGAAGGCGTGCTGATCGCCACTGACATTAATAACTACCTTGATTTCGTCATGGCGCTGTTTATGGCGTTTGGCGTCTCATTTGAAGTGCCTATTGCCATCGTGCTGTTGTGCTGGACAGGCGTGACGACCCCGGAAGATCTGAAGGCAAAACGCCCTTATGTGCTGGTTGGCGCATTTGTGGTCGGTATGTTACTGACGCCGCCGGACGTTCTTTCGCAAACTTTGCTCGCTATTCCGATGTACTGCCTGTTTGAAGTCGGCGTATTCTTTGGTCGGTTCTATGTAGGAAAAGGACGTCAGGATAATGATAAGGAACAGGAATCCGAATCTGAATCCTGATTATCAGGAGAACCAGGTGATTCCGGCCATGCCGCGAGGAATTTAAAGTCATAGCAAACCGCCCGTAAGGGCGGTTACTGTTTGGAAAGAAATATGTTTGATATCGGTGTAAACCTGACCAGTACGCAGTTCTCCAAAGACCGCGAGAAGGTGGTAAAACGTGCGCGTGAAGCGGGCGTGACCGGCATCCTGATTACCGGCACCAATGCGCTGGAAAGTCAGCAGGCGCAGAGCCTGGCGCAGCAGCATGCGAATTACTGCTGGTCTACCGCCGGCGTTCATCCCCACCATGCCAGCGAGTGGTCAGGCGAAACTGCCGCTACCTTACGCCGCCTGACGGAAAGTGAGCAGGTGGTGGCGTTGGGTGAATGCGGACTCGATTTTAACCGTAACTTTTCTGCACACGATCAGCAGGAGTATGCGTTTGATGCGCAGCTCGCGTTAGCTGCGGAGCTGGCGATGCCGGTGTTTCTGCACTGCCGCGATGCCCATACGCGCTTTGTCGATATCTTAAAACCGTGGATTGCTAAGCTACCCGGCGCGGTGGTGCACTGCTTTACCGGCAGCCGTTCTGAACTGGAAGAGTGCCTGGCACTGGGTTTATCCGTGGGTATTACCGGTTGGGTCTGCGATGAACGTCGCGGCCTGCAACTGCGTGAGCTGTTGCCACTGATTCCGGCAGACCGGTTGCTGCTGGAAACCGATGCACCTTATCTGTTGCCCCGGGATATGAGACCACGGCCGCCATCCCGCCGCAATGAACCCTGCTTTCTGCCGCATATCGTTCAGCAGGTCGCCGCCTGGCGTGGTGAAGATGCTGAATGGTTAGCGCAGCAAACCACTAAAAATTCGCGGAATCTGTTCAATATCCCTTAGAACAGTTCCCACCAAAGACCGCCTGTGCTGTCTTTTATAGGAGATTTATCTAATGAGTTTTGCTTTCCCTGGTGCCTTTCCAGGCCGCCGTCTGCGTCGCGTCCGTCGTCATGATTTCAGCCGTCGTCTGGTCGCCGAGAACCAACTGACGGTCAATGATCTGATCTACCCGGTGTTTGTGATGGAAGGCCATAACAAACAGCAGGAAGTGCCTTCAATGCCGGGTGTCTTCCGCATGACCATTGATGTGCTGGTAAAAGAAGCGGAAATTATTGCCAAATTGGGCATTCCGGTGCTGTCACTGTTCCCGGTGATTGAAGCCGATAAGAAATCCCTGCATGCGGAAGAAGCTTACAATCCGGACGGTCTGGTGCAGCGTGCTGTGCGTGCACTGAAAGCCGCGGTGCCTGAGCTTGGCCTGCTGACTGATGTGGCGCTTGACCCGTACACTACCCATGGTCAGGACGGTATTATCGACCAGCATGGTTATGTGATTAACGACATCAGCAAAGAGATTCTGGTACGCCAGGCTTATTCTCACGCCGAAGCCGGTGCTGAGATTCTGGCACCGAGCGATATGATGGATGGTCGTATTGGCGCGATTCGCGACAAGCTGGAGCTGGACGGCCTGGTGAATACGCAAATCATGGCGTACTCGGCGAAATATGCTTCCTGCTATTACGGCCCGTTCCGCGACGCCATCGGTTCATCCGGTAATCTGAAAGGCGGCAACAAGCTGACCTATCAGATGGATCCGGCTAACAGCGATGAAGCGCTGCAAGAAATTGCTCAGGATCTGCAGGAAGGCGCGGATATGGTGATGGTGAAGCCGGGTATGCCGTATCTGGATGTGATCCGTCGCGTGAAAGACAGCTTTGGCGTGCCGACCTTTGCTTATCAGGTTTCCGGTGAGTATGCGATGCATATGGCGGCAATTCAGAATGGCTGGCTGGCGGAGAAACCGGCGGTGATGGAATCACTGTTGTGCTTCAAACGTGCTGGTGCGAACGGCATTCTGACTTACTTCTCAAAACGTGTTGCCCAGTGGTTGCACGATGAGCAGATGCAGCGTTAGAGAGCGGTTTTACTCCAGGGGCGGCGTTCTCGCCGCCTGTGCCGGGGTAGAAAACCTGCATATCATTAGCTCGGGAGCTGAAAACGGCTCCCCTACATTTATCGCGCAGCGATCGGGTGGCTTCCGCGTTTTTAAAGCTTATTAAACTGTTTATTGTCTATGCTGCGAACAATCTGTTTGTTCAGCAAATTCAGCAGTAACATTGAGCGTGCTTCACCATCCGGTTCGGTGAAAATCGCTTTCAGCCCTTCAAACGTCCCGTCAATAATCAGCACTTCATCGCCCGGTTGTGGCGTCTCCGGATCGACCATATGTTCCGGCGTTTCTGTCTGCAGCACGCTAATCACATCCTGCGGCACCGTTGCGGGCAGGACACCAAAACGAACGAAGTGGCTGACGCCACGGGTCGCGCTGATGGTCGTGGTGTGAATCGCTTCAGGATCAAACTCGATAAACAGATAATTGGGAAACAGTGGCTCACTGACGGCGGTACGTTTACCGCGCACGATCTTTTCCATCGCGATCATTGGGCTAAGGCAATGCACTGACTGACGCTCAAGATGCTCCTTAGCGCGCAGTAGTTGGCCACGTTTGCAGTACAGTAAATACCAGGATTCCATAAGTTCACTTTCTCATAACCGGGGGCTAAGAATAGCAAAACTGCGGTGAGAGTTGTAGCAGCATCAAGCGTAATGACTGGATTCGTTATGTTACATCATCTACGAAATATCCTAATCTGCCGGATTAAATCCGCTACGATTTACCGGCTCGCTTATCACAATGCGCACAAATGGAAATTGACGTGCCCGCTTCATCTGTATCAGACTCGGGGGCGCTAAAAGATAGCCGTCAGTTGATCTGTTGCTCAGCGTAACAGGAACAAAAACAAGCATGCCCGATGATTCAGCCTTATAATGGCCGACTCACCGGCCGTATTGATGGAAAGGCATGAAATACCACGACTTACGCGACTTCATTTCTCTGCTGGAAAAGCGCGGGGAATTAAAACGAATCAGTCTTGAGATCGATCCCGAACTGGAAATGACTGAGATCGCCGATCGCACTCTGCGTGCTGGCGGCCCGGCGCTGCTGTTCGAGAATCCCAAAGGCTATGATATGCCAGTGCTTTGTAACCTGTTTGGCACGCCAAAGCGCGTGGCGATGGGGATGGGCCAGGAAGATGTCACGGCATTGCGCGAAGTCGGTAAGTTACTGGCATTTTTGAAAGAGCCGGAGCCACCGAAAGGCTTCCGCGATCTGTTCGATAAAATGCCGCAGTTTAAACAAGTGCTGAATATGCCGACCAAACGGCTGCGCAATGCACCATGTCAGGAAGAGATCTGGCAGGGCGATGATGTCGATTTATCGCGTATCCCGGTGATGAAGTGCTGGCCGGAAGATGCCGCTCCGCTGATTACCTGGGGACTGACCGTCACGCGCGGCCCGGAGAAAGAGCGACAAAACCTCGGTATTTATCGCCAGCAGGTGATTGGCAAAAATAAAGTGATTATGCGCTGGCTGTCCCATCGTGGCGGCGCGCTTGATTTTCAGGAGTGGTGCAAGGCGCATCCTGGCGAGCGTTTCCCGGTATCGGTGGCGCTGGGTGCCGATCCAGCCACGATTTTAGGCGCGGTAACCCCGGTTCCTGACTCGCTGTCTGAATATGCTTTTGCCGGCCTGCTGCGTGGCACCAAAACCGAAGTGGTTAAGTGTATCTCTAACGATCTCGAAGTCCCTGCCAGCGCAGAAATTGTGCTTGAAGGCTATATCGAGGCGGGTGAAATGGCACCGGAAGGCCCGTATGGCGACCACACCGGTTACTACAATGAAATCGATAACTTCCCGGTTTTCACCGTAACGCACATTACGCAACGTCGTAATGCCATCTATCATTCAACCTATACGGGTCGCCCACCGGATGAACCTGCGGTGTTGGGGGTGGCGTTAAACGAAGTGTTTGTGCCGATTCTGCAAAAGCAGTTTCCCGAAATAGTCGATTTCTACCTGCCACCAGAAGGTTGCTCATATCGCCTGGCAGTAGTGACGATGAAAAAGCAGTATGCCGGACACGCCAAGCGCGTAATGATGGGCGTCTGGTCATTCCTGCGGCAGTTTATGTACACCAAATTTGTTATTGTTTGTGATGATGATGTAAATGCGCGCGACTGGAATGATGTGATTTGGGCGATCACCACGCGTATGGACCCGGCGCGCGATACCGTGCTGGTTGAGAATACGCCAATTGATTATCTCGACTTTGCTTCGCCGGTTTCCGGCCTGGGTTCAAAAATGGGTTTAGACGCCACCAATAAATGGCCTGGCGAAACGCAGCGTGAATGGGGTCGGCCGATCGTAAAAGATGCGGCGGTTACCGCACGTATTGATGCTATTTGGGATGAGTTAGCCATTTTTAATCAGTCGCCACAGCGTTAATTCGCCGTGACGAACTCATGATAATGACGACCCGACAGAGGGAACGCATGACAACATTAAGCTGTAAAGTGACCTCGGTTGAGGCTATTACCGATACCGTGTACCGAGTCCGTCTGGTGCCGGAAGCTGATTTCAGTTTTCGTGCTGGCCAGTATCTGATGGTGGTGATGGATGAGCGTGACAAGCGCCCATTCTCCCTGGCTTCCACGCCAATGGAAAAAGAGATTATTGAGCTGCATATCGGTGCTTCCGAGCTGAACCTGTATGCGATGGCGGTAATGGAGCGCATTCAGCAACAGCGTGAAATCACCGTTGATATTCCGCATGGTGATGCCTGGCTGCGTGAAGAGGGCGAACGCCCGCTGATCCTGATTGCCGGTGGCACCGGTTTCTCTTACGCCCGATCAATTCTGCTGACCGCGCTGGCGCAGCAGCCGCAACGCGATATCGCCATTTACTGGGGTGGGCGCGAGCTGAAGCACCTGTACGATCTGGATGAGTTAAACGCCCTGGCGGTTAAGCATCCTAACCTGAAGGTGATTCCGGTAGTCGAGCAGCCCGAAGAGGGTTGGGAAGGGCGCAACGGTACGGTCTTAACTGCGGTAATGCAGGATTACGGTACCCTGAGTGAGCACGATATTTATATTGCTGGTCGGTTTGAAATGGCGAAAATTGCCCGCGATCGTTTCTGCGCCGAGCGTGGTGCGCTGGAAGCGCATATGTATGGCGACGCCTTCGCGTTTATTTAAGCCAGACGGGCAAACCGATGGTTTGCCCGACAAAAATGAAAAAACCCGCCCCTGACAGGCGGGAAAAGTAACAAATACCACAAGTATCAACGTATCAGATGCGTTCGAATACCGTCGCGATGCCCTGGCCAAGGCCAATGCACATGGTCGCCAGACCAAATTGCGCATCGCGACGCTCCATCAGATTCAGCAGAGTGGTGCTGATACGCGCGCCGGAACAGCCAAGCGGATGACCGAGTGCAATCGCGCCACCGTTCAGATTCACCTTCTCATCCATGTTATCCAGCAGGCCGAGATCCTTAATGCACGGCAGCGTCTGCGCGGCAAAGGCTTCGTTCAGCTCGAACAGATCGATATCACTGACGCTTAACCCGGCGCGTTTCAGTGCCAGTTTCGCTGCCGGAACCGGGCCATAACCCATAATCGAAGGATCGCAGCCGACCACTGCCATTGATTTAATGCGCGCGCGTGGCGTCAGGCCGAGTTCTCTGGCGCGGGATTCGCTCATGATCAGCATCGCGGCGGCACCATCGGAGAGCGCCGACGAGCTGCCGGCGGTGACGGTGCCATTGGCCGGATCGAAAGCCGGGCGCAGCGCAGCCAGACCGGCCACGTTTGTTTCCGGGCGAATGACTTCATCAAAGTCATAGCGTTTCAGTACGCCGTCGGCGTCATGGCCGGAAGTGGCGACAATTTCATTACGGAAATGTCCGGCCTGCGTGGCAGCCCAGGCACGCTGATGAGAGCGCGCGGCAAATTGATCCTGCATCTCACGGCTTATCTGGTGCATCCGCGCCAGCATCTCGGCGGTAAGGCCCATCATGCCTGCGGCTTTCGCGACGGTGCGGCTCAGGCCGGGATGAAAATCCACGCCATGGTTCATCGGCACATGGCCCATATGTTCGACGCCGCCAATGATACTGGCCTGCGCATCGCCGACCATTATCGCGCGCGCCGCATCGTGCAGTGCCTGCATTGACGAACCGCACAGACGGTTGACGGTAGTGGCCGGAACACGGTGTGGGATCTCAGCCAGCAGCGCCGCGTTACGCGCAATATTAAAACCCTGCTCAAGCGTCTGCTGCACACAGCCCCAGTAAATATCGTCGAGTGAAGCCGCTTCCAGCGCCGGATTGCGGCTTAACAGCGCACGCATCAGATGGGCGGAAAGGTCTTCAGCGCGCACGTGGCGAAAAGCTCCCCCTTTTGAACGGCCCATCGGCGTGCGGATTGCATCAACAATGACAACGTTTTCCATTAGTTATTCCTCACGCGGTTTTCAGGTCGGCATCGGCCATCGGTTCAGCTGGCGGATACCAGCACTCATTGCGCTGCGCTTTGGCTTCCAGACCCGCCGGTAACTGATACAGCGCACCGAGGCTGGCATACTGCCGCGCCTGTTCAACAAATTGCGCATTACCTTGCGTATCGAGATAACGGAATACGCCGCCGTGGAACGGAGGGAAACCGAGACCATACACCAGCGCCATATCGGCTTCCGCCGGGCTGGCAATAATGCCCTCTTCCAGACAACGTACCACTTCGTTAATCATCGGAATCATCATGCGCGCGATAATCTCGTCATCGCTAAACTCGCGCTTCGGCTGGCTGACGTTTTGCAGTAAGGTGGCGACATCGGCATCGGCGACTTTCTTCGCTTTCCCTTTGCTGTCTGTCTGCCAGCGATAAAATCCCAGCTGATTTTTCTGGCCGTAACGGTTGGCATCAAACAGCACGTCGATGGCATCGCGATAATCTTTCTTCATGCGCTCAGGGAAACCGTCGGCCATCACGCTCTGGGCGTGGTGGGCGGTGTCGATACCCACGACATCCAGCAACCATGCCGGACCCATCGGCCAGCCAAACTTTTTCTCCATCACTTTATCGATCTGGTTGAAGTCAGCACCGTCACGCAACATCAGGCTGAAAGCGGCAAAGTAGGGGAACAGCACGCGGTTAACGAAGAAGCCGGGACAGTCGTTCACCACAATCGGCGTTTTGCCCATTTTACTGGCCCATGCGACGACTTTCGCCAGTGTGGCCTCAGAGGTTTTTTCACCGCGAATCACTTCAACCAGCGGCATACGATGCACCGGGTTAAAGAAGTGCATACCGCAAAAGTTTTCCGGGCGTTGCAGTGATTTCGCCAGGTAGCTGATGGGAATGGTGGACGTGTTGGAAGCGAGGATGGTGTCATCGCGTACCTTACTTTCCGTTTCAGCCAGAACAGCGGCTTTCACTTTCGGATTCTCAACGACCGCTTCCACCACCACATCAACGCGCTCAAAACCGCTGTAGTCGAGAGTCGGCTGAATAGTGGCAATCACACCGGCGAGTTTTATCCCGTCGATTTTCCCCCGTTCCAGCTGTTTGTTCAGCAATTTCGCGGCTTCATTTATGCCGAGGTTCAGCGATTTCTGATTAATATCTTTCATCACCACTGGTACGCCTTTTGATGCCGACTGATAAGCAATGCCGCCACCCATAATGCCCGCGCCGAGTACGGCTGCCTGTTGTGGCGTGGCAATATCGCGCGTCAGTTTTTTCGCTTTGCCTTTCAGATACTGGTCATTGAGGAAAATCCCAACCAGCGCACGCGCTTCATTTGAACGGGCTAATGGAACGAAAGCTTTGGTTTCCAACGCCAGGGCGGCATCGCGTGCCAGGCTTGCGGCGGCTTCAATGGTTTTCACCGCGCTAATCGGTGCCGGATAGTGTTTGCCTGCGGTCTGGATAGCCATCCCTTTGGCGATGGTGAAACTCATTGCGGCTTCAATGGCGCTGAGCTTCAACGGTTCCAGTTTCGGCTGACGGCGTGCGCGCCAGCTTTGTGGCTCGGCGATGGCTTCTTTCAGCATGGCAAGTGCCCCCTCGCGCAGCTTTTCTGCGGCCACGACGGCATCGACCAGCCCGATTGCTAATGCGCGGTTGGCATCAATATCTTTGCCGGCGGCAATAATCTCCAGTGCACTGTCTGCACCCAGCAGGCGCGGCAATCGCACCGAGCCGCCGAAGCCTGGCATGATGCCCAGCCGGGTTTCCGGCAGGCCGATGCGCGTATCCGGTGTGGCGATGCGCAGGTCGGTCGCCAGTACGCATTCGCAACCGCCGCCCAGCGCATAACCACTGATGGCAGCAATGGTCGGCACCGGCAGATCTTCCAGACGATTAAAAATAGTGTTGGCAAAATTCAGCCACTGCTCAAGTTTCTCCGCCGGAGCGGCAAACAGTGATAAAAATTCGGTAATATCGGCACCGACAATAAACGCCGGTTTGGCTGAGCTTAACAGCAGACCTTTCAGGTCAGGTTGTTGTTCCAGCACGCTAATCGCTTCGCCCAGGCTGGCGACAGTTTTAGTATCCAGCTTATTGACCGAACCAGGTGCATCAAATACCAGCTCGGCAATGCCATCATCGAGCCAGCGCAGAGAAAGGGTTTCGCCTTGGTAGAGCATGTCAGTCTCCTGAAACAGCGATAAAGGGATCTGGTCATACCAGATGATCGTGAGTGTGGGTTTGATGTTAACTATTTGCAAATAGAAGTTTGCTTATTTGCTAACGAGATCACAGCTGCGGCATAACGGCATCGTCTGCATGGCTGTGATAAGATGCGGGCACTTTTTAGTGCGACGGAGAGAAGTTAATGAACTCACTGGTTACGCTGTATAAAGATCACATTTCTGTGCTGCAACAGCGCGCGCAGCAGGTGTTAGCGCGTTTTAAACTGGATGCTATGTTGATCCATTCCGGAGAGCTACTGACGGTTTTCCTCGACGATCACAGCTATCCTTTCAAGGTTAATCCGCAGTTTAAAGCCTGGGTGCCGGTCACTCAGGTGCCGAACTGCTGGTTATGGGTTGATGGCGTGAATAAGCCGAAGCTGTGGTTCTGGTCACCGATCGATTACTGGCATAACGTCGAGCCGCTGCCGCAAAGCTTCTGGACCGAGGAAATCGAGATCATTCAGCTGAAAAATGCGGATGAGATCGCCCAGCTGCTGCCCGCAGCACGCCAGAATGTCGCCTATATTGGCCCGGTGCCACAGCGTGCGGCTCAGCTGGATATTGCGGCTGATCGCGTTAACCCGCAAGGGGTGCTGGATTACCTGCATTATCATCGTTCTTACAAAACCGATTATGAACTGGCCTGTATGCGCCAGGCGCAGAAGGTGGCGGTTCTTGGCCATCGCGCGGCGAAAGAAGCTTTTCTTTCCGGCATGAGCGAGTTTGACATCAACGTCGCCTATCTGTCCGCGACCGGCCATCGTGACACCGATGTTCCTTATGGCAATATCGTGGCACTTAACGAACATGCCGCAGTGCTGCACTACACCCAGCTGCAACAGCAGCCACCAGAGCAGTTGCGTAGCTTCCTGCTTGATGCCGGTGCGGAATATAATGGTTATGCCGCTGACCTGACGCGCACCTATGCCGCGCAGAGCGACAGTTTGTTTGCCGAGCTGGTTAACGATTTAAACAGCGAAGAACTGGCGCTGATCGACACGCTGAAAGCGGGCGTGCGCTATACCGAATACCATGAGCAAATGCATCAGCGTATTGCCAAATTGTTGCTGAAGCACCAGCTGGTAAAGGGGCTGAGCGAAGAGGCGATGGTGAAAGAAAATCTGACCGGTCCGTTCCTGCCGCATGGTTTAGGCCATCCGCTGGGATTACAGGTGCATGATGTCGCCGGATTTATGCAGGATGACCATGGTACCCATCTGGCCGCGCCGCAGCAGTATCCTTATCTGCGCTGTACGCGGGTGCTGGAACCGCGCATGGTACTGACCATCGAACCCGGTCTCTACTTTATCGATTCCTTGCTGGCACCGTGGCGTGAAGGCACGTTCAGCCAGTATTTTGACTGGGAACGTATTGATAGCCTGAAACCTTATGGCGGCATTCGTATCGAAGATAATGTGGTGATTTACGATAATCGTGTGGAAAACATGACGCGCGATCTGAATCTTGCCTGATGAATGCGTATGACATTCCCGCTGAGCCACTAAGCATCAGTGAAGAGATCATCAAGAAAAGCCGCTTTATTACGCTGTTGGCCCATACCGATGGCGTTGAAGCGGCGCGTGCTTTTGTTCAGCAGATCAAAAGCGAACACCCTGCGGCCCGGCACCACTGTTGGGCCTGGGTTGCTGGTGCGCCGGATGATTCGCAACAACTGGGCTTCTCTGATGATGGTGAACCCTCCGGTACGGCGGGTAAACCGATGCTGGCGCAGCTGATGGGAAGTGATATTGGTGAAATTACCGCGGTAGTGGTGCGTTACTACGGCGGTATTCAGCTGGGCACCGGCGGGCTGGTCAAAGCGTATGGCGGTGGCGTCCAGCAAGGCTTGAAACAGCTGGCTCGCCAGCAAAAAGTACCGATGCGGTCGTTCAGACTAAGCTGCGACTATGCGCAGCTGGCTGATATCGAAAGAATGATTAAGCGCTTCGAGGGCAAGCTGGTGGACAGTGAGTTTCTTGATGTGGTTTCAATCAGTCTGGCGCTGCCTTATGCGCAAATTGCCGGATTTACGCAGAATCTGTCAGACTTTAGTCGGGGCGCACTGCAGCTCCTCCCGATAAAACAATAATTTCTCTCTATTTGTCAGGTTAAGGAAACGGCTGAATGCATATTCGCGCCATTACCCGCATCGTCGGTTTGTTGGTCATCCTGTTCTCCGGAACCATGATCGTCCCTGGTCTGGTCGCATTGATCTATCGGGATGGTGCCGGTCGCGCATTCAGTCAAACCTTCTTTATGGCTCTGGTTATCGGGGCGCTGCTGTGGTGGCCTAACCGCAAACAGAAGAGTGAATTAAAGCCGCGCGAAGGCTTTTTAATCGTGGTGCTGTTCTGGACGGTGCTGGGAAGCGTCGGGGCGATGCCGTTTATTTTCTCCGAGCAGCCGAATCTCAGTGTGACTGATGCGTTTTTTGAATCCTTTTCCGGCCTGACGACCACCGGTGCCACCACGCTGGTGGGACTGGACTCGCTACCGAAAGCGATTCTGTTCTACCGGCAAATGCTGCAATGGCTCGGTGGTATGGGGATCATTGTGCTGGCGGTCGCGATTCTGCCAATTCTCGGCGTCGGTGGTATGCAGCTTTATCGTGCCGAAATGCCTGGGCCACTGAAAGACAATAAAATGCGCCCGCGTATTGCCGAAACGGCAAAAACCCTGTGGCTGATTTATGTGCTGTTAACCGTGGCCTGCGCAGTGGCATTGTGGGTTGCCGGTATGCCGCTGTTTGATGCCATTGGACACAGCTTCTCGACTATCGCTATTGGTGGCTTTTCAACCCATGATGCCAGCATTGGCTATTTTAACAGTCCCACTATCAACACCATTATTGCCATTTTCCTGCTGATCTCGGGATGTAACTACGGCCTGCACTTCTCTTTACTCAGTGGACGTAACCTGCGTGTCTACTGGCGAGATCCTGAATTCCGCATGTTTATCGGCGTGCAGCTGACCTTGGTGGTGGTCTGTACTCTGGTGCTGTGGTTCCACGATGTCTATCAGACCGGTATGCAGACATTAAATCAGGCGTTCTTCCAGGTGGTATCGATGGCGACCACCGCCGGCTTTACCACCGACAGCATTGCGCGCTGGCCACTGTTTTTACCGGTGCTGTTGCTGTGTTCTGCTTTTATTGGTGGTTGCGCCGGGTCAACCGGTGGTGGTTTGAAGGTGATTCGTATTCTGCTGCTGTTTAAGCAAGGGTCGCGCGAACTGAAAAGGCTGGTGCATCCTAATGCGGTTTACACCATTAAACTGGGAAACCGCGCCTTGCCCGAACGTATTCTCGAAGCGGTATGGGGATTCTTCTCGGCATATGCGCTGGTGTTTATCCTCAGTATGCTGGCAATCATTGCCACCGGCGTTGACGATTTCTCCGCATTTGCGGCGGTAGCGGCTACGCTTAATAACCTTGGCCCCGGGCTTGGTGTGGTGGCCGATAACTTCACGTCGATGAATGACGTGGCGAAATGGATTTTGATTGTAACGATGCTGTTTGGGCGTCTTGAAGTATTCACGCTGCTGGTGCTGTTTACCCCGACCTTCTGGCGTGAATAATAACAACGAGTAAAACCTATGAAAGCGCTAATTCTTTTTTCCAGCCGTGATGGTCAGACGCGAGAAATCGCCTCTTATATAGCTAACAGTATAAAAGAGGAGATGGAGTACGACATTTTCAACATTCTGCGTGTCGAAGAGATTAACTGGTCACAGTATGATCGCGTGCTGATTGGTGCATCGATCCGCTATGGTCATTTCCATCCGGCGGTAGCGAAATTCGTTAAACGCCATTTGCCGGAATTACAACAACGTGTCAGCGGCTTCTTCTCGGTCAATCTGACTGCGCGTAAAGCTGAGAAGCGTACTCCACAGACTAATGCCTACACCCGCAAGTTTCTGTTGCAGTCTCCGTGGCAGCCAGATTGCTGCGCCGTATTTGCTGGCGCACTGCGTTATCCGCGTTATCGCTGGTTCGACCGGACGATGATTCAGCTTATTATGCGGATGACGGGTGGCGAAACCGATACGAGTAAAGAAGTGGAATATACCGACTGGGCGCAAGTGGGCCGTTTTGCACAGGAATTTGCTCATTTACCCGGCAAGTTGTAGTAAAAAAACGCGCTTTGTCGAAAATTAACCCGGTCGGAAAGTTTTTTCTAATAAACACTTGTCACCCGTCGGAAACTCCCTATAATGCGCCTCCATCGACACGGAACAACGGCTTACAGGCCACGGTGTTGAGAGGTTCAGGAAGTTCTGAACCGCCGGAGAAAAACTTCTGAAAAAGAGGTTGACTCTGAAGGAGGAAGGCGTAATATACGCCACCTCGCAACAGCAAGACAAACTGCTGATTGCACTGCTCTTTAACAATTTATCAGACAATCTGTGTGGGCACTCGCAGGGTTGATATCGCAAACCATCTTCGGATGGAAAAAA